>Ga0078972_1001813_pt1 | contig 76253 bp, 72 predicted proteins | sample YelNatPaOPGAMG01_FD_67568 | JGI IMG/M metagenome (GOLD analysis project Ga0078972, IMG submission 67568) | Hot spring thermophilic microbial communities from Obsidian Pool, Yellowstone National Park, USA - OP-RAMG-01 (SPADES assembly) (version 2) | ecosystem: Environmental > Aquatic > Thermal... | reverse complement strand
CACCTAAATACCTTGCTCCTATTCGGGTCTTTATTGACACACCCACATCTGGAGCAGGCTGATACACAATATAAAAAACACCTATATAAACCTATACATTTAGAAACTGTTGGTTACGGCGGTTTTTGCTGAATCGTTCAGCGAGACCAGTTTTCTGCCATGTTGCCTATGATTGGGAGTTTAAACCAGTTGCCCATGAAAGCCTGAACCATCGTCCAGAGCCATACGAGAAGCAACAACAGCATGAACAGCACTAAAATGCCCCATGGAACAATAAACAATATACCTGAAATCGCCCCAAGATTAAGTACGGCAGTTATTATCCCAAGCACCATGCTGATGACGAATATAACCACTATACCGACTATATACAGCAAAAACATGGCTATATTAAGTAATATTGACTGCATCCCATGGAACCTTGCAAACCCGTCCTCTTTTGAGATAAAGAAGACAATAAGCCCACTTACCCAGCCAAACAAGTACGCTAGGGCAGCTACAAGATTATTCTGTGCCATCGCAAATCACCAACGCTTTTTTTACGGCTTTATTTATTAAGCTTTGCGCAACTGTCCAACTGCCCATTCCTGTAAAGGCAAACCTAGCGTATGTGAACTACCCCTAACTTTCGCAGGGAGCTTCCTGCTTCAACGATGACCTGCTGGCGTCTCCACGGGCTTGAATCCAGGGTGGTTCCCACCCTATTGTGTCCCTCCAGCATTCCCTTCCGACTTTACGCAACACAGGGTTACTAGATGTGAGACGTGATGCGACCACATGTCCGCAGGTTGACGCAAAGAAATATAAGTTGTGGGGAATATAAAAGGTTTCGGCTCTCATCCCCTCCCTTACGGAAGGGGACTTCCCGCCGATATAGTTAAATACCCACACAAAAATTGATAATCAAACCATTTTTATAACAGGGGTGATTTTGTGGAATTTGGAAAGGTTGCGATGGCTGGCTTGAAAGCAGGGCTCATCGTAGGTATAATATCAAGTTTGATAATACTCGCTATTGAGACAGGGGGTTTTCTGGTAAATACTGTTGGTGCGGTATGTTTCTGTCTCTCACCATTTACTTGCCTTATTGGCAACGCTTTAAACCTATCTGTGTTTGCTATTGCCGGCATCGCATCGCTCGCAGCAGGCATGTATGCTGCTAAAAAGATTGCAGAATTCAGTGTTGCAGATGATATGCTTGTGGGCGGTTCGGTAAGCGGGCTTGCTTCCGGGCTTGTCGTAGCGCTCGGTGCCTCAATCGTAACCGTAATCTACCCAATTGTCTCCGCAATACTCCAATTCTTTATACAGTTGTTGGGCTTTGCAGGCGCGCAGAAAAAGGACATAGTCAGCCTCATAGTCAACGTGGGCTGGAATGCAATTGTGACGGGCGTAGGCTGGATTATCTTTGCAACTGTAGTGTTCTTTGCTGCCGGCATCGTCCTCGGCCTTGTTGGTGGCTTAGTAGGCTCATTTATTTTCAAAGCATCAGGCTCTAAGTAATCTCACAGCAGCCAAGACTAGCCCAACCTGCTTCTCTTTTTTGTTTTTTATGAACGCGCGCGTGCGCGCGTTCGAAACCCTTTTAAACCCAAATCACCAAAACCTTACTTGTAATTTCACTATTGAGCGAAGGCTTTTCTTATGATAGGGAAAGATACAGAATATACCGCAGAATCCATCCAAGTGCTGGAAGGCTTGGCAGGCGTAAGAAAGCGCCCCAGCATGTACATCGGCTCCACGAGCGAGCGTGGCTTACATCATCTCGTATTTGAGGTAGTGGACAATAGCGTCACACATGAAACGCCAATCCTTATCCGCAAAAATGGACGCGTCAGTCTGGTGCGAATAGGTGAATTCGTTGACGCTACTATCACAAAGCACCGCGCTGAGGTGAAGGCGACCGAAGAGATGGAGATTTTGCGCAATGTTGGAGAACTTGAGGTCTTGGCGTTTGATCGCAGGACGCTGAAGCTTGGGTTCAAGCCCGTATTCTCGCTCATCCGGCACCGCGTGAATAGCCCTATACTCCGCCTTACGCTGGTTGGAGGCCGCACGGTTGAAATCACACCTTACCACTCTCTGTTTACTGTGAAGGAAGGCAGCGTTGTTCCCATTGAGGGCGCACGGCTTAGAATCGGTGATTTCGTTGTCGTTCCACGAAGCGGCTGGCGTGTTCCACGCGAAATACAGGAGCTGGACATCATAGACGAACTCCTTGCCTTGCCGGAGCATCTTACGAGCAGCGTCTACCTATACAACGTTTCTGAAGTTGTCTATGACTCTGAAGTAAAGAAGGCTTTGCTAAACATACTTCCAAGGAAACGCCGTCTCTACGATTATCGTCATTATAATTACATGCCACTGAATCTGCTTAGACAGCTTTCCCCTACAATCATTTCTAAAATAAAGGCCAACTGTACAATCGGAAATCGCAACCACCGTATGCCACCTAAGCTGAGAGTAGACAAAAAGCTCATTGAACTTCTAGGACTCTATTCCGCTGAGGGATGCATAAGGCACGACAAGAACCACTGCTCGCTTTACTTCAGCTTTGGTTCGCATGAACAGTCTCTTGCAATCTATGTCCGTGAGCTCATCAGGGATGTATTTTGCTACGATGCTTCCATAACTGCAGCCCACGCAAGCGCACTTAATGTGGCAGTCTACTCTGATTTTATCGCTCTTCTTTTCCAACACGTTTTCAAGTCCGGCAGCTCAACAAAGACAAAGTGCGTTCCATCCATCGTATTCAATATTTCTCCTGAGCTGCAGGAGCGGTACCTCATTGCTTACATGGCCGGCGATGGTTATCCAAGCAGGGTATTTGCAGAGCACCTGATGAAAGGCACTGCTCCATCAAGTGAAGAAACGCAAAAGTTTTCACTCAATACAGCCAGCAAGGAGCTTTGCACCGGTCTTCAATATCTCCTCGCAGCACTGGGACGCGCATGCTCAATCCGAACCTATGCGCATGCACCGCGCGATTTCAAATTTTCTGGTAAAACATATCACTTCTCAGCCACTTTTGGGTACCACATGGATTTCTACTGGAATGTTCACTCGGCTTATATACAACGGTTACCCTATCAGGAGGTTATAGCAAGCTGTGTCAATAGTGAGCTTTCCAGGCGCATCAAAAGAGGCCAGCATAGCGTAGCCTTTCAAACCATCTGCAAGGGCGTGGCAAATGGCACAATTACTCTCAAAGGTGATGCAGCTCATCTTATAGAAGCCGACATCGGTGTTTCTAAGATACTGAACATAGAAGAGATACCGTACAAACACGATTGGGTTTATGACGTTTCGGTTCCGGAACATGAGAATTTTGTAGCCGGTTTCGGTCCTGTGGTATGTCATAATAGTGTTGATGAAGCGCTTGCAGGTTACTGTAAAAATATAGAGGTGCGGCTGCTCAAGGGAGGCTTCGTCTCCATATCTGATGATGGAAGGGGCATTCCAGTTGACATAATGCCAAAATATGGTGTTTCAGCGCTGGAGGTAGTTTTCTCAAAACTGCACGCTGGAGGGAAGTTTGATTCAAAGGCGTATAAGGTCTCAGGCGGTCTGCATGGTGTTGGTCTAAGGGTTGTCAACGCACTTTCCGAGTGGCTTGAGGTAACTGTTGAGCGCGGGGGAAAAAAATACTCCCAGAAATATTCGCGCGGCGAGAAGAAAACGGACGTGCAAGTTATAGGGGAGTCAAACAGGACGGGTACCACAATAGTATTCAAACCCGATCCCGAGATATTTCCAGTTACTGAATTCTCTTTTAATACGGTTGCGGACAGGCTTAGGGAACTGGCATACCTCAACAAGGGATTAAGAATCGTTCTACATGATGAGCGTACAGAGCCTCCTACCGAAGTAACATACATGTTTGAGGGCGGAATAATAGAGTTTGTTAAAGATTTGAATAAGGACAAGGCGGTGCTGCACAACATAATTTATATCGATAAGAAAGTGGGCGATGTAACAGTTGAAGCGGCATTGCAATACAACGATACATTTGTTGAGACCCTTTACTCTTTCGTAAATGACATCAACACCATAGAAGGAGGAACACATGTGGCAGGTTTCCGAGCGGCGCTCACAAAGGTTGCAAACGACTACGCAAAGAATCTGAAGATAATAAAGGAGGACGAGGATATCAAACTCAGCGGAGAAGACGTGCGCGAAGGCTTGACAGTTGTGCTGAGCGTAAAAGTTCCACAACCCCAGTTTGAGGGCCAGACTAAGACTAAATTGGGCAACAGTGAGATGAAAGGAATAGTGGAATCTGTCATTGGCGAAGGCTTGAGCACATACTTTGAAGAACATCCAGATGAAGCAAGGAAAATCTTGGAAAAATGCGTAACCGCACTTAATGCGCGCGAGGCGGCGCGGAAGGCGCGCGATCTTATCCGCAGGAAATCTGCACTTGAATCTGCAGCCCTCCCTGGAAAGCTTGCGGATTGCACCGAACGCGATCCTGCTCTCGCTGAGCTGTTCCTAGTTGAAGGAAATTCCGCTGGCGGAAGCGCAAAGCAGGGGAGGGACAGGAGGTTCCAAGCGATACTTCCATTGAGGGGCAAGATATTGAATGTTGAGAAAGCAACAATTGATAAGGTGCTTGATAATGCGGAAATTCAATCAATGATTTGTGCGCTGGGAACAGGGATAGGGGACGAGTTTGATTTGCAGAAAGCCCGTTACCACAAACTCATACTCATGTGCGATGCGGATATTGATGGCGCGCATATCCGTACGCTTCTCCTGACATTTCTATACAGGTATATGAAACCGTTGATAGAGGCAGGCTACGTTTATATTGCGCAGCCACCGCTTTACAAAGTAAAGAAGGGGAAGTTTGAAGCATACGCATATGATGATGCCGAACTAAATCGCATGCTTGATGAAATAGGCAGGGATGGCGTAAACATCCAGAGATACAAAGGTCTTGGTGAAATGAACCCTACCCAGCTATGGGAAACAACAATGGATCCATCGCGCCGCAAGCTGCTGCGCGTTACTCTGCAAGATGCAGTAGAAGCCGATCACATGTTTACCATCCTGATGGGTGATAAGGTTGAACCACGCAGGGCGTTTATTGAAGCGCATGCGAAAGAAGTTAAGAATCTGGACGTGTGATTATGGTTGATATCGCGAATGAAAATCTGAAGGACAGACCTGTTCACGATGAATTGAAGGAATCCTATCTAAACTATGCAATGAGTGTGATAGTGGGCAGGGCGCTCCCAGATGTGCGGGATGGTTTGAAACCTGTCCATCGTCGCGTGTTGCATACGATGAACGAGCTTGGAAACCATTCAAACAAGCCGTACAAAAAGAGCGCGCGCATTGTAGGAGACTGCTTGGGTAAATACCACCCTCACGGCGATATGGCAGTATACGATTCCATCGTGCGCATGGTGCAGGATTTCTCGCTACGTTATCCGCTTATTGATGGTCAGGGAAATTTTGGCTCAATTGACGGTGACGAAGCAGCAGCGATGAGGTACACAGAGGTTCGCATGTCAAAGATAGCGGAGGAAATGCTTGCGGATATAGATAAAGAGACGGTTGATTTCATACCAAACTTTGATGGTTCGCTCAAGGAGCCTGTTGTTCTTCCAAGCCGCTTCCCAAACCTTCTTGTAAACGGTTCAAGCGGCATCGCTGTTGGAATGGCAACAAACATGCCCCCCCATAACCTGCGTGAAATATGCGATGCGATATGCTTCTACATTGATAATCCAAACTGCACAGTTGCCGACCTTATGCGCTTTGTTCAAGGTCCTGATTTTCCAACAGGTGGGCTGATTTGTGGAAGAAGTGGCATTCACGCAGCATACGCAACTGGCAAGGGCAGCATCATAGTTCGCGCGAAGGCGGAGGTAAAAGATGTAAAGGACCGCAAACGCATCATCATAACAGAAATCCCCTTCATGGTAAACAAGGCGCGCCTAATTGAACAAATAGCAGAGCTCGTAAATGAGAAAAGGATTGAGGGTATATCGGACCTGCGGGATGAGTCCGATCGCGAAGGGTTGCGCGTAGTTGTAGAGCTGAAAAGGGATGCAAATCCCGATGTGGTGCTAAACCAATTGTATAACTTGACTTACATGCAATCAACATTCGGAGTCATCAACCTTGCGCTCGTCAATGGCGAAACAAAAGTGCTATCGCTTATTGATCTTATACGGCTCTATGTGGAGCATAGGAAAGACGTAATAACGCGTAGGTGCAGGTTTGAATTGGCAAGGGCTGAAGAGCGCGCGCATATTGTAGAAGGTCTGAGGATTGCGCTTTCTAGGATAGATGAGGTTGTGCGGACATTAAAGGCTTCTGATAGTCCACAATTTGCTATATCCGCGCTTATCAGCGGCTTCGGTTTGACTGAAAAACAGGCGCAGGCAATCCTTGAAATGAAACTGCAGCGCTTGACCGGCTTGGAGCGCGAGAAACTAGATGCAGAACATACTGAATTGCTGGGTTCAATTGCGCATTTGAAGCGCCTGCTTTCGGATGAAAAACTTATCCTTGAAGTGATAAAGGCGGATATGCGGGAATTGAAGGAAAAATACGGAGATGACAGGCGCACGCAGATAATTGATGAAGTGAAAGACATAATGGTTGAAGACCTTATCCCTCATGAGCGCATGGTCGTAACAATTACAAACAGGGGCTACATCAAACGCATCTCATTGAATGAATATGAAATACAGCGGAGGGGAGGGAGAGGGCTTATAGGCGTAGAAGCGAAAGAGGAGGACTTCGCGACGAATCTTCTCATAGCGGACACGCACGATTATCTGTTGTTCTTTACCGACAAGGGCAATGTGCACTGGCTTAAAGTATACATGATTCCAGAAGCAGGCCGTTACGCTGCCGGGAAAGCAATAGTTAACTTATTGGACTTGAAGGATGAAAAGGTTAAGGCATTTATACCCGTGCGTGAATTCAAGGATACGGAATACCTCATTTTCGCCACAAAGAAGGGCATGGTGAAAAAAACTCCATTGGCAGAATACTCAAACCCACGCCGCGGAGGAATAATCGCCCTGATATTGCGCGAAGGCGACGATCTCGTAGAGGTAAAGCGCATAAAACAAGGCAGCGACATCATTCTTGCAACGCGGGATGGGATGTCCATCAGGTTTGGTGAGGAAGAGGTCCGTCCAGTTGGAAGGGCGAGCATGGGCGTTATTGGAATACGGCTCAGCGAAGGCGACGAAGTGGTAAGCATGACTGTTGCAGAGGCTGGGGACACTATTTTGACCGTCTGCGAAAATGGCTATGGTAAAAGAACTGAGATAAACGAATACAGGAAACAGGGCAGGGGAGGGTACGGAATAATAAACATTCAAACAACCGAACGTAATGGAAAGGTAGTCGCAGTTCGTTCAGTAAAGGACGACGATGAGCTTGTGCTCGTCAATTCAGAGGGCGTAATCATACGCATACCTGCGCGTGAAATCCCTGTGATAGGGCGGAATACGCAGGGCGTTCGCTTGATGCGCCTTACAGAAGGGGCAAAGGTTGTTGCGCTGGACCGCGTTGCAAAAGACCAATTGCCCCAAGAACAGCAGAAGAACGAAAGCGGTTCTACACCCCCGCAACGCCCCGAAGTTGGCGAAATAGAAATACTCTAATTTTTAAATTATCGCATAAAAACAGTTTCATGGCAAAAAGAAAGCCAATTACAAAAGCTTTTGGGAACCGTTTTCCTGCCTGTGTAAATTGCGGTTCCAGGGACTTGGCGCAAGTGACTGAGAGCAGTTATGAATGCCGCTCTTGCAAACAAACGGGCTTGCCGGAGTGGTTTTCAAGCGAGGCGGATTACCTTAAGTTCAAGACCAATATTGATCTAAAACTTGCAGAGCAACAGAAGATTTGGGGGCAGAAAGTTCTTTATCGCACAATACCTGTAGTGGTGCTCGTGAATTGGGCTACCGCGATATATTTCTTTATATTCTTCTTGCTTGGAATGCTCGGTTTATTTCAAAATGAAACATACCAATGGCTTTTCCTTTACTCAAGCATCGCTGTTGTAGCGTTGGGATTCGGGATAGTCTCTCTTTATGGGAAGGCAAGAGTACATTTTTGATTCGGAAAGTCTTTTAAACATGCAAAACGATTTTTCTGCATGGCGACCAAAACATTTGCGCTTGCATTTACAGTATCGGTTTTGTCAATATTACTTATCGGATGCGTTCTTCCAAAGGAAGAGGCACCGCTCATAACCAATTCTAGAAGCTTTACTTTGGCGCAGGACCACTCGGAGAGATTTAGAATAACACAGAACGGTTCAACACCAGAGTATAGCATTCGTGCAGAGAGCGTCATGAACAAAACAGCCATATTCGTAATAACCCCTGGAAATGTTGCAGTCGGAATGACAGAAGGCGGTTATGAGCCAGTGGATCTTAACGGCGATGGAAGTCCAGAAATAGTTTTGGCGATGGAAAACACAACACCACCAGATGCTTACATAACAATATACATACCTGACGCTTCTCAGGTTTGTACAACCAAATGTCCAATTGGACAGAAACAAAGGCCATTCCCAGATTGCTCATGTTATTTACCTACCGGAGCGTGCCCATCTACATGTCCAACAGGGCAGGTTCAACACCCATATCCTGACTGCACGTGTTATGCTGAGAACCGCACATGCAGCGATGGGACAATTTATGGGCAATGTTCTACATCAAAGCCGTCTTTCTGCAATAATGGAACGCTGATGTACAAATGTTCTCTCTGCGGTTGTCCAGCTGGGAAGAGCTGCAACTATACAAGCGAAGCATGTTATACGCCAGTTGTTGCAACACCAACCCCCTCATCCGGAAGCACTCCAACACCTACCCCTTCAGTCACCCAAACCCCAGCACAGGATGAATTACTCCAAGCAATCTCGGTTGCAAATAGTTCTACAGAAGGGCAACTCATGTCCCGTTTTGATGCATTATATAAGAAGAATTCCCTATGTACACAATCCGAATTCATATCAACCTTCAGAACCAAGAGAGGCAGAAACCCCACCCAAAACGAGTTATCGCTTTTCGCGAACACACAGTCTCATATCCCTTACAATGTTTCTGTAAGTGCAACAAGAAATGGGACTATTTTCACAGTCACATACACAAATGTGGGTTTATCTCAGGCAGACGCTTTGAGGGTTTTGGTATCCTCCGGCACCGTTTCTTCAAGGCAGTGGCTTGATGGAACAAGCACCGACCAGAACTTGCAGCTTATTACAAAAGCCGAATCCATTCCTGGCAATTGCGGGCTTATAATGGCAATCAACGGATGGGCGTAGAGGAACCCTTCATCTCTTCCAATATCTCCTTTGCCCTATCCACCCTTACCCTTTTTTCTTCAACCATTTTTTCCGCAACCTTGTCAATCAGCTCGCCGCTTGCTCCAGCCGCAATTGCTACATTCCTTGCATGCAGCGCCATATGGCCATGCTGAATCCCCTCGGTTGCAAGAGCACGTAAGGCTGCAAAGTTTTGGGCTAATCCAACAGATGCAATTATCTCAGCAAGCTCACCAGCGGTTTTAACCCCAAGTATCTTAACACATATTTTTGCAACGGGATGTGTCTTAGTAGCTCCACCAACCAATCCAACTGCTAAGGGCAACTCAATAGACCCCTCTAAATCCCCATCATTGTTTTTCCACCAGCGCGTAAGTGATGTATACTTTCCACCAAGCGATGCATACGCATGCGCGCCAGCCTCAACCGCACGCCAATCATTTCCCGTAGCAATCACAACAGCATCAATACCATTCATAATCCCTTTGTTGTGCGTTGCAGCGCGATATGGGTCTCCAGCAGCCAGCATGTACGCCGCAACAATTCTATCCACAACGTCCTCTCCACCCAAATCTTCCTTTGAATATCTCACGTTTGCAGTTACGAGCCTTTTAGTAGCGAGGTTTGAGATGATGCGGAGCACAGCCTTACCGCCTGTTATCTCTTCAACCTTCGGGGCAAGCGCCTCACACATCGTATTCACCGCATTTGCACCCATTGCATCACGCACATCAACAAACAGGTGTAGGACCATCATTCTTCCAATAGGAGTCCTTACTTCCCGTATTTCAATATCTCGAGCGCCACCGCCGTACCTCACGAGCACCGGATCGCACGAATCCGCTTCAGCGAGCAGTTCCTTCTTTGCCGCCTCTATTGCTGCAGCCTTCTCACCAAACTCCTCCTCTTTTATTCCAATAATTTGAATCTGCCCTATCATTATAGGCGGTCCTGCCCTCGCAGCGAACCCTCCTGTCTTGCGCGCGAGTTTCGCAGCATTGCTTGCAGCAGCAACAACGCTGGGCTCCTCAATCGCCATTGGTACTAACACATCCCTGCCATTAACAATAAAATTGACAGCTATGCCCAACGGAAGCGGCATACACCCCGCAACATTCTCAATCATCCTATCCGCAGTTTCCATAGGTAGCGAAGAGAATGACGATAGGATTGCAGCCTCCTCATCGGTCAGGTCTGCGAACTCCTTTACCTTTTCAACCCTCTCCTTCAACGTTAGCCTGTAAAACCCACTGAATGAACTTGATTTCATGTCCTATTCTTTGTAATGATGGGAATTATTTTCTTTGCGTTTTGTTAAGCCAAACAAAAACGCAGCAAATTTAAACACCGGACAGGAAGAAATTACTGTGATTCATATGAATCTGAATAAATTGGCTGTTTTGCTCATGTTCATGTGCATTGCATACGCAGCAAACCTAACCGTTAATGCGCCAGTCAAACAAGTAACACTTTATTCCAATGGATTCGCTTTTTCAATCCGTTCCGGTTCGGTTTCGCTCCCCAGCGGGAGCCACACGCTTCATATACTCAACTTTACAGATTCGGCAGTTTTTCCATCAATCACCCCGCGCTTCTCAAATGCAAAACTGGCAGGCTTTTATAAGTACGCGATGCATTGGAATGAATCAAAGAACATAACTGAGTATTATTCTTTTGAGAGGCTTCTGAATAACAGCATCAGCAAGAACATATCATTTGATTTCAATAATGAAACCGTGCGCGGGAAGCTCGTTTGGTTCAGCAAGGATCTTCTCGGCATTTCAGAAAATGGAAATGTCTCGGTTTACAGGCTCTCTGATATAAGGCACATGACTCTCCCAGTGGCGAATTTCAGCGAGATAAAGCAGGAAAACGAATCCAAGGAAGAGCATGGTCTTGCTATAGATGTGAAGAATGGAAATGGAAACAGTATTTTATCTGTCTCGTACTTGGTTGCGGGCGCAGGTTGGGACGTATCTTATAAGTATTATATTGAAACAGAGTCAGCAAACGGCACCGGAAATCTACAGGGTTGGGCAAATGTAAAGAACAATGCGGGCGAAGACTGGAATGGGATAAGTTTGCGATTGGTCGTTGGAAACCCGCACATGCGACCCCGCTATACCCCCTTCCACTATCCTTACCTACAATATGCTGCGAAAGAAAGCGGTTATGCAGCTGGTGCAGCGCTTTCACCGGAATTTACAGCATCTCCAGTAAGCGCCTACTATGTATATTCACTTGCGGATACAATATCTATAAAAGATGGGGAAGAAAAGAACCTCCCTCTGCTGGAGAAGCAGATCACTTATAAAAGGGAATACTTCTGGAACACATCAAAGCAGCACCCGGAGAAAATCTTTATTCTCAACAATACTGGGGATGAGAGCTGGGCATCGGGAGTAGTTAGCATTTACGTAAAAGACAATTTCATTGGCGAGGATTTTATAGATTATACACCGAAGAATGCAGAGACGAGAGTGAGCGTTTCAGATTTGCCAGACATCGTTACTAAAAAAGAGGTGCTTAACCAGACAAGCACAGCAACCGCAAAATCAAGAACAACATATTATAAGATGCGCATTTCCCTGAGGAATGCGATGGGCGAAGATATATCGTTGAGGATAAACGATGAAATGAACCCGGGGGATGAGGTTAAACTTATTTCTTCAACCATTCCCGCACAGATTAAACCGCAGAATATCCTTGAATGGAACATGGAGATGAAAAAAGACAGTCTGGCGGAAATCGTTTACGAATACACAGTCACAAATTACTACATAGAACCGCGTTACTGAACTGCTGCGCGCAACCATAAAAAGCGCAAATCACTATATTTTCATAGAGAAGAGATGTTCTAAGACATATGGGGTGTATATCACATTTACGTGCTTGTATGGGACTATCTTGAAATTAAATACCTTTATATTCTCCCCGAATGTCTCCAACATCCTCATGTGCGCGTTTTCCGCAACATCTAAACTGGGGAAATACCCTATCGCCAGCATAAAAGTGCGTGTATAGCTAAGGCGCGTAATCTGCGGGGTCTTATTCAAGAAATCGTTTATGGTTTTTGTTATCTCATCACCAAGTATTGGCTGCTTTAAATCCATCCACGCAAATGTTGCAACCTCGCTTCCGGAGAGTTTAGCCGGGTCAAATGTCCGTATGTAATTTATCACGCCTTTTCTTTGCAGCCCTTTAAAGACTTCTGAAAGCGAAGACTGCTGAATCCCAACCTTTTTTGCTATTTCACTTTTCTTTAGATTTGGATATTTCCTAAACGCTATAAGTGTCTTCTTTTCCGTATCGCTAAGTTTTGGAAGCGCTTCATCGCAGGGAAACTCGCAGTCGTCTCCTTCTTCAGTATTCGTTATGTCAAAGTATGTGGAATGTCCCGTCATGCTATACGTTATAAATCTGCTTTTCAGATGGCACGTCACGAGGTGCGACATAGGAACCATATGCCACATATAATTTGCAATATATGGCTTTGCCTTCTGGCGCAGTATCTCCGCAAGCGTCAACCTCGCATTCTCTGCATCCTCAAACGACTTAAAATAATCAATGTTCAGCGACCAATCCGATGCAGCGTAAGTGGCTGCTATTGGAAATGAAGATCGGGTTATCTCAAACTCCTCTTTTAGGCTGTCACGGACAGGTTGGTTGTACTCAATCCAGACGAAGGCAGCCACCTTAGCCTCAGGTATTCGGTGCATGTTTACACGCGCGACTTCCTGCAGCACGCCTTTATCTATAAGGCGTTTTTTAATTACTGCAAAATTGCTTGGAGCCATTCCAAGGCTTTCCGCTATTTTCTTGTCCGAGTCCCTCTGATGCGTAATAAGCTCCCGTAAAACCTTCCATTCACTTCGCGTCAACGAGCGTTCATTTACCATAAATTTCACGCCTTTTTTATAAATTTTTCATAATTTTTTATAATGGATGTATTTTAAGCCTTCGTATCTAAGTTTGATGTATAAATTTTTAGGCACCTGTTTTTATATCTAAACCTCGGAATTAGAGACATGTTGGTGTATAAAAAGGCACAACAAGAAAGTCCCCCTCCATTCCAAAAGATTTCATTAGATACAGGGGAAATGTATGCAGAGCCGCTTTCAAATTTTGAATTCAAGCACGCTTTTGAAGAAGCCACCACGAAAAAAGGCTATTTGTTTGAGGCGGCTGGGATAGTATTTAAACTATATATGCGATGCAACATCAATGAAACAACCAAAGAAGGAACATCAACAACATCCCTTTTCCGTTGGGATGATGAAAAGAAAACATTCTTGCCTGCCGCTTTTCTAGATATGTCTTTTGTTTCTGATGAAAAAGGAAGGCTTGCGGATTGCATGGCACCAGTTATAAATACGGTTACGGATACGGAAGAAATTGCAAATATGGATTTAGTCCGTAAGAAACACAGTGGGTACGGGTATTGGGTTGATCCAGCACTTTCTAAAACAATGGGAAGGGGCGGTTTCCTACTCGGCATAGGCAGATTCCTTTTGACCATGCAAGGCGAATATGCGAGGTCCATAGGGATAAACCGTTTATCAGTCACCACCCCAACCGATATGGAATACGAGACGTTACTGCATTTTTTTGCAGATGGAGATAAAGTCAATGCAACCGTCCGTCACATTCTAAACGAGCGTAAATTAGAGGTTGATTTATCTGGGGCAAAGTTCCCCAAACCAGAAATAAAAATCAGCGGGTTAAATCCACTTGAGTATCATTCGGCAAATGCCGAATTTATAAGGCAATTGGAAGAAATGCTGAGAGAAAAAAACCCTAATTTTAACATTAAATTTAGTGTAGCTGGTGAAAAATGGATACTTGCCGTCCGTTCACAAGATATCAAACTGGATGAAAAACAAAGGAATGAATTTAGTCGTATAGAGCAAGTTACTGTGAATCTATTTCATATTAGAGAAGATGGGAGCCCCACAGTAGCAGGTTTCATAGACAGAATAAATATCTTTCCCGCCAATCCGGAAGTGCCTGCGCGGGCAGAGATGATTACAGACCCAATTATAGGGAGTGTTGATTGGGCAGAAATAACGCAGGATCTTGTTAGAATTGCGGATGAATTTAGGCGTAATGTTGAACCTGACCCTGTTTTAGGTTTTAAGGTCCCTTTTCAAATTAATAAAAACTTCTCAAGGCATAAAGGCGGCGATTTCAGCCACGTGGGGAGATTTATGCTATCCATTCAGGATATACACTCCAAATCCCGAGGCATAACTGAGTTAATGATTGCCGTGCCCAACTTCCCTGATGCAAGCGACTACTTTAGAGACTTCTATAAAGAAACGGGCGCCAAATTGAAAGAAGAGTCTGGTAGGAAATATATAACCGTCAACATTAAAGATGCGGAGTTCCACGTTTTGTTGATGCGGAGAATAAAAGGGAAAACAACTACGTTAGACAGTTACGCCGAATCTGTATAAATTAGTATATTGGTTACCATCCCAATTTTTATAGCGCAAATGCCAAAACATTATTTTGATGCTCAAACAAGTACCTTCGCCATTAGAAAAATCAAGCAACGAAATGCATTTGCAAGATTTTTTCAACAAATTAAAACAGCTGCACGGTCCTGGTGAGCTCAAAGAAGCCCTGACTGGAATAAAAAGGCTTTATCACAAATCACCAGACAAATTTTTGGAAGAGGCATGGGCAATTTCAAATTCAAGCATTAGGTTCTTCAGAGAAACTTATCTTGTGCTTTTCTCGCGGCTTGAAGGCCTCACACATAACTCACCAGAACTGTCTAACATATACCATGAAGTAAAGGATTTATTAAAAGATGTTGAGATGCGGATGGAGTTGCGCACATCCTCCATTCTACTATTCAATTCCGTCTTCCGCGCATCAAAGAAAAAACTACTGCTTAACGAAGCGGAGGTGCAAAAAAGAATTACACAAGCGGTTGAGTCTGGCAATCCGGTTAATATAATCGCGCTATGGAGTCCGCGGTTTAATCCGAGTAAAAAAGCCTTCTCTCCTAATAAGGATGAGCTCTTATGGTTGGTTACATCGCTTAAAGCATCACGTCTCTCTTTTAAACTCACAATTGTGATTCAAGATATCTATACAATGGATAAGGAAGATAATTCATTAAAGCAAGCTGTTTGCGAGATTGAGAGTTTCATAAAAAGCTGTGCAGATGATAGGATTTGTACTATATCCGCAAGCACTCTAATAAGTGGATTATCACCACCTAAGCAGTCAAATAAGTATCGTCATACCATCCGCAGCACTCCACAATTGCTTGAATCAATCAAGAGTGAAATACTAAACTCAACACCTATCTCAGATGAAGAGGCAGAAAAAAAGGCGCGCACATATATTTATCAAATAGGGCAATTGTTCAACAATTTGATGAGTACATACCAGAACGCTGTTTATGTGGCCACCGCCCCAGTTGAACACGCTCCACTTTACAACAATTTGCCAATAGCATTTATAGAAACTAAACAACCTCCATCAGTTAAAGACATGCGGACAAAAGTTTGGCATTTGCTCAATGAATTACGTCATATAAGCAGCAGGAGAGAAGCGGTAGAAGAACTCGTATTGTTGGCTGAGAATTATCCAGAGACCTTTGCACAGGCGTTAAAAACAATGCCTGCGCCAAGTTATGATGAAGTGGCCGATGCGTTTGTCAACCATGTAAAAAATAAAGGAGATAGGTTGCGAAGGTACTACACGCATGAGATTTCAAAGGAAGGAAGGCAGGATGCGGAGCAAAATTCGCCAGATAACATTTTTGTTAATACAATAACAACTGAAAGGATAACTAAAATATTAGAAGAAGAGCGCCCAAAAACCTATTCTAAAGAAGAATTGGGGAGATGCCTTTCAAAAAGATTATTAGAATTGCCACTTGCCAAGAAGGATAAGGCTAGATTGGAGTCTTATATAAGGACATTTATGAATGAAATGTCCTTCATCTCAACAAAGGAAAAAAGGGAAGCAGCTTTTGGTCCTTTGTTGAAAATAGTATCACAAAATGTTCCAGAAGATTTAGCAGAGCGGCTCAGGCATAGCTTCAAGTTGGCTGAGGACCGTATCGCACAAATGACTGCGACCGATATCCTCCAAGTTTTCATGCAAAAACGCTATCACAAAGATTCTCCAATTAATGAAGATGGGATAATACGCAACTTCACTGAAAAAATAATGAACGGTAAGCCTCTTGAATTCATTTTCTTTTGGGGTGCTTTCAAAGAGTCGCAGGCCGGGGTTGCGGATGCGTTTGACCACGCTGCTCTGAAAACACTATATAGTCTGCATAAAAAGATTTCAAAGATTTATACTCCACCACCAGACAGCAACGGAAAGCAGAAAGTAAATAAGATAACCATAATATTTACCGATGCATTCGCAGAGAATATCAATGGAAAGGACAAGAAAGCAATAGAACAGTATTATCGCAGTTTAAAAAGCGTTATTAACAGCATGTGTATGTTTGGCGAAAGCCCGTTTGAGCTTAAGCGCATTTCAACCCTATATCCTGTTTGGGCGAAGAGTGGTGGTCAGAAAAGTGGTTTTGAAGAGTTTGTCAAAGCTGCGGCGCAGGCTTCTGCGCGGATAAATTCCAATCCAGATATTTTTGCCAGATTTATTACAATGGCTCAAAAACATTCAACACTCGTTGCAAACAAACAAATGTCTGCTGTTGAAAGTGCAAAGATATACCTTGCAATCAGGACTTGGGAGAACCAAAATCTCCCCACCTCTTCTATTATTATAAGCCTTGGAGAAAATGTGACAGAACGCATTTTTTCTGATTCACCTACCCTATTCATATTCCCTTACAAATCAGGCATGCAGACGCCATGGTTCTCCGATGCAAAAAATCCTCCCAAGAGATTCGTAAAAGATGTTCCAGCACAATCTGCAAACATAGGGGATGTCATGCAAAGAATAAATGATAAGGCAAGAGGACTAAGAGGTATGGTCGGCTTTTTTGATATGAAACTCAATGGACGACAGACTGTTAAGATTAACGATGTGGCATTCCATGCCCAGCAAGAATTTGTTGAGTTGAAAAAGTGGTTTGAAAAAATATCTGGTGTCGGATGTGGTCTAAGTTATGATGAGCTGAACGCGCGTGCCTTTTCAACAGCGCTACTTTGTGTGTATGGGGACATCCCAGCGGCGGCTTTTTACGATTCGCTGATAAAAAGAATCGCGAAGATAAATGATGCCTACATAACAAAGGAGATTGCATTTGAAGAAGTAGATGATTTACGCTCAAGATATGCAATATTTTCTATGGTTAACGTCATTAAAGCATTGAGGCTACTCCAAATTACCAAATCAAGTAGGAATAAAAGCATTTATGCGCGGATATCGGGCGTTTTAAACGGGTTATCTGATGAAGCAAAAGCGGTTTTATCCACCGAATTTCCGACCCACATTTCAAAAGTTGCGAAGGAGGATGTCCTCGACGCGCTTATGCGAAAAAATGAGGAGGTAAGGAAACCAATGGATGCAAGCGAAGCAATGGTCTCCTCAATTAAAAGAAATATCCTTGCCGAGCTTCTAATCATAAATAACATAACTCCAAAGAAATCAGGTTTCAATAAATATCTCGCTTTCTTAAAGAGTAGAAAAGAACATTTAAAGCATGAGAAACCAAGCATATACAATGCCTGAAACATTTGAACGCCTGCTTGCAAATTTGAAAAGCAAGGATTTTGCTTTGAGGATAGAAGCCATTTTAGAATTCGGGAGGCTAAGGGAGAAATCTGCAGTTCCCGCTCTAATAGAATCCCTGTCAGATTCGGAAACGAGAGCGCTTGCATGTTGGGCGCTTGGCAGGATAGGGGAAAAATCTGCCGTGAAAGACATTCTCATGCTGCTAGCGGATGATGATCCGTTAGTCCGCCACGAAGCTGTCCTCGCGCTCTCCCGCATTAAGGACAGACGTGCTGCGAAGCCCATTGCGAATCTGCTCCGGTTTGATACTGATGAAAAGGTTAGGGAGGAATGCGCAGAAGCGCTTTCCGCCTTTCCATCTGAGAATACTATCACTGCTTTGAAAACGGCTATTCAAAACGATCCTTCCAAACTAGTTCGGGAGCGCGCCAGCAAATCGCTTGTGGTTCTGAGGCTGAAGAAGCTTGGAGTAAAATAAGGTCCGCTATTCAAACCATCGCAGGCGGGCAGACCGGTGCGGGGCATCCGCCAGCAAATTCAGCATCCGCGCTCACAAACCCTGTTTCTGGATACCTTTCCCCACTTTCAGCACCGATGTACAATACTTGGGATGGTCTGCTTCCATATCTGTAAACCGTTATCCCTTTACACTTCATTTTATATGCGAGCAAGTAAACATCCCAAACATCCTTTACTACTGCACTATGCGGTAAATTTACTGTTTTTGCAACTGCATTATCACAATATTTTTGGAATGCAGCTTGCATGCGAACATGCCACTCAGGCTCAATATCAAGAGCAGTAACAAATACCTCGCGAACATCTTTTGGCACCTCACCTATCTGCGCAACGCTTCCCTCCTTAGCAATTTTCAGCATGAGGCTGCGTGAATAGAAACCGCGCCTGCGCGCAACAGACTCAAAGTGCGGATTTACTTCCACCAGTTTTGTCCCTTCCATAACATTCCGCACAAAAGCGACGGCAAATAGCGGCTCTATTCCAGAAGAGCAGCCAGCAATTATTGAGAGCGTGCCCGTTGGTGCAATAGTACAGATTGTCCCATTCCTAAAACTGCGATAGTTTCTCTTCCAAGTACTTAATTCAAAATTCGGGAACGAGCCCTTTTCCATTCCAAGCTCTTCATCCACCTTTGCAGCTTCTTTGAAAATGAAGCTCATCATTTTTTCCCCAATCCTGATGCCATCTATTGAATTATACGGTATTTCCATCTTAATGAGCATATCTGCGAATCCCATGACGCCCAAGCCTATCTTCCTGTTCGCCTTCGTAATCCTCTCTATCTCAGGAAGCGGATATTTATTCACATCTATTACATCATCCAAAAACCTGACGCCAGTTGCAACCGCCTCGCGCAACGAATCCCATGCTATCTCCCCACGCTCATTTACAAATTTTTCAAGGTTGATGGAGCCGAGGTTGCACGACTCATATGGGAGGAGCGGTTGTTCCCCGCACGGGTTTGTAGCTTCTATTTCACCAACCTTTTTTAGGGGATGCTTTCTGTTTATCTCATCTATGAATACAAGCCCAGGGTCCCCGGTTTCCCACGCAGTAACACAAATCAGATCAAAAATATCCCTTGCATGGATGCGTCTAACCTCTTCACCATTGCGCGGGTTAATCAACGCATAATCACCATCATTTAAAACAGCATCCATAAACTCGTCTGTGACAGCCACTGAAAGATTAAAATTCTGAAACGCATTTTGGGATTTTTTGCAGGTTATAAATTCTGCTATGTCTGGATGGTCCACCCTGAGGATACCCATGTTTGCGCCCCTTCTCCTGCCACCCTGCTTTATCACATCAGTTCCAGTATCAAATACGCGCATGAAAGAAACAGGCCCGCTTGCAACCCCTCCAGTGGATCTTACAACATCACCGCTTGGCCTGAGCCTGCTGAAAGAGAAACCTGTTCCTCCACCGCTTTGTTGCACAAGCGCCATATTTTCAACAGCGCGAAATATTCCTTGAAGTGAGTCCTCAACCGGAAGAACAAAGCACGCGCTAAGCTGCCCAAGTTCTGTTCCTGCGTTCATGAGCGTTGGTGAGTTTGGCAGGAAACTGAGCGAAATCATCATTTCATAGAATTTTGCTTCAATCCTCTGACGCACATCTTTTTTCTCAGCCAATGAGATAGCGTGTGCTACTCTCCGAAACATCCTACCTGGTGTTTCAACTGTTTTTCCACGCTCATCTTTCAACAGATATCTTTTCTGGAGAACGCGCAATGAATTTAAGCTGAGTTTTAAGTCATCTGAAACTCCAAGGAGGTGCTTCACCTCCCTTGCTTCCTCCCGTTTTTTCCTATATATTATGTATGCTTTCGCCACGTCAGCGAGCCCTCTTCTGATTAGTGCATCCTCAACTTCATCCTGAATATCTTCCACATGTGGTACCTTTCCCTTGAATTTCTTTGAAAGCGATTCCGCCACTTCACATGCTATTGAATAAGACATTTTGTCGTCCTTCGCACCTTTTACAGCAAGAAGCGCTTTATTCACCGCCTCTTTTATCTTGTTCAAATCAAACGCAACAACCCTCCCATCGCGCTTCTGAACCTTCCCAATAAACATTCTACCCACCCCTTCATTTCACACGAGATGCGCACCCAACAGCCACGTTATGGCTGCGCTTGTGAGTCCTGCTAAAAGCATCTTGCTTCCACTGACAATTATATTCTCCTTTGAAATGTGCCCAAGGAACACGCCAAGTGCAAAGAATGTAGCAAAACTCAGCAAGAATGAATAAACATACGCTTCCTCAATTAATAAGGCATCCAACTCAACTGCAAAGAACGGGAGCAGTATAAATATGCACGCAAGCACTGGCGCTAGTGCATCAACAAGCGCTGCTGCAAACACTGCAACCTTTGCCGCCGCATTTATCTCCGTCTTTTCCAAATTTACCAGCATTAGACGTTCAAGCTCCTTGCGGTCTTTCATTCGTTCAGCGCTTTCTGTTAGGAACGCGCCCCAAAGACCTGAAATGCTTATCGCTACACTGGTGCTTAATCCTATACCCAAAATCACCTCCGCGTTGGAAACATTTGAAATAAACGCCCCGACCAAAAGCCCAAAAATTGTAAGCGCGCCATCAAACGCGTTCATTACAAAATATCTCCTTAATATCTTACTCATCTTCGTTATCCTGTCGTAGAATCTGAGGCGGTTAATGTAACTTTTAACGACATCCAACATCCAAAAACTGAAACGCTTGTGCACCCACATCCTCCTCTAAGGGCTTGTCAATCTATTTCCTGCAGTAACCCTATCAACACTATGCACTACAGCACCATACTTTTCAAGCACGTTATTGATTTTTTCAAAGTCCAGCCATTCCCCCTCAAGCGTGAGCCTTACTGTTTCAACCTTTCTATCCACCTCTCTAACATCTATATCAACAGCCTCTATTCCCTTCAATCCAGAAAGCCTCATGGCAAGTTCAATACATGATGGCTCAAGCGGTTTTAGAACGTCCAACACCAATCTCCTGATTGAAGCCATTTATTCACCCCATTAACAACCATTTGCATCCATACTTTTTTATATTAAACGCAAAATCTAACAGCATGCTGAATACGGCATTGGTCATTATAACTGCAATAGCCATACTGCTTGCGCGCCAGTTATACTTCTCCACATACCACCAACAACTATACCTTGACATTGTGTTTTTCCTTATCGTTCCTATCGTAGTTTCATTGGTTCTCCGTTCTAACATAACGAGTCTAGGATTGAGAATCGGGAAAACAAAAGAGAACCTATGCTTTGTTACGCTTGCACTGCTTGTTTCAATCCCTCTTCTTTTTGTTGCAGCGCAGCAACCTGTTTTTTACAATTATTATCCGATTTTTGGCTGGGCAAGGAACAGCCCAGCTGAGTTTAGCGCATATGAATTGATTATCTTCATCATGATGTTTTCAACAGAATTTTTCTTTCGCGGGTTCCTGCTCTTTGGCACCAAGGAATTGGGTGCTAATACCGCAAATTTTCTTCAACTGTTCCCCTACGTGGTTATGCATGCTGGCAAACCTGCCATGGAGATTCCGGCAAGCCTTGTGGGAGGGTTTTTCTTCGGGTGGATCGACCTAAAATCAGACTCCATTATACCAAGCCTGCTTACGCACTGGTGCATCAACATTATCTTTGATGCATTTTGCATCTATTTTTCTTCACGCATCTAGGTAGTTTACAGCAGTTTTGATATTTTTTTCAGTTTCGCAAAATCACTGCGTATAGCAGTTCCGATTTCAGGGAATCGCATACCAGCTGCTGGATGAAATGTGATAAAATAACGCTTGCCGTTCCTCACAATGATCTTTCCATGCATCTCGCGCAAATCCACCTTTCCTATAAATGGCTTGCACGCAATTCGGCCAAGCAGTACGATTAGTTCCGGTTTAATAACCTCAAGTTGTTCTACGAGAAATGGAATTGATGCCGCAATCTCAACATGAGTCGGTGCCCTGTTTTTTGGTGGGAACCATTTCAAAACAGATGTAATAAAAACATCCTCTCTCCGCAAGCCAGCAATCTTAAGCAGCACATTGAGGAATTTCCCCGCTTTTCCCTGAAATGGCCTGCCAGTCTCATCTTCCATTTTTCCCGGCGCCTGCCCTATGAAAACGATTTTGGCGTCCGGTTTTCCTTCCCCCGGCACAGCATTCATTGCGGTTCTTGCTATTTCAATGTCACGGAAATTCCTTATCCTCTTTGCAATAATCTCAAGCCTTCTCTGTTTTTGCAACGAATTCATCAACCTTCACCAGAAGGTCTTTTGCAGTTTTATAAGTGAGCCTTTCCATCGCTTCCTTGAACGGAAGCCATTCAAAGCCTATATGCTCAAAGGATAATTTTACATCCTTTTCCCCGGTTTTTGCGATTAGGAAGTCAACGGTTTTGAAAACTGTTCCGCCCTCGCGTTTGAAGAAGTATTCAATCTGTGTTTTAAATCCGGGAACGAACTGTATGTCGCTGATGCCTGTCTCCTCTTTTATCTCTCTTTTTGCTGTCTCCTCTATGCTTTCTCCTTTCTCTATATTTCCTTTCGGGAAATCCCAATGCCCACCCTCATAATGCAGAAGCAAATAAACAGGCTTGCCATTCTCAATACGGTAAACAACCGCACCTGCAGATTTTTCGCGCATGAGTCAATTATATGAGTGAAAAATATAAATAAGGTTCTGCAATCTTTCCACGTGGCTGGGAAAAACCAGATTGCTGCAAAAATCTTCTATGAAATTGCAGATTTTCTCGAGATTCAGGGCGTGCAGTGGAAGCCAGTTGCATACAGGCGGGTTGCCCGCGCAATAGAATCGCTTAACGAGGATGTTGAGGAGATATACAAGCGCGGAGGCATTAAAGCGCTCAAGGAGATTCCGGGAGTAGGTGAAAACATCTCCAAGAAGTTGGAGGAGATAATAACCACAGGGAAGCTTTCTTACCATGAGCGCTTGAAGAAGGAGTTCCCTTTTGACATTGAATCCCTTACAGAAATTCCGGGGCTGGGCCCAAAAAAGGCGAAAAAACTTTACGATGCTCTGAAGGTGAAGAACAGAGAGGAGCTGAAGAAAGCAGCGGAAGAAGGCCGCGTGCGCAAAGTTGAGGGGTTTGATGCGAAAAGCGAGGAGAACATACTCAAAGGAATAGCGCTGTTAGAAAGAACGAAGGGCCGCGTTCTTCTCGGTTATGCTTTTCACGAGATAAACTCAATAATTGAGAAGCTCAAATCAAAAACCCCTGTCCGGCGGATTTCCGCAGCAGGTTCAGTAAGAAGGATGAAGGAAACGATAGGCGATTTGGATATACTTGTGACATCTGAACAGCCGGAGAAGGTAATGGAATATTTCACATCAATGCCGGAGGTTGAAAGTGTTATTGCAAGAGGCACGACAAAAAGTGCAGTGTTGTTGAAGAGCGGATTGAATTGCGACCTTCGTGTCGTCTCGGATGAAGAATATGGATCCGCACTCCAATATTTCACTGGTTCAAAGGAGCATAATATAGCACTCAGGAAAATAGCGCTTTCAAAAGGCATGAAACTAAGCGAGTATGGTTTATTTAAGGATGGCAAAAGAATTGCAGGCCGTGAAGAAGAAGATGTATACAAAGCGCTAGGTTTGCAGTGGACTCCTCCAGAATTGAGGGAAAACTGGGGTGAGATTGAAGCAGCGCAAAAGGGGAAGCTTCCGAATCTGGTTCAACTTAATGATATAAAGGGGGATTTTCATGCCCATACTGATTGGAGCGACGGAAGCAATACGATTATTGAAATTGCGATTGCAGCGGAGAAACTGGGTTATGAATATCTCGCCATAACCGACCACGCAGGAAATCTGAAGATAGCGGGCGGGCTTGATGAAAAGAGGCTCGCAGAGCATTCCGCTGCTGTTGAAGCAGCAGAGAAGAATGCAAATGGCATACGTTTGCTCAAAGGTGCTGAAGTTGATATAAATAAAGACGGTTCGCTTGCAGTAAGCGCAAGCGCACTGGATGATCTAGATTTTGTAATCGCCGCTATCCATTCAAATTTCAACATGCCTGAGAAAGAAATGACCTCCCGTGTCCTTAAAGCGATGGAGGAGGATTGTGTTGATGCAATTGCGCATCCATCCTGTAGGGAGATAGGGTCAAGGGACCCAGTAAAACTGGACTTTGACGCGCTATATCAGGCAGCAGTTGATACAGGAACGCTGCTTGAGATAAACGCTTATCCGACACGGTTGGACCTATGGGATGCCGAGATTAAAAGGGCTAAAGAAGAGTTCGGCGTTGAATTCGTTATTGGCACTGACTCACATTCTACTCATCACCTGCGGTTTATGGAAATAGGGCTTGGAATGGCACGAAGAGGTTGGCTGGAAAAGGATGATATCATAAATACGCGCGGCTACAATGCTATTGCTAAGAAACTTGGTCTTTAACAACCGCCGTACAACACTTTCAAGGGCATCTTCCTTCCCAGAATCCCTCAATTATCATCGTTTGGTTGCTTCCACCACATGCCCTGCATCCATTCGGGAATTCCACCCATCTTGGGCTCCTTAATGCAGGTGTGCTCCCAACCATCGCCAGTGCGCACACTGGTTTTTGGATATTCGGGCATGAACTACTGCTTTTATATGGCGGTGGACAGTGGACGAATCGCTGTTTCTCAAGCACATCGCAGCTTACAATTGATACGTAGCCACATTCAGCATCAATCCTGCCGCATATGGGGTCTGCCGGAGGCGCGCTCGCACCACATTCCCTGAGTATATCCCCACTGGCATTTGCATAGCCGTGTTTGTTGCCATCGCGTTGGACGCGGAAATACCCGGAATTGCTGCATTTTCCAACGCCTGTCACAATACTTGAGACCCCACCAACCTGTTTTTTGCACAAGCGTGATATCTCTATTGGTATATCGGTCGCATCGCATGTTCCGTTCAAATCCATGCAGGTCTGTCCTTCCCTACAATACGTGCTGGTTACGCAATAATACCCTGCAGGGCATTCTTTCATATCCACTCCACCGCATGGGAGCCCCTGCGGCGAAACACATTCCCCATCAATGCACACCTTGCCTGATGGACAGCCAGTTACGCTGCAATTTTCTTTCGGAGCTTCTTCGCAGAAGCCATTTATACATTTCATTCCACTACCACAGTCAGCATCTTTTGAGCAATTCACCATGCATGCACCGCTCGCTCCCTCATAATTTCCATTGAAAACGCATTTCTGTCCCGATGGGCATTCAATGGACTGGACCCCACCGCAGAAGTTCGGTGCGGGAATGCACCTTCCAGCGTTACATTCAAAGCCCAATGGACAAGCGCTTGCATTCGCAGTACAATTTATCTCCGTGGAGCATATGGAAGACACGAAGCAGCCTAACGCATTCGGGATTGCGACTATCTCTCCCCCTGTTTTTCTACACTCAGAGATAAGTCCTTCTGTTGGTGGGATATATTGTGGACAACGCGTGGCGTCGCTATTCTTACATTCAACAAAATACTGGTTCTCCTTCCATGTGCATGATCCCTCTACACAACCGCAGCTTGTATAGTTAAAGCATGCATACCAACTTTTCCAACTGCACGGCAATTGCTCAGGATATCCAGCAGGCACGCACCATTGGTTTGCACACCCCATCACTTTACAATCCGCATCAGTAATGCATTCTGGGCGTGGCGTAGGGGTTGGAGTCAGTGTTGCAGCCTGCGTTGGCTCGGGATTAACCTCCCCTCCGCCTCCGATGCACCCAAAGGCAACAATCGCAAGTACGATTATGATAATTGCACTTTCTTTCCTCATTCAACCACCACTTGTTTGTTTTGGTATGCACACCCCTGTTTTTGCGTTAGATGCCTGCATGCATTCAAAGCCTTCTGCGCACGGCACGTGGTCCGAGCCCCCACATATCACCCTACATATTCCCTCATGGCAAACCGCATCCCTTGGGCATTCCGAGTCCGCTGTGCACCTATTTGGAGCCGAAATGTTCAGGATGCATTGGATAAAGTCGGGGGTTTCGCTCCATGCACAATGCCCACCTAAACAGGCGCATTCAGCAAACCTATAACACGCGTATTCCGGCCGATATGTACAGACGGTTATAGCCTCTCTTCTTGCGCAAACCTCACCGGAACAGCCGCTTATAACGCAATCCGCATCGCTTCTGCAAAGGTCTTCAACAGGCGATTGTGCAGGCGATGGAGATTTGGCAGGGGTTGCAGTTGGAAAGGCTGGTTCGGGATTTGATATCGGCATCGGATTACCTTCATAATCTGCGCAGTATGATGGTCCCCAACAACACGTCTTCAAATCCCTGTCTGCTACAATATGTCCCCCTGCATTAGCGCATTCAACAATATACCATTCCGGCAATTGTTCATATTTCGGGCAGCTTTGGGGCGCCTCTGCACCACAGCCTGCTCCTATGCAACCTATGAAAAAAATGCTGAAAACAAGTAATGCGGCTGCGGCACCTTCTTTCATCCTTATTCCTTGCGCTCATTCCTTCCAGCGAATGCACTGGACAGGGCACGAATCAATCGCCTGCTGTATATCCGTTTCGCTTGCTCCGTCCGGGTCAACAACATCTGATTTTCCATCATCTTTGAGTTGAAATACAGCGGGGCAAAGTGCGACGCATGTTCCGCAACCTATGCATTTCTCTCTGTCAACATAAGGTACCTTCGCCATTTTTACACCTCTTCCTTCCCCTTTTTCATCGCCGCTTTATTTAAATCTTTCATGAATGCAGCGAACATTTTTTCATCCATTCCATGTGCGAAAGCGCCCTGCTCAACACTTTCGGATGCAGCAATGCTGCAGCCAATGCAATGCAGCCCATACTTGAGGAAAACCGGTATTGTTTGAGGATATAGAGCCACCACCTCGCCTATCAGCATATCCTTTTTCACAAGCTCTGTTTTTCCTGCCATCATTTAACCTCCTATTCGGGCGCGATGAGCCAAACCAGCCTCGGACCGCTACCCGTATTCACAACTATCTTTTTGCTTTGTTGCGTAATACTTCTGTCACCATAATAGTAATATATCAAACCGGTCTTTTCTTCATCATATATATACCCATCCTTCAGCAAGAATCCTTCATCACTTTCATAGCAATCTGTTCCAACGGGTTTTGCATACTCTAGGATTGCTCCATTAGAATCATCTATAATTGTGACATATGCAGGTGTGAAGAACGCCCTCCCCTCATTCAGATATTGTACTGTTATGCTTACAACAAGCCACGCCTCCTCCTGCCCGTTTGAAGATTTTATACAGCGCTTTGTATATAGTCTATTTATCTTAACGGAGATGCCGCTCGTTGTATTGGCTGGTTTGCCTTTGCTTCGGGCGGGGCAATCATTATCTGATAGGAAATCGCAGCCTTCAGGACAGCACTCGTCAAAACTGAAGCAGGTTTTCAACTGGTTTACGCACGCTGCTTTACACGTTCCCGGGTTTATGCAGTAGTCCTTTGTGCACTTATCCCCATCATCGCATTGAGCATCCACGCGGCATTTTGGCTGTTTGCATTCATTTTCACAGCAAATTTCACCTTCTTTACAGGCGCAATCAGTACAAGCGCATCCTTCTCCTTCTTCACATATGCCATTCCCGCAACATGGTGAGAATGGCTGCGTTTCACATACACCATTCCTGCACGTATATTCCATGCAATTTCCTGCGTTCCCAGTGCAGTTCCCTTCAGGTCCACTCAATGCGATATGCTCGCATTGAAAGCCTGTCTTTGCCCCACAATCGTCTGCAGTGCATGGGTTCCCGTCGTCGCAACTTTCTGGGCAGCTGGGTGTGACAGTCCAAACAGGTGCTTCCCCCTCCACATGTGCATCTTGCTGCACAGGGGTATGCGCAGGCGTTTCCATACTGCCCTCCGTAGTAGAAAAGCATCCAGCAAAAAACAATGCAAACAAAACAAACAATGTAATTAGAAGCAATGCTTTGCCCATTCGCGCATCCCTTTCTTTCAACACAACACTAAAATTCCAGCAGCCTCTTCTGCCCTTTCCGTTTTTCAAGAGATGAAATCCTTACTCCAACGAGCCTAACCAGCTTTCCTTCGCGTAAGAATGGCATTATCAGTTCACGCACGACTCTTTTCAGCTCTTCAAAACTTTCGCACGGTTTCTTTAATGTTTTTGCTTTTGTATGGGTCTCAAAATCTGAGAACCTGACAACTATACCTATATTGCTGAATGCAACATCGTCTGCAGCTGCCCTCCTAAAAACCTCTTCACTTAATTCATCTAGCTTCTCATAAATCTCGCTTTCATCGCACGTATCAGATTCAAACGTTCGCTGGCTTCCTATGGATTTCGCTTCCCACGTCCCAATTAGCGGGCTTTCATCAATTCCCTGCGCCATCTTCTTCAACTGTGGTCCCATCCTACCCAACTTCTCGTACAACATCCCTGCATCCGCCTCCGCAAGCTCACCTATCAATTCTATACCCAAAACTTTCAGCGCTTCTTCCGTCTTCTTGCCGACCCACAGAAGCTTGCTTACGGGCAGGGGCGCAAGGAATTCGCGAACCTCATCAGGTTTGACAACAACAAGCCCGTTCGGTTTTCCACAATCGCTTGCAATCTTCGCAACAAGTTTGTTAGGACCCACACCAATCGTGCACCCAAGCCCAACCTTTTCCTTCACCTCCTTCTTTATTTTCTCAGCAACTTTTCTTGCCTCCTCAAAATCACTTACCTTCCCAGTTAACTCAATAAATGCTTCGTCAATTCCCCATTGCTCAAATCTTACTGCATACTTTCGCAGGATTGCCATTATCTCGCGCGAGACCCTGACATACAATTCAAAATTCACGGGAAGAAACACGCATTGGGGGCATAGCTTATATGCCTTGGAGATGGGCATTCCGGACGTGATCCCAAATTTCCTTGCCTCGTAGCTTGCCGTACTCACCACGCCTCTGCCTTTTCCACCTTTAGGGTCTGCCCCAACTACGACAGGTTTGCCAATCAACTCCTTCCGCTCAAGCTGTTCGCACGCAACAAAAAACTGGTCCATATCCACATGAAGCACGACTCGGGGGCACATAGTTCCTATTCACCATCCCACCGCAAAGGGAGCCCTGTTTTCAAGCAGGGAAGGAATTGGGCTAGCATTCCTCTTTACTAAAGACCTTGCCAAGATAATGCGAATTCAGCAAGGACAGCCGTCTTGCCATGGTTATCCCAGAAAGCGGGTCTATTGGTTCTTCGGCTTCGCAACAGTTATGCTCACATTCTCCGGTGTTGCTTTTATTGTTATATCAACATTTGAGCTACCCAGCATCTCTTGGAGCTCCGCTAGCGTATACTCCCCTAACCCTTTTTTCTCCTTCTTTTCCGTTATCTCATTCCGCTTCCTTATTATATTCTCCAGCGGAATTGTACCTGCCTTCAAGGAAATCCTTTTGGTTCCTTCACTACCGTAAATGCTGAATATCTCTGAAAGATCAATCTGCCCAGATGGGGACTGCTGCGCCGCTTTTGTCAAATCCTTCACTTGGTAAATAAACGGAATAACGCGCTCAAATTCAGCAAGGACCTCCTCCACAACCATGCTGGACTCGTTTTTCCTGCCGCATACGACAAATTCCCCCTCCCCAATGTACCCGACAAAACCTTTCTGTGAATCCCACTCGCGCACTTTATCCTGAATTATTTGCGAGACGAGCCTTACCACAGCATTCGCTTCCTGTTCCCCATACATCCTCTTGAACTCATTCAACCCTTCTATCCTGATATTGTTCACTTCAAAATCTTCTCCAGCCATTGCTTCATCTATCTCTTTTGAAAGCCGCTCTGTATCTGGAAGGTCAACAAGAGGGTCAAAACGTTTCCCCTTCTTTCTCAAGAAAATATTGACAAGTGTGCGCAGTGTTTTCGGCTCAAAAGGTTTCTTTATGTAATAATCCGCACCGTATTTTATCCCGATAAACCTGTTCCTCCGCTCATCCGCTGCGGAGACGATGATGACGATTATATTTTTGGTTTCTTCGCTTGATTTGATTTGTTTGCATATCTCCAAGCCATTCACGCCCGGCAGCATCAGATCAAGAAGCACGAGGTCCGGTTTTAATTCCTTTATCTTCTTCAGCGCATCATCGCCATTGTACGATTGTATGGTTTCATAGCCCTTTCCAAGGCTGAACTTCATCAGGTTGTTTATATTTTCATCATCCTCAACAATAAGGACCTTTTTGATGGAATCCTTATAGAGTGGGTACCAGGTCACCATGTTGCCAACCGCCCGCTTCCCTATCGCGCCGCTTTCGCTTAAAACTGCAAGCGCAGCCCTGAGCATATCCGAATCAAACTTTGAACCCAACTCCTTTTCCGTTACGCCATCAGGGTTTGATTCTATATAATTCAATACGCTCGCAGTAAAACCAATCGCTTCCCCGGTCATTGTAATCGCCCCACTCAACAAGCGGTTGCAAACAACTTATATTAACAGAGTGGTATTAATACGTTTTTAGTCTTAGACAAGGCTGGTAAGAATGAAAAATGCCGAGACAGATTCTCGCATGCTTAAATTACTCACAGATATTGCGAGCAATGCTGAGGCAGCAGCAAGCATACCCGAACTGGCCAACGCGCTCACCCACATCAAGAATAACGGCATGTGCGCAAAGACGTATCTCGTAATATTCAATGGCGATTCCGCACGCGTGTACGAGCCCGGCAGCGTTGAAAAAGAGGTTCCATTCGTAGGGAGTTCTTTTGAAGCAGTAAAAAACGGGAACGTTTATGTTGATAATGGTATAGGGAGGTACTCCGGATATTTTGACGAACGCACACTTGCGGAGGAAGGCTTCACAGCCTACCTCAGCACACCGATAAAGCAAGGCTCCATAGTCTCCGGTGCCCTATGCCTTGCAAAGCGCAATGGGGAAAGGTTCGGGCAAGAGGATATTTCCACTGCGGTCATCATAGCAGGCATGCTTTCGCTGGCACTTTCAAAGATACTACTTGCAAAACAGGCGGGCGAAGCGCACGGTATATCATCAGTCCTTCTGGAGAAATCCGCCAATTTCATTATTATGGCAAGGGCGGACACGGGTGAAATAATAGAAGCGAATACGGGAGCAGAGGTAGCTTCGGGATATTCATTGCAAGAGCTTAAGCAGTTAAAGCTGGCGCAGCTGTTTCATGGCGACCTTACAAAGGATAAGCAAGCGTCCGGCTTGTTCAGGCTCGTGCGGAAGAACGGCAGCGAACGCGTTTTGGACTTAAGCATAAGCAGGATAAACCGCGGCAGCCTTGACCTTTTGGTTCTCACTGGTTTTGATGCTACGGAAAAGATTGCAAATGAAAACGATTACAAGGACGTGGTTGAGAGCATATCAGATATAGTTTTTACAATAAATGGTGATGGGGAAATAACCGCAATCAACGATGAAGTAGAGCGCGCTCTTGGTAGAAAGAAAGACTCTCTGCTAGGCGCACCGCTGGGGGGAATCGTTTACGAACACGACTATAAGGTTCTTGGCGAGGCGATGCGCGCAGAGCGTGATATAAGAGGCGTTGAATTAAGGCTTCTCACAGGCTCCAATGAGCAGCGATGGTTTGAACTCAATGGGCGATGCTACCGCGATTCTGCCGGAAACCTGATTAAGATGACAGGTGTTCTACGCAACATCCATGAGAAGAAGAAATCATCCGAATACGCATCGCTTGTTACCAACGTAACAGAACAGTCTTCTGATGCAATCGTAATTATAGATACTACTGGGGTAATTCGCTTCTGGAATAAAGGAGCAGAAAATCTATTCGGGTATACAAAAAGCGAGATGGAAAACCGCACCGCATACGAGCTTTATCCCGATGAAAGGAAAATGGAGTTGGATAGGCTAATAAACAAGCTCAATTCGTTTGGCAGTGTGGTTGAATATGACACAGAAAGGGTGCGCAAGGGAGGGAAGCTGGTGGCTGTTCGCGTCTCCGCGTCGGTAATAAAAGGCGAGGATGGAAATGTTGTGGGTTACATGGAAATCATCAAGGATATGACATCACAAAAGAAGATTGAGGAAGCCGAAAGAAGGCAGCGTGAACTTGAAGAAAGGAATAGGTATCTGCGCGAACTGGATAAGGAGAAGTCTGCTTTCGTATCTAGCGTTTCACATGAATTACGCACACCGCTTACGAACATACACGGGTATTCGGCATTGCTCGCAGAGGATACTATTGGCATGACTGAAGAGCAAAGAAATTACATCTCAATCATCCGTTCAGAGACAGAGCGGCTCACTAAACTCATAAACGATTTGTTGGATCAATCGCGTATGGAGCGCGGGAAGTTCAAAATAAACCCAATATTTTTTGACTTACGGGATCTTGTAGAAAAATGCTCATGTTCCGCCACTGCAAAAAGGAAAGGGCTTTACGTAAAGTGGGAGTTCGGGGAGGACCTGCCGAAGGTTTATGGCGATCCCGCGCGCATCGCCCAAGTGCTTCTCAACCTAATCTCAAACGCGCTCAAATTTACAGAAACGGGCGGCGTAACTGTGAAGGTTTATCGCAAATCAAGGGCTTTTGTTCAAGTGGATGTCGTAGATACAGGCCCAGGAATCTCTGAAGAGGATCAGAAACGGCTTTTCAAACCGTTCAGCCAAGTTCCACAGCCCGATGGTCAAAAGCGCGGAGGCTCCGGTCTAGGGTTGGCAATCTCAAAGGGAATAATAAAGCTTCATGGCGGCAAAATAGGCGTTTCATCCAAGTTGGGCTCCGGGTCCCGTTTTTGGTTTACCATCCGTACGCAACCAGGCAGGAAAGGTTCCTCCAAGAGGTTGCAGCAGGTCTCCTGATATAATATGGTCTCAAGCGAGCGCGCTTCATTTGAACATTGCAAAATCACTGCTCAAGCGGTGAGGATAGCAACGTGCTTTGAATCATTGGAAGCAACGCAGTTAAAAAATATTAACTAAAATACAATTGGTGATTTATTGAAGAATGTATTTCCTGCGCTTGTACTTCTCCTACTTCCGCTTGCTGCCTATGCAGGTTGGAACGATTTGGTTTATTCCTCTGGACAATCCGGCATGGATTTTAGGCAGGGCGGGAATATAACACTCGTCCTGGACATAAATAATACTGGAGTGCGCGATGGCAGCGCAGTATATATCTCAAATGTGACCTTGTTGCCTGGTCCATGTATAAACAATGGCGAAAACATCACAGTATCCGGCGGAGTTATATGCCCCAATTCAACTATTGATATTGGTTGTGGGTTTAGGTTTAAGAATGCAACCATAAAGTCTTCATATTCGTTTGAAAACCTTCCAACCAGCGAGGCATGCCCAAACGGTGATTATTATTATGTATTTCTTGTGTTTGGCAACAAAGAGATAGGTTCTGGCGGAAACTTTGCCTCTGGCCTTATGAACGCTTCCCCAAGATTCACTATTCACTTTATAGGTCCGCATTTTTGCGGGGATGGATCATGCGATGAGTGGAAGGGCGAATCTTGTGAGACTTGCGGAGAAGACTGTGGGCGATGCAAGGAATGTATACCTGGCGAGCGCAAATGCGTTGGTGACGATATAGGCGAATGCAACAGCGATGGCTTTTGGGAATACACGCGCTGTATTGGAGGATGCAGGCTCAATGCAACAGACGAACCAGAATGCGTCCCTCCATGCACTCCGGGTGAAAAGCAATGTGTCTCTGCGAACATACTTGCAATATGCGAAAACCATAAATGGCGCAACGTTTCCTGTCAATTTGGATGTCTTTATGATGATTGCAAAGGCAACTGCGAAACAGCAGGCTGCCCGGAAATGTGCGCTAATTCCACGCATCTCTTCTATGGGAAATGCAATCGTGCTACTGGTAAATGCACATACAAATCAGAGCATTGCAGCCAAGGTTGCGACGAAGCCGGCATTGCTTGTGCAGGTGCCCAACCAACCCCGCCAGCAGCTGGTGGGGGAGGTGGGTTTGACCTCACCTTAGTGATAGTTCCAATAATCCTACTCGTAGTCCTCGCAGTGCTTTACTTGAAGTTCATAAAAAAATAGTCAATCTTTTCTTCTAAAACTGCAATACCTTAATCAGGCTCATTGGCAAGGGTTTCACTCTATATAAGCATAGATAGGTAAGTATCAGCATACCTATCATATGCAAAATAGAGCTTGGGTCTCACAACTTCATGCAACTCCCTCACGAGTTCATCAGGAGTTTTCTGTTCAACCCCTGTCAGGAAGTACCCACCCACCAGCGTAGGCAGGATATTGGAATCCCACCAACCTATCTGATGGGGAACTCCCTCCATGCTCAGATTTGCACCTAAATACCTTGCTCCTGTTCAGGTCTTTATTGACACACCCACATCTGGAGCAGGCTGATACACAATATAAAAAACACCTAAACCTATATATTTAGAAACTGTTGGTTACAGCAATTTGAGAAGTCTATTATAATAGTGGTGCCTTTACCCACTTCGCTTTCAACCTTTATCGTCGCATTTATCTTATCCAACTGCTCTCTAACTATCTTGCAGCCAAATCTTGCTCCTTCTGCATCTTTGATAATATAGAATGGATTAAACAGGTTTTCTGCGAGCTGTTGTGGCATACCTTCTCCATTATCTATAACCTTAACCAGCGGTTTTTGGAACTCTACAGTTATCTCTTTCGCATGCGCTTTCGCAGCATTCGTAATCAGGTTTTTGAACACGCGGTACATCGCAATTTCCCCCGCATTTATTTTGAATCCTTCTCCTTCATAGGTTAACTTCGTCGCATATCCTGAACTGCGCCTAAGCGTTTCTTGGTTGATGCTTTTTTCAAGCAAAGCTTTCAAATCCAAGACTGCTGGCTTCTCTTCGTCTTCCTGAAAGGTCAAGAGTTTATCAAAATATTCTATGTTTGTTTTAAGTGCGCTTAGCATTTCTTCCCTTGTTTTACTATCTAAACCAGAAGCACGTGAAAGAATTCGGCTTGCGCTCACTATTACTGCGATAGGTGAAACCAAGTCATGCATTACAAACTCCATTCTATTTACAGTGTTCTGGTCATTTTTCGAGCGCGCTTCACTGAGCAGCCTACACAATTCATTACTAATCTCTCTGCCGAGTTGTTCTATTCGCTTGCAGTTTTCCTCGTTCAAATTACCTAAATCAATTTTTTTTAGCTCGTTGAATTTGGTTCGCACCGTTGAAAGCTTCTGCGCTTGGTTTGTGGCAGTAACCACATCTGCATTGCTTTGGGAAACAAACTTCTGCACAATTGCAATTATGTTGTTTTAATTTAAAAAACAAATATTATTTACAATGCAGCGCCTCAATCCTTATATGAAAACATGCTGTTTGAACTGGCGGGCGGCGATACTATTGCTAGCATTACTCACCGGTTCGCTGCTGCTCCCAAATCCACTTGCACCGCTTGTGGCAGTTTTATTTTTATACATAATTCCTGGTTGCATCCTTGTTAAAATAATAGATGTGGAATTTAGCCAATTGGAGAAGATAGCGTTCTCCATAGTCCTCTCAATAATGGTTTCCACCCATGCCATATATTGGATGAGCTTGGCGCTTGGTTATTCAACAACAACCTTTTACTTGTTTTTTGTGCTGGTTTCTTTATGCGCTTTGTTTGTAAAAGGCTTCCAATTCCTGAAACTGAGCCGCGAGGATACAGCTCCAGCGCTTCTCACTTCTGTTACGATGCTCATATTCTTCGGAATCCTTTATCTCTCCCTGTGGGTTCCAGCAGAACATGGGGTAATTGTAGGTGGATGGAATTACGGGGATTACTTTTTACATCTCTCTGTTATGCAGAGCGTGAACAATGGGAACTTTCCCCCGCAGGAGCCAATCTATTCAGGCAAGCCGCTTGCTTATCATTGGTTCATTGACATGCACACGGCCATCGTTTCAAAGTTGCTAAGCATCTTTCCGAGTGGTCCCTCCATTCTTGATTCAACAGTCGGCGTCGGACTGTTCTCGCTTCTTACCTATCTGCTTGCATTCCAGTTCACAAAAAGCCAGAAGGCCTCGCTTCTTGCAGCCTTCCTCATCATCTTTTCAGGAGGCTTCGGCTATCTTCGCATTGCTGATGAGTTGGGCAAAGCCCCGATAACCAGCCTCCTGCGCGGCGATGCTTTTGATAATAAGGGCGAATTCTTCCAGCTGCCCTCAATGCTCCCCGGTTTCCTTCTTCCACAACGCCCGATGACCATTGGGCTTCCTGCGTTTGTTGCAGTTTTACTTCTGGTTATTTCCGGATATCCTGCAGATAAAAAGCGTCTTGCTCTTGCGGGCATAATCCTTGGTATGATGCCCCCGTTTCATTATTATGCATTCCTCGCTGCTGCATTAGCGTCTGCGCTTTACTTCACATTCGCACACGTATCCGCCCGTTCCATAAGAGGGATACGCAGCACGGCATACGTAATAATACCATCACTTATCATCGCGCTTCCATTCCTCATAAGTGCGCTTGGGAGAGCGGGAGGGATGGTAAAAATAGGTATAGGCTGGCTTGCGCCGAATGAGAATATTGTTGAATTCATAAAATTTTACATCGGCAACTTCGGCCTTGCATTCCTGTTGGCTTTCCCCGGGTTTTTTGTTTTCAAATCAAAAGCGAAGCTTTTCCTGCCGCTTTTGGTTGCAATGCTGTTTGCGATTCCCAACGCAGCCACATTTTCAAATACGCAGTGGGATATGGGGAAATTTTTCATGTTCATGATGGTTCCTGTTTCCATTCTTGCCGGTGCGGCAATCGCGAAGGTCAGCGAATGGCTTTGGCCCGCTGTTTTGGCAATCTGTTGTGCCTCTCCGATTCTCGCATCCATCTTTTTTATCTCCTCTGGATGGACAGGCTTGACTTATGAAGAACTTGCAGCGGGCATGTGGATTCAAGCGAATACGCCACAACTTTCAGTTTTTGCCTCCTCCTCTGCGCACAACATGCCAATAGATTCTGTTGGTGGGCGCCTACGTATCCTTGGCTATAAGTGGTGGGTTACGAATTATGGCCTTGATTTTGATTCCAGGTTTGCGGATTTGAAGCTGCTTTATTGCGGCGCGCGTACGCATGCACCCGAGATAATGGAACGATATAATGCCACCTATGTATACGTGAGCAACAAAGAAATCCAAGAATACGGTTGCACGCCATCATTTTCAGATATTACTGGTTTTACTCTTGTGTATTCCTCTCCATCAATCTCAATCTACAGGTTCAACAGCTCAAAGGTATGATGCGATTTGTAAACACACGCCTGATATAATGCCACCTATGTATACGTGAGCAACAAAGAAATCCAAGAATACGGTTGCACGCCATCATTTTCAGATATTACTGGTTTTACTCTTGTGTATTCCTCTCCATCAATCTCAATCTACAGGTTCAACAGCTCAAAGGTATGATGCGGTTTTGGGAATCACTGCTTAGTTGGGCGCAGGAATTCGTAAACACTGATATTCCCACTCTGGAATGCGAGCCGGAACATTGTGCTTTTTTCATACGGCAAACTGCAGTTCGGTGCGTTATAATCACCTATGATATAACTTGCACCATATTTCTCCATCAATGATATTGCATCCGATTCGCTGCCGCAGTAAATGCGCTTCAGGTCCGCTTCTCTCGTAGATGGATCAATACCAGTATTCGCAGCGTAAGGTGGAAACGTTAATAGGCGCAGCCTGCCTGCAACATCGGTTGGCTGGTTTATCATCGCAGGCGTGACGAAGATAGCATCATTTGGCGTATTGGATTCAATCCAGTAAGCAACCGCCATCTGATCCCACGAATATGCAACCCATGTTGAACTCATCATCCAGAGCGCAACCAGAATTGGGCTTAAAACACATGGGACTAGTATGATAAGCCAGCTCCAGCGCGGAAGCCTTTCAACAAATCCACCTGCGAGGATGCAAAGCGGCACCCACATGAATGCAAACATCTTGCACATGTCCCATGTAATATAAGTGAGCGAAACGGCATTCGGAACTGCGAAGAACGCAAGGGCGAGCCCAGCAAGCATCCACTTATTTTTTATCTTCCCAATTAAGAGGCCAGGCAGCGCGAGCAGCAGCGGCACGCCAAAATTTGCAAGGTAAAACCACGCGAACCCAAACGCGGAATCTTTTTGTGCCTCCCAGCCAAGATTTATCTTGAATGCGCCGTTTCCATTGGAAAGCATCGGAATCATGAATGGGAGTGCAAAAAGAAGCGGAATGAGAAACACCATATATCTAGTGATGCGCTTCAGATTCATCACCGAAATAAAATCGCAAACAGCAAAAAGCGCAAATGCAATCGTGCAAGCAATAGATGCAAAGAAGTTGAACGGCGCGGCAAGGCCGGCAACGAGTCCTGCAGTAAACAGTTTTCGCGCAGATATCTCCCTGCCCCCAAACGCTTCAAACAACAGGAATAGGCATAGCAGGAATGCCGGAAAGCCGGATGCGCTTGCCCTCCAAGTCATGATTGTTGTTCCGAAGACAGACGGTATTCTATATGGGCCCCATCCTTCTTCCCAACTGTTGTCAAAAGAATGGTTTGCGATCAGCTGCGGAAGCGGCGCGGTTCCTGCAAGTTCTATGAGTTTCAACCATCCCAAACCACCACCGAATAAAATGAGGAAAGCACACAGGACGGCAGTCTCTTTTTTCACCCCCAACTTCAATGCGAGAATATAACTGCCGAGAAAGGAGAGCATTGCAAAGAATGCAGTTTCAAACCGCATGACGAACGCTGGAAATGTACCGCTTATCTTGGAGGATATCGCAGTTACGAAATCGCAAAACCAATGATAGTTGAATGGTTCTCCAGCAAAGAATGGGGCTTGGGGCGGGAAGTTACCGTTATTAATCGTCGTGATTATTGAGAGGTGGTAGCCAAGGTCGCTCCAATTCCACCCACCATTTATTATGCCATTTTCCGTCTCCCGCCACATAGAAAGCGCAGCAACAAGGAATACAATGGTAAATACTATAATAGATGCTGCGATGCCCTGTGCCATGTGCATTGACAATTGCTTGCGGATATCCAAATTGTGCCTTATGAACAACAACGGCAACGCAGTCAGGATGAATGCGAGCATGATTGAATTGTTGCTATAACCGAATGTCAATGAAATCCAGTATATTGCATGCGTTGCAATCAGGTAGGAAAGTACAGCGCATGCGAAAACAAATGACAGGGTTTCAAACTCAACGCGGATGAGCTTGAGCAGGCAGTAGCCTGGCAGAATTGCGAAGAAAAGCGCAAGTGTGAAGACTGCGAAGGCAGGGGAAAGAATTGGCGCGAACGCTGCCAAAACTGCAATTGCAAACAAGAACAGGTTTATCATAGGTGGGGCTTGCACACAAATCTTACCCGCCGCGCGCAATATAAAGATAAACCGTTGCGCCAGGTCTAAGGTCATACCTTTCAGGTGGTAGATAATTGTCTATCAACTCCGGCTTGATTTCAAAATAGTCGCTTCTGCTGCTTATGATGATTGGCGCATCTTGGTTCTGTACGCTCTTACCATAATACGCAACCCGTTTGTAATCCCTCAAGCTCCATGGTAGAGGCCAGTAGTCAGTTGAGACGATAGAGATTGGCGTTTCAATTCCCTGAAACCTCTTTGACTCGTTTTCAATCCTTCCGACTAGCAACTTATAACTATCCACACCAGAGACGTACACGAGTGCGACCTTGTCATCAGCATACTTTACATATGTCACGTCCCATGCAACAAATGTTGAAATCACAAGAAGCGGGAGAACGACAAGCAGAGGCAGGAAGCGCTGCCACCCTTTCAATGAGTTCACCAGCGTATCAATACCTATGCCAGCCACCATCGCCATTGGCATAATGAAGTGCGGGTCAAGCCACGGGGTCTTATATGGAATAATGGAAAAGATTAGCCATGTGGAGAATGCCCAGAAAGCGCACCACCTTGCGAACGAGTCCCTCAATGAGAAAAGCACAACACCTGCTGAAAGGAACAGGATGGCGTGCTCATAATTGACAAGAAGCCCGTAGTAATAACCAAATGGCTTAAAATGCCCCTCCCAAGTTGTTGAGCGCTGGAGCCAGAAGCCCAAGCCTTTGCTGATGCCGTTCCACGCATCAAGCGGGTCAAAGAACATCGTTGAAAATACGAAAATATAGACTATGGCGAATGCGGACAAGGCAGCCGTGAACGCCTTCCTCTCCTTCCAAACAAATGCAATCGCACCTGCGACCTCTTCCTTCGCTTTTCTCCATCCCATTCCAATTGCGGAGTAGATGTACTCAACGAAAGCGAAAGCAAACGCTATAAAAGCGAATATGAAAGCGGTCTCCTTCGTTGTGAAAAGAAGCGCCAAGTCAACCGCACCCAAGTAGAGCCAAATGCTTTTCCTTCCATCCAAATACTTCACTGCGCATACGACTGCGCCCAGCGTGAAGAATATGAAGAAGTTGTCCATGTATGCTCTTTGTGAGTAATAAACCATTGAAGGTGAGACTGCGAGCAGGGCACCTGCGGTTAGCACGCCCACATCGCCAAGATTCTTCCTCAATGGCAAGAGCAAAGCAATCGTCGCGAGGGCAAAAATGCATTCTGGCGCCCTGAGCGTAAAGTCGCTTGCACTGAATAGCTTGAACACCCATGCGCCAAGCAGATATTCAAATGGACCATGGTAATCGGGATCGTATGTATATGAAGAACCACATGCGCGGGCAAATGCTACAAAATCAAAATTCTGCAGGTCTGGATTCAGACATGCGTTCAGTATGTTGAGCTTGAACCAGCCAATCACACCTTCATCGTGGTGAATCGGCCTGTTTGTCAAATCATAAAACCTGAGCATGAATCCCGCGAGCAGAATAAGCGCGAAAAGCGCGTAAAACAACCTGTTATCCATGAGAAGAATTTGGAGAGCGATTTATTTTAATTAATATAACGCGCCAGTGAAACAAAAATAGAAAAAGAAAAATAAAAAATGTGTAAATTTTATGCGTTTTTCATCTTGGCTTCGCAGACGTAGCCGTCCTCATCCAAGTAGTACAAGAAGCCCTTCTTCTTCTCAATCTTTTCACTACCGACCTTCTTCTTAGTGCCTTTCTTGTTCGCCTTCATCGGGGTTCTCCAAACATAACCATCCTTTCCGATGTAGTACAGATAGCCCGGCTCGCGGGAAATCTTCTCAGAACCGATTCTCTTTCCCATCTAGACACCTCCAATAAAAGGGTTATCGCCAGAAAACCCTTCTGCTATTCGCTATTAACGTCGGAGTTAATAAACCTTTCTATTCTTCAACGACGTTATGCGTTTTGCATTCAATGCAAAGCAGTTTTAAATACTGCAATCTGCCATAAGAGGAAGCGATGGTTACGACGAAAGCATTTTTGGTTGAAAATGGAAAGCTGACAAAGATACCATTTGCAGATGCACCGAAAGCGAGAGCGAGGAAAGGCGCGATGCTGTGGGTGGATATTGAGGACCCCACGAAAAAGGAGCTTCAGGCGTTGGTCAAACAGTTCGGCTTCCATCATTTGGCAGTTGAGGATTCAGGAAACATGCGGCAGAGATGCAAGGTAGAAGATTATGATAATTTCATATTCATTGTGCTCCGTTTATTCCCAAAAGGGGAATACGAAGCCACACAGTTGAACTTCTTCCTAGATGACAATATAGTTATCACAACACACTTCAAATGCGTTGAGGCTGTTGAAAACGTTGCATGCGAGCTGGAGAAGAACCCTGCATTGCTGCAAAGGGGACCGGACTATATTACTTATAAAATAATTGATTATGCTGTTGATGGTCTATTCCCACATCTTGAAGAGGTTGAAAGCGGGCTGGATCATTTTGAGGAAGAGATGTTGACGGCAACCGCTTCACAGGAGGTTGTCGGCATGCTCAGCAGGCTGTTTGAGTTGAAGAGGAGAAACCTAGCGATAAGGAAGATATGCTGGCCCATGCGAGACGTCCTTACCACTTTATCGCATATGCAATACAGATATATTCGGCCGGAGAATGCTGTTTACTTTCGCGACGTATATGACCACATGCTGCGCATAACAGACATAACGGAAACAAACAGGGAGCTCCTCTCAGCAATGATGGAAGCGTATCTGGCAACGATATCCAATAACCTCAACGTTATTATGAAGAAACTCACCGCAATCGCAGGAATATTCGCGGCGCCCGTACTCATCGCAGGCATTTACGGAATGAACTTCAGGAACATGCCAGAACTGGAATTTGAATACGGCTACTATATAGCGCTTGGAGAGATGTTTGTGGCATCAATTCTCATGTTCCTATATTTCCGCATCAACAAGTGGATCTAAATCACCAATACCTTATCTTGAAACCTGAGAATTCTCCGGAGAATTCCTTCCATTCATACTCTACCTTTTCTACAATTGCCGCAGGAGGTCCATGATGGAGCCATAGAAGTAACTCAGCAAGCTTTTCTTTTTCGCCTTCTGCTTCCACCTCAACTCCGCCATCGCTTGTATTCATCACCCAGCCCGTCAGCCCAAGCCGCCGTGCTTCCTCTTCAGTATGCGCCCTGAAGAAAACGCCTTGGACCTCTCCACTAACAATCGCATGAAGTCTCGCTTTCACCTTATCCTCACACTCCATCTTCCGCCCATCTCTCCTTCGGCAATCCTCTTCTCAGCCACGAGCATCCATTGTCTTTCGCATTCATCAATTTTTCTGACTATTTTCAGCGCCAAACCTTTCTTCCTTTTATCACCATGTGCATCTGCGCGCGCGTGATCTGCCGCATCTCTCGCAACCAACAAGAGCTCCATCAACATATCCCTGCGCTTCCTTGCTTTTTCCCTTTCCTCTACTAATCCCTTCATCTTTTCCTCCGGCACATTATTCCAATCCTTCGCCCTAGGCACGCGCTTGTCCCAATACCAATATGCCTTAACTATCTCATTGACCAAGCCCTCTGCCGTTATCCTATCATGCGTCTTAATGGCTGCCGGAATGATTCCGCGCAAATCCCGAACCACCTTCTCAAAATAGCTATCCTTGTCGCTCCTCATCCACGAGACGAGCTTATCCAAATCCTTGCGAGCCATTCAACCACCATTACATTAGTTCTTCAGCGGTGGTTTATAATTCCTCATGAGCAGCGAATTACCAACAACAGATGACGAGCTCAACGCCATCGCTGCGCCCGCAACCATCGGATTCAAAAGAAAACCGTTGAGCGGATAAAGCACACCCGCAGCGACAGGAATGGCTATCGCATTGTAAAAGAACGCCCAGAAGAGGTTCTCCTTTATTTTTCTAATTGTATATCGCGATAAATCAATTGCGGTGACAACATCGCGCAAATCATCCTTGATTAACACGATGTCCCCAGTCTCCAGCGCAACATCTGTTCCGCTCCCTATCGCTATTCCTATATCCGCCTGTGCGAGTGCAGGCGCGTCATTGATTCCATCGCCCACCATTGCAACCCTTTTTCCCTGCGCTTGCAGCTCCTTCACTTTCAACACCTTTTCTTCAGGAAGTTACTGGAAACCACGTCCCTCCCGTGGTTTTAAAACATTGGGTGCGCTGTTATGCAAAGGATTAAATCCAACAACAGCAGAATTCTTTCTGCTGCTTCTGTTGGCGGTGATTTAGATGGCTAAAGATAAGAAGATGAATGATTTGGAGGATTTGCCAGGAGTGGGTCCCACTACTGCTGAAAAGCTCAAGGCTTCGGGGTATGACTCATTTGAGAAGATTGCGACGAGCTCCCCACATGAATTGGAGGAGGTCGCGGGCATAGCGGTTGAGACAGCTAAGAAGGTCATTGCAGCAGCAAGGGATGCGCTTGAGATGGGCTATGAATCGGCAGATCAAATATTAGAAAGGAGAAAGAGTATCGGTAGGATTACTACCGGGTCAAAGGAGCTTGATGCGCTTATTGGTGGAGGGGTTGAGACGCAGGCAATCACAGAAGCCTTCGGGAAATATTCGAGCGGGAAGTGCGTTGCAGGTGATACGCCAATCCTATTCATGAATAACTCAACGCCTCATCTTGAAACGCTTGAAACCGTTTATGAACGCTATAAAACTACAGAAATCCCTAAAGACGGCGGTTTCGCTACGATACCGAACCATGAGCTGCGCGTTTTCGCAATCAATTCAAATGGCGATATAAAAAACGAAAAGGTGACCGCTCTATACAGGGAGAAGGTCTCAAGCATACTTGAAATAAATACGCGCAGGGGAACAGGATTGCGCCTGACGAAGCAGCATCCGCTTCTCACCCTTTCATCTGAAGGTTTGCAGTGGAAGTCCGCAGGAATGCTTTCACCAGGGGATTATATAGCTGCTCCGGGGCGCATACACGTTGAGCCTGCGGAGAGCAGAATAACCCCTGATGATGCGTACTTCCTTGGCTTGTTTGTCGCAGAAGGGACGAGAAACCCGCTAAGCATCACGAATTATGATGAGAGGATAAATGGAAGGCTTCATTCATACCTGCGCAAGCGATTCTCATTTGAGCCCACGTTCAATAAGGAAAAAGGCCTCACGCTCCTGCGCAAGGAGGTTGAGGAATTCCTTGGGCCGCTCGCACATTCCGATTCTAGCACGAAGTTCGTACCGGAGCAGGTGTTTGCGGGAAGCGATGAGGTGGTTCGCGCATTCCTCAGTGGATATTTTGATGGGGATGGCTTCGCATCGAATTGTCCAGAGTTGTGCACGAAGTCGGAAAGGTTGGCAACGCAACTTTCATATCTGCTTTCCCGCGTTGGGGTTTCCTGCTCGCTGACAAGGAAGCGCGTAAAAGGTTCAATCTTTTATCGTATATTAATCACCAGTCCAGAAGACCGCGCGCGCCTGAAGGAAGCGCTCACTTATTCCACTAAAGACCTGTCAAAACTTGTTGATGCATCTGCAAACAGCAGGACAGAGCACGGCATCCCGTCAAAGCCGCTGAGGGCTATTCTTAAGCGCATCCACTCAAAGCTTTCAGGGACGCACAGCCGCAACAACGCATTCGGGAAAGCCGGCGCGATAAGCGGAAGCAGGTATCTCTCGCTTTACTGGAACTATCTCGCGCGGGATCCAGTGACCTCCGGCGCTTCACCTTCAACCGTGCGGCTTGCCATAGAATTTTACGGTGAGAAAATTGCAGCGATGCGCAAGCATTATGATCTGCTTTCACAGCCAACCGACGAGAGGATACGTGAGGCGTTGCAAGAACTTCCATTCAAGACAACCGATATCTGCGCTGCCCTTGGCATAAAGAAGTCCACCTTTACAAATTATCTGGCGCGCAGGTTCACGCCAGAGGCGCTCTCAGCAACCGCAAATGCACTCAGGAACATGATTCAGCAGACGCTTTCCGATGAAACGCTTATCAAAGATTTGAAGACGCTTCAGCTGCTTGCTGAGAAGCCAATCGCATGGGAAGCGATAAAGTCCATCCAAGAGGTTCCTTACGATGGCTTCGTATACGATGCGTGCGTGGAGAACAGCCACAGCTTCATTGGTGGCGCAAGACCCATCTACATGCACAACACACAGCTCGGCTTCCAGCTCGCAGTCAATGTACAAAAACCAGTTGAACAGGGAGGACTGGATGGGGGTGTGATTTTCATTGACACTGAAAGCACATTCCGCCCAGAAAGGGTTAAGCAGATTGCGGAAGCGGCAGGCATGGATGCGGATGCAGTCCTTAAGCGGATCCATGTTGCAAAAGCGGTGAATTCAGACCACCAGATGATACTGGTGGACAAGATGGAGGAGCTTATCAAACAAAACAATGTTAAGCTCATTATAGTTGACTCCCTCACATCCCATTTCCGCGCAGATTATGTGGGCAGAGGCGCGCTCGGTGAAAGGCAGCAGAAATTAAACAAACACATACACACGCTTCAGAAGCTCGCCGATACATATAACCTTGCAGTTTACGTTACGAATCAGGTGATGGACAATCCGGGAATACTATTCGGTGATCCAACCACGCCCATCGGCGGCCACGTGCTGGCACACGCCGCAACCTACCGCATCTATCTGAGAAAAGGCAAAGAGGAGAAGCGCGTCGCAAGGCTCGTGGATTCCCCAAGCATGCCAGAGGGCGAGTGCGTCTTCCGCGTCACGCCGGAAGGGATAAGGGACTAAGTTCGGTGGGCCCATGGTTTTAAACAGCGAGGATTCATATTTTTTCAGTGAAAATATGAAGACCTCGCATAAACTTATTTGCGGCGATGCGATCGCAGAACTGAAGAAGATTCCCTCCAATTCAATAGATCTTGTTTTTGCAGATCCGCCGTATGGACTCGCCAAGAAGCGCGGCTTGGGCTGGGCGTATAGCAAACACGTTACGCTTCAAGAGGAATGGGATATATTTACGAAAGATGAATTCTTCAAATTCAACCAGGAGTGGCTCGCGGAATGCGTGCGCGTTTTAAAGCATGGTGGTAGCCTCTGGGTTTGCGGGTCGTTTCACAATATATATCAATTGGGCTTCATCATCCAGCACTTCCATAATCTGAAAATAAACAACAGCATCGTTTGGTTCAAACCAAATGCGCAACCAAATATCACATGTCGGTTTTTCACAGAGAGCACAGAACACTTAATTTGGGCTACGAAAAACGGAGACGGCAAGAAGTGGACCTTTAATTACGAATTGATGAAGACGTTGAATAAAGGGAAGCAGATGCGCAACGTATGGGAGATCCCAGTCACTCCACGCAGCGAGAAGTGGGCAGGCAATCACCCGACCCAAAAGCCACTTGAGCTATTGAAGCGCATAATTCTGGCCTGCACGAAGGAAGGCGATACCGTGCTGGATCCGTTCGTAGGTTCGGGGACTACATGTGTAGCAGCAAAACTCCTTGGGAGAAACTCCATTGGCATAGATAAAGAGCCGAAATACATTGAGATAGCAAAAAAGAGGCTCAATCCTCCGCAGAAGATGCTTCTTGAAGTGGCCGAGTATGAAAAATGAGAACGCTACGCTGGTTTATACGACGAAAGAAGGCATAAAAATTTTCACCGTAAGAGGAAAGAAACCGCAATCAAAGTTCGATTTCATTGTTAAATATTTTGATCCAAGATACCAGCGCAGCGAGAGGGTGCTTAGAACTCCAAGGCACATCCATCCAATTGTTGAGATGTATGTAAAGCAGGCTTACGAGCCCAAGTTAACTGAAAAGCTCAGATTACACCTGCTCAAAATTTTCAGACATATAAAACCAATCAACTATTACCCACCAAGGTTGCAATTTTTCAAACCAGCGCATGCAGCGCGCTTCAAAAAACTGGATAAGGTCGGAGAATTTAGCGCGGAGTTTTTTCTCGTTGTAAGCGAGTTGATAATGATTCAGGAAAAGACCAATTATCCGGAAGGTTCGCTGACGGAAAGGCTATACGAGGATTTCGCCAAAAAGGATCGTTTCCCCGTAATCAATACTGCTGTGCAAGGAAAGGGACGGCACAAGAAGGGATAAGGGACTAAGCGAGCACGCCTGATACACTCATTCAACCCCACCAATCATCGGAGTTCCGCACTTCGGGCATTTGATTTGAATGCATGGAGTTCCTTTTGTATGCGGCTGTTTATATCCGCATTTGGGACAAACACAAACCGATGGTCCTCCTGACCCACCAAAACCAAACCCTCCTCCACGTCTTCCTGCCATTCTATACGCGCCTCCTTCTATTTTTATCGCCTTGCCTTTAACTATCGCTTCTGCGATTTTTTTCCTCGCCGAAAGAAGAAGCCTGTGGAGGGTTGGTTGTGAAATGCCCATCTTCTTTGCAGCCTCTTTCTGTTCCAGCCCGCTCAAATCCTTCAGTCTGACTGCTTCAAATTCATCAACAGTCAGCACTATTTCTTCAAGCGCAGTCATTTTGACCCCGGCTGGCTTGAAATAGGTGCATTCAGGGACGAACCAAACCCTCCTACAGCGAAATGGCCTTGCCATTTTCTTTCCTCACTGCTTTTTCAATTCTTTCAGCATCTTTTCTATTTCCTGCTTCTCTGCCTCTATCTCTCTCAATTCCGCTTCCAAGATTTTAATTTGTTCTTCCTTCGTTAAACTCACTGGAGCATTATACTGTGGATTTTGCGCCCAGTATGCTCCGCAAGCCCGGAAGCCTCTTCCATAGCCTCTACCAAAACCGCTTCTGAATCTGGCGCCAAAGCCACGGATCCTTCTACAAGGCCAATTCGGGTCACCAAACGGGCCCGTTCCATCTCCACCAGGCATGTTTTCACCTCCATTGCTTGATTTTGAATATATATTCATAATCGTATAAAAACATATATGTTGGAGCCAGAGCTATCCATGGCCGCGCAAAACGTCACGCATATAAAATAAGCTCTTAGCTGTATCGTTATTACTCCAGCCAATCTGGGTCAATATTCAGGATATCTGCCTCAGCCACTGCTTTTTCCACCAAATCCGAGATTGGAATCTGCTCCTCCATCCGCTCAACATCACGAAGCCTCGCCTTCGTTTCCGGATGTTTGGATATCATGAACGAGCAACAGTCAGGAGATGGAATTATAGAATATTTATACGTGCCAATGGAACGCGCAATCGCAACAGTCTCCGTTTTATTCATCCCAATTAGCGGCGCAAAGACAGGGAGTTCTGAAGCAGCATATATGCAACCAAGGTTTTCAAGCGTCTGGGATGCGACCTGTCCTACGCTATCTCCCGTAATTATGCCCCTCGCTTTTTCAATTCTTGCAATGTGATTCATGACTTTCATCATCGCACGCCTGTAAAGAATCATCCTATGCGTTGATGGAACGCACGCGATGATTTGGGCCTGTATGTTTTCAAAAGGCACAATATAAAGTTTTGATGAGAGCTGAACCTTCGCAAGCACGCGCACGATGCCCTCTAGTTTCCCGCGAACTGTAGGCGCAGAGGAACCTGCAATACTCCCTTTGGCATGTGCGAACACCACCTTGCATCCTCTTTTCATCATCATGAATGCGGCAACAGGTGAATCAATGCCACCTGAAAGCGATGCGATGACCCTGCCGCTTGAGCCAACAGGCAGCCCGCCTGTCCCGCTTATTTTACCCGTATAGAGGAATGCCTCTTTATCACAGACATCTACAAAAAGCTCCACATCAGGGTTTTCAAGTTTTACCCTTTTCCCCAATTTATCAACAATAAGCGCACCAAGCTCGCAATTGAGTTCTTGTGAAGTGATCGGAAATCCCTTATCTGCTCTTTTTGCAGTCACCCTGAACGTTTGGCCCCCGCTCGCATCCATCAAAGCAATAGCTCCATTTTTTATCGCATCTATTTCAGGAGGAACAGAAATGGCTGGCGCGACGTAAGCGATTCCAGGAAATGTAGAAAACCGCCTCAGTAAAATATCCGTGACATCATGGGGAAGGGTGACCGCGATGCGCCCTCCAAGCAGCTCTATCTTCTCATACTTTGAGCCCAGCGCTTCGCCCGCATTCCTTATAAGCATCTTTTCAAACAAGCGGCGGTTTCCGCCTTTCAGGCAAACCTCGTCAAGGTGCATCAGAATTATGCGTCTTTTTTCCACAGAATCTTTTTATGAAGCATTTTATAAATACGTTCAACTTAAGACTCATCAATGCTTCGTGTAGGGTTGATTGGGTGCGGTGCGATTGGAACAATTTTAGCTAGAGCGATTGATTCGGGAAAGTCAATCGACAGAATGCTTGCCATCTCGGGGTGAGGGATTGGATTGGCGTGATTGGTTGCTTGAGATGTTGAAAGAAGATGTGGGAAAGGGCGATATAACATCAAATGCGATAATTCCCACACGCACTACAGTAGAGGGATTTATAAAAATTGAGCAGGATGGGGTTGCAGCCGGGCTTGAAGAGGCTAAATGGCTGCTTGAAAAATGCGGCTTGCGCGCAAAACTAATTGTAAAGGATGGGCAAGGGGTTAATAAGGGGGCGCATCTTCTTGAAGTTCAGGGAAATGCGCGTAAACTATTTGCTGTTGAGCGGACAGTGCTTAACCTAATTGGCAGGATGAGCGGGATTGCCACAGAGACTGCCAAAGCAGTGAAGTTGGCGAATGAAGTGAATGCGAAGGTAAAGATAGCAGCAACGCGCAAGACAATTCTGAGGTGGTTTGATAAGCGGGCAGTGGTCCTTGGGGGCGGGCTTTCGCATAGGCAGGGCTTGTACGATGCAATACTCATAAAAACGTCTCACGTTAAACTCATCGGCAGTATAGAGGAAGCGCTAAAGCGCGCCAGGAATAACGCACCAGGAGAGAAGATAGAAATAGAGGTAAAGAATGCAATGGAAGCACTTGAGGCTGCAAAATGCGGCGCGCACGCGATTCTGTTGGATAATTTTTCACACAGGGAGATACGCAAGGCGCTTGAGCTGCTAAAGCGGAATGGATTGCGGGATAAGGTTTTGGTAGAGTTATCAGGTGGGATAAATCTGCGCAATATAAAGGAATTCGCAAGACATGATGCAGACATCATATCCATGGGCTGTTTAACACACTCTCCAAAATGGATGCAGGTGTACATGCGTCTCAACGCACATTAACAGAAATGAGCAAACATACGAACAGGGCAATTCCGCTGCCTAAGCAAGGGAATACAGAACCCTTATTCATTGGGCTGGAAACTGGCGTAGGGGTGGCAGATGCAGGCGCGCACACGGCACCAAGACAACCATGTTCGCAATTTTCTATACTGTAATATACGCATTTTCCATTTGAAGGGTCGCACGAACCATATGAATACGCCACGCTGTTTTCGCAGTAATCCATACACAAAACCCCTGCGCACAGGTCTGATTCACACGCGTTATCCCTGCATCCGCGCACGCACGTCTCATTTATCCATTCGTTATTTCTGCAGGTTTGGAGCGTCTGCCCATCCCCAAGGCATCTTTTCTCGCCTTCGGTGCATATGCGCCTGCACGTAGGTTTTCCATCCACTTCTTCACAACCATACCTGCACTCCTCAATCATGTGCGTGAAAAATCCTCCGACGCATTCGTAAACAGAATTGTTTCTGCACGCTCTGGTTCCACTTTCACATTCCGGGCATCGTCCGCAATCAACAGCGCAATTTATGCAGCTTTCATTGCCCCCACACAAGCCGTCCCCACATACATCTGGTCCAATAAACCTGATATGGTATTTGCTCGTGTTTGTAACAAGAACAGAAGGGAACCATTTTCCTTCGTTGCCCGTTTGTTCTACGCTGCCTTCTAAAGTGAAGTAATATTCTTTTAAGCCGTTTGAGCAGTTCGGGTCTGTTGGCAGGTTTGTAAAGTTCAGAACCATGCTTGTCGCGGAAATAGGAAATCTATTCTTGCATGTCAAATCCCCCTTAGGGCACAGTATACCTGCGCTGCTCGTTACTGGCAGGCCGTTATTTATGCATGGCGATGGATGGAGCGTCACATTCAAGATGTAAACTGCATAGCCGTTTTCATATCCGCTGTTTGAGATGTTGAGAGAAAGCGAAATCGCCCTTCCCTGCCTTGCGTCCATAAGGTTTTCAGATGACGAAAAAACAAGGTCGTTCCACCCTGCATTCACAAGCCAAGCAGCGAGAAACAAACAAAAACATGCAAGAAATAGCTGCTTCACAATTTTTCCTCCGCTTCAAGCATCTCTAGCGCAGATTTGGCTTCGCGGTATATTGGGCTTCTCTTATTTTCCGGCAATCTTTCTTCGTGCTCAACAAACGCCCTAAGCGCATGTTCTGCTGCGGGACAGTTGGTCTTTGCCAATCGGACAAGATTCCTTACAGTGAAATGTTCGATACGTTCGCTCTTCACCCCGAAATCCTTATACAGGAGCGCAGATATGCTTTCCACGCCCTTTTCCTTGTCTATATTCGCAAGCGCGCGCATCCCCCTATACAAGACTTCCGGGTCGCTGCTTTTTGAAATCAAGCCAGTCAAGATAGGGACAGCCTTTTTAAGCTGTGCCATTTGTCCCTCAGGGCTGCTTAGTGTAATCCTCTCAAGAATCCAGAGCGCATTTACGATTGGAGCGATGCGGGACTCGGATGAAAGAAATCGCAATATCGCATCCACAACCTTCGCGGAATCTGGCATGCGTGCAAGCGCATATCTTGCATGCATCACAACTATCAAATCCTTGTCCTCAAGCGCAGAAACAAGGGCAGGGATGGCAGCAGAATCCCCCATTACTCCAAGCGCTTCAATCGCCCTCGCTCTAGACCAGCGCCTACGGTCAACAAAAACCTCCTGTTGCCTCATTTTCAATATGTCAACAAGCCTACCAACAATCCAATTGGGCAATTTCTTGCATGATTCAGGGCTACGCGAACATGTGTTAGTTATTACAGCAGCCGCTCCTGCAACAAGCGCAGGATTCTTTTCTTCAAGTAATCTGCAAACATCAAGCAGGAGATTACTATCACGGGCACAAATCTTCGCAATGATAATTGCAGAAATATCATGCGTTTGTTCAGATTTCAGTCCTTCAAAGAGCATGCGCATAACATCCTTTTGCGCATGGCGGGTAAGCTCAAACAAATCCTCTTCTGCATTGTTCGCTTCTTTAAGCAGTTCCAGCAATTCATTCACATTTCTGCGTTCAAGTGCAGAGTCAAGTTTTATTTTATAGTCCACGTGGATACCGTCCAAGCAACAAACAGAATTTGGAGTAAACATTAATTAATACATTTTGGTAAAAAACGATGGAGGCGTGCACTTGAGCCTTTCTGAATGGTTTGATAGGTTTGGCATTGAGTTAGGCAGCGACCCATACGCCAACCGCAAATATTTTGCAGAGTTGGCAGTTGCATATACCTTCCTCGTTCTTGCACTATATCTACTTTCAACCCTTCTTTCCCCGCTCCTTATCAAAAGCAGCAATGATTTTTTGCGCGGGATTGGCGCGCTGAGTTATATTATAAACCTCTTCATGTGTCACCAGATGCCAGAACGTTCTTTCTTTCTATTCGGGGAGCCGCTTGGGCTTTGTCATCGTTGTATTGGCATATTCATTGGCGCGCTTCTTGCATACCCATCCGCATGCCTGAGAAAGCGCTTTCCGAGCTTCATGCAATCGTGGGTATTTATGGTGGCGGCATTGATACCAATTGCTGTTGATGGCATTACGCAGTTACTCAGCATGCATGAATCAAACTACATCACGCGCTTTTCAACAGGCTTCATCGCAGCATTCGCAGTGATGTACTATCTCATCGCAACCGTGCTAGACCGTTTTTCAACTGGCAAAACGTTTTATAGGAGAGGTATAGTTCTGCCAGTCATGATTCCATTCGCCTTGCTGGTGCTTCCGCTTATCGCAGCAAGCATCTTCGTTGGCTTAAATTACAAGAGCGCGGACTACGTGCTTGAGCGCGCGATGCAATCCAGCCCGAACGCAGTTTATTATGAAGTGCGTTATATCCCCCCGCACGCAACGCAGAGCATTGCAGCAGATCAATTCCTCTCCTCATTTTCAGATCCAATCCTGCTGGATGTGGATAGAAACCGAGAGTTATGGAAGCACGAATTAGGTGTCTGGGTGGTCCTCGCGCTGAATGAACAACCGCAGAGGTACGGAAATTACGCATATCTTTCCAAAGGCAGCGGGGATTATTACTATTTTGATGCATGGAGCGGAGAGCTTGTACTACGCACAAACCATTAACACCACTACTCCTTTTTAACAAAAATTTTGACGTTACCGTTACGCTTTTAAGCGCTTATGTTGCAGTTTAAGCAGTGATAAAATGAAATCAAATCCAAGTGTACTTCTTGTGCTTGCTATTTTTTTGCAATTTGTAATTGCAAATAGTTTTGCACTGCCTACTTTTCAGCAAATTACAAACAATACCAATAACACCGCGTTTCCCATATCACAGCAAATTCCCAACAATAACGTAAGTAACACCAGTAACCTCCCTAACTTTTATTCTACCTCCAATGTTTCATTTACCACGGTAAATCAAACAAGTTTAGTTCAGTCTGTAGTGCCTGATGTATTACTACGGTCCGGACCATATGCATACCTACTCATTGATAGAAATGTGGAAGTATTTGATATTTCAAAGCTAAAAACCGTCTCAAAAATAAAACCAAGCCATGATAATGGCGCTATTGAGGCTGTTGCTGTTTCGCCCGATGGCAAATTTGTTTATATTGCAGACCGGTGGTACGAAAATATTCCGTCACAAGATATATATGGTCACGGGAGGGATGCGTCCGTATACTATACGAATGTGATACGGCTTAACTCATCTTCGTTGCAACCGATAGACTACTTTAAATTTTCAGATGCACTGCCCAACCACCTTGCTGTTGCACCTGATGGCAAGGTATATTTTGGTTATCGGGAGGATTTCTATCCAGAGAATGGCGTGTTAGCAGTATTAGATTTTTCACAAGGAAAGAGTTGGGGTAAGAAATATGCTGCTTGGAGGGAGTTTTATAACTTTGAGTTTTCTCAGGATATGAACCATGTTTATTACTCCGCATGGTTCGATTATCCAAAAATATATGATTATAACATCCAAGCCAATACTATCTATACGAATTGGGTTTATAATGATGAAAGCCCCGTAAAGTCAATCGCTCTGGCTAACAATGACAAAAACATATACGCTGTGGTTCGCGAAGTTAATGGAATAGTAGTAATGAATACCGCAGACAATGGCGTAAAACTAATAACTGTTAATTACCTCCCGCTCGTAGTTGCAGCAAGCAAAGATGGCCAATACCTCTATGTGATCGGTTATGTAAAATATCCGGTGGCCAACAATAAAACAGAGTATCTTTATTCAATCCATAAATACTCTAACTTGCAACAAATAAGCCCGCCTTATAGCGATCCGTATGACGAACCTTTAATCATCATGCCTGAAAAATCTGCGTTTACTGAAGAATCAGCTTCTTACCTAATAGGATTGCCAAAAAACAATGCGCCTGTTAACATGGAGATTTCATCAGATGGAAAGTTAGGGTTTATCACGACTTATTCATATGATAGCCTCTACACAGGGAATCCAGCTTTGGGAGGGAACGGAATTATCATTTACGACCTAGGATACATGAATCCAATAAAAACAATATACGCAAACAAAACATACCATGATGTTGCCATAAGTTCTGAAAAAATTGTTTTTGAGCCACCCATTGATATGTCTTGGGCGAAAATGTTTGCAAGCAACCAGATAAGTGATGTTTCTTTTCTTAACAGCAAAATGTATGTAAAAAAATTCTATCCCGAACCAAACGAATTTGCAGAAAACTATAACGATGACCTATTCGAACTTTACGCGATTTTCACAGATAAATTAGACAATACAACTATAAACAGCTCTACATTCTGGCTTACTACTTCAGAAGGAGTGAATATCTCCGGGCGGACATTTGTTGCTAACAAAATAGCGGGATTTGTGCCAAATCAAAAACTTGCCCCAAATACAGACTATGTTGCACACATTTCAAAATCAGTTAAGTCAAATGATGGCAAACCGCTTTACTCCGACGTATCATGGAATTTCACAACCAAAAACAGATCCATAGCCCACAATACTGTTTCAAACATTACGCTAAATCTTACAGGCATACGCGCATTCAAAATTAACACTCCAATTAAAATACAGATAGCGAATGACTCGGGTGAGCAACAGGACGGTTCTATTGAGCTGCCTGGTTTGCAAACCATTGATTCGGATATCCTCGGAAACTGGAATCAATCTGCGAACGATAGTTCTGGGCAAGAACAACAAAATGGCGGAACACAACCATCTTCATCAGAAATTAATCCCCAACCAAATCCACAGGGCGGGAACAGTGAAATAGGGCAGGAAACTATAACCCCACAACCAGAACCTTCAGCGACACAGAAACAAAAAGATACAGAACAGCAGACTTCTTCATCAGAAATTAATCCCCAACCAAATCCACAGGGCGAGAATAGTGAAACCGGACAGGCAAATATAAACCCGCAGCCAGAACAACCCACACAATCTTTCTTTGATATAATCTTGAATTTCTTCAAAACCTTATTTGGCATAAAGTAGATATCTCTGGATTTTAAGCACCAGCGCTCTGCCCGACAACACGCTCTACGTTAAATACACCGCCAGCGAGCCTTCCAATCAAGAAGTACTCCTTACCAACCAGTTGGGCTTCCTTCAGTTTCAAAACAGTGGATGTTGAAATATCATCAGCAAGCGTTTTCAACCCGAGCAGACCAAGCACGTTCTTGCCCTTAAAACAAGCCTTAATCTCTCCAGTATCATCTTTGAAAAGCGCTTCAACAAAACGCGAGATGTCCTGAGTAGTGCGCGAGTCGCTTGCCGAAAGTATTTTTGAAAGAACAACCCTTACCTCCGCTTCTTCCCCTTCAGCAAGTTCACTTGCCTTTTTCAATGGCAGACGCACAATCCCCAATTCCCTGCTTTCATCCAAATTTTTTGGGTTCAAAAGCAGACGGCTGCTTCCTCCAACATGCAGTTCCAATTCTTCCCCAAAACCTTTGCGCACAATTCCGCTCTCTATTTTGACAACGTCATTAATCTTAATCCTCTCAACCAATGCAGAATATGGTTCCCATAAAATCAAGCGCACAGTTCCTGTTTCATCACCAATAATGCACCAAGCAACCGATGACTTCTTCCCATTCCTTTCAAACTCGCGCCTCTTCCCGACCTCCAAAATACGCCCTATAACATCCTGTTCTTTCCCTTCTTTGAGTGCGGATATTTTTGAATAAGTCGGCTTTCCAGCCATGACCCGCTTAATGGAGCCAGCAGCGCCCAAATGAATTTCTGGCCCTTCCAGCCCATTTTTTACAGTTGCGTTCAAAACCTCAATCTCATCGCCCCTCTCAAGCCCTCCCTGTTCAACCTTCTCAGCTTCCTTATCCCACAAAACCAATCTTGCCGTCCCCGAGTCATCCCTCAGAATGATGTTGGTGACGCAGCCCGTACGTCCGTTCTTTTCAAATGTCTTCAAGGCGTATATCCGTTCAATCATTGCACGCACATTTGCGCGCATCGGAGCTCCTAAATCAGCCAACCTAGTAAATACGGGAAGCGGTGGTGACGTATCAATCGTCAATCCGTTTTCCACAGCTATCACAAATACTGCGGCGGCCTCGCTGAGAAGTCCAGCATAATCCTCTTGTTTCTCGCGCACAAGCCTTTCAAGCTCTTTCGGTCCGATTCCCCTCTCACGCGCAAGCCTTTCTTTTAGCTTTTCAGTTTCCGAAAGGAATTCAAGCATGGGGATATTTTAATGCGCTCTAAATAAAATATTTCATGGAAGATTTCATGGAAGAACTGGAGAGGATAGTAGAAGATGTATACATGTTATACGGGGAAACGTTTTGTTCCAACATCTACATGCTCCGCGACGGAATGAATGTATTGCTGATAGATTCCGGAAGCGGTTCTACAATCCCTCAACTTGATACCGCGCTCGCCGATTACAAGATAAACAGGGCAATACTTACGCACGGCCACGCAGACCATATAAACGGAATGAACTATATCTCTGCAGATGGCCATCTGCGCAAGGAGGATATTGAAATCTTGGGCGATATAAACTCGTTTCTTCCCGGTTATAAACCACCAAACAATATAGACCCTCTGGGATACGACTCGCTGGATTTTGGTAAGTTTCGCCTTAAGATAATACACACACCTGGGCATACACCCGGCTCAATATGCATATACGAGAAGAAAAACAGGATTCTTTTCTCAGGCGACACACTGTTCGCAGGTGATAGCGTCGGGCGCACAGATCTCCCTGGGGGAAACCAAAAGGATTTGGAGAAATCGCTTGAGAAGCTGAAATCCATTGATTACGCGCTGCTCTGCCCCGGTCACGGAGATATTGAATAGCGTTTTTTGCCAGCATAGCAAATCGCTTGAGAAGCTGAAATCCATTGATTACGCGCTGCTCTGCCCCGGTCACGGAGATATTGAATAGCGTTTTTTGCCAGCATAGCAAATCGCTTGAGAAGCTGAAATCCATTGATTACGCGCTGCTCTGCCCCGGTCACGGAGATATTGAATAGCGTTTTTTGCCAGCATAACGCTTCTTTTATATATCCTGCTTCCGAACTAAATTTATGAAGAAAAAGAGGGCGCGCAAGGCAAATGCGGGCGTAAAAAAAGCATTGAAAAAGAAACAGGTAGGTGAAATTACAGAAGAGGCTCCGCTCAGTCTTGTGACCGGCGCAAGCGGCAGGCTAGGAAGGCATCTTGTAGCTGCGCTTTTGGCGAGGGGCGAACGGGTCCGCGTTTTGCAAAGAAAGAGTGAGAAACCCCCTACATATCCAGAAGGCGTTGAAGTGGTTATTGGTGATATCACAAACAGGGGTTCACTGGAAGCAGCAGTCACAGATGTAGATTACGTTTACCATCTTGCGGCATTAGTAAGCCACACTGCCCCGCCGGATATATTGCTTGAGGTCAATTACAGTGGAACAAGGAATCTCTTGGATGCGTGCGCGAAGAAAGCACATAAGCTGAAGCGGTTTGTTTACGTGAGCAGCATATCTGTTTATGGCAAACATCCCGCAACCCTCCCGGCAAATGAAGAGACACCCATAAATCCCTCTGATTGGTATGGGAAAACAAAGGCGATGGCGGAAGAGGTTGTTATGCAATACGCCGGGAGGATTCCGGTTGTAATCATTCGCCCGGCGGTAATCTACGGTGAAGGTTTTGATGAAGCTTACCTTCCAGTCCTCGCTTCTTTGGAAAAGGGAAAGATGCGGATAATAGGCAGTGGGCAAAACATAATTCCGTTTGTGCATGTGAATGATGTAGTGCGCGCCCTCATCTTGGCATCAAGGGCACAAAATGCGCCCGGAAACGTATATGTTATAGCATCAAAAGAGCGGATTACGCAGCATGAGATTCTCCGGATTGCATGCAAATACCTCGGAGTCGCTCCACCGAAAAGCAGGGTTCCTGTCTGGCTGGCGAAACTAAGGCTGAAAGTTGCGAATGCATTATCCTCACTTTCCGGAAGAAAGCCAAAATTATTGGAGGAACATATAGACACCATTTCAGCAAACCGGTATTTTGACGTATCAAAGGCTGAAAAGGACTTAGGCTTCAGGGCGAGCGTGGCATTTGAAGATGGGATGAAAGAGATGGTTGATTACTACCGAAGAAAAAAGGTGGTTTTATGAAAATTGGCAAGACTGAGAAGTACATCAATGAAAGATTGGATATTGAAGGCTCAATGATTTCAATTATAATTGACCCGCTGGATTGGCCATCGCCTGATGCAGCGATTTCTGCAGGCAGGCAAGCGTGCGAAGCAGGTGCGGATATCATAGCAGTTGGCGGCAGCATAGGCGCACAGGGGGAGTTACTTGATGTTGTCACCAGCGGAATAAAGGAGGTATCTAACGTGCCGGTCGTGTTATTCCCCGGAAATATAGGGACTATAACGCGATTTGCTGACGCGATATATTTCATGAGCCTGCTTAATTCACGCAATCCGTATTGGATTTCACAGGCGCAGATGCTCGCAGCGCCAATCCTGCACCGAATGGGGATAGAGCCTTTGCCAATTGGTTATATCGTAGTTGCGCCAGGGGGGACGGTTGGCTGGGTAGGGGATGCAAACCTTATCCCGCGGGATAAGCCAGCAATAGCGGCTGCGCTTGCCCTCTCTGGTGAATACTCCGGCAGCAGGATAATCTTTACTGATGCGGGCTCGGCATCAAAGGAAGGACCGGTGCCAATTGAGATGGTTGAGGCGGTTTCAAAAGCGATAAGCATTCCATACCTTGTTGCAGGAGGTATACGCACGCCGCAGCAGGCAGCAGATATAATACGCGCTGGAGCGGATTGGGTGCAGGTCGGGACTGCTGCGGAGAAAGCAAAGGATACAAAGAAGGTTGTAGAAGCATTTGTTAAGGCAGTGAAAGCGGAAGGAAAGGCGAGGGCATAAACATGGGTGTTGAATACGAATTCCTGCAGCGCATGATTTTATCAATCGGAATCGGTGGGCTCATTGGATTGGAAAGGGAATTCACAGGGAAACAAAGGACAGCCGGTATACGCTCATTTGCACTGATGTCCCTAATAGGCTGTATGAGCGCGCTTCTTTCAAAACCAATCCTTTTTGAAGTACCTGCTGAGCTCGCTTACTTGCCGTATATTGGTTTCGTGATGGCGGTTGTTTATTCATTCCTGGTTTTTTACTTCATATCAGAAAAGAAGGAAACAATAGGTATAACTACAACGCTTGCGCTTCCGCTCACATACCTGCTGGGTATGCTCGTAGGCTTCGGATATCTTATTGAGCCAATAATCGCCGCAGTGCTGGTCACCATACTCCTGTATGCGCGGCGTTATTCCCACATGTTCGTTGAACACCTGACAGAGGAAGAGATAGCGGATGCGCTTCAATTTGCAATAATACTATTCATTGTTTATCCGCTCCTACCATCTGAGCCGATAGTGATTTTTGGCACTGAACTATTGTTGCGCAGGCTGGTGGAGATTATCGTGCTGTTTTCTCTCATATCATTCGCGGGCTTCCTTGCAATACGTTTGCGAGGAACAAAGGCGCTGCCCATTACAGGATTCTTTGCAGGTTTCGTCAGTTCTCTTGGTGTGGTAAGTAGCTTTTCCAACTATTCAAAAAAGCGTGGAGCAGATACCAATTCGCTTGCTTCAGGCATATTCACCGCAAACCTCTCTTCAATTTTCAGCGATGTGCTCATGATTGCGTTCATCAGCCCGGCGCTAGTGGTGGTGATTGCCCCCTCGCTTATATTGGCAGCAATTCCGCTGTTTTTGGCAGCGCTGCTTTTCAGAACAAAAGCGCAGGGTTTCCGCTTTACACCCACCCAGCCATTCTCAGTGATTCATGCGACAAAATTCGGTTTCGCTTTCTTTGCACTTACCTTATTGATAAATGCTGTGCCGCATCTTGGGCTGGATGGCACTCCATATACAATTTACGTAGTTTCATTTCTTGGCGGATTTGTGTCAGTAACGCCAGTGGCCGTTTCGCTTGCATTGGGGGCAGGTACCACAGTCCCATATGAGGTTGCCTCGCGCTCGGTGCTTCTCGCGATAATAGCAGGCCTTCTGGCAAAATCGGGCGTCATCCTCGTTTCTGCCTCCCCGCAACTCCGTAGCAAAGCAATGCCTGTGTTGTTATTGGTCGCCTCGCTGGTAATGGTCTCTTTCATGCTTCTTTGAATAAGAAACTTTTATCTATACCCCCGCATAAATTGCTTGCGATGGACCTTAACAGCTCATGGGAATTGAAATTTCTATCAAAGCTTGTTTCATTTGAAACGGATTCGCAGAAGAAAACAAATTACCTGGAATGTGCTGAGTTTATAAAACGCGAAGCAGAGGACGCTGGTTTTGCGGCGAGGATTCATGATGCACAAAGATTCGCAGAAGATGGCAAGCCGCGCCCGAATGTAGTGGTTGATATGGAAGCGGGCGCGAAACAGACGCTTTTGCTTGTCACGCATTATGATGTAGTTCCTGCAGGTGCTGGCTGGAGGCGCCCTCCTTTTACGCTAACCATTGAGAACGGTAAGGCGTATGGAAGAGGGGCAAATGATGACAAAGCAGCCATCGCAGCATGCCTTTCAGCGTTGCGCGATCTACGCAGGCTGGCAGAATCCAGGGTAAACGTGCGGCTTTTTGCAACATGCGATGAGGAGGTCGGTGGTGATCTTGGCGCAGGCTTTCTTGTTGGAAGGATGAGGATAAGGGGAAATGCAGCGCTGATAATAGATGGTTCGCCACGTGTCATAACCGGCGCTAGCGGCGTAGTCCATGGCAAAATTATAATCAAGGGCAAACAAGGGCACGCAGGCTATCCACACAAGGCAAAGAACGCCATAACATATGCATTGCCTTTCCTCCAAGAGATGGAAAAGTTTCATAAAATCCGCGAAAAGAAGCGCTCCATCCTGAAAGCAGCGCCAGGTAGTCCCCACCCTAACATCTGGGGGCGCTTCACGCTGACAATGCTCCGCGCTGGTGAAAAAGAAAACATAGTTCCCGGGGAATGCGAGGCACGCTTTGATCTTCGCCTGCTTCCTGAGGAGGACCCTTCAACAGCGATACATGAGCTTAAAGAATACCTTGCAAAAACAAAACTTCGCAATAAAGTTGATGCGCACCTTGAGATAACCCACGCAAGCAGGGGCTACCTAACCCCGCTTGATTCGCAGTTTGTCAAGAATTTCAGGAAAGTCGTTGCAGGCGAGCCCATCGGCATGCTTGGCGGAAATGATGGAAGGCATTTCGCAGCGCATGGGATACCAACTATCTCATTCGGCACGGGCAGACCAGAGTGCAACATACACGGTAAAAACGAATTTGTTTATCTTGAAGACATGGAACTCCTTAAGCACGTTATTTATAACATTTGCGCGAACTGGGAGGATTTCTGATGCGCGAGATTTCTAATGTTGAAATAAACACATTGGCGAAGGAGCTTGATGATGTGCTGAAAGGCGCGCGACTGCAAAAGTTCTACGAACTTGGGGAGGGGGAATTCCGTTTGGAATTTCACGCACCGGGAAAGGGAACGCTGGATCTTATGGTGGAATTGAAGAAGAGGATTAACTTAACCCGTTACGTGAAGCCGGCGCCACAAACACCTACCCAGTTTGCGATGCAGATTCGGAAGCATCTTGAAGGCGCGCTCGCAGAGAATACAAGGCAATATGGGTTTGACCGCGTCCTTGTTATTGAATTCAACGCGCAGGATGGCAAAAAGCAGCTCATAATAGAAATGTTCTCAAACGGAAACATGATTCTTCTGGGCGAAGAAGGCAGGATAATTGCTTGCTACCGCACAGAGGAATGGAGCGACCGCGTGATAAAGAGGGGGGTGAAATATATCTTTCCCGCTTCAACCAAGATTGACCCACGGGAGGTGGATGAAAATAAGCTGCGCAGCATATTGAATGAGAAGAAGCTCATAGCGTGCCTCGCAGGAAGGATAAACCTCGGAACCATCTATCTTGAGGAAGTGATTGCCCGCGCCAAGCTTGCAGTTGACAAGCAAGCAAACAAGCTCAATTCCGACGAGATAACTGAACTACTGCGTGCTTTCTCAGAAATTTGCAAAGCATTTGAACATCCTGTTCCAACAGCGTATTTTAAGGATGGAAAATCGTTTGATTATTCCATACTCCCGATTTCCAAATATGCATCGCTTGAATCCAAGCAATTCAGGTCAATCTCAGAGCTGCTGGATGAATTCTATGCACCAAATAGTACAATGGAGGAACCAAAGGCAGATAAACAATTTGCAGAAGAAAAAAGAAAACTTGAATTTGCTCTTAAAACCCAGCGCGAGGCAGCTGAGAATCTCAGAAAAAAAGCGGAAGAAGCAAAGCAAGCAGGGGATAAGATATACGAGCATTACTCAGAACTTGAGGCGCTCCTCCGTTTTGTTTATTCCGCACGCAAATCAAACAAAAGCTGGGATGAAATAGAGAAGGTGATAAAAGGCAAAGCTGAGATAGATAGAACAAAAGGGAGGATAATAGTCAATATTTAATTTTGTAGTTATCGTTCCTCACCAATTTGATGGCAATTCACTAACCGAATTGAGGACGTGGGAAGGTTTCAATTCGCGCGGCAAACGCGCCAATTCCGCTTTGCGCGGCGCATTTCCTGTGAGAACAAGTACGCTATAAACCCCTGCGGCATTCGCCATCGCAATATCTGTTTCAATTCCATCCCCGACCATCACGACTTCGGATTTCTTTAAGCCCATTGCTTCAATAGCCATTTCCAACAAATATGGGTGTGGTTTCCCAATTACAACATCGGGTTTCTTTTTGGCGCATGTTGAAAGAGCAGCAACCATGCATCCCGCACCCGGCTTAGCGCCTTTTTCAATTGGCAGCCTTGCATCCTCGTTTGTTGCAATAAACATCGCTCCGTTCATAGTTGCAGTAAGTGCAGCATCCAGTTTCTTATAGTTGAATGTGCGGTCCAAGCCAACAACCACAAAATCCGCATTTGCAGCTTTTGAAGCGGGAAGCAGTTTTATCCCCGCTGCCTTTAATTCCTCACGCAGTCCTCTTTCACCTATGACAAACGCCTTCCCGCCGCCAAACTCATGCTTGATGAACCTTGCCGCACCACATGCGCTCCCAAACACTTCGTCAATTCCAACATTTATGCCAATCCTCTTCATCTCATCCACTATGCCTTTCCTGCTGCGCGTTGCATTATTCGTAAGTATGGCAACCTTCCTGTTCTCATGCTGCAGGAATGCTATTGCTTCGGCTGCGCCTTTGATCGGCTTGTCACCTAACTTCAACACGCCATCAATATCAAACACAAAACCTTTGAATTCAGAGAGCCTTCTTTGCACGCACCATATATATTCCTATCAATATAAATGAGTTCGTGCTCGCCCATCTTTCTAAGATGCCTGGAATCGGTGGAAAAATAAAAATTGTACCGGAGGATTTTGTAGTGGAGGAGATTACCCCCGACGGAAAATTGCTCAAAGTCGGGAAGGTATTCAAACGCCGTTCAGGTGCTGGTGACTTCACCCACTTTGTTCTTCAAAAGAAATGCTGGAATACCGTTCAGGCATTGCATGAGATAGGAAAAAAGCTCGGCTGCACACAAAAGCGCTTCGGTTATGCAGGGCTGAAGGACCGCAGGGCCCTAACCGTTCAACTTTGCTCTGTTTGGGGCGCTACCCCGGAACAACTGAATGCATTGAGGCTGCGCGATATACAGATAAATGGGGCTTGGCGCTCAAACCATGGTATACAACTTGGGGATCTCGCTGGAAACGCATTTATAATAACTGTGAGGGGAATCCAACCCCGCTCCTCCCAGTGCGTTAAAAAAATCCTCAGTGAATTAAACGGACAGTTCCCAAACTATTTTGGAGAGCAGAGATTTGGCACTACCCGCTTCAATACCCATACCATAGGCAAGCTCCTGCTGAAAGGTGACATCAAAGGTGCGGTAAACAATTACCTTTGCTTCACGCAAGGTGAAGAAAACCAATCCGCGCGCGAAGCAAGAGAGCGGCTTGCTGAAGAAAACGACTACCTAAGCGCTCTTGATTATTTCCCAAGGCATTTGAAGTATGAACGCATCATGTTGCGTCATCTCGCAGAGTTCAAGAACGATTATGCTGGAGCGCTGCGTGCCCTTCCACGCGGGGTTCTGCTCATGTTTGTGCATGCATACCAGGCATTCCTATTTAATGAGCTTCTCAGCTTGCGCATACAGAAGAATGCGGTTGGAGTGGATGTTGGGGACTATATATGTCCAGCGAACAAGTTCGGTTTTCCAGATGTTGAAAAAGCTAGGAAAGCCAAGCGAAGAGGGGAGAGGGGATTCCTTTGCCTTCCAATAATCGGTTATGAAACAGAAGATTTATGCAGGGAAGCCGAAATATTATTGGAGAATGAAGGGCTAACAACGCAGGATTTCCGCATAAAGCAATTCCCCGAGCTGAGCTCAAAAGGCAGCCTTCGCCCCGCATTCGTTCCGCTGAAGGGATTTAAGTTTGTTCAAAAAGGGAATGCAGGAGTCTTCTCATTCACCCTGCCCCCAGGCTCATACGCAACATCCGCACTGAGGGAGTTCCTTGATGAAAACAAATAAAGTTGATCTATTCTCATGGATAAGGCGCAATCGCATAGCGCAGGTTTTCATATTCATAGCCATAGCGTATCTTTACCTACAATGGGTGAAGATGGATGAAATACGCTGGTCCTATCTCCAGGCTCATACGCAACATCCGCACTGAGGGAGTTCCTTGATGAAAACAAATAAAGTTGATCTATTCTCATGGATAAGGCGCAATCGCATAGCGCAGGTTTTCATATTCATAGCCATAGCGTATCTTTACCTACAATGGGTGAAGATGGATGAAATACATGGCTTCTTCTGGTTTACGCGCCCGCATTCAAGCGAGATTTACTTCACGGATTACCCAAAATTCGTAGGCAACGAATCAAGTTTCAGCGTGTATTCAGACAACATAGTTTCATGTTCGCTTTGCGGGAGCAGCATCACGCTAAATGACGGTTTGAATAAGCTATCATTTGCCCCGGATTCATGCGCCAGTAATGTGATGCGCCTTGATTGCGGAGAGAAAAACCTTTCATTCTCATTTACAAAGGTACCAACCCTACCGCACGAGTTTGTTTCCGCATCAGTAGTACCCCGCATAGAATCCCGCTCATTAAACTTGCAAATCAATGGGATAGGCGCAGCAAATGGATATCACCAATTGGAGGTAATCATTGACGGGAAAGTCGCCGCAAGCCCACTGCATATGCTAAATGGCACATTCTCATTCACCGAATCCATCCCAGTGCAAACAGGACAGCATACTTACGAACTCAGGTACAATGAGGATACGCTCGCATCTGGCACATTTGAAGTGCCTACTGCTTTTTCACCATCCGCCCTTTTGACCGCCATATTATGCGCAGTGCTGATTTTGGTATGGGACATGGGCTGGCACGTTCGCCTGCCGTCCCTTTTTGTCCTTCTTACCGCATGCCTTATTGTTGAATTCAGGCTTCAACAACTTGATGTAGGTTTTATTGTACCCGGGGTGCTGGCAGGCTTCACATACTACTATTACTTTGCCAATAAAAAGGGAAAGCAGGTGAAAAAGGGAAAGCAGGTGAAAAATGCGCACGTAGATAGGGATGCATCCTTAACACACGAAGCACTCATCTTTGGCGCAGCCTTTGCTTTATTCATATCCATCGTGAACGTCCTGATTTCAACTTATGATATTTGGGGCGCATATTATTTCAGGCATGCGCAGCAAACGTTTGCGCAAGGAACGACAGAATATTGGGATAATCTAAGTTATCTTGGAAGGCTATTTACCTATCCCCCTGTATTTTTTGAGTTCGCAGCACAGTTTACCCACGTGTTTGGTTTCGTAGCGCAGAGCTACGAAGATATTCGGGTACCGCTGAATCTATTCCTTTCCTTCGCCTACGCAGCATCTTCTTATTTAGTATTCCAGCGCTTCAATTTTAACCAAAGGCTCTTTGCAGCTGCCATCATGGTTACTCTTTGGGCTACACTCGCATCCGCTGCAGGCATAGGTTTGCACCTTCTTGCATTCACCCTTATGAACTGCGCAGTCATCCTTCTCAGCTCAAACCTGCTTTTTGCGGCAGTGAGCCTTGCACTTGGCTTTGCAGCCCATCCGCTCGCACTGTTTTTCTTCCCATTCTTAGCCCTATCCGCGAATGGTTTCAAAGTGAATAAGGCGTTTATATTTTCTGCATTTTTTGTTGCCGTCGCAGGCGTGATAATGAGCCTGCCGTTCTACATCCCAATTTTCATGCGCGCTGGGCTTCCTTACGAGATAGTCCCACAGAAGTGGGGGTATCTTTTAAACTATGGATTTGATGGGATACGATTCAGCCTTAACTTCCTTCTTCCCCTCGCATGCATTACAATTGCTTTTACACTGATTCGCCGCTCGCTTGTTCTGCCTGCCCTGTCGTTGCTTGCGTTAATCCTCCTGACCGCATATGTTTCCCTGCGCCTTGATATGGCTGTTGCGATAGTGTTGGCGGGGCTTGCACCAATGGTTTTTGAACGCGAATTAAGCGAAAAGCGGTTCCTGTGTCTGGCGATGCTTGCTTTTATTCTTCCAAACCTATTGCTTGGAGCAGTGATTATGAACGGAACAACATATTATTGCGCGTGGGGGCTTTCAAATGAGGTTTGTTCCTCTCCTATGGAATACATAAATCGCAACGTTCCTACCGAATCCGCACTTGCGCTCAACCCGCTCTATGGACATCTTGAAACATATATAGGTAAAAGGCCCGTGCTGGCAGACCTTTATGTAGAATACGCAGACTATGGGAAATTCAGCGCAGAAAATAACTTCTACGAAAATGGGGATTATTCCGGGATTTTACAATATGGGATAACCTATATTTTATTAGATGATTTTCCGGAACCTCGTACCTCCCCATGGGACCGCATCTATGATAATGGTTACATGCATGCTTTCAGGAAAAACTAACGCGCTCCCCATATTGAACATATTTATATATTATCAGGGATTCAAATCAATACCTCAATGTGAGAATGAATGGACAAGGACTTGATAATACGCTGGATTTTCTCGCTAATGATAATGCTGGTGTCATTTGGAGGCGTAGCTTACGGGATTTGGCTTCTCGTTTTCTTCGCATCAGACCCAATTGAGATGTTTTTAGGCTTTGCCTTCGTAGTGCTTGTTTCCATCAATACGCTGTTCAACACAGTGGGCTGCTACTATTATATCCGTTCGTATGGTTTGGACAAGTTTACTCCTAAACCGCTTACCAGTTATCCAAGGGTAGCAATAGTAGTTCCATGCAGGAATGAAGATGAAGAAATGCTCAAGCGCAGCATGGAATCCATCTCCCGGGTCGACTATCCGAGAGAGAAGATACGCTTCACGCTTCTTGACAATTCAGACAAACCGTCTCCTACGCTGGAAAACTACTGCAAAAAACTCGGGTGGGAATACCGGTTTATGCAAAATCCAGTAAAACTCAAAGCGTATGTGATGAATGAATACCTGAAATCAATAGATGAAGAATATGTTGCAATCTTTGATGCTGATGAGTATCTTGACCACCCTGAATTCCTGAGGGAAACACTGCCTTTCATAATAGATAACCCGAAGGTCGGGCTCGTTCAGACAATAAAGGAGTTCGCACCAAGCTCGTTTTTTGCAAATGCGATTAACGTCTATTACTTATTCTTTTACCGTTTTATCCAGCCCGTTAGGAACCTCGCGGGAAGTACGATGTTCACGGGTTCGTGCGGTATAGTTCGCCGCTCAGCAGTACTGAAAGTCGGTGGATTTCCATACTCCCCAACTGAAGATTTGGCATTCTCCCTGCGTGCAGACATACTTGGGTACGATGGGGTTTTCATCTATAAGAGGTATGCTTATGGGGCTCCAATAGAATCATTTTCGGACTTTCTTTCGCAGCAGTGGAGATATACAATAGGCAACATCTGGGGGCTTTTGGATTATCTATCAAATCTCAGGAAATTCACACCTGCCAAGCACTTACATTACTGGAATCTATTCGGGTATATTTACCTCTCCGTACTTTTCATTCTTTACGCGGTCCTGACACTCGCAGTTGTTCTCTATGATATGCTCCTGCGCAGCGGGATATATTCACAGGCTTCAATTCCAACCCACCTGCAAATAATGGCATTCACGTACATCGTAGCTATTATTCTTCTCGTGGTGATTGGTGGAAAGCTTTATTTCGGCTCATTCCGCGCAGGCCTCATGTCATTCTTCCTTAACTTCTCTGCCGCAGTGGTCCGCACACGCGCAATAATCCTCGCGTTCGTAAAAAAAGCAACAAATTTCAAATTCGTAATAACCAGACAGGCTAGAAAGAATCTGTCAATCGCCGGCGTTTTGAAAGCCACAGCACTGGAGACGGGATTTGCGTTGCTCCTAGGGGTTTTTGCTATAATCTCGTTCCTTCGCTCAGATGTAATCTCAGCCTTCTGGCTATTCTGGTACTCCTGGCTCTTTTCCTGCGCCTTCATTTTCACATGCAGCACAGATATGAAGAAATGCTTGTAGCCTTTAAAAACACACCTGAGTGTTTTCTATGTATATGAAGACATATGTTGAAGGAAAAACCATCATGGTTGCATTATGCGACGAATCGGTTATTGGGAAGATATTCACTGAAGACGAACTCATTCTGGATTTGAAGAACTACGCCTCATTTTATAAGGGCGAGAAGGTTGATGAGGAAACCGCCTCGCGCGCGCTTCTTTCCGCTACTTCGGCAAACCTCGTAGGCAAGAAATCTGTAGCGCTGGCAGAGAAACTGGGGCTGATAAAAAAGAAGGATGTTAAGATGGTCGGGGGAACCCCCCACGTGCAGATATACCACGTCTAGACTTATTGTATCTGCCTGCTGTGTTGGTTACGGCACAGGTTCGCCAAAGCACATGGATGCGCATCCGGCGTGGCAAATTGGATCCGTTGTTGTAACGCAGTTTTGGATGTTGCGTATGCAATTCCCCACACACGCCCCAAGTGTGCCGTCAAGCACAGTGAACTCTGCTCCTCCTGTCTCATTGAAACGCGCGAGTTCTGATAGGTCCATTTCACCCGTATACATGTCCAAACCGCCATCATCGCGTAAGATGTAGTTTATTCCATGATATCCTTTTACTTCAACATATGGGGTGAATACGTAAATGCTCTCTTTTCTGGTTAGCGATTTGTTCAAGTCAAATATAAGACCAATAGCAGACGTTGCGCCATAGCTCACAGGAGCTGCCGTCACAAATACATATTTTCTCTTTGGCAGATAAACAGGGACTCTTTCCCCGGTATCCTTCATTACTATCTCAATCCCGTTGAATTCAACAGATAAACGCACATAATTGCCTGTCCAAACCCTGTTCAAAGCCAACGCAACACTCTTGTTTCCAATCCCCACAAACTCCAAGGTCTTGTTGCCGGTTGAGACGAATACCCATCCTTCTCCTTCTCCAGTAACATAACTGGAGATCTCACCAACATTCGCCGTTACTCTGTTATACGGGGTTCCATCCGCATTCCGCACAGATACAAATACGAGGAGGCTTCCCTGCTGCGCCCTAGGCGCTGCCTGTCCGCCAGCGAGCATTACATCACCATACTCCATCGGTGTTGGGAAAAGAACAGGGGTAGTGCTCATTGCAGGGGTTGGCGTAGGACCTACCCACTCGCCAGTTTCTCCGCTTCCATTCCCTCCAGCGCTTGGGCTAGCGCCAGTAGGCAAGCAACTGCAATCGGGATATGGTGCCTGTGTTTGGCCCAAAGGGCACATGTTTTTGCACACTGGAGGCGAATGCATCCCGCTCTGGTTCTGATCTACACAACCAAAAACAAACACCGCTATAGCCACGATAAAAGCAAGCAACATTCTGTTCATAAATTCCCCTCTTCAATATTACTTCAGTCTAGAATAAAAAGCGTTTGCATTATTCGCCAAGAAGTTGGGACAGGATAAACTCTTCGTCAAACTCTATAATGTCATCATATCCCTGCCCTACCCCAAAAAATAGAATCGGTACTTTGCTCGCTTTTATGATAGAAAGGGCTGTTCCCCCTTTAGCATCACAATCCAGTTTAGTTAATATAACCCCATCCAAACCTACTGCTTCCTTGAATGTTTTCACCTGTTCAACGATTGCGTTTCCCGCGATGCTTTCACCAACGAATATTTTGAAATCGGGTTTTGCGACGCGCACAATCTTACGCATTTCATCCATGAGGTTGCGGTTTGTTTCCTGCCTTCCCGCAGTATCCATAAGAACCACATCAATGCCGTGCGACTTTGCATAGTTTATAGCGTCAAAGCATACCGCAGCCGGGTCTGCACCATATGAATGCTTGATAACTTTCACCCCAAGTTTTTCTGCATGGGCTTCTGCCTGTTCTATGGCGGCTGCCCTATACGAGTCGCTCGCTGAAAAAACGACTGTCTTCCCTGACTTAATGAAGATATCAGCAATCTTCGCCATCGTTGTTGTTTTCCCTGCGCCATTCGGCCCCAAAAACAAAATTTTGAATGGTTTCTCCTTACTATCTGGCAATGAAAGAAGGTCGGGCTTTTCCTGCTTTAACTGCTCCCACAATGCTTCCCTAACAACCTCTTTAACCGTTTTTTCTACCTCTCCGCTTTTAACCCTCTTTCCAATAAGAGAGGACTTGATGAATCTTACGACCTCGCTAGCGACATCAAATGCTACATCTGCTTCCAATAGCGAGAGTTCAAGTTCCTCCAGAACGTCATCAACATCCTTTTCTTTAATCTCAATTTCACCAAGTATCGCTCCCTTAACCTTGCTCTCAAGGCTCAAGCTGACTTTCAGTTTTTCTTCTTCCTTTTTTGAAAACGCGTCAACGAAAGAAGAAATCTTCTCCTTTAGCAGGTTGAACACAAAACGTCACTCCTCCACTGGAGCCGCGCGCATCCTTCCTATTATCTCCCTTGCTTCAAGGTCAATCTCCCGCAACCGTCTGCCCAAGTTCAATGCACCCTGCTGCATCTTCTCTTGCGCCTCCAATGTCTCCTTTAACCGCGCTTCTAAGTTGTTTATTGCTTCATCGCATGGCTTCTCTATCAAAACGTTCGCCCCAACCTCAACCAAAACCGCCCCATTGTTAATCTTCGCAGGGGCGAGTACACCCGCACCTATGGGAACGAAACCATCCGCACCCCCGTTCCTTTCCTTAAGCACCTTCAAGGATTCTATTGCAGCCTGCAACTGCGCAACGAGGGCCGCCAATGCATTCAGCTGTTCCTGCATGTTTTCTCCCTGTCCCTGTAGCATCTGCGCTTCATAAGATAGCTGGCTTAATCTTCTTCTGTCCTCTTCAATTCCTGGCATTCAATCCTCTCCTTTTTTAACCGAAGAAATCCTTATGTGCGTCCGCTTCTTTCCATGCGCGCTTCCAATGAGCTTCAGCGCAATCTCACGGGCGACGCGTTCATTTGGAGCATCAACAGACTTTACAAATCTTCGCGTTTCCTCGCCGAGATTAACCTCTCCTTCAACCAAAAATTTCATTTGCTCACCTCAACGAATCATTACTTTCTGAACCCCATCAACCCCAGAGAGAAAGCATAAACCTTACGCGATAGATAGTCATCAAATGCCTTTAACCTAGTCGCAAGAAACCGTTCTATCAAGTTTTCATCTCTGATCTTTTCAATAACCGCGTGGTCCCATGCCGCCTGTATAAGGATTGTTCTTTCAATGGATTTTGCACCCATGTTTGCGAGCGTCTCCAGATAGGATGCAACAACAGCTTCCTCGTGCGGTATGGCTTCCTTCAAAGTTTCCAATTTAATTTCATCAAGGTCCGCCCAGTTCAAGACATTCGTTCCTATTGTTATTGGTCTAATTGCGCTTTTTCTCATCTCGGGCGTGCCATAACCGAGGCTGTCCCTGATTTTCTTGAACTCGGTTGGACTAAGGGGTTTAACCCCATCCTCCCCGAGGCTTGTGATAACCCGCTCGCATCTTGCGAGCAAACGCTTACCAAGCGATTCCCCTTCCCCACCTTCTACAGGCGCCCTTTTTTCAGGCGTAAGCAAGGAAAACACCCCCGCTTATTTAACGCTTGCTCCGACAGGAGCCTCTCCATCTACAGTCAAAAGAATTGCCTTGCCGCCCGCATCGGCAGCCAAGAGCATGCCGCGTGATTCAATCCCGCGAATCGTCCTTGGCTTGAGGTTGGCAAGTACAACAATCCTTTTTCCTTGTAGCGATTCAGGCACATAACTGTTTGCAATACCGGCAACGAGCGTTCTCTTCTCCGAACCCAAATCCACTTGGAGCTGTACGAGCCTATCCGTTCCTTCCACCCTTTTTGCCGACTCAATCACCCCTATGCGCAAGTCCAGTTTTGCAAAGTCATCATAACTTATCTCTTCCACTCAATCACCCACTAGATGAAACCGAGGGCTTCATCAATCCTCGCCATCTCAAACCCGGACGTTCCTTCGCCAGCAATATAGCCGTGCGAGTTCGCAACCACGCACAGCCCAACGAAAGGAACGCCCATATTCGCCGTGCCTATCCCGCCTTTTACACCAAATATTTCTTCCAGTTCGTGCAGTTCTTCATCGCTGGTCTCTCCATGGACCAGCAAGCCCTTGTTTGTGGCAACCCCGGCGCATCCGGGTGTCGGGAATCCTGCGATGCGGCGCTTTATCACTTCAACGCCAAGGCAATCCTCAATGCTCTTTGCATCCGCCCTTCCTATTGCAGGGTTCACAACTGCTGCTTTATCGTTCGCCAGTATTATGTTGCCAACCGCGGTTAGTTTCCCGCGCAGCACCACGACATTCAGGCCAAAGCCCAGCCCCTTTATCTCTTCTGCTTCATCTTTGTATGCCATGCTTGATAGGACCACGCCGTTGGAGTTCATTGCGGAAAAGATGCCTACAAGGTTTGAAGCGGAGACACTCACACTCCGCACCTCTGTCTTCAGAACCGAGCGGCATTTTTCCACGAATTTATGTGGCGCGTTTTTTGGGACGAGCGTTAGCCTGTCGCTGCTTCTGGCAAATAACCCAATGAACGGATTGCCTTCTATTACTGCTTTCTCCGCGTGCAACTAATCACTCTTCGCCTTTCTCTTTCTTTTCAGCATTAACTTCTTTAACTTCTTTTTGTTTGGCGCTTGGCGCTTCCTTCGTTGAAGGCTTCTTTTCTGCCTTCTTTTTTGGCGCCTTTGGTTTTGCCTCTTTTGCCTCTTTCGCGTCTTCTAACAAATAAACATCAACAGCCCCATCATCCCCTTTCTTTACCTTTACCTTTACTCTTCTAGGCGGCTTTGTCATTCCGTGGGACCAGAGGTAGTCATTTAATCCAGCATCCAAGCGCACGTTTTCAACGTTAGACCTCATATGTCTTGCAAGGAATTCTTTGAGTAGCGCCACGCTCCTTACCGCCCTGTTGCGCCTCCTGTAGCGATATGCGCCAGTTAGTGGCACAGTGTAAATGCGTTCAATAACAGCCATTCAATCACCTATTCCTCCTTCAAATCAAGTTTTGAATGCCGCCAGTTCCTTTGCAGCGGGTTAACAGTTACCTTCCGCTTAGTCTTAGCCACGACGAACAGCGGAATCCTCCTGTTTCTGTTTGCGGCTTTCGTCAATCTTTTTTTCACATTTAGCGATTTCACCCTAGACATATATATCACCATTAATCCCCCTTTCTCCGCACGGTTATGGTGGGTTCTCTTTCTCTTCCGCGGAGTTTCTCCAACAACTTCAACACCTGCGTTTCAGTAATCATTCCCTTGACCTGCCCTGCGCGGTATAGGTATGCGATGAGGTTTACCAGCTGGTTGTACAATTCGGGGTTTGCCAGGCGCACATTCATCAGCCTCTCATATGCCCTCGGTTCAACGAGGTTTTTTAACAACATCTTCTTCTGCGCTTCAAGTTCTTGCGCCTGTTGGAGTTCAGCTAATCTTTTCTTTCTGAGCTCCATCAATTCCTCTTCGTCCATCCCCAACCCTCAATTACCTCAAAGCCTATTAAATCACGCGCGCAATTCCGTCCAGGAACGCCTTTCCTTTCCCAGTTATAACCCTGCCTGCCTTTTCTTTTGAAATCAGGCCTGCTTTTTCTAAGCCCTGCAGCGCCTTGCGTATGATGTTGCCGCTTGCCTTTGTCTTATGCGACCTTCGCACCATATGTCCTTTCTTTCCTCCATAGTGCCTCCTGAACTCGCTCACACCTATTGGGCCTCTCACATAAACCTGTCTCAGAAGACTCGCGCTTCTCAGGTACCAGAAATCCGGCTGTTCCGGTGCGCGTTCCCTGTGCGCGCCGCTTTTCACGAAGCCAATCCATTGCGGTGGCTTCATCTCAGGCATCTCCTTCAGCTTCTCAGCAACTGCCGCAATCAGTTTGTCTGCAGGTACATCAAATACTGTTTTCATAGAACCTCTCCTCCCGTATTACGGGCTCCTCCTTTCGGAGGATTATCGTGGTTCTTCCATTTCTACGGAATTCCGTAGAACGAGAAAGAACGCTATTATTTCGCCGGCAATATATATAAATGCGACTGGAAAGGGCTGTGGGACAGAATTAAGCTGAGTAGAGATTGAACAAGTTATGCCACAAATCGGTGCAAGCTAAGGCAGTATCAATCCTATCTTCTCTTTTTTGTCCCACTTTCCAACCAAACCATCTTTTGTCTACTGAGAACTCTGCTTCAGAATGTTCTCTAAGATAATACTGCTTTAGGTAAGAGGACGTGTCTCTTACAAATTCCT
>Ga0078972_1001812_pt1 | contig 76270 bp, 72 predicted proteins | sample YelNatPaOPGAMG01_FD_67568 | JGI IMG/M metagenome (GOLD analysis project Ga0078972, IMG submission 67568) | Hot spring thermophilic microbial communities from Obsidian Pool, Yellowstone National Park, USA - OP-RAMG-01 (SPADES assembly) (version 2) | ecosystem: Environmental > Aquatic > Thermal... | reverse complement strand
CTCTCAAAGTCGAACTACATGAGAAAAAGTTGGAAGCAGTAGTTGGCGGCCGCTCCAAAAAGACGGGAAGGCGTCTACACAGCAATTGGAGACGATTTGTCTAGGGCGCGTTCGCCGCCACTACTGTACACGCCCGACGTCGTTCGACTTTCGAACGGCTTCTGGCGATGGTTGTAAAGTTGAAAGGTGCGTTCCAGTCTCGCCTCGTGTCTTGAGACGCAAGCGGGTGAGGCTTGGCACACATCTCCCCGGCCTGACTCCGCTGAGCTGCAGCAGCTCGAGTGATCTACGTAGGAACGCTTCAATAATGTCCTCTGAGCAGACCATAGAGTCTGGTATAGAGGTTACAGCTGTGTTTGTTACCGGGGGCGACGAGTCCGGTGTGCACGCGATTTCCGGCACCATGGACGCACCAAAACTGCTGGTGACGCTATCGGCCACGGATATTGCGCTAGAGCCGAAACGGCACTTAGAGTACCTCTTTATGCGTTGGTTGTTTCTCCCGGAAACGCTCGCTTGGTTGGAGCAGGTCCTGGGGAAACTGGACGTCACGGGAAGGGTGACCGACGAAGATCTTGTGACTGCTGGTTCACCGAAGCCTACCATGCTCCGCCAGGAACGACTTTCGAGCCCGACAGCTTCGTGTAATGCTGCATCGCACGGGGCAACCGCAAAGCGTCCGACGAATGCCGATACCATTACGCCAAACTCCCCGGCCGGAGCGGCGCGCAGCGCCTTCTATCGCATCTTGAGCCAGACTCCGGGCTCGCCCGCTGGTGGCGAAGCACGCGTTGCAAGGCAAGGCCGTTCACGGAGTAGCTCCACAGAGGAAGCTTCTTTGACGTCGAGCCCACAGTCGCCAGTATCACATTTCATCAGAAAGTATGAGGTTTTTAGGATCTGGTCCGAAGTTGAGGATAGCGATGCGGCGATGGCACATGGTCAATCCGATACCGAGGAGCGTTGCCATGAGATCGCATCATATATGGACTCGGGAGTAGGCTACGAAGGCTCTTCGACTGAGAATGGAGCATCGTTCTCGCCACCATTAGCTGCATGTGAGGAGACAGCACACCAGCGAAATGCGCTCCATTCAGGAGGTCTGAACAAGCGTTCAGCGGTGAATGCGCTCTTTGTACCATCAGAGTGCGCATTCGCAAAGGCGGAGACGATCCCGCGCTTCTACTATCCAGATGGGCGCGCGCACGAACACGTCATCCGGGCTGCAGAAGAACAACAGGCCATACAGGCCGCTTTTGATTGCCAAGACGGAGCACTGAGCCAGCGCGAGGTCGTTGAACTCATTATGGACATTGTCGGGTTGCCGAGCTTTGTCTCGCTGGTCATTTTCGAGCGCTTGCTCCAACGCCAACAGCACTTCGAAACGTCCAACGTAGCTTCGGAGGTAGAAGGTACGAACAAGAAGGGCGCAAAGGAGATCAGCATCCCGGGGGCAACGGGTGAGCGTATCCATCAGTCCATATTCTTGCAATGGTATGTTGAGGACTGTGCCGGCTACGATCGACACGCTCGCCTCTTCCACGCACTCCAACGCTCCCGTGACTATCACGCATCGGTTCCGAACGAGGAGCGTACGGAGAGCGACGCTCACAGCGTATCCTCACCAAGAAGCAGCATCTCGCCCAGGTCTGCAGCAGCTTCATGGACATCAAATCGGCGGAATCTCGACGGGCAACGGGATCGAGCCGACCGACAAGCGCATGAGCGCCGATACCTTGTTGGTTCCGACTTTCGACCCTTCATTGATGCGCTGCTGGCGACGCATCCCGGCTTACAGTTTCTGCAGTCCACCCCAGAGTTCCAGCATCGCTACGCTGAGACAGTCATCGAACGGATATTCTACTATCTGAATCGGCCGAATGGGCAGGCGTATCTGTCGGATATCCGCCGACATCGTCTCTTGGACATTTTTCGAAGCGTCGACGAACAAGAGGACATCAACCAGGAGCGTAGTTGTTTCAGCTACGAGCATTTCTACGTGATTTACTGTCGATTCTGGGAATTGGACACGGATCATGATCTCATGATCGACCGCGAGGATCTGCTGCGCTACAACGGGCACGCCCTGACCTACCGGATCATTGACTGCATCTTTAGTGGACGAGGAAGGCCTCTCGACTGCGCACGCCCAGGCTACATGAGCTATACGGATTTCATCTGGTTTATCCTCAGCGAGGAAGACAAGAATTCAGAGACGGCCTTGGATTATTGGTTTCGCTGCATTGATGCGGACGGCGATGGAAAGATCACCCTGTACGATGTTGATTGGCTCTATTCAGAACAACTGCATCGAATGGAGTGTCTGGGGCACGAACCAGTTGCATTTGAGGATATTTTGTGTCAGTTGCTGGACATGATCAGCAAGGATCTTGATCCACCGGTGATCACGCGTTCAGCTTTACGATCCAGTCGCATGCAGAGCCATTTCTTCAATATCCTGTTCAACTTGAACAAGTTCATCGCGATCGAAAGTCGAGATCCATCACTCTTGAGACAGGAGCGGGCAGTCCCCGACCTAACGGACTGGGATCGCTTCGCAGCACTCGAATATCTGCGTCTCTCGGCGGAGGACGACGAAGCCAACATGGATGCGTGGAGCGCCTCCGACTTGGAAGGCATGTACGCCGTCTCGTCCCTATCGGGTGCAGAATCTCCATTTTGAGTGCGCCCTCGATACTACAGCAGGGCTGTCTGTGTAAAGACCTTGGCTTCTGGATGGCAGCACATTGACCTCCATGCCCGCTACTGCTGCAGCTTCTCGGTCGCTGGAACACGCTGCGGTGTCGTCGCGTGCCTTGGACCCGTGGTGCTGTCCCCAGGAGCCTGGCTGCATCTCCGCATTGGCCTGTGTGCTAGGTGCGGGCAGCTTTCGGCTCGATTCACGAAACGCTTAGCTGCTACGCTGGTGCAGCAGAGACCCTGGGATCCGCGCACCATAGTAGACGAATGCTTGGGTGCAAGCGTCTGTGTGTCTGTTTGCTCAGCGTAGCATCGAAATGGAACACTCGTCATAGAAACAGGAGCAGGATGATTCCAGACATCTTCGTTGGCGTGACTAGAGTCGTTGTGTGATGACGCAAGCACGCTTCGAAGCATTCTGTTCAGGGAACGACGATGTCGTGCACATTGTTTACCAAAGCCACCGACGCGCTTCTGTTCGTGGGTCCAAGGGACCAAGAAAACGAGCATTTTTTCCACTCTATAAACTCTTGTTTCTATTGGATGTATGACGACGTGCACGCCTCGCAGAATCGTCCTTGAATATACGCGCTTTTCTCCGTCGTCGTTATTGACACCAGCTCAAACGGTGTCTTATCGTCGGTGCAGCGGCAAAGCGACCCCCGTTCGCCATCAAGTGCTCGAACGTTGCGCTTACGTGCCGCCTTGCAAACACACTGTAAATTCATCGCGTAGAACTCGTCAAGTTTGCGGACTTTGCGTTCAGCAGGCTTCGCTGCGCTGGTTCTTCTAAACAGGTGCCCGCATACGACCTACCTGCTAGGTAGCTGCGAGGAAGTTCCGGGAAGGTCCTCTCGCTACCCACTGGTGTTGTGAACGTGTACAAGACGCTTTTCCAACGGGTTTCCAGTCTTATTCCAGAATAGTTACTACTTCCCCGGTTGAAACTATTCACAAGAACACCCTTGCGTGCTTGGGTCCAGTGCACCACCAGAGAGCGCCACGCTGTCCACGAGGCGACGTTCTGTTCCCGTCCCGCTTTCAGGTTCCTGGACTCGGGCGAGCGCACACTCCTGGTCGTATGATCAACTGTACCAGTGATGTTTAGATAAACCCCTGAAGGTATTAGGCGAGGAAGCGTATGAGTGTGCGCGCCCGGTCAATATCGAACCGGTCTCTGAGAACCGTTCTGGTCGCCGTGCAGATATGCTGGCAGTCGGCGCTGCTTCCCCGTTTTCGTTCTTCGTCGGTGTCTTCGATAGCAGGCCGCTGCTGAGCCACTTACATGGCTCCTCGTTGGGACTGGATCGCTATGGGGTGTGCTGGTTTAGCGCTCGCAGTGGCATTGCAGGGTTTAGAGCGTAAAACGCAGTTAGAGGACGATAAAGAGCGCCTGCGGTTACAGATCGCAGACTTTAAGCACCGCGAGTCGCAGCTAGCAGAGGCGCGCAGGCAGTTGGTTCAAACGCGAGCTTGGCAACTGGCGGAGATGCTCTGCAGTGAACAGGCACTGTGTGAGTTAAAGGCGACAGGTTCAGGGTCCACAGCACCCGCCGCACGCACGGGTTCAGGGGGCTGGTTTCGTTGGCGACGGCGGACTCGCTCCGACCAGCCAGCTCAGGGGCAGGGGCCAGCACCCCGAGAGGCGCCTCGCGAGCAAGCAGGTGCGTCTCAGGGCTTTATCCAGGGCTCGAGTAACCTTTCAGCGCCAACCGCAACAGCAGACACCCCTGGTCTCCAAGGCGACAGCGTCGAGGCCTCTATGTTGGCGTCTCCGACTTGGCTGCCTGTTTTGGCGGAGTGGTATGAGGGCATCGAGCGAGGTGCACCCGAGTGTGCAACACGACTCAAGAAGAGGAGCGACACCCGGGACCCAACCGACCCGGGGAAGCGACCAGCGACCGTGGTCGTCTAGGAACACGAGTCCGGCTTGGGGTCGGCCTTGGGGTGCCAGGCCACTCGGGGAATCTTCGGGAGCGCTACGGAGCTCTTTTCAGAGCTCGTCTCCGGCTCCACATTCTGCTGGTCCGCTCGTTGGGCGAAAAGTGCTCGCAGCGCGTCCCGGCTGTGGTCGGCGTAGCGCTTAGCCTCCGGGTCGTGACGCATAGCTGCCCGGTAGTTTGCCGCGCGCACTTCCGCACCACCGGAGAACCACTCACTAAAAGCATAAATCGCAACACCAGTGCCCATACCTATCGCAATGAAGGCGCCGCTCACTCGGAGCAACCCTGCTGTGGAGCGTCGCGCCTGCTGCACGAGCCAACGCCAGGTCGCGGACTTTTCATAGAGCAGTGCCATAGAGCGAGGTTTGCAGACACTGAATGCTCTGCGGCAAGCGCTCGTTGCGTCGAGGGCAGGTATCCCAACAAACCAACAGGCTAACGCGAACGTTGTCAGCAATGTTGCCCCCAATACATCGAATCATGCGCAACACTCGGTGATTCACCGCAGAGCAACGCGCGGTGGCGTTGCGCTGTCGAGCGCGCAAACACTTCCCGGGCGCTCACAAGCGCTATCTTCAGTTCTGCGGGATACGGTCTCTGATGCGTCGTATGCGACCGGTAGTCTCGACCATGGAAGCAGATACAGTTGGGTAATAGGACTGTGCGACGTGAACAAGTATATCCGTGTTGGACTAAGGTGGCGGGAGTCCACGTAGCGAACTCTGGCGTGCACGCGCAAGTTTGCGTCTCTTCGTACTGTGATCAACGTCAGCCTTTACGGGATTCTTCCGCAAATGTTTCCACTTCATCGCTCTGGTATCCGGCTTCACATACCGAGGTCTATCGCGCCAGCTCGGGTCCGATGAACGAGGTCGAAGGATGCTGATGGCATCGTTCATGTCGCGATGACGCTGCTTCCCACTGTTTTCTACCCAGTTCATACACAGCAGAAAGTTGCGATCGATCGACGATTCACCAACCGGTATCGTCTCCTTCGCATATGATCAGGGCATGTCCGTCGCAGCAATGGCACCTGTCCGTTGCCAGGTGTTCCCGTAGGTCTCCCACATCTCCTCCTCTGAACGCCGCCTCGTCACACGCGTATGCTTGCTGCACTGCTCGGTCCATGCCCTTGACGGATACACAATGTCGTCCCGATGCTCTTCTCCGTTTTCGCGCCTGACGCCGTACACCACGAACAGAGGCCTCTTCATGCCGATCCGCTCAGGGAGTGTTCTGTTCGCTCACATGCAAGTGCACGCTTTTACATTCGATAGAGAATTCGCGAGCGGCGATGTTATCCATGATGAAACAAGAACAGGAAGGAGAATCCAGGCTGGAGAACAATCGAAATCTTTTCGATCGGACGAAACCGCTTCGTACAAAGCAGTGACGCACTCCCCACTGCAGGCGATTGCTGCAGCAAATCAGGTCCGACCCCAAGACCCACTTCCACGCAAACAGAAGAGACGCGAACCTCTGGGAGCATGTCCCATGAGCGAGAACATGTTGACGCCGATTGCATTCGCGTCGATGGTCAAAGAAAGGAGTAGCGTTTTTCTTTCGAATGGAATTGAGTATTTAACGTGATCGGGTCAACGAAGTTTCTGCGTGCGTTTCTGAACAAGTCGCCAAAGGACGACGACGAGCTTCGCGCCTCGTGAATGCAGCAGCGCGCATTGCTGCATCCTTGCGTTTTCTTAGAAATAAAAGACCTGCAACTTGAACAATGCGCGGTTTGCGCATGCTATACGTACGCAAAAGCGAATCATGGAGCGGTATACGTACAAACGGGATGGCGAAGTCGGTTACTGGACGAACCCTTGTTCAAAGGTGTCGCGAATCATTTTTTGATGCCGCTCCCATGAGGCATTCCAACTGCAACGTCTCCCAGAATCCACTCCGAAACGACGACCGCGAATTCGAAAGCTACCCGGGCGCTCGTGAGCCTTGATTGCCACTCTATGAATATCGAGTCTGCATCTCGGTGCTCATGCTGGTGGAACAACTCGAAATTCGGGAACCGAGTGACCAGCGTCGCATCCCATGCTCATCTGCCAAACGCAGCGGGGCAGCAAGGCGCGCAGATCGGCGAGGCGTGTTCGCCCCTGCGACTAAACTATACTTTCCGAACACCATAGTATATACTTGCTCATTCTATGAACGCACCCATCTAGTTGAACAGCAGGCCGCACCGGGGCCCGCAGCTATGCCCCAGCAGCTACCCAGACCCGAAACCTCAACCTGGTCAGTCGTTTACCGGGGAACGCTCCGTTTTTGCGGTACGCGGTGCTTCGCACGCACCTGTCACAAGGAACAGCGGCTGCCTCCAGCACTTTTTATTGGAGCGGGTGCGCCTTCCAAGGTCAAAAAACGGCCGTAAGTGCTGGAGGCTGTTGCGGTTCGGCGCCACCTGCACAGCTTCATGGTTCTCGAAACACTTGGAACCAAAATCGTCAAGGCGCTGCAGTCGCTAACCAACCAAGTCGTCGTAGATGAAACAGCTTTGGAAGCAGCTCTAAAAGAGGTAGCACGTGCGCTTCTCGAGGCTGATGTCAACGTAAAACAGGTCTCGGAGCTGCGCCAGCGCGTGAAGAACCGCGTTCGACTAGCCGAGCTCCCGCCGGGCACCAATCGTCGCCGCCTCATCCACAAAACCGTCTTCGAGGAGCTATGTCGTATGCTGGACCCAGGCATACCGCCCTATAGACCACAACGCGGCCAATCAAACGTCATCATGTTCGTCGGTCTCCAGGGAAACGGCAAGACTACCAGCTGTGTCAAAGTGGCCTATTTTTACAAGCGCAAGGGATACCGCACCGGCCTCGTTTGTGCCGATACCTTTCGAGCGGGAGCCTTCGACCAACTGCGACAGAATGCAACACGTGCACGTGTTCCTTTTTATGGGCGCTACGGTGAGACCGACGCTGTCAAGGTTGCGAGCGAGGGCGTCGAAAGATTCCGTCGCGAGGGCTTCGAAGTCATTCTGGTCGATACGAGTGGACGGCACAAGCAGGAGGCAGCCCTCTTCGCTGAAATGGAGCAATTGGACCGAGCGCTGACTCCAGATCACGTGATATTCGTGATGGACGGTTCCATCGGTCAGGCAGCTTACGACCAGGCACGAGCGTTTCAACAGCGCGTTCGAGTGGGTTCCGTCATCCTCACCAAGATGGACGGCCACGCCCGTGGCGGTGGTGCCCTCAGCGCAGTGGCCGCTACCCATTCACCGATCGTGTTCCTGGGCACTGGCGAACACCTAGACGACTTGGAAGAGTTCCAGGTACAGAGTTTTGTCGGACGCCTTTTAGGCATGGGAGACGTGCGTGGTCTCGTGTCGACCATTGCGGAGGCAGATCTGGAGAATCCCGATGAGGAGCAAATGAATCGCATTTCACAGGGCATCCTGACGCTGCGCGATATGCAGATGCAGTACTCGAATGTGCTGCGGCTTGGGCCGCTGAGCAAAGTCGCCTCCATGATGCCGGGCATGGCGGAGATACTGCCCAAAGGCTCCGAGAAGGACGCTCAAACTCGAGTGCGGAATATGCTCGTCATTCTCGATTCCATGAATCGGGAAGAGCTTGATGAAAGTACTTCAGTGCGGTGGGATGATTCACGCAAACGTCGCATTGCTCGTGGTAGTGGTCGTTCTGTGCAGGAGGTTGATGAGGTTCTCACACAATACAAACTGATCAGCAAGGCATGGAGTCGTATCGGGAAGAATATGAAGCACCTGATGCAGCCCGGGCACGGCGGCGTTGGCCACGGTACCGGCCCAAACAGCATACCCAATATAGGCGCTATGGAGCAGCAGATGCAAAGAATGATGGACCCACGCATGCTCCAACAACTGGGAAGCGGTCCGGGTGGCCTCCAGCGCGTCATGCAGCAGCTTATGTCTGGTCGAAGCGGGGCAATTCCTCGCCGCTAGCGACCGGAAAAGTTGGAGTCGTGCTCAGTGCCAAACCAGTCCGAGTTGCCGCACTTGTCGTGCGAGCGTCGCGAGTGGAACGCGCTGAACTGGACTGGTATCCATGGTTTTTCGCTCGCTGGCTTGCTTTATCGCATAGCCGTTTCGGCAAAAGAAAGCACTGCCGCTGAACGTATGTCGGGGAGCGAATCTATCCCGAACAGGTCTCTGACGCAACCATACCCTTTTTGCGGTGTACGGGACGCTGCGGCTGCGAATGTCGTCCCAGGAAGCATCGCTGACCTCGGACCTGAGTATACCGCCAGCTTGGCCGTCGTGCGAGGATGCTGCGCGGACTCTTGACGCTGGGAGGCCCCCAGGGCTATCGCTGCAGCTTCTCGTAAACGCACGATTGTAACGGGAGGCTTTGTAAACATCTGCTCCCTGCCGACAAGCGTCTCATTGCGAAGATGATTGCACTAGAGGTTTCGCTTGATCCGAACACAGAACTTTAGGCTGTCATGAGCGTTTCCCGAGCGGCTTCCCAGCAGCTCGCTGCAGAGCGGATACCTTGTTCAAAAGAAATAAAACAAAGAACACGTATCAGCGTATCATGAACGACCAACCAAGGCCAATGTTGGCGCTTGCTTGGATGGATGTCGACTAGCGCCAGCATCACATTTTTTATGATATGACACCGCACTCCGCTTCCATTTCATTTTGAGCAGTTGTAATCAGAACACAGGAATAACAGTTGCTTTCACTGGTGCAATCGTTTTCACATGACTTCTCTGTTAAAGCGATTTCCTCGGGGCTTCTATTCCTTCAACGATGCAGCGAAGCGGCCTCGAGAGAACCCCCATCGCTATACAGCAGTTTCGGTAAAGCGACTTGATTGCAGTGCTCCCTGAACAGCGCCACGTCACAGGATGCAGTGACAGCTTCTCGTTTCTGTACTTGCCCTGTTACGCAGTAGCTTTCGAGTCGTATCGCGTCACGAGTCCTGGAAACGCGTCGGTTCTGCCCGCACTCTACCGACACTCGAGGTCGCTCGCTGCTGTTCCAGATAGTGCGCTATGCACTCCCGATAGGCTCTCGCTTCCTGACGACACTCGTCTCTGATCAAGCCGCCTCTGCTCAAATAGCGCTGTGTACAGGATATGTAGGCGTCGAAGAGAGCTTGGCACGCATCAGACGTCGAACCTGCAACCTCATCCTGCGGTTCACCGTGCCCAGCGTTTGCCGTTTCGCGGTCCTGTGCAACCGTGTGGCGCTTCTGGGCCATCACGAGGCCTGTTCTCGCTACGCTTACCAAACCAGGCACCGAACAGAAGCCTGGAGACCTGCGCACGATGCTCCACAACAGCACCGTCTCGGAAAGCGGAATAGCGACACCAAACACCAGGTGAGCGCTACCTCAGAACCAGCACCTCTTCTCGAGAACAGGCGCTTGCCCAAATGTCTCCCGGATGTGTGCAACCTTGTCACCGTACGTTGATGAGAGCCCGCAGGGGTTTACAGCTCCAGGAAAAACAAGTGCACCCGCATGCGAAGCGCAACTGCCTTCGCTTCGCAAATGCTTCATGCGGCAAACAAGCTCCGCCATCGACTGGATCCGATGAAGTGATTCCACTGTTCGGTAGTATGAACAACACGGCTTCGTCTGCAGTAAAAGAGCACAGCTGCATTCAAAGAGGAGCATGCACAGACCACTCCACACGCTCTTTCTGTTCGTCGCAAGTGCCGTAGCTGTCGTCTCTGGAGCGGTGCTGCACCGGGCCTGGGCGCCAGACGCTCAGCGCGTCTGCTACCTTCAACACGCTATTCCCTTTCGCGTCTTAAACGCACTCCCACACGACGAGACTACGTTTACGCAGGGTCTCTTCGTTGACCCCATCAATAGCAGTCGATTATACGAGTCGAGCGGGCTTCGTTTTCGTTCGAGGCTGCAACACGTTGAACTAGCAACAGGTCGCGTCCTACAGACAGCGCGTGTGGAACCTGCTAGCCTCTTTGCCGAAGGTGCTGCATACCGCGCCTTCGACGATGCTATCGTCGTCTTGACCTTGAGCGCTGGACGTGCCCTAACCTTCGATCGCACGGAGCTCCGATACCGTTTTGGGCAGGACATTCCGTACGGGCCCTCGGATGCCTGGGGTCTCGCTGCAGTCCACTGGGACCACCTGGCAGCCTGCCCGGATGCGTTGCGGCAATGGACCTGCTCCGACTCGGAGCACTGTCTTCGACGAGATGAGGAGCCAGCTTGCTTCCTCATGAGCAACGGATCGAGCATCATTACAGTGCGACATCCCCGGACACTAGCATGGCTCACGAGCTTTCCCGCGTTACACCATCCCTGCTCGGGAGAGCAGGTCTCGTCTCTGAACGAACTGGAGGTCGTCATGAGACCAGCTGCAAATCGGCCGGAACGCTTCCCCGAATTATGGGCAAATATCTGGCTTTCAAGCAACATCGTTGTTATGGATATTTGCGCGGGTCTGGAGCGTCAGCGTCATGCGCTGTTTGTCGGTGAACTGAACCTGTCGGTGCTGGCACTGGAGCGAACAGCGCAGGGCCCGTCACCGGTGCACCCCGTACATCCGGATGCAGTGCTCAATGGGATTGCCTGGGATGCGAATCGACCACGAAATCTTTATGTTACGGGCAAATGGTGGCGCAAGCTCTACACCTTGGAACTCGGCTTGCGTGAGCATGTCGCTGGGCATACCAGCCGTGGCGCTGCGAGGCATCAGCGAGCGCTGCTCCGCCTGATGCGTACTTTGCTCATCGTTGCCGTACTCGTCATGGCAATTTCTGGCTTGGTTCGGGTGCTGGTACGAATACGTCACCGGCTCGCAGATGGCTTGACCATATCGCGTACGCAAAACGACGATACCTCCAGGAAACTAACCGCTGAAGTGCAAGCAACACGTGAATTGGTCGCTCGTAAAATGGCCTCACACTGAAGCTGTCCCGTCGACGGTACGCAGCGGACAGCGTCTGGGTGCACAGTCTGGTGCAGTTTCACGTGGGTGGGTAACAGATCGCAATTCCGTACGTGAACGATGTCTCAGGTGCTTCTCCTGTGTGGGGTCCTGCTCGCTGGGTAAAATTGCCCGAACGATTTGAAGCTTTGCGACGGCAAGCGTCATGACCGCCAAACGCTGTCAACAGAGGGTGTGAGCTGCAGCAACCTGCGACCGTACGTTCGCGTGCCGTCGCCGGTCACGAGGCTCTGTTCGACTGGCGTCTTTCCTGAAGGCGAAGCAGCAGCCGCTGCCAGTGCCTCGCACCTTGCGTGGGCGTCACACAATCCCAGGTTCGTTTTATCTGAACACAGACACGTCGGCCATATAGGGACACTCGGCTCCTGCTATGGCTCTGTTCGCCCGGCACGCTGTCCATGTGACCAAAGAGTAGCGCCCGCCAGGGAGTCCGGGCCGGTACCAAGTCATACGTCGAAACGTGAATCGTTCTGGCGCGCCGGCATCATGCACCAGAGTTTCATGCCAGAACAGGCGACAAGCCTTGGTTCCATGAATATGCGCAAAATATATCCCAGCTTGCATCACAGTTCTATATTCAGGAGGTCCTCTGCAGTGGGCGCATCGCCAGCGTACTGACTACGGTACAGCATCCAGAGTGCCCCGGTATCCCGTTCAATGAGCGCAATACCACCCTGTTGGAACGCGTCCGGAGGAATCATATCCCAGCGCTGACGCTCGCCTTTCTGAAAACTGTCCAAGATGTTCTGTAGTGCAGGCAAGTTGAACGTTGACAGAATACCGCGTCGGAAACGTAGTGCGAGATACGAACGACGCAACGGATCTGTGTATACCGGAATGCTCGCTGGTAAGGGCCCAAGCGTTGCATCCGTACGGAACTTGGCAGCTTGCTCCGGAGTGCCGCAACCTATCACCATGAGCCGCCACTTGCGCTCTTGTCGAAAGGCTTGTTCACGGGCGGCGAGCTCTTTCACGAGGCGGCGACAAAGCACGCAGCCAAAGTGCCGCGGCCAGATCACTAACGTTGCTTTCATATCCTTATCTTCTGGTCCGTAACTCCCGACAACATCGAGCAACTGGTGTTGTTTTCCGTCTGAGTCGTAAACGACAAAGTCGTCGAGTTTTCCAGTGGGCGCCATTTCACGCAAGACCTGTGCGAATGACGGCGGCTCGCGGCTCGCTTGAGCGCCGGGCCCTCCGCTTTTCGGATTTCGAAAGACAGTTAACTGGGCGTTTAGGACCTGGCATGCCCCTGGTTTGACGGGTTTCCGCCAACCTTGCACTTGCAACTGCTGCGTGCTTCGCGAGGCTGCCCAGGTTGCCGTTTGTGCTCTGTGCAAGTTCAATGCACAGTTAGCGGTTCCTTTACGCCTCGAACCGGACACGAGTAAACATGTGACAAACATGAGCGTTTGATTGCTATTTCAAATTCTTCTTTGGGTGTAGTCGACTATCGAGCGTACGCAGGAGCACCCACACCCACACACACACACATATACAGACAGCGTTAAAGGTCAAGCCCTAGACGCTGTGAACGGAAACGAATCGCTCGACGGATCTGGACGCTGGGCGCGGGCGGCCTCAGCGGGTAAACGCACGACTGCCGATGCACACGAACAGTTCTGCCTTGCACTTGTCATTTTCAGACCACAATGGAAGAGCTTCACTATACGGACTCGAGTATACACGTTCAAGTCAGGATTTCTTGCCATTGTCGTCAACAACAGTCAATGGAGGCAAGGTATCTGACGGCTTGATTTTCCTTGCTCCACCAGCTACGTCTTTCATTCCCGTGGTATGCGCAGCGCCTCCAGCTCTATTGTCAGCAGCCGAAGCATGTGGATAGCAGCATGAAAGTTCTGATGTAGCAGCTCGCGAACTTTGGTCGCGCGTTCCATGCACGGGCGGTCGTTGCGAACGATACTTCGCTTGCCATTTTGATGATCATCATCTGCGGCAGCCGTGCGCGCTTTCCAGGAGTGAAACGTGGACCTCGCCGGGTGTTCCCGGATGCGTGCCGCAGCTCATGCTCTGAACGCCGCCTTGTAGCTTGCGTACGCTTGCTCTACCGTTTGCTACATACGCTTGACAGATCCAGGGGGCTCTCTGGGAGGCGCTGCCCCGTTCTCGCGCTCAGTGCGGTACCCTAGGAAAGCGGATCTCTTCTGGATAAGGCATCCAGTGGGTGCAACGTCTGCTGCATATGCGAGCGTACGCTGTCCGGTACGAGAGAGAGGATTTGTCGAACGAGGAGCTGCCCGTGGTGGCACAGGTACCGGAGGGAACATCCAGGCGGAAGGCGATGTCGAGAACTTTGCAATTGTGTACGCGTGATTCATGCAAGCTGGCAAGACATGCTCCATTGGACGCGATGCCTGGAATGACTGAGGTCCGAGTCCAAGATCCTTTCCCATACAAACAGAAAGGACAGGGAGCCTCAAGGATGGTGCCCGATGAGACCGATCATGATGCTGTCGTGGAATGGCGTCTCTTCGATAGCCACTAGGAGAGCAGAATATGTCTATTGGACCGCATGGAATACTCGACTTGCCAAGTTCATTGAACTCTATGCATGAATTTTTGAAAAGTCTTCATGCGAAAAAGTGGAGTATGATTCCTCGTCAATCAAGCTGCGAAAAGTGTCGAGTCCAAAATTTCCGTTGATGCAGATATGTAGACAGCTCGGAGTGTATGCGTGTTTTGAGCGTTGTACAAGTAAGGACGGAAAAGGTATGGCACTTGTTCATTTGCATGGGATACCTGTATCAGTTATTTTACCAACTCGTGTTCAATAACTCTGCGAATCATCTTGATTTCAGAGACATTACGAATTCCCGCGGAGACGATTCGAAAGAGCGACCCCAGCAGAAGATCGAGCACCTTACAAGTATCTACGAATCCGTAATCTCGCACGGATGCAGTTTGAATGTCGATGTTGCACATCTAAAAAGTTCGAATACATCAAAATTCAGAAACATATCGAGCGGTCCCGTGTTCCAGGTAAGGGTGTAGCGACGCTGAAGCGCAGTTATGTACAACAATGGTCCAATATGGACAGCGCTTCTGCGCTGAACCGCAAGCCGGGCGCAACGTTTCAGGCGTATTGCGCGGGCTCGAGGCGTTTCTCGCGTGGACGTGAGCGGCTGGCTCAGTTCAACGTTCTCGCACCGTTAGGATTGCTTCGTTCTTCAGCAGCTTGGCCATTGACTTGCCACGCACAAAACCGAAGGTTTCCTTTAAGTGAGCACGGGAGACTTGCAGCTACTTCGCACGTCCGTTCTCGGGCTGAGGCACGCCTTACTGTCGCACGGGGACGCTTCTGGAGGCTCTTCTCTGACTGGCTTTGCTGTGTGCACTCCTGGTCAAACGGCGCTCTGCATCGACCAGGCGGTTCTTTGTTAGGGAAACCGCGGTTCTCTTCACAGCTCAAAGTTTCAGCGTCCTGTTCCGCTCATGTACGCACCGCTGGAGTTTTTAGATCGGACGTTTTCGTTGTGCAGCGGGAGCGACATATGCCCCAGCTCGGACGGTGACAACACCGCTGCACCCATGGACCTGAGTCTTGGGCGAGTTCGAGTTCCTCGCGGAGCAAGCATCGCACCGAGGTTGCGGGACGTTCTACGGGACGAACAGAACAGCTCCTTGGTGAAGTTTTTGCACGGGACAACCACTTTAGCGTTTGTCTTCCGCGATGGGATTATTGTGGCCGTCGACTCGAGAGCGTCTATGGGCCAATACATTGGATCTGGTACCGTGAAGAAAATCATCGAGATCAATCCATATCTGTTGGGCACCATGGCGGGCGGCGCGGCCGACTGCTCATTCTGGGAGCGCTATCTCGGAATGCGATGTCGTCTACACGAGTTGCAGCACCGGGAACGGATCTCAGTCGCCGCTGCATCCAAGCTTCTTGCCAATATCGTTTACGAATACAAGGGCATGGGATTGTCCATGGGCACGATGATTGCGGGCTGGGATAAAACCGGCCCGCAGCTTTTCTACGTCGATAGCGATGGTGTTCGTTTACGGGGGACACGATTCTCAGTCGGGTCAGGTTCAACATTTGCTTACGGAGTTCTGGACCAGTTCTATCGCTGGGACATGGATGCAACTGAGGCTGCGGAGCTCGGCCGACGCGCTATCTTCCACGCAACCCACCGAGATGCTTACAGCGGCGGCTACATTAACGTTTATCATGTCAAAGCCGATGGCTGGGTCAACTTGTCCCATGATGATTCTGGCATAACCAAGTACGCAGAGTACATGGGCTTCCGAGCACAGACGGCACCAACGACGGCATCCACGGTGGATACTGGTGCCGCATCCACGGATACGATGATCATCGAGTCCTGAGCCAGTTGGGCGATTCCCGTGAAATCTCGCCAGTGGTGTCGAAATCGGATCTATGACGGCCTGTCATGGGCGCGAGTGCGCTTCTAAAGTGCTTGCTGGCGCGTGTCGTAGCGGATCCTGGTCTTCCGTGATCTCATGACCGTGAGTGCGCTCATAAAGTGCTTGCTGGCGCATGCAGTAGCGGATCGCACCAGCATGCGCACGGCAAGTCTCGCGAGGTTTTCCCTGCCACCAACGAGCATGTCCATGCCTTATCGATGAAACCTGAAAAGCTTCACGACGATAGCGTGTCTGTATCTACACCGACGTGCAGACGCCTCCCAGCGTATTTTGACCTGCCACCTGCTATCGGTTTCGGTTTATCCCTGCACACTTCGAGCCTTAGCGGCTGCCATACAAATTTAGATCGCGTAAGCTCCGCGGGTCTCGTCTTCAGCACCGCACATCGTCTGATATTGATAGCAGCGTTAAAGGCTTTGTTTACGAACGCCATGCTTGCAATACCGTTGGTGGAACGTACCAATGCAAGGATTCCTAGAACTTGCGCCTTCTGCGCCACTACAGTCCCGTCATCGTCACATCGGACAACCAACTTTCCTCGCCTATCTCCGCTTTTCCTTGTCTTCTTCTTCTTCTTCACGACTTGCTCTTCCTCGCTTGCTGGTTGGCGAGAAGAGGATGTTTCCGTTTCTCTTCCGACACCCGGCTAGACCGAGCCTCCAGGATTCCCGAATTCCATGTCCATACCTGTCCCATAGATGTTTTATTTCCTTTGATGAAAGCACTTCAATATGACCCAGGGAGTGGGGCGTCCCGGAGGCAGACGCACACGTGGACGAACGAGGTATTGTGCCCTGGTGTGTCACCGTGTCCTGAAGGATTCATCAATGCGCTCTGTAAAGTGATCATTACGTTTCACGATAGAAAACACTCCGTCGATGCGGTTGAGCCACGGAGCGTACGGAGGAATGAAAAGCTGATCTGCCCCGCGGGAATCGGCAAAAGCTCGAAGCCAAAGAGAATGGTGAAATGCCACGTTGTCCAGTAGAGGGGCGTTGCTGGGCGTCAAGGGAAAAGTCCTCAAGGATTCGACATAATGGTTGGTGCCGTTGCGTGAGCCTTCTCCGTGAAAGCGTCTGAGGCCGCCAAATATATCCACTGCAGATCGAACAGATGATATCCTCGTTCTCTTCGACTTCATCCGTATACGCAACGGGCTCCCTAGCTGCGAATACCCATATACGCGCCGACGGTTTCGTTCGATGCAGGTCTCGTCGACTGCAAAAAGGAACCGACGTCCCTGTGCTTCATATCGATCGTAACCTTGCAGGGACTGTGTCGTAGTTGCGATTTCAGCAGAAGTTGATCGTGCATGAACTAGGATTCTTTTTTACGACCGCATCTCAGTGTTTTCAGGAGCACAGCGACAAGCTGGCGAGATTCAGAGACGCCCGCGATAACAACTATCGTCGCTTTCTGCTTTTCGTACGGTGATCAATGGGTCGTCCACCACCATTGACCGCAAGCAGTCTTTTAGAATATCGGTTGCTGACGCGGAACGCGTATCCTTCTTTTTTTCCGTGTTCCTCAACCATCTGAGTTCTGTGGTACGACGGACCTGAATACGGAATGCAGTACTCTGTGCACTGTTCAGTAAGGAACGTACATCCTACAGGCAATTCGTCTGCGATCTATACGGTATATTTCATGGGGATTTCGATCTCATGTTCGGCACTGCCGAAAAGCATTCTACCAGACGCAACAGAGGTAGTACCAATTGAATCGCAAGACTTCGACAAGCAGCATATCACCGGGTTACGAGGAAAGCACCGCCGGATTCACGGCGACTTGGGATCAGAAAGGACTCGCTGCGTCCCCAGCTTCGCCAAACGCTATCCCATTGTGATACCATCCATCAATATCGTCGTATTTGCAGGAAACGACGCATCCTCCGTGGTCGTCAGCAGCAATTGCCTTTCCGGTGACATCCACTCAGATGCAGCAATTCAACATCATCCGTCATTCCGTGGTTACATATCGGAAACAGCGTAGCGCATTGCCCCCTTGAATACAAAAGAACATTTTAGTTGAATCCGAAAATTTCATGCTGCCGTGTTTAGCTGTGGACACTCGCCATTTCCGACTCGTCGGATCGCGTGTCCTCTGCTTGCGATGCGGTAGACGCACTATTTTTGTCTTTCGACGCGATGAAGGTGATCTCATTCGGCAAGATTGACGGGCGTGGGCGAGTTCGAGGCTGCTGCGGCTTCTCCAGAAGTGTACTACTGGACGAAGCGGACTCAGGCGCGGTACCGTTCACGAACTGCTCTGGTGTAGCTGGGGAAACCATTCGCGGTTTCATCGGCGCGATTACCGATGGAGTACGATCCGATGGGGCAAGGGTCCTCGTGTGTCCCTCTATCGCGCGAATATTTCTGGTACGCGATCGCTGCAAACCTAACCGCGAGCGCATCTCTGGGTTCAGCGCCTGGTTGCAGAGTACCGCAAGCAATATGAGCGCACCGCCGGACGCGCCTTTCATGGACATACTCTCTCCAAGTAGTGCTGCTGAGAACGCTACCGCAAAGAGGGGCTCCAAACAAAAAATGACCGCCGCTTCCTCGGCGCTGACTTTGCTAATCGCAACTGTCTGCATCATGACCGCAAGCGCGGTTGTAACCAGACCAGTATAGAGGAGCGCTCCCGCCACTCCAGAGCCGTGATCTATCAGGATCTGTGCCAGACTTTGTAAGAGGTCTTGCATGGTGGTCCCGGACACGAAAGCTGCGCTCAGACACCATAGGCCACTGTAAACCGCTACGATTGTCAGGTTCAGGGCGGCAATCTCCAATGGGTGTCCTGGGAACCTCCGGGTGAGCTTTTCGACAATCATGAAGCCTGCACCGAAGCATACCGCCTGCAAAAACGACCACAAATCGCTGAGCGACACAGACGCAGAGCCATCGAGCTCAAGGAGCCCTACACCAATCGTGGCCAAGAACGCGGACATCCACGCCCGCGGCTCGATGCGTTTGCCCAGGAAAGTTCTTTCCATGAACGGAACCAAGACGACGGTCAGTGAGCACAGAAATGCTGACTTGTTGGCATCTGTGCCGAGTAAACCAATTGCTTGCGTAAAATAGCCGGTGAACACGACAGTCCCAAGACCGAGTACACCGAACAGAAATTCAGAGGTACGTTTGCGTAAACGCTGCTCTACAGTTGCTGACGGGTCTTCCGTTCCCGCTACCTCAGGTTGCGGAGCGGCGTTTGCATCCGATCCGTGCTCCGAGGTCGGAGTTTTGTCGTCAAGGAGGCGCTGAACGGCCCTCCAGGTGAACGGTGCCATCGCGATTGCCGCAATACCAAACCGAACAAAGGCGCCAGCGGACACATCCAAAGAGTCCGCGTCCCCGATGAATTTTACAGTTGCAAAATTCGTGCCCCAGATGGCCGCAACGAGCACTAAAAGTCCACGCGGCCACAGATACTCCCACAGCGACAACGCCTGTAGCGACTTGAGCGCACGTTTCCCAGTTCCGGCCTCTACGGGTGCGCAACTGGTCTCCACAGGATTGATTAGGGCCCGTTCATTTGCATGCTGAGGTGTTTTCGCCACAGTTGCACTGCGTTTGTTCGTTCCTGAAACAGGTCCACGCACTTCCTCCGCTTCAGCATCGGAAAACTCCTGGAGGTGCAGCGTCAAGCTCCGCGCGCAATCCACTCTTTTTGCAGATACGTAAAGCGGTCGCCTGCATAGCTTCACCAACGTGCGTGAACCGACTGCGTCCCTACCCGCGAGAGTGGCGTGCGCTCCAACGCAGCTGATTCTGCTCGTCAGCGACGGAAGCAGCGTCGTCACTGCCTCCACGAAGCCGGCGGGCGCCACCGACGTCCTCGCAATCACTATCCTATCAAATCTATGGACGTCATACCTTAACATAGGGCCTAAACGCGGCCAAAAGTTCCCCTAAACAACGTCTACGTGCGTCAGCCTCTCCTGAAACTGTGCACACACTACCCCGTCTGCGGAAAGTGAATACCATGGTCCAAGGCAGGATGGATCACGATCGCCTGCGGCGCTGCGCACTCCTGGCGGGAATCATCTGGACACAGGCGCCGTCGAGGAGCATTTTCAAGACTATGTTTCTCATTCGTCAGAACGTTTACTTGTACATGGATGTCAGTTTGTGGGATGGATATTGGTAATCGGAAACTCGTCCATCATGATGCATCATGCATTCACGTTCCATTTCGGCGAGTTCCTTTCGGATACGCTTGTCGTTCCGTAGGTTCTAGCGTGCGCCGAGTGCCTGCCTTGCTGCACCTGCAATAGCGCGTATACCGCTGGGGCAGATGCTTTAGGGCGACAGAACCGCTTTACGGTATCGATGAGGGCATCGGCTGAAGGTGTAGTTTGCATGGTGCGGGATCGGGATCCATAATCATGCTGGGTGCATGCAAGCTACTCAGACAGACCTACTGCCAGCGGCAACGCGAAGCGCTATACCACAAGCCGACAGCGACCAGGGCGACACTTGGATGCAACCTACCCATTCCTAGTCCGTGAATGAAATGCGTGATGGACGATCTGTACAGGTCTTGCCACAGCACTCGGGTCTGGGAGCAGCAGGGAGCGCAGGTCCGACATATTCGTCCGGCTGGTGGGACTCTCCGCCTATGAGGTAAACTTTCGAAATTACGGGATAATGCTCCCTTTTCAAAGCTTACCGTGAAGGTGGCACGGAATTGTTATCGAGTAGCTACTTAATTGTTAGTATTTGTACTTCCGGCACAGTTGCAGCTAGTTAGCGATTAGTCTCTATTCTTTTTAGGCGCTCTCAAGTCCAGTGCTGCTGCTGGTGCTCGCTGTATACAGCGATCAGTAGTGAACGCATGTGTCGCATTCGAGTCTATGTATATAGAAAATGCGCGCCTGTGTGTACGCATGCATTGCCATGCACACGGCGCCAATGAATGACGTCACGACCAGTGCGGAAAAAAGCACGCCTGGTGCACCATGCGATGACTCAGCCTGTACATCATGCCGATATTCAAACGCCGTACGTGACGTTCCCTTACCGCAAGCTGTTTTCACCATAGCTTGCAGTAATTCGTGATATCCGATGGAATCGGAGCGCGGGGTTACCTTCCCATAAATACTGCATGCATTTCGCTGTGAACAGGTTTGGTGCCGCATGCGCTGCTGCAGGAGATCCTCGACTCGGGCAGCAGCAAATGCTGCGCTCTGATCGCCCCCGGTACCGGAATCGGATTATCGCTCTTCAGCACCAGAGAGGTACTGGGGATTCTAGTTACTGCCGGTTCCGACCTGGTGGGCGCTAGAGCCTATATCACGCTGCTGGCTATGGGCGTTCTCGAATGGCATACATTCGCGGCCAGCGTTTCCCGGTCACGTACATCAGTTGCCGATTTCTGTCCCAGGCCAGTCCATTCAAGACATCCACTTCATGGCAAGGCAGGCAATGCTCGGGTAAGAGTAAACCGCGCAGGTCAATCCATCGTTTCAGTTCCCATGACGCTGGATCCACAACCGCAACATAGTCACTGAAGAAAACGTTGCACCAGAGCTCGTCAGTATCGGGTATCATTTCGAGATCGTTCAGGTACCACAATGTCGGGCAAGAGCGCGAGAACTTGTACGGACTCGAACGGACCCGAACTTGGTCCAGGATCTCGAAGGTGTCTGCGTCCACGATATGGATTCGGTCGGTTCCATTACTCGTGTAGATGCAATGGCGATTGGAATCATAGGTTGCTCCCCAGCCTTCGAGATCGTACGGTATTTCCCGCACCTGTTTCAGCGATACACCGTCGTAGAGGAAGGCTGTGCGGGTCAGCCACGTGAGCTGGAACAGCATCCGAGTGGGTCGTGGAACGAGCGCGAGGCCCTCAGCGAAATGCGGTGCCGGGACCTGCACACATTTTAGGACTTTCCCTGATAACTTGTGAACGCAGCGCAGTGAAGATTCCCCCACAAGACCGGTGGACTCGTAAAAGACCTCAGTCGAGGTTTGCAACATCGTCCACTCGGCCTCGTCTGGGGAATGAATCGGCGCCTCAGCGTAGACGAGGCCTTGCGTGAACGCACTCGGGTCGTGTGGATATGACTCAATTATTTCATAAGAACTGACTTGAGCAGGCGTTGAGAACAAGCTCATACTTACGTGCTGACGGAGAGCGCCCGGTTGTTGTACCAAGCTTCCGAGCTGGCGGAGGTGCGAACGCTCCTCACCGGCAAGAAAGCACGACTTCCAGCGAAGCAACACGCTGCAACTGCTGCTGCCAATACGACACCCAGCCTTGCAGAATGTTGCACGTGCCCAGGGAAGCGTGCCAGCAGAGCGCTCCCGTAACCTAGCCACTCGCCGTCGTGACGACTGCAACGCTCCGGGCGGCGACGCGCCCACGTGCAACCAGTAGCAGAACCTTGGAACGACCACAAAAGCGCTGCAGTCACTAAGCATGGTCAACGCAACACAGATCCCGCGCAGGGCACTCCATCATTACCACCGACACCGTTCAAGAGTCAAACGCTATCTAACTCCCGTACTGTTGTGGCGAGCAGCTAACCGCAGCCTGCAGCAGTCGTTACTGACGGCGCTTGCGCACGACGGGCGTACGCGCCCTCAGCGCTGCGGTGTTCAAGTCGTGACCCGTGTGTGCTGGCGCTCTCTAGCATGTCGTGATTTCGTCGACCACAGACGCAGCTCGAACGGACGACAAGCTAGGTGTGTACGATGCATCCCCCGAGTGCTAACTGGCGAGCATCTCCACAGAGGTCAGTTTGCATGCAGGCGTACGGCATCCTTCGATGGCAAGCACGCCAACAGTTCTGTTTCCCATTGAGCGCGTAAGCCTCGCTGGATGCACGCCAACGACATTTCCACACAAGTTTATACGTTTCCTTTTCAGACATTGGAGCACTCAGCGTCACTTTTCTTTCATGGTGTAAACTAAATGGCTCTACATTGATTCAGCGAGGCACCCGAGTACCAAGAGACTACACAGTCCAGGAAACAGGTGTTAGCGCCTGCCTGCGCAGACATATGTGCGCTCCAGCAGCTCCAGACCGACCTTGTGGTCGGGGGCATAGACGCTCGACGGATCAAGGGATTCTGCGACTTTCGAGTCCACCCCAGTCCCAGGACAAACACGGAGTCATGGCGCTGGATGACCACTGCTGTCCTCGGACGCAGAGATAGCGGCCTCGTAGTGTGCCGCTGTCTGCGGTCGTCGAGTCGAGGCCTGTGCGTACACCCGTTGCAGAGCGCGCGGCGATAACGCTACCCGCGAAACAGTGTCGCTTGACGCTGCGCTGTCGCTACGCTGGGTACGATTCCGCTGTAGGCTGCTCCGTAAACCAGGAAAAGCAGCTTTGTCGAGCGTCGCTGCTGTCAAAGTGAACTCGGGACGGCATTCCTGGGCGTCCGGAACACGACCCGCGCTTTGCGAATCGGAATGTCTTCAGACGGTCGACTGACAGCGACACAGAGCGAGCAGTCGGAGACAATCTGGGTCGAAAAGTACAGGCCTCGCGAGCTTGACGAGATCGTTGCCCACGATGAAATCCGCGGAACGCTCCGCAGGTTGATAGCGGAACGCACCTTGCCCCACTTGCTCTTTTACGGGCCACCGGGAACAGGCAAAACGACAGCAATCCTCGCTTGTGCACGAGAAATGTTCGGGGCTCAGTTCAAGACAATGGTACTCGAACTCAACGCTTCAGACGACCGGGGAATCGACGTCGTCCGCGAGCAAATCAAAACCTTTGCCTCGACTCGACACATTTACGCGTTGAAGGCCGGGATAAAGCTGGTTATCCTTGATGAAGCGGATGCGATGACCTCCGCGGCCCAAGCAGCGCTACGCCGGATCATGGAAAAGTACACGAGCAACATTCGGTTCTGCCTGATTTGCAACTACGCCAACAAGATTATTCCCGCCATCCAGTCGCGATGTACCCGATTCCGCTTCCAACCGGTACCAGTTGCGCAGATGATCCAGCGTCTTGAGTACATTGCCGATCGCGAAGGCGTCCCAGTAGATCGGGCCGCTTTCGATGCGCTAGCTCGCATCGCACAAGGCGACATGCGACGGGCCATTTACCTCATGCAAAGCACATTCCTCGCATCTGCCTCCGCTCGAGTCACAGAAGATGGAGTCTATGCGAATGCTGGCATGCCCAGCCCCGCTGATCTGCATGCAATCGCCCAGATACTGCTCTACGATCCTTTCGCACAAGCCTTTTGCAAAATAAGCGAAATCAAGAAAGGTAAGGGCTTTGCCCTGCTCGACATGATCCACGGCCTCCATGAGGCCGTTATGCTCATGGAGCTCAGCCCAAAGGTGAAGGCGTTTTTGTTTGAGCAGCTAGCCAACATGGAATGGCGTCTCGTAAGCGCAACCTCAGAGCGCATTCAGCTGGCAGCTCTGGTCGGTATTTTCCGCTTGGCTGCAAGCATGATTGACGACTCGGAGTCCGGCATGGACCCCAAGGTGGCCGCCGCGGTCGAGAAACTTGTCCAGGGAGCCGGCTACGACCAAACCCAGCATGGATGATACTAGGGCGATCTAGCCTCGCGATTCACACTGGAAAGCGCGAGCAATGGAACACTGGCTGACGCAAACGCTCCCCAGTCCATCGGAATTCGATCGAGCTTGGCCAAGTACTGAGACGCGTGCGCTTTCGTTCCTGAGTCGCTAGCCGCACAGCATTCGTATCATAAAATCGTATGCGACGACATGCTCGCAGACAGTTCTTCATTCGTCACTGCTTTCTGTGAGAGGTATGCAAACGCGGCTGCCTGTTGCTGTGGAAACGCACCGTGAACAGCGCTCAGGCGACCAAATACGTCCATCCGTGCCGGTCTGGCAATCGCCCCGTCTGAAGCCCGCGCACGGTGTCGTAGAGTCGGCGCGCCACAGGTCCTACCTGACCAGAGCCGGGATGCTTACCGATGCCGATGACCTGATCACCATATACAATCTGGTCCACAGCTGTGATCACAACAGCGGTTCCCGAGGCGAACACCTCATCGAACGTTGCCAACTCCTCGACAGGAATGCGTCGTCGCTCCACCTTCATCCCTGCATCTAGTGAAAGCTCCATGAGCGTTTTGTTGGTGACACCTTCCAGAACCGAGGGACTGTCTGGTGTAACGTATACATATCGGTTTCCGTTTTCATCTAGATAGCGTACCGCAGAAAAATTGCTGGTTCCGAATTCCTCGATAAACTTTTGCTCACGCGCATCCAAATAGAGATTGATCGGGTAGCCTCGTTGTTTCGCTTCCATGCTCGGTTTCAAGTCGGCGGCGTAGTTGCCTGCCACTTTGACGTGACCCACACCGCGGGGCGCAGCTCGATCATAATTCGTGGATATGTATGCTGTGACTGGCGATAAGCCGCCCTTGTAGTAGTTGCCGACCGGCACCACCAGCACCATAAAGGTATACTCATCAGCTGGACCGAGGCCAATGCGACCTCCAGATCCGAACAGAACAGGGCGTACATAGAGTGATCCGCCACCGCCTTGTTCGACATACGGGGGCACGAATTCCAGATTTTCGTATACACATCGGGTCACCGCCTCGAGGAAAAGCGCAGCTGGTACCACTGGCATATTCAGACGCAAGGCCGAGCGCTCGAGACGGCGGGCATTCTCCTGTGGACGAAACAATCGAACGTGCCCGTCGGCACATGCAAACGCTTTGAGGCCCTCGAATATGGACTGTCCATAGTGCAGGGCCGTCGACGCGACGTGCAGAGGGAACGTAGCTTCACCGTTGGGTCCGTATGGGACGACCTCTACAGGAGACCAGGTCCCAGTTTGCTCTCTCCAGACCGCTTTGACGTAGCAGTTGGTCGGCGTGAACCCGAAACCGAGAGACTGCCAGTCAACTGCAGCGCGTCCGACCCGCTGCGCTGCTGTGTTTCTGTTGGTGCCAACAGGGGCGGTGCCGGTTGCACCGCTGCTGCCCGAGTCCCGCATCGACAAGCTCGAGCAGCAATTGATCACTTTCGTTGCTCTCAAAAACGGTAACTTCCTCGCATCCAAAAATTTGGTAGCATCGGCGGAGCTATAAGCGCGCGTACGTGCTGCGTACGTCCGCAGCGGCAGCGTTACCTGGCGGTGCGACCGTTTGGAGCGACTGCTACCCGTCAACTCGCTCCGATGCTCACGTTCTATTCCATTGCTAAACGTAAGACGGGTCAAAGCGTTTCCAGCGTAGCTGAACATGATAAACTGCTGGTGCCAACGCTAACACCGAAGGCCGTTCTAAAGAAAATGTAGCCGCCGGCGGTGTACAAAAGTGGCGGCGACCGGCGCCCCAGACGAAAAGCGTCCAACTGACGTGCAGACGCCTCCCGGTTTTTTCGGACCGGCAACCTACTAGTGGTTCCAACTTCTTGCCGTATAATATGACCATAAGAGGTTCCCCCACAAAATTCTCTCTTGTCAGCTTTGGAGGTCTCGTCTCCAGCACCGCACATCTCCTGATATTGATGGCGGCGTTCAAGCCTCGGTTCACAAACTCCATACGTTTCTTGCCATTGATTGTACATACCAATGCGAGGAGTCCTCGAACTTTCGCCCCCTTTCCATTTGCTCCTCGGTCAGCGCTCCGTACTTTGCTATATCCTCAGGACTCCGCTGACACTTTTCCATCTACACCCTCTGGAGTATACACCCCAGTTCATGGTGTGTATACGATGTTCGGAACTCATCTACAGGTATCGTGCCGGAACGCTATGCGCACTCTTTGTACGTTCTTGTCCTTTGAGCTGGCGTAGTCTCGTTCGGGATCATCCAGCGACCTGCTCCGTATGCTACAACCAGCCTCTGACTCTCGTCCTCCTTCAGGGAGCTCAACTCATTGAAAAAATTCGCAAATGCCCGCTGCTTACCACCGTATAGATTCATTCGCAAACGAGCCCACCGGGGCTTGGCATACTCCTCCCACAGCGCATCCCGGTGCGCCATATGCGAACTTCCATGAATTTCAGAAAAGCCTGAACGTCCGCTCCGTGGCTCGTCACATCGCTCACAGCTTCCAGGTGCTCTCTCATTCCTGCATTCCATTTCTCGATTTTTTTCCTCGCATTCATTCTACCCGTTTCTAGATAGCATCTCGCTCTCGAAAACCTGAAAAGTCGCATGTCTTTCTGACGTAAGGTACCGTCAATGCCACCTTCCGCACGCTTGGGTGCTGCGTTGGTTATGATATTCATATTCCCCGGGGTCCGCGCCAACAACAAAGTCGTTATCCTGCACTTTCTGCGTCGAAGGATCCGCCTCCTTCTCATCTTCATGCTTCGTCACGAGCGGAACTGGGCGATCCGCCTTCAAGCACCGATAGTGTACACACATGGTTACCCCATCTGTTTCGATCATACCAGTGAATACCTTTTGTTTGCTTACTTTCAGACGTTTGAAATCGAAGATATTCTTCCAGTTCGTTCCCGGGTTTCACCAGAGAACTCTGTCTTCCTTACATCGAACTCCGAACTGATCACCTCCATGATACCGTAAAGGACTCTGGAGTCGGTAGTCACAAAATGTGACTTCATGTTCCACAACGGAACGACTTTGAAGCGCTCTCCCATTAGGAGAGCCTTCCGTCTCTCCCACTCTTCATTTTTCCACCACTTAACGTCACCTCTGCCTTGCGTTCGAGTTCTCGATCCAGGAACATGAAATACCGTAGGATGAGGCGATAGTATCTTTGCATATTTTTTTTCAACTCTGATATCTTTTCTGTTGGATCCGCCCGCCCAGTAACCCACGACGCTCTTGAATACGCGCACGGATTACAGAAGCTTCATTCTTGCTCCTGTGTGACGTCTTCTTGTCGATGAATTCTATCTCATCTTCATGATGACCATCGTTCGTGATGCCATTGATAGTCGCCCATATTCCTTTGCGAGAGATTCCCGGGTATGGCGCAAACACTGCGCGTATCATGAAACGTTCGAGGTTCATGGTCATATGATTCTTCAGGCTCTTGTGGTACTTTGTTGCCCCGTCGGTTTCGTGGAGGGTGTGCACTCCCCCATTTCTCCTCGATGTTTCCCTTGTGCCAACCATCAGGTGACAAATGAAGCTCTTGTAGATAAATTCCTCCGGAATCTCGACTGTTTTCGTAATTGTCACGCTGCGATATATCTTGCTCACCAAATTCATTAGTCCTGAAGAAGCATTTCGAATACTCAGGGAGTACGAAATGACACGATTTCTGATGGCCGCTTGCAACTTTGGCTTGCACGGATCTGTGATATGTCCAAGAAGACAGGCTGTCACAACCAACTCGTCGCATTGTTGTCTTTCTAGCAGTCATTGATGTCGGTCCTCCTGGCTTGGCTTCTTCTTCTTCTGTTCCTCTTTGCTCGCCACTGTTTTCCCTAATTTTTCCGGCAGCCGGCGACACCGGCCCTCCAGGATCCTCGACTTCCATGTCCATAACTTGCTCTGGTATTTTCCATTTCTGACGATGAACGCGCTTCGAACGCGTCTCCTATAAACCGAGAAAAATCACTTGAATACACTAATTTGGGAATGGAACACAATTCAGTTGGAAAACTTACTTTGGTATTACGCTCACGCAAATACATCTTGTACATTAGAGCAACACGCGAAAAAAGGATGGCGTTTCTCTTCAACTGCGAGATGCATCTCGTGTGTCATGCCTGCCAGGAATCGAGGTGCGCGTATCGACCGCACTATAGAAAAAACAACAGAAGCTAAACACTAACTGGCAATTCGATGATACTTTCGTTCGACCTTCACAGTAGGCGTTAAAAGGGGGACAAGGTTTCCGTATTGTGGAAAGTTTACCTTCGAGGCGGAGTGTCCGGCGTGCCGACCGAGTCTGCTATGTAAGTGCGTCGTGCTCTTCCCAGTGCCTAGTGCTGTGAAGAGACCTGAGCAGCTCGTCCGCAATGCAGGTTTATTCTGGGAACAGGAGTGGTTCGGATGCACCCAGCCATCGCCCTAGTCGACGTGGTCTCCCAGCACATCTCTTTGCGCTGCCGCAGGCAGTACGTCTGCCTGCGCAGATTGTCGGCTCCAGAATGATACTGTCCTCGGATTCCGTGCGGGGTGCACCCTGCCTCGAGTCGCCGCCCTCACTGGTATGACAAAGCAGTCCGGTCTCCGTGATGCTTCTGCTCTAGCGGTATAAGCGCCGAGGCGGGTTCTCACCGCAGGCTCGGTGCAAAATCGAACGTAGAAAACGACCAGTACACCCGAGAACAGGTGATGGAATCTGGGAGTATAGCGCAGCATGATGGACACTTTCCCGACAGCCAATACCCATTCCGAAATACATGATCCCCGATCAACGTAAACTTTTTGTCTCTGGAAACATATGGAATCTCTTCGCGCGGATATGCTGTCCGTCCAGAGGCTCCAGTACATGCGTTGAGGCGAAACTCTCGAAAATCGTCCCGTACCCGTGTTGGCGTCCAAGCGTTCAACAAATACGCAAACCGTTCTGAGATTTGCAACATTTAGAGTTTTCTGGAGAAAAACGCAGACATCCCTGGCTGTGTTGGGCAGCTTCCGCCCATCCATGGTCTTCTGTTTCGATTCGCTGACCTTGCTGCAGCGGCAAATCGTGCGAGTGGCTCGCGACTTGTCCCGTTGGGGTGCTCATGTGCTTTGGCCTTCTCGTACACGGGATCCCGCTGCCGAGCGTCGAACTTCCAGTTGCCCGCTGGGGATGGATTTACCCGATATCAAATCGCTGCTACGGGTACTGCCTTCCACGAGATCCCGCTGCCGAGCGTCGAACTTCCAGTTGCCCGCTGGGAATGGATTTGCCCGGTATCAATTCAATGACTCAGGTCGCCTCATCGCAGAGGCGCTCTTTTCGACAACATCGATCCCGTGCACAATTCGCTACTGCCTCCGTAAGCCGAAGCAGCAAATGAAGACACCGAGCCAGTATCGATAGCATTCTGCTCCCCTGCCCGGCACGGATATGCGCAGCGAAGTCTTTCGATGGGCGAAGTGCATCCGCACGATGCCTGCATGATCAACCACGCTACGATAGCGTACGCGATATTGTTCTCGAGCTCTGCGAGAGACCCGTCTTGTACACGCATTTACAAAAACGGAACCGTCTCATTCTTTGCAAGCTGCTGCAACAGCCCCGCCCGCAGGTATCGCCATTCACATGGAGACCACAGATCTGCCCCGATCACGATGATTGGTCTCATTTCGAAGCCGTTCCGGAGACAAGCCTCGAATGAACCAAACGGATATCCTGTCCTTCACATGAATTATACCTGGACAGTCTTGACATTTTGGCAAATGGAAACCAGGTGCGTTCAGTATTCCACAATCGTACGCACTGAAGAGTTTCTCGCAGACGTCGCCCCGCAGCTGGTGCAACCGAGGACGCCACACCAGCTTCGGTGCGATGTACCTCTGGAAGATAACACTATGCTGCATGGGAGAAGAGTGCATCCAGCTGCACGGTGTGCATCATCTGGGCTGCATTGGGGGAACCCTCCAGGGCCTGCGGCATGGAGCTTCCCGTGCTTTTGGTAGCAACAGCGTCCGAGCGTGCCGCCATGGCGCTGCGCGTCCCTGCGGCCACGAATTCATCCGCGTCCTCTGCCGGCTGTTTCGCATCGCTCACGCCTGCGGTGCGCTCCGCCAGTTTTCACACGCCTTGTGTGCTATAACTCTCAATAAACGGCCTCTATGCTCTCATCTGCTACTCTACGCTCATTCATTAGTCGTTCGAAGGGCACCTGGGGGGCGAATAAAACCTTAGAGGCACTACGGGGCCTCCTGGCGGTGAATTCAACGGGAGGACAGCGCTTCTTCGCGGCGGCTCAACCGGTACCCTCGCCGGAGCGTCGTGGAACAGCGGAACCGGTGTTGAACGCTTCCTTAGCGGAAGTGGACCCAGATATTGTGGAAATAATAGAACGAGAGAAGCAGCGTCAGTGGTCTTGTGTGACGCTCATTCCGTCGGAGAACTTTGCACCGAGAGCCGTTCTCGAGGCCATTGGGTCGCCTCTAACCAACAAGTACTCGGAAGGCCGACCAGGGGCCAGGTATTATGGAGGGAATGAGTGGATTGACCGCTCGGAAATGCTATGTACGCAAAGGGCACTGGAAGCGTTTTCCCTGGATCCAGAGCGCTGGGGGGTTGACGTGCAGGCGCTCTCCGGGTCACCAGCGAATATGGCCGTCTATACTGCCCTGCTACGGCCCCATGATCGCATCATGGCACTTGACCTACCGCACGGCGGCCATTTGAGTCACGGGTTCATGACAGCCAAGAAGCGTGTGTCCGCTACGAGCATCTTTTTCGAGAGCATGCCCTATCGCCTAAACGAGGCTACCGGGCGCATCGATTACGACAAGCTAGAGGAATTGGCGAACCTCTTCAGACCCCGTCTGTTGATTGCGGGCGCTTCGGCTTACTCGCGGCTCTATGACTACGAGCGGATGCGCAAAATCGCCGACTCGCAAGGGGCATACCTCCTTGCCGATATCGCGCATATTAGTGGTCTGGTTGCGGCTGGTGTGATACCGTCGCCGTTCGAATATGCAGACGTGGTCACGACGACGACACACAAGGCACTTCGGGGCCCGCGCGGTGCGCTCATCTTTTACCGCAAAGGCGTGAAGAGCAAGGACCCCAAAACAGGAATCATAGAGGAGTACGACCTGGAAAATCCAATTAAGAACGCCGTGTTCCCCGGACTCCAGGGCGGACCTCACAACCATACAATCTGTGCCTTAGCAGTAGCCCTGAAGATGGCCAAATCACCAGAGTTCAAAGAGTACCAGCGCCAGGTTCTTGCGAACGCTCAGGCGCTCGCTCGCGGTTTGACGGAACGCGGCGTTAGCATTGTGAGTGGCGGCACAGACAATCATCTGCTGTTGTGCGACCTGCGCTCCCGTGGTTTGGATGGAGCTCGTGCTGAGCGAGTTCTTGAGCTCGCAGATATTTCGCTCAACAAGAACACGGTACCTGGTGATCTAAGTGCGATGAATCCTTCCGGCATTCGGATGGGTGCGCACGCCATGACGACTCGGGGCTGCACAGAAAAAGACTTTGCACGCATTGCCGAGCTCGTTGACGAGGGACTGAAGGTTACGGGAGAGCTCAAGAAGATTGCTGGACCCAAGCTCAAGGATTTTCGAGCTTTAATGGCGGACGGTGCTGAGGGCACGCGCTTTCCTTCCTTGTTGGAGCTTCGGGACAAAGTGCACCGCTTCGCTCGACAGTTTGACCCCGTTGGTTGGTCCATTTCGGAAATGAAGTACCGCGACTAGATTGCTTGTCTGCATGGTGGCAGCACTGTATAAAGCTACAAAGATGCTGACGAGAGCAACGAAAAGCACGACGATAACGGTGTGTGTGTTTGTGGCTTCTCTCCCGGGTATGCGAAAGGGAGCTCGGCGGCGGCACATGCACGCATGAGGTGCAGCAGTTCTAGCCAGACCCTTCGGGGCTGCCCTCTTGAGCACATGTGCTAGGACGTATTCATGGAAAAAGTCGCTGAGGACGTTTGGAAGGGAATACCCAAACGTATCCACCAGTCCTGAATCATGCAGACGAAAGCGTACGCTCACTAAATGCAGCTTGATGCCGTCGATGGGAGCGCCCCGCTGGCGCATCCGGGCAAGTCTACGATACGTACGCCAACCCAGTTTCAGATCAAGGACGACACTTTCGTAAGCGTCTATCCGAGGCGACGCTGTTGCACTTGCTCACAATCAATGACTGTTTGCAGAACAGCAAAGCGAACCAGATTGAGGCATGCTTTACCTGCATCACTGAATACACGGCTTTTGATCGTTTGAAAAATAGCGATGTACACCGAATTTGGATGGTTTCGGACCTAAACAACCGGATATTCAGCTTTTGATCCTTTGAACAACAGCGATGTACACCGAATTTGGACCGGTTTTGGACCTAGACAACTGGATATCCAGCGTTTGATCCTTTGAAAAACAGCAACGTGCCCCGAATTTGAAAGCTTGTCCACCCTGCAGTACCGTACATCCTGGATTTCTGACAGCGAGCTGTAGAGTATGGTTCAGCACGTCGAGCTCCCGAGGCTGCAGCGCCTTTAAGCACACCAGGAAACCGAATTTCAGCGTCCTGGAAAACACGATTTGCTTTTGGAGCACAAGTGACGTCTTCATGCATGACTTATCTTTGGCGTGGGCTGGGGTCTCAAGCGCTCGATGGATGCAGAGCGTGTGCCAGAGTCAGGTCATGCTGGCCGCACTCTTTGTGTGGGATTCCAGGAATGTGCCACCCATCCAACAAAACCGGTGAAATGAAAAGCGAGGCATAGAGCATGTTGCTGCGTCGTTGTCGTTGGCAATGAGACCTGTGATCCCATGCTCAGCTCGAGTTTGTCAGTCAGTAAGTCTGCTAGCCATTCAGTCAGCCAGTTGATCGGTTGGTTTGTCAGTCCGTCAGTCATGCTGTCTGTGTGTCCGTCTCCCGGTCGCTATATCTGATCAAGGCCCTCATTGGTGGCGTCTCCACCATACGCTAGGCCTCCTCGCCCAACGCCTGGTTCCCCGACATCTGGCGGCTGCATGTCCAGTGGTCTCGCACGCGAGCGTCATTACTTCCAACAGGACACGCTTTCACGTGCGGTTCTTATCGTTCAAGCGATTGACTCGAAAAGACTAGTGTGGTTTCGGAACATACCCATCAACTGCCATATTCCGAGTAGCTTTCGGGAGGGTCAGTTCCATGCCGTCTAGCTCTTTCGTCGCTATGACTTGGCAGCCCAGACGCGAGTTCTCTTGCAGCCCAAAGGCAAGATCGAGCATATCGTTCTCGTCGTCAGTGGGCTCGGGTAGGCGTCGGAAGTGTTCCTCACTGACGTAGACGTGACAAGTGGAGCAAGCAAGAGAGCCTTCACAGGCACCCTCCAGGTCAATGTGGTTTTCGTGTGCAACCTCCAGCATCGAGGAGCCGATCGGTGCTCGAACAGCGTGCCGCACGCCCTCTCGGTCCACAAAGGTTACAGAAATAGTCTCTGCTGCTTCGGCAGGGTTCTCTTCAGCCTTTCCCACTGTGCTCTTTGATTCAACTGCAGCGCCTGTCGACTGATGTGCAACGTATCGTCGCCAACTAGACGACCAACGTCGTGTTGGTACGAGCACGCTTTCCGAGGTCCGTTCTAGACGCCAAAACACCTCTTGTCCTCTCTGCTGACTAGTACGGGCAACCAAGCCAGACAGCGTACACTGGTGACCTCTAGTGGAACCAAGAAAAACCCAAGATCTCAGTGATTTCAAGCAGACACCTGCTGCAGCCCTCATCCATAACCCACAGAGCCGGCAACAAAAAGAGCCCAGTCGAGAGACTACAAGGCGAAATGCGGGCGTGCTGCAGCCAGCAGCTACGTTTCTTTTCACGGGTAGTCGACGTTGTCGAAGCGCAAGTCTGGGAACCGCATGAGGCTCGCTGCCCATAAACGCTCCATATGGGCTTGCTGAGACAGGGAACTTTCACGTTCTGGGCGAGTTTTAGAAGCTGGTTGCCCTTGAATCCAGTTCGAATAACGAAAAAGTGTGCACCGTTTCGACAACGCCACAGCCAGTGGCGCTTCTGGAGTGAGGCTGCATCCTCCGTTTCAGAGACTGAGGTACGCCCGAACTCTATACGAAATATAGGGATAGTCGCGCATGTTGATGCAGGGAAAACGACCTTGACGGAGAAGATCTTGTACTATGCGGGAGTTTCGCGGCGGGTCGGAAACGTTGATCACGGCGACACTGTCATGGACTACCTGTGGGAAGAGCGCCAGCGGGGGATTACGATCCAAGCTGCAGCTACCAGTGTAACGTGGCAGCCGTTTCCGCAACCCAAGGATCGCAAGTCCGCTGTACTCATCAACATCGTCGACACGCCTGGTCACGTGGACTTCACCTTCGAGGTGGAGCGCTCTCTAAGCGTCATGGATGGCGCTGTGGTGCTCGTCGACGCAATCGCGGGGATTCAGGCGCAAACTGCCACAGTTTGGAGACAGACGAATCGATACGGGCTGCCAAGGCTTATTTTCTTGAACAAGTGCGATCGAAAAGAGGCGGATGTGTCTCGGTGTCTGCAGCAAATTCGCACTTCCCTGGGCGGACGACCAGTATTGTTGACAGCGCCGGTAGCATGGAACGGACATGTAGGGATCGTGGATTTGAGGGCCACCAACCATATGCTGCTTTTCACCGGATCGCACGGCGAAGCAGTTGAGCGCATTGCGATGGATGCGGAAGCATCCGTCCAGCCGCTTCTGACAGTGAATCGAAACACCCCGCTGACCTGGTCGAAGCTCGCAACAGATCTACGAGAGGCACTTGTCGAGACTTTAGCAGAATATGATGATCGCTTGTGTACACAGTATCTGGACGGTAAGCCCGTCCACGACGACGACTTGAGCCGTGCGCTTCGTAGTGCCACGCTGGAACGCCACGTTGTGCCGGTATTTTGCGGGTCAGCGTTACGTGGTATGGGCATTCAACCCTTGTTGGATGCGGTCGAGGAGCTGCTTCCCTCGCCGGAGGAGCGTCCGGCGAGACTGGGGGAGGCGCTCGATGGGGGGTCGACTCGGAAGATCGCCATGAATTCGAAAGACGCTTTAGTAGCGTACGCATTTAAGGTTCAGCAGGATCTGCACCGCGGACCACTTACATTTGTCCGCGTGTTTTCCGCGGGAGCCACAGCGTGCCTGCAGACGGGGTCTGTCCTGAAAATTCTCTCGACAGACAGAGTCAAATGGCATGATGCCGTACAGGAACGCGTGACAGGCGTCTTCCGCGTGCACGCAGACCACTTCATGCCTATCCAGCACGTGCAAACAGGAGGTATCTATGCGTTGAGCGGTCTGAAAAGGGTCCGCACCGGTGACACATTGGTCTCGTCAGATGCCGATCCCATCAGTGTGGTGCGTCTCCCGCCAGTGCCGGTACCAGAGCCTATGTTTAGCGTCGCGCTAGCGCGTGACACGGGATACCAGCGCTCAGCGCAGGAGGCACTGATTGCCGCGCTGCAGGTTCTGGTACGTGATGACCCAAGTCTTCGCTTTCACGAAGATGAACGCACGGGAGAGTTGCTTTTAAGCGGCATGGGTGAGCTTCACCTTGATATTGCCTGCAAAAGGCTCGAGAGGGAGTTCGGAATAAAGGACCTCCATGCGAGTGCGCCGCGAGTGGCGCTCTTTGAAACGGTCGCTGAGCCTGGTGCTGGGTGCGTATCCGCTGTGAACAGCGTCCAGTGCACGCTGAAGAGCCACGATCAGATGCCGCTTTCCACAATGGACCGTACTGTGGGCGCGACTCGTTTACGAGCATCGATGCGGGTGACGTTGCACCCACTGCCTCGAAACGAGAGCAATGATGGAATTCGACTTGAACGCGAGGTGTGTCTGTGCCCCAACCTCGTGTTCAGGGGCGCGTCGCCACAAGAGGGTCTCGCGCCTTCAAGTCGCGAAATCCCAGCGTCAATTCGGGACGCTATCACGGACGGTGCGCGAGCGGCGCTCCAGCGCGGCCCTCGAGCAGGTCTCCCTGTCGTTGGGGTCAGGGCAGTCATTCATCAGATTTCTGCGGAAAATCCAGTGGAAACCGCGCTCCGAGCTTGTGCTGTGGATGCTGTCCATGATGCACTCGGTCGATCAACAGTCGCACTCGTCGAGCCTGTCATGAGAGTTGAGGTACGACTGGATGCAGTTGGAGAGCTTGCAAGCGAGCCCGACGAGCCTACGCGTTCCGACACGAGCGTCGATAAGCAGCATTTGTATGGCGTCGTGATTCGGGACCTGACGTCCCCGCAACGCCGCGGGCAGGTGCTCGGCACAGATGCAAGCGGCTCTGTGGTCGAGGCGCTCGTACCGCTCGAGGGTCTGATCGGCTATGCGAACGCGCTCCGCAGCTTGACTGGTGGACGTGCCTCCTTCGAAGCGTCTTTCTGCAAATATGAACGGGTTGATGAGATGTTCGCGCATCGTTTACTCGAAAGGAACTGATGTTGTCCAGATGGAAAACAGATTCGTTGTTTCGATGGCTGAGCTGCTTGTCGGCAGCAGCACCAGTTCGGGCGTGAGCCGGCTCACGGAGTAGCGTTCCAATCACGCAGTCGCTGGAGACGTGTTTTCCGTACGGATGCTGGTATCCCATCCATGACAGTCTGCCGCTGCGCGCGCCCTTAGGTGCACAAAGACAAGGCTCTGAGACGCTGGCGCAGAATCCCGATTATTGATTATTTTGTTTGAGCCTCAGATGTGAGGTGCCCGCGTACGAAGATGCTGTGACGCAGCGCCACCTGGTTTTGTATCAAAGCGACGTGGTACTCATGATTGCCGACAGCGGGAGCGGCCGGATTGTGAGTGCGCCTTGCATGCGCTACGACCTCTGGTGCCACTTGATAGGTCAGAGACCAGAGACTATACATCCCGAGACAAGAGTGTATGTGGATTTGCATGCGCTACAACCTCTGGTGCCACTTGATAGGGCAGAGATCAGAGACTATACGTCCCAAGACAAGAGTGTATGTGGATTCTTCTGCAATTCTCCGTTTTGTTGAGATCAGCTGTTGTGCAGTGATCCGCCTGTTCGCGAGCGTCCACCCATGTCAGAATAAAAAATGGAATAGGTCTACTAGATGAACGCGAACGCGCACATTACGATTTGGGTCAGTTCACACTGCCATCAACACAAGCTTTTGCAGGCTCTATCTTTGACGTCTTCCATTTCCGCCATCTTGTCTCCGGCTTTGAGTACGCTGATCTCTCCTTGCCCTCCAGCTCCGCTGTCAGCTATCGAAGAATGGTCAAGAAATCATGCAAATCCCGATTTCTCTGATTCTGGCTATTGTTGATGTATTTCATGCATCGATGGAAGTTGCCATCTACGTTTCGCTAGCCATTTTCATCTTGTTTGCAGACAGCCTCGGTGTGCAGTTCGTACCGCTGACATTTGAGTGTTGTCAGGAGCAAAAAGGTATCCAGCACACGGTATCGCACTCCGAGCGCCGTCCTACAACGCGTGAACGCTTGCTTCAACGCTCGTTGCATGCCAATGGCAGGTACAGAAGGCTCCTGTCCGCGCGTCACTCCGTATCCGCCTTCTTTGAAGCGCTCTTATATGGGGGGCTTGCCTTGGCCGATCCTATCGTCTAGCACTCTGTATGCTGGACGCGCAAGTGTACGCTGTTGCACTCGATAGAGGACATGCAGAACGCGAGGTTGCCCATGATGAAACATGTACTGGAAGGTAAATTCTGGCGTGAGAACATGTCGAGAAATTTCGGTGTCTGTATGCTACCTTCGCGCAGAGCGGCAAAGCATTCCGCACTGGAAGTGATCGCTGCGATAACTCAAGTCCGACTCCAATACCTTTTTTATGCAAAGAGAAGAGATGGAAGCCTCTGGAAGCATATCTCGTGAGAGGTATTATGCTGCTGCGGATTCTGGTTTTCTCGACTGCCCAAGAGAGAAGAGTCTTTGTCTCTGCAAACGGATCGACTGTTAGACGCGACAAGTTCATTGAACTCTAGGCATGAACTTGTGAACGAGTCATCAGGGGGACGACGAGGTGTTGTTTTCCTCGTCAATCTATCCGCCCAAATTGCAGCGCTCACGGGTTGCCATGAAATAGTAAGATCGAAACGGTGATGCATGCGTGATCTGAACATGCTGCATGTAAAGAACTTGAAAGCCTGGCGATTCCCGCGTACGCATTATAGAATGATATAGATTGTTTTACGATCTGTTCGTTGATGACGTTGCGAATCACCATGGTTTCAGTGGCAGAACGAATTCCCGCCGCAACGTCTCGTAAGAACAAAATCTAAAAAAAGACCGAGAATCCTACAAGTACGTAAGAATCATGTACCGCTCGTTCATGCAATCTGAACGTCAATGCTGCATGTGTAAAAAAGTTCGGAAGAATGAAAAAGCAGGAACAGCTCGAGCTATTCACTCTTCCAATTGCATCTGGCAGAGACGGAACGGCGATGAATGCGGCCCATCCGTTGCGCAGCGGGGCGCATCGTCGTGTGCTCAGCGATGCATTCGCTGAGGGCAAATGGGGGTCTGCATCGACCTGCATTCGCATCCTCCTCGGCTTTGGAACTAGTTGCACACGATATGGGAAGAAACTTTCTCCATTGTTTTTCTTATGGAAGATCATTTGTAAGACGGTACAGCGGAGCGCCTTCTCCTGGGGTGTTCACAAGAAACAGCGAGCGCACGTCGTGTTTATGGGGCTGGCAAACTCGGCGACACCTGGCGGCGACGCCTGAGCAGAGCACGGAAGCACGGCGGAGAAAGTGGCGCGACACCGGCCTATATCAGTGGATTCACCAAGAGCTGGACGGCATTCGCTCCGCTGGGCTTTACAAGTCGGAGAGACGCATTCTCTCCCCTCAAGCCGCAGACGTGGTTGTGGAGAGTCCGGAGACCAACAACAAGCCGCGCAAAGTGTTGAACTTTTGCGCCAACAACTACCTCGGTTTGGCGAATCATCCCGAAATCAAACAGTCTGCTCATGATGCACTAGATAGCCACGGTTTTGGTGTTGCCTCGGTGCGTTTCATCTGCGGAACACAAGATTTACACAAAGAACTTGAGCGGAAAATCTCAACGTTCCACGATACTGAGGACACGATACTCTATCATTCTTGTTTCGGCGCGAACGAGGGGCTTTTCGAAGTATTGCTGGGCCCGGAGGATGCGATTTTAAGTGATGAGCTGAATCACGCGAGCATCATTGATGGCGTTCGCCTGTGCAAAGCTCGGCGTTATCGTTATCGCCACCTCGACATGGAGGACCTCGAGCGTCAACTGGAGAAAGCGAATCAGGAAGGTGCGCGCCATAAGCTCATAGCAACTGACGGTGTTTTCAGTATGGACGGCGATGTCGCGCCTCTGGAGCAGATTTGCTTCCTCGCGGACCAATACGACGCGATCGTCATGGTCGACGACTGCCATGCGACTGGCTTTGTCGGTGCAAAAGGACGCGGGACTCCAGAGCTATGCGGCGTCATGGATCGAGTTGATATCGTTACATCCACATTAGGAAAGGCGCTCGGTGGCGGCGCGGGCGGTTACACCACTGGCCGGAAGGAGATCATTGAGATTCTGCGACAACGCAGCCGGCCGTACCTCTTCAGCAATGCATTGCCGCCATCTATTGTAGCCGGCAGTTTGACCGTCTTTGATATGCTAATGCGCAAGCGATCGCCGGCTTCTGGTGCGGACACTGCTCGCAGTGATGGAACCGGAGCCAGTACGACGGAAACAGGTGGCGCTGAGGCCTTGGAAGCCTCTGAATTACGTGCTCGACTCGCCAGAAATACTCGACTGTTTCGTACGAAAATGGGCGCCGCAGGTTTTCGTCTGGGCGGCGAGTGGCATCCTATAGTACCTGTCATGATCGGAGATGCCCAAATAGCAGCCGACATGGCCAAGGCTCTTCTTGAGGAGGGTATTTACGTCGTTGGATTTTCATACCCCGTGGTGCCGCGGGACAAGGCGCGTATTCGGGTCCAGATCTCAGCGGCACACTCCACTGATGATATCGAGCAGTGCGTTGCCGCTTTCGCAAAAGTAGGCAAAGAGAAGAAACTCATTCCATAGCCGTACATAAAGTTTCCGTGTTGAACTTGAATCAAAATGAGGTTTCCAAGTTGGGCGTCGTTCTGGGAGTCAATTCTGGCGCTGCGACCCGCTTGCGATCCAACGGCATCTAAATACGATGAGATGCTGCCGCCAGTGAGCAATTCAGCGAGCGCTCACCTGAGGCTGTAGTACAGAGGCGCTTGTGGAATAAATACGTTCACGCTCAGTTGCCTCCGATCTCTGCGATGGTCGGCTCTGGGCGTTTTGTGCCTCATTGCATTCCGCTGAATATGCGCGCTTTCTCTCCAGCACAAACTCTTTCACGACCTTAGCTGCCGAATTCAAAGCGTCGAAAACTTACCATCAAGCGTCGAGCTTTCAACTGGGCACTCCGCGGATACCGTTTCGATACAACATACTCCACTATTTCCATCGCAAGAATTCACCGAAATTAAGATCTACAGCAGAGGTTTTATGAAATAAGCATCTAATCTGCTGCATTCAAGAGATCAAATGAACCTTCAGCATTAGCAGCCAACTAAAAGCCCTCTTATCTGACCAATGTATTCTGATCCCATAAAATTGATCACGGACAAAACCGGATTCGCGGAAATTCTCCGAGCATGCGTGTAGCGAAAGAGTTATACTAGGCATATCATCGCCAGTGAATCAAAACTATGTCCAACGCCCAAGAAGAGTAAATGAAAACTCCTGTGCAGATGCCTCCCATCCCTTTTTGACGAGCCTCTTTCTATCAGTTTCAGCTTTTCCTTGTACAACTCGAGCCCGAGAGGCTACCCCACAAGGTTGTCTCGCCTCAGCTCCTCGGGTCTCGTGTTCAGCACAGGACATCTCCCGATATTGATGGCGGCGTTCTGGTCTCGACGTACGAATTTAATTCTTTTCATGACGCCGCTTAAACTTGCCAATGCAAAGAGTCCTCGAACTCGTGTCCTCGGTGCCATTTGCGGCTCGGTCAGCTCTCCATACTTTTCAATAGCCGAAGCGTTCCGCTGGCTTTTCTCGATATCGAACTTCTGAAGTGTACACCCCAACTCATCCCATAGCATTTTAAAATGAACATAATTCTTGATGCCCTTAGGTAAGGACCTTCCCGGAGGGAAAAGCACTTGCGGGAAAAAGACAAAAATGTGTCCCGATGTCTCCGAACTGAGCGCTTCAGCGAATCGACGAGTTGAGCGACCATTACGTTTCAGTATAATAAACCATTCTTCGATGCGTTTGAACCACATAGAGAACGGACTAATGAAGAGCAGCTCTACCCGGACAGGATCTCCAAAAAATCGAACGCGATGGGAATGGCCAAATGCTATGTCGTCCAGTAGAATGACGTCGCTACACGTCATGGAAAAGTCGTCAATGATAAGGCGAAGCTGGTGCTATTGCATGAGGCTTCTCAACGAGCGAAACTGGGGCCGCCATGTAAATCCACTGCAGCCAGAACAGTTGATAACGTCCTCGGTCTCCACGAGTTCGGCCGTATTATCAACGGCCGCCCTGCTCCTCGAATACCCATATACGCTCCCCCCGTATCGTCTGAAGCAAGTCTCGGCGACGAGGATGAATCGACGTCCCGCTGCTTCATATCGATAACGAAGTTCCGGGAACGCTGTCGTCGCGACTTTGGTGGACGATGGCTGTGCGTGAAATAGGGATCTTTTTCGCGAGTGTATCCAAGTGTTTTCAGGGCCAAACGAACAAGCTGTTGAGAAACAGAGACGCCCATCCTGGCAACTATCATCGCTTTTGCCTTCAGGAATATATGATCAAGGGGTCGTTTTCTACCATTGACCGCAAGCACCTGTTAAGAATACCGGTTTTCGACGCGAAGCCCTTGTTCTTGTTTCTTTGAGTGTTTCTCGTTCATCTGAGTACTGTGATATGCCTGAGATGAATGAGGAATGGAGTCCTCCAGGCACTGTTCTGTAAGGAGTATATATCTTACAGGCAAGTGATCAATGGTCTATAGAATACATTGTATCGTGATTTCGATCTCCTGCTATGCACTGCTGCGGGCGTGAAAAATTCTGAGTTGAAGGACTATGAAATTAGCGTGTCCCTTGAACACCCGTACGTGCATGAACTTTTTGTTCTTGTTTTTATCGAATGCTCTCAACATAAGGAATATATCATCTAATACGGAGAACGGTCGCGGCAGCAGTTTATTCTTTCATTGACAGCTTTGGCACGAAAGGTTCGAAATGAACAACTCAGTAATTCTTCAGGCACCTGGTAGATGAGCCACCTATCTCGTAGTCCTTATCCAAAACGCTCTACACCAAAACAGAACTAATCAAACTCTACCTTCATGTCGTTAACCTTGTCAGTCCATTCTATTCACTGCGTTTTCTTGGAATTATTATCTAAGAAGGCACAGGATATGGAAGATCTCTACCGCAGAATCGACCGCTAATGAAGAGATACGGATAGATAAAAGAGAAAAGTGTGCTTCCACAGGAGACCGTCAAGTGTTGAAGCACAGAGAATGGATCTCGTACTCAAATGTGAACGCTGATGACAGCAAAGAATGGTGTTTGACTCACTCGATGAGAATTCATGCGGGAGAAATATTCTGCTTGTCACTCGACGGTGGAAGAAGTCAACCCGATGTCCATCACCACGAAACAAGCCAGCACTCCTGGAATAGAAGTCCAACCGGCATTCGAATCATGTGATAGTGTACAAAATCTAAAAAGGATACCATCATCACATATTGGACTCGTCGCCGACGCACTTCGGGGCTTTTCGCCTCACTAGTCTTTCTCACTTTTCGAAATGGCCGCTTTCCTTTACAAAACACAAAGGACGACATGCAGCTGAGACAGGCGTTGAGCTATATTTCGTTTCAACCTATTCTCTCCAGTTTATTGCAGTTGAGGGCGTCATCGATGTTGTTTAACGTCGCATGTGCGCTTGTGGATGAATTCAGGAGTCGTTCGCGTCCATGCCACGGTTCTCTCTCAAGTCGTTTTTACCCTGTATCATCCACGAACCAGCGTGCCACTCCTCCGCTCTTATGCGTGATGGGACGCTAAAAAGCACTACAGATCGTGGACATGCTCGCAACAGAGATAGTGACAAAAGGAAATTTGATAGCTGTGGATAGATTCGTAGGGAAGGCGAGCTTTGTACCGGTCGTTCTCCCCATGTGTCTAAATCTCAAGGGAAACAAATCGATATGGAGTAACGCAATCACATCCATGGCATTCCACCGTGTGAAGGAGAAGAAGAGGAAACCACCCGGCAAAGAAGAGAAAGACCCTCCAGCCACGACGATGAGGATTCACTGGAAGGGAATAATGTCGGCGCCGCAAAATCAGTCTGAGAGCGCTTTCAATGGCTCCGTATTCAATCTCATCACTGGAGAGAATATTCCAAAACATATTACAGAGGGCGCTAGTAGGGATTGCGTAGCAGCTTTCTTGAGGAAGCCTAGCCCAGTTTCCCTTGCCTGGACGCACCACGTCAAACAGATTTTCGCACGAGTACGGGACGTAGGACGACGAGCTGTCTATATTCCCCTCGAAATTTTCGATCTAGCCTTCATGTTGGAGCACTGCTGACTCCCGGGGCTAAAGATGCATCACTGCCTGTTACTAGGATCCGAGATTCGCTGGAACGAGTTCCAGCATGCCCGAGTCTTCGCGGTGCCGCATCGATCGGAATAAAAGTCTATAGAACCAGATTGAAAAAGTATCAAGCAGACCTCAAAAACCGGAGTGAGATGCGGTTTAGTCTAGAGCGCTTCATTAGGATCACACTGTGGGTATCGTAGCCTCACGTTACTGGTTCAGAAAGGTGAATACTGAAGAAAACGATCGCGGGTGCGTCGATTAAATCATGTCCAGAGCTGATACCTGGAACGTTCGAAATGGTAGCGAGCTCAGAAGAGATGTCTCAACGAGAATATGGGTAGCTTCGTACAGTTCCAACTCATTGTGATAGCCTTTCCCCAGAACTGGCGGACGTGATATCCAAACGACCGGTGAAACGGGATGCCTACATTCCTCGGATTTTGCGTTTCTAAGTGTTCCTGAACAGAGCCCGCAAGAGCATGGCACAACTGCTCTGTGAATCCCAGCTCCATGGCTTCCTGAAGTGTCTATGCGACGTTATTGGGATATCTTTCATCAGAGCCCGTATGCTCATCGTAGACACTCGTCCAGTGTATGGCGTCGTCGGTGAGCCACGGCCGGTTTCTAAGAGCAAATATGAAGCATTCGAACAACGTCGAGCAGCATTGATGGAGCGAATCGGAGCTTTCTCCTTTACAGGGAGAATATAAAAAGCAATCCACAGCGACGGTGGAGGCCGACGGAATATCAGTCTACGTGTACTTTGTCAAAGTCTTGAGGACAAAGCCTGAGTCGAGTAACGACACTCATTTTCAACCCTTCAAGGTAAGCGAAAAGCAAGCGTTTGTGTTTGGCGTGGATCCCAGGTTGGAAGGCGTCAAAACCAGCGCCGCATCTCCAAACCAAGGGGCCGAACCCAAAGACCTGAAAGGAAAGCTGGTGCAGGCATTCAATTTTCCCAGACCTCCGTACCAGCGAGAGCTGGGTACGCAGGACGTCAGGAGATATACCAGCGTGTCGAGTGGCCGCGTCGGAACCCATCTCGACGCTCTGGGCATCGAATCGAGCAGATCGGTCTGCGTTAAACTTATACTCCGTAGAGTCCAACTGACTCAAACGGACGATTTTTTGCACGAGTACAAGGGAGCGTGCTTGGTTCGCAAGCAGAGTCAGTTGTGCGCATGCAAGAAGCGTGCATCGACCAAAATGCACTGCAAGTTAGAAATGGATAGATATATATATGTCACGTCGTTCGGTGGTGGTATCTTGCGGCGCTGGACGTGCTTTAGCGCGCAAATGTTGCATGCCGGCTCCGCACACGAAAGCTTACAACTAGTGCGGGGATCGATTCTGTTTGATTCTTGTCGATGAGCTTGGAGTGAGATTCACACATCACGGGCACGAGTGCACACAGAAACAGATACAGAAAAAGAGCTTGAAACAGATACGGATTTACGATATAGTGTACGGTAGGCTGAATGAGTGTCAGATTGCAAGGAAACCAAAAACTACCTGATTATTCTGGTCTGATTCCACCAGCTAAAACGTGCGCAGGCACTTTTCACACCGCGGCTTAAACGCCTCGATCAAAATCAGGAAGAGTCATGTGCTTCCGGATCGTTCAGCGGCTTTCTGTCATGCATACTTGCGAGGGAGTCGTTCAGTATTCCATATGGAAATTCTGCTCCAATGCGGAAGAAGTGCGGTGAAAAGGATTCTTGGCCTGCGGAGCGAGCATCGGATTCTCTCACGGAGCAACGCATTTCAATTGTATGGTCAGTTATCCAGAACGTCTGAAGCGCCTTGCACGTACGCCGTGAAAAATTTTCCTCGGTAATTGCTAATCGACCGTAATGTTCCATTATTCGATATAACCACGTACACAACGCTGCAGTAATAGATTTTTGCCGTAAAAAACTGTAATGTCTCAGGATTTCGTCGTTCGAAGGCGCCTGAACTCGTGTGACTCGTTATCGCATATTGGTTGTTGCAGTCGACACTTCATGGTCGTCGAAAGCATGTTTCCTGGTCGCGGCCCATACCTGCTATTTTTCCTTCGACACCGTCAATCATACGCAATAGGTACAGCTGAACGCGCGAGCTCGTTCCGTCCTTTTGGAATATTTCATTCCAGGCGTCGCCGCTTGCCGCGAAGCGGCCACCTGGGCCGAAACGACGGGCTCTTGCCTCGACCATGTGCACTAGGTTTGCGGTCGTGATTTCGACCATGTCCAGTCTTTTCGCGAGCTCCTCATGAGCTCGCTCCACTCGAGCCAGTACGAGGCGAAACTCTAAAATCCAACGGGAATATCGATCACGATCTAGTTGGCCTGAACACGTCAAACACGGTGTCGACACACCGCTCGGTGGCGCTGTTTCCGCTTGCCCTTCAGCGCTTCGCGTGCAGTAACGGACGTTCCCAACCGCATCTCTCAAGCAGGTCGAATTGTGGCCAGGACTCTCGACGCCCCCGACAGCTTCCGTTTGGCTAGAAGCACCGACAACGGAGCTCTTCTTCAGAAAGGCAAGCAGGGCGCGAAATTTACCAAGCATTGCGCCCTCCAACGCAGCCAGATCGCCACGAATCTGCTGCTCAAATTCGAGAAGGTCTCTATGCAAGGATCTCTGATGATCCTCAAGGTTCGAGAGCCTCAGTTCCAGAGGAAGCGAGCTCCCTCTGGGAAAGTCCCACCGCGCTGCAGCGGCAGACATCAGGCACTCGCTCGGGAGAACAAATCCCGCACGCGCATGCAGAGGAATTTGGCGCGCAGCGATGCACCCGCCGGGTGCTTCGGCTCGTCTGCAGTTGTTGACAGCGATGTGTCCGCGTTTTCACGTATCAGATTGTAATGGAACATGGATATACTCGTTGTTTTACTGCCTTTTGATAGTTTTCAGAGCTATTTCATTTGCGCAACCTCAAAAATCGAAGTGCAGCAGTGAAGGCGTACCGATTTACGTATGCTCCCAGTATCTTCGGTCAGTTTTTCATAGTGACACATTTGACTCCTTGGAGCTGGAATTCCGAACGTCACCTGCATCAAGGTGATTTGTGACACCTGCGGGCAAGCGTTCATAAAATGACAGATGATATTGTCCGATGCGTACGAACGAGACACCTCTCTTCTCGTCTACTTACGCGTAGTATGCACTAAAAAAATCAAGCATTCTTCAGGTTTTCGCCCTTTCCGTTTGCAGCAGCGTCGTTGGCGCAGCGATCACCACCAATGCATTGAAAACGAAAAAGCCTGACGCCGTTTCTTGGAGATTTCGTCATAAACTCATGCCGCAAGTTCACTAAAATTTTTCCTCAAATACATGATTCTAAGCGAAAGACGAACCCTCCGCTCTTCACGCACATTGACAAAAACAGGACACGACAGCAGCATACCACCCTTACAGAGTATGCTCTCAGATGCACTTTTCTCTTCTTATTGCGTGGAAAAGCGTCCTGGGCCCGGGTCTGTGTCATTGCAGCCATTTGTTCCAGTCGACAGTGCGTCTCAGCTTTGCGCGATAAGAGCGTAGACGAATCGAATTTTCACGACTCGACTATGAGCCCAGACTTTCCATTTGATGCCCCTCTCATCATGGACAACATTGCGCTCCACAAATTCTGTATCAAATGGGACTGTGTAAACTTTACGCGTGCAGCGGACAAGGAACTTTCCGAAGGATCGCCCTGAGGAAGCAGGTGAGCGTGGGGCACGTTGCGGGACCGGGAAACTGTGTACGGTTTCCTGAGGAGCCGTCTTTACCCTTCATGGACATATACCGAGGATAAAGCAATCATTGAGGTGCCACCGGGTGGCACTCCGTGGACGACATATGGTGGACGAGTGGGAACGCTCAACCGCAATCCATTGGCACAGCTGCAGCCGGCGCACAGAGGCTGTCTCCGAAGTATTTGCCGACTGCAAGCAATCGATCAAGAGCAACTGCCACCTGTGCATGAAATGCATGAATAATAACAGCCGGAAGCTGCCAATTCGGTACTTTACCCCTGCGTCCTTCACCCATGGACTGCTGACGACGAAACCGGAGGGAAAGGAGAGAATGAAGTGTTCAAAGCCGGATATAGAAGAAAAGAACGGTCGAAGAATAAGCTTGCAAAAGGCTGATGTTGAGGACAATTAGAAAAGGCGCAAACTATAATGCGTACATCCCATTTATCAAAAGGAAGAAGTTTCATTTTTCTCTGTCATTTTTGTATCCGAGTCGCATCGCCTTGCGATATACGAGGTGCGTGAGCTCCACTAGGATGCCGCATGAATACGCGGCTTCAGTAAAGTTCATCGAGTAGCTGGTTGCGAAAATCGCTGCTACAGCCTGTTGGCAAATATGGTCCTATTCTATTCCCGGATGCAGCAACGCAGCCTGTAACGCCTATGGTCTTTGAAATCAACATTAACTCACCCCACGGAGTGCAATAAAGTGCTTTTTCGCAATGTATAGCAGAAGACCGAAATCACGATGCAATGTACCCTTTAGATGGTAAATGAAATGCGTGTACGAATATATTCTTTACGGAACAGTGCAAGGGGGACTACATTCCTCCTTCAATTTTGAGTGATCCCACAGTACTCAGATATTTGGAGAAGGATGAAACAAAGACGATTATAATTTGACAAAAAGTTTACACACGGCAGAGATGCGCGACTGTGGGCTTGATATCAGCACACGGCAACACATTCGCCGTTCCTCCCATTTCCAAGCTGCATTACTTATGCTTCCTTTCAGATGTACTGAACGTTTCATACGCTCTATCGAGCGCCAAGTGCCTATCGTGAGTACCCCACCATAGCACTTTTACCGTAGGCGCGGATGCGGCACAGAGACAGTATGGCTTTGTCATACCACTGAGAGCGTCAGCTCGACAGGTAGTTCACCAGACATGGGGTCAGGTTTATCAGCATTCTGGTAGCGTGCAAGCTGCATAGACACCCGTATCACCTGCGGCAGCGCGAAACGATATGCTAGGAGGCCACCGCGCTAAACGCGATTCCCAGACGCAGCCTAACTACCCTAGTCCCAGAATAAACCAGCTTGCGGACGGGCTGCCCGTGTCTCGTTACAGCCTTCGCCATTGGCGACACGGAGCACTTACCCGGCAGACTCGTTCGGCTCGCGGAACTGTCCGTCTGGACCATGATCTTTCTAAAATACGGAAACTTTCTCTTATGAACGCTTATAGTATAGGGGGAAGCAAATTGTTATCGGGTTGCCAGGTAATGGTTCTTTTCTGCCAATTTTTCCAAGTTCGTGAAGCGAATGAATCGACACGCTCGGGAAGCAGCGGGAAAAAGCGCGCGCCACAATGCGGACACGTAGTCAGCGGACATGCGCATGCGTGTTGCCCCTCACTGCGTGTCTTTGCGGCACGCGACTGGGCGCGAAAAAGCGCGCTTTGGTGTCGCCCGCACCAGTTTCGCTAGGCGTGCGATGAAGTGCTTTCATGCAAAATTCTTGGAATTCCGCGGTGAGTGAGAGTTTGCGCTTTTTGGATCAATTTGCGGTTGGTCAAGTCACGCCCGAATATCCCTCAGACTCGACGTGCTCCGGCGTGTTTCCGCACGGTTTGGGGTCCAGCTCCATCCGCGACCAACCGGTGCTGATACGTCCACTGCACCGACTTAAGGATCGGAGAGAGCACCTACGTTGTGCCAAGGTAGGAAACTTTGTTGAAGACAGGGCATCAGGAGGTAGACGCCAGGAACCTGGTTTGCGCCCCCCGCGTCGTGCAGGCATCGTGAGTGCGGGCGCTTGAACGTCTGACCCAAAGGTTTACGGGTAAGCGATGGAGCTGCCTCCAGTTGCGGGCCCCGCGGGCACCGAACCCTGTCTTAGCGAGTATATCTTCACTTTCTCGAGTTTTCTTCTATCCCAGCATTTTCAGGAAATCGAACGAATCCTAGCACAGCCGGACGTATCCAAATACGCTGCCGTGCGGGTGAACTTTCTGGATTTGGCCTGTTTTCATAGCGATCTCGCGGCTCTTATCTTGGCGAGGCCCACGACGTTTCTCCCTATTCTGGACGAGGCCCTTCGTGATGCTCAAACAAGACTTTTAACGGAGAGAGAATCTTCGCATGCTTCGGAAACGCAAGAACAGCGTTTGTCGTTCAAACCACTTGTACATGTGAGGATATCAAACTTGCCGCAATGTGCGGAAGTAACGAAGCCGACGATTTCGGGCCTAAGATCGGCAGACATGGGACGCCTTATCGTATTATCAGGAACCGTTACGCGAACCGGGAGCGTTATGGTACGCGAAAAGGAACGCGAGTACGAATGTTTGAAGTGTGGGTATCAGTTTCGAGCCCAAGCGACGCCGGTCAGCAAATCTGTTGTATTTGAGTTGCCACTCCGTTGTCCATCTGGAAACGAGTTGCAAGACTCAGAAACGTCTGAGGCGACCTCAACGACTCGAGGAAGACCCTGGAAAAGATTCAAGAGATGTAATGCTCCGTGTTCGGGTACACGCTTCGCCCCTGTGACTCGAAGCAACGGCGACGCTGGCACCTGCGCCTGTGGAGATTACCAGGAAATTCGCCTTCAGGAATCCGTACAGCATCTCGGAATGGGCTCCATACCACGATCGATCCTTGTCGTGCTTACAGATGAATTGGCGGGGTCTTGCAAAGCCGGAGATGAGATAACCGTGACCGGCATTTTGCAGCGCCGGTGGCTTCGCCCTCTCGTACCCGGTACACGTTGCGATATGGATGTAATTTTAGAGGCAAACTACGTCCAGATCAACAATGAACGCAAAGCGATCGTCGATATCAGCCCAGATCTCTTAGATGCATTTGGGCATTTTTGGCGCCTAGCTAAGCGTGATGGAGTTATCCTCCGAGCTAGAGATCGCATTATCCGAGCGGTCTGTCCGCAAACGTATGGTATGTTCATCGTGAAATTGGCTGTGCTGCTCTCGCTTATCGGTGGCGTTCCCCAGGAAGACTCTAGCGGCGCACGCGTTCGCGGTGAATCTCATTTGCTCCTAGTCGGCGACCCTGGTACGGCAAAGAGCCGCCTTTTGCGTTACGCAGCACTTCTGAGCCCGCGCGCCGTATTAACAACCGGCATTGGAACGAGCGGCGCAGGCCTCACAGTCACCGCTGTACGCGAACCAGCGACCGGCGAATGGGCTCTCGAAGCCGGTGCCCTGGTGCTCGCTGATGGCGGGCTCTGCTGCATTGATGAATTTGACTCAATACGCGAACATGATCGAGCGGCGATCCACGAAGCGATGGAACAGCAGACTGTGAGCGTCGCAAAAGCCGGTCTTGTTTGTCGTTTGAACACGAGAGCAACCGTGTTCGCGGCAACTAATCCAAAAGCAACAAAGGCCTCACTGCAGCATTTAAGGAAATCAGGCGAGACAGGCAACAGTTTGTCCATTGCGTTGGGAGTTGCGTCACCGCTACTCAGTCGCTTCGACGTTATTCTCATCCTGACAGACAAACAGGATGATGAATGGGATGAACGAGTCGCTGACTTCGTGCTCAATGATTACGCTGAGAAAAAAAGTCCATTCCGAAGACCTCCAGATGACGTGTTCGACAATCCCATTCCATCGCTGGACTGGAGCCTCGAACAACTGCGTCAGTACCTGCACCATGTGCGAGGCACTTTTCGCCCGACGCTGTCTCCCGCATCCGAGTGTGTGCTTGGCGCGTACTATGCGTTGCGAAGGACGAACTCGGAGCGAAGCGCTGCTCGCACAACGGTGCGCCTCCTGGAATCGCTCGTTCGACTAACGCAGGCGCACGCTCGCTTGATGTATCGCAAGCGCGCTGTCGTCCAGGATGCCATCTTCGCCATAGCTGTCGTAGATCCGGATTTCGTGGAACACTTCTTGACGGGAGGCGGGGATCCGCGTCAATCGGATTTCTCATCGGATCCCGACAACGCTTACCTTGATTATGCCAAGCTCGTTCTCCAGAAGCTCGGCATCGAATCCAAAGTTCATATGGAAGAAGGCTTGCCAATCCATTCAGGGCTCGACCTGAACCCTGAAACGAGTTGGCAACCATCAAGAAACGAAACGGTGCTGGAAGAGCCCGTTCTTCAGCCAGCACGACCCGAAGAGCATCCTCAGCCGGATTCTGAAGCTGCGGCGCCTGCTGTCGAACCACTGTGGCAGCCGTCAGCGACTGAAACCTTGTCTGAGAACGATCAACAGGGTGGCGAAAAAACATTTGTCGAACGTGCACTGGACGACTTCGACTTCGATGCCATCGAGAGTCGATTCCTCACCGACGCATCGCTGGGAAGCTGGGCAGCGAGCCTCGGTCCCTCATAGTGCAAATCTCGTGCTTTACCACGGCAGCATCTTGACGACAAACCGCCAAACCCCGTTTCTCCCTGCACCCCACTGCAGTATGTATATACAGATTGGTGCATTATTCCGTCGCGAAGTTCAACCTGCACAGATCGATGCAGGTCTCATTCCTTGGGATATCAGCGCTAGGCGTCCGGTTCGCCACTACATGCGTATCGGAGGTGCGACCCATCCGATGCCTCGGAATCCCCACCTGTTGTCGAATCGGATGTTCTCCCCGGAACACGACGCTGCATGGAGGCCAACGCGCTACATAGAACATCCTGCCATACGCGTATACGAGATGCGGGCTGACACTTATGCTACGAGCCGGAACGAAACTGGAGGCGCCTTGAACGGCATGTGCGAGTCGCCACTCGTAACGCAGCGCGTCGGTCACCGAACAGCATCGCCATGGCTTGCTCAACCATTGTTATCCTGGAGCGATGCAGCAAGCAGTGGAATCCCCGGAGTGAATTCCATGCAAGTGCGCCATCCTGCGGAAGCCAAACCATGCAGTGGATCCGAGATGCGCTAGATGACATGTGGTTGCTATGTACGCTGGAGAGTTTCCGCCTTGTTTTGTAAGTGGAACTTTCATTTCCTGTCTAGAATTCGGCACGTACACCGCCTGCGACCTGAAAGGCATCGCACTACACCCATTCACGAGGATGTCTGCACGCATCTAGAAGATCCCATTCTGGAGTCCCTTCTGCTGGTTGATGATCGTACTCCCATCGTGCCGTCAACGGCAGCGACATAAGAATGCTTTCGATACGACCGCCGGTCTTGAGACCAAAGACGGTGCCGCGATCATAGACGAGGTTGAACTCCACATATCGACCTCGACGCAACTGCTGCCAACGTTTTTGCTCTTCAGTGTATGGCATGTGCTTGCGGCGTTCAACGATGGGGACGTACGCCTCAACCACATGGCCCACCATATCTGAACTAAATTTGAACAGTTCCTCTGCCGGGCGATCATTCAAATCATCGAAAAACACGCCTCCAATGCCGCGACGCTCGCCCCGATGACGAATGAGGAAATAGTCATCGCACCATTTTTTGAATCTTTGATAGAACGCGGCATCGTGGCGATCACAGACTGATTTCAGAACGCCATGGAAATGCTGCGCATCCTCAACGTAAAGGTAGGACGGCGTGAGATCGGTGCCCCCGCCCATCCACCACATGCCCTTGTCGGTTTCAAAGTACCGATAGTTGAAATGCATCGTCGGAACATGCGGATTCCATGGATGAATGACGGATGAGATTCCGGCCGCAAAGAACGGGACTCGTTCGTCCCGGGCGTATCCCGCATTACGAGCGACAGCGCCGGCAGAGGCTGCCTGCAAGGCTTCGGGAGGCATGGTGCCGTAAACAATGGACACGTTAACACCGGCCTTTTCAAAAACATGACCGTCTTGGAGAACGCGGGAAATGCCGCCACCGCCATCAGCGCCGCGTACCCATGCGTCCTCACGAAACTTCTTTCCGGAACCATCGACGTTCTCTAACGCAAGACAGATGGAGTTCTGAGCAGCTCTTATCATGTTCTCAAAATTCGCCCGCATTCTGGGGTGTACCGGAGGCACACCTTGAATATGTCTCTGGTGCTCGGTCGTCAGCGGGCCACTCTGAAGGTCTTCCTCACGTAATAGTGAGTTCGGTGCCTCAGACACATTCTCATGCGTGCTAATGCAGGTAAGTTTCCAGTGGAGACCTGAGACTTGTGTTCTGCGCCCGAAGCGCGCCCATCTAGACTTGCATAAAGCCGCCAGGAACGCGCCGTCCGCTCGCTCGGCCCCCAACCGGCGCAAGCGTTCTGACCCGTTTTTCCTCGCAGGCGCAACTGTAAAACACAGAGGCGCCATGGAAAGATTGACAGAATCGTTTACAGCGATACGCAGCCCTATCCTAGGATATCAGACGCTTTTCTTCTAGGCTTCCGTGTTGCACGTATGGCACCGGAGTCTCGAAGCTCGTGCCCAGGTGTACCCCCGGAAAATGATCTGCGGAAGCAGTCGACGGACGACGCGCTCCGCGACAGCACACCCGCGCCGATGCGCGCTCATTCGCTGGCAGGATCACAGCGCTGGTGCGCGCCAGATCACGCTTCGACATGTCGTTGCTAGGAAGCACTCGAAAGAAAGCGGTCTTATGGTCTTCCAACTTACTCTTGTTCCATCTCCGATACGGTATCGATCAGGAGATCGAAAACAGTGTGCGATGTAGCCCATAGATCTTTGAAGAATTGCCTGCAGGATATATTCTTTACTGGACAGTACTAGGGGGACTGCATTCCACTCCCAGGTCAGTCTTTCCGCAGTACCCAGGAAAAAAATAGAGATGGAAGACCAGAACGACACTTTGGCAAGTTATACGCTCGAATCGAGGCTTCGAATAGAAGTTTAGCCTCCCATCTGTCGAACTTCAACGGTGGCACTGGGCACATCGACTTCCGCTGGTAGATCACATCGTCGCTCGAATAGCGTAGCATCCCCTTGCCTAATGTGAGTGTTTACTGTGACACGACAGAGCACCTTGTACGGAGAGTACTGGTGTTGTTCGCCATGAACCCATCGGCGGAGCAAAATGAGACGTGGTGTTCGACCTAACGATTGATGTGAGTGCCATTTTATCCAGATCTGGAAGAACCCTTCAATTACTTCGTGTGTGAGACCTTGTCAAGTACAGCTTGTTGCTTTTAAATGGAATATTAAATTGCTCATTCTGTTCAGCTATTCGATATTTTCCGTACTTATTTTAGTTGCTCAGCCTCAAGATTTGAAGTGAAGGAATACGGGCGTATGGAGTCATAGATGATTTTGGAACGCTCGATCATTTCGGAGTTGAGCACTCACAACTTGCCGCTGGAATTTGGTGCGTCAATAGAATCATGATGATTTCCTACGCCTTTGAATAGGGGTTCGAATAGTAAACCATATTATGATCCAAAACATTCACGCAAGACTCAAACCTTCTCCTTCCGTTACTTGTTGCATGCTCAAATCATGCGTTCCTCAAGTTTTCGACCTTTCTTTCTCAAGCCAACTCGTGGGCGCAGCGATTTGCACTGCTGGCCTGACGACGAATAGAGAACAGACGACTTCCTGGTGCCAGGTCTCCATAAGCTCATGCCCAGGGCAGCACTGAGCTTCTCACGTCTGATGATCGACCCCATTCGAGCATAACACCTCATCATTTTGTGGCCATAGAATACATGGCATTCGACATCGGCATGATACCGCTCATAGAATATGCTCTCAAGGGCTCTCGTCGCTTCCGTTTGCATGGCAAACAGTTGCGGACTCGAACTTCAGCGATTGCACCTCATTCAGACTGTGTCACCTATTTGCATGCGAGGCGCTTACTCGGATCGACATTTTTCGACTTTCACCCCAGTCCGGAGTTTCGTTCTAGTTCTGGTTCAATCATATACAATACCGCGTTCCGCAAATCCCCCGTCGAAAGGACTAGCGTGCGCTTCCACGTGCAGCGGACAGAGTACGCGCAAAGGAGATCGAACAGAAGAAGTTCGCGAGTTTAGGGTAAGGCGCCGGACGCAGCTGTAATGGAGGGCATCAAGGAGAGCCTTCTATATCCAGCAAGATCATGAACTGAGCGATGAGGCAAGCCTTCACGCACCGTAGCCGGGCGCTCGGAGAGGGTTTGGTGAGTACACGGGACCACGCCGATTACAGTCATATGCCTCCGTCACGAAAACCCATCGCGACGGTATACGAAGAAGACAAAAATGGCAAGCGAAGTACCATCACAACTACGATCTGCGAGTGAAATGCATCCACAATAGCCGTAGGCAGCGGCATCGATACTTGCGTGCTGCCATTAACATCTGTCGACGTGTGACAATGGACCTTGGCGACAGGAGCGACCGGCGTATTGAAAGCTGGAGAGATCAGAGAGATGAGGGAAGCAGTCGCAGAACAAATCCACAACAGCTGATGTTGGAAACGTTGAGAAGCGAACCAGACTTTAGCGTGTGCGCTCGTGTCGAAGGGCCTGGTCCATTTTTTCTGCCATGGGAATGGAAGCCCTTTGCAGATTACAACATATTCAAAGGTATTGCATTCCACGCTTGCGACTCATCTGATGTTTTGTTTCGCACTTTGAAACCAATGCTTGGTATGCTTTCATCGTGCGAGTCCAACAGCGAGACATCTGTTTCGTCTTGACGATCTTATCTCTTTCCTCAAAATGTTACGCTTCCCCCTTGGTGCACAAGACAGAATCTGTCCACGATCTAGTTCCTTAAAATTTCAAGCCTAGCATATAGCACCCAAACCTGCTTTCGTCAAACAATCTATTTCTTCAAAGTGACAACCCTCTCCTTACGCATATGAGACTGCTTACGTGCCCTGTCATTTTCCTACAGGTGTCGAGTTTATCATTCGGCATAGAATTCTGCTTACATGTACGACATGTCACCTTAAAACTGCGAACATTTGTGTTTGGAACACGAGGCTGCTTTCGTCCACCACGATTTGGTGAATCCTGTTCAGTGTCCATTCCAAGCTTTTTGCGAAAGCTTGTGAAGCCAAGCGATCCAGCCGATTGGATTAAGTATTGTGCTTGTTTGGGAGCTGCATCGCACACCGTTTCAAAGCTCATACGCGCCATCCACCCCCCTGCTGTTCCTCTACCGATTCTTCACAATGAGTTTCTTCCTTCTACAAGTTTCGAACGGAATCTGTTGCCACGCTGATTTTTAACTCCGTCACACATTCTCCGCGCCCATCGCCGGAAATGTCGCAGCTGAAAAATCGCATACGGACGCAGCGCACCTAGAGAATACAGCTCAGAAAAATCAGGTCACAAATGCATATTCAGGCTTGCTGCGGTAACCAGCGCCTTTGTTTCTATCTTCTGGCTCCAGTCAAAACTCAAGCTTATGGCTTCAACTGCGCATATTTCGTTAGAAACATTTCTAACATATATTTGCAGGCATGAATCTCGCCATAACGAAGCTCAACAGGTCTCGAGACGCTCAGACCGCGGGCTTTGCGAAACCTGACCCATCTTCCGAGCGTATTCGGTCTGTATCCTCCAGCAACGCATTCATCTCCAGCGCGTTCTGAGGCTGAGCCTGCATGCTTGTGTTGGTCACGTCTACGCTGGTCGGAAAGCTTAGCCCGTATAGTTTGTTGAGAAATTGATCGAACGCAATAAAGTTCGCATGCACTCTCGCCAAACGGTTGAAAACATCCAGCGTGAGCAGCGCATCACTTGCCGCTTGATGTGCGGGGCCATGTCGACGCACTCGCAGCGTCTCTGCAAGTTTATTGAGGCCGCCATGCAGCTGCAGAGACGGCATGAAACTCTTGATATCCAAAAAGTTTGGGAAAAGAATGCTAAGAAGCTCGTAGAACGCTTGCCTTGTCGCGGGCATCAAGTCTGCTGTGCATGTCTTCACCAGATAACCAAAGTCATATCCTGAATGAAACGTAATCCAGGTTACATCCGGATTCATTACGAGCCCAGATGTGATCAGGAGCTCTCCAAAATAGATCGGATCGATGCCGCGCTCTTGAAGCACGTCGAACTTGATTCCAGCTTCCTGAAGCATCTCTACGGAGCTCTGTGCATAGATATCACGTGCGAGAGAGAACTCGAAGTTGAACTGCCATACGTTGCCGGCGGGCGCTTCCTCTGTCGTTGGCAGACTGCCCTCCGTGTCGGCCAGGCAGATCCCAATTTGAATAACCTTCAAAAGGTCGACATTGCACCTAATGGTCTGGTACTGAAAGTCCTCTGGTGAGTCAAAGTTTCCAAGAGGTCGCACGACGACGCCAGGGAACTCTGCATCCATGGCAACCAACTTGTACTTGCCAAGCGCAACAAGTGACGAAATTACGTCAAGCTCTCGGTCAAGGTTGTCGTGGAAAACTTCTATGAACCTCGGTGGCGGTCGCTCTTTACCAGTTTGCGGAGCTGCACGCGCTGCATCTCCCGCCATGACGAGCAGCGGAGCGCTTTTGGTGCCCTTGGGGGCCAAAACTTCAGCGCTTTCTTTCAGTGTGCCGCTCCCGACTTGAAAAACGTGGCATACTACGTTGCGCGCGTTGCGCACGCGACGATCCCATCACACTGGGTGCCGTTCCATGCGTCGCCGGGGCGTCGATACCGGGGTACGCTACTCCACCGTCTTTGCCCCGGGGCTTGTGTCCGTTCCTGGCGCGAACCTCGAATAGCTTCCGTCAAGGAGAGGCATGCATCGCACTGGAGCACAGATCAACAACGAACAGCCCTGGTCTATCCCTGACAGCACGTCAGCAGGACGCGGAAAAATTTGGGCTTTGGCGTTTTACACTGCCGTATGCTCTGTAATATCGGAAAATGGAACCCTGTTGTCGCTAACCGATTGCCCAGTAAAACGGCTCCCCGTGTAGGCACATGGCGCTCAACTCATGCTGTGTTGCGGAAACGTCACTCACGTTTGCTTTGCTCTGAGTGGGAATCCAATTCCCTTCTCCTAGCCGCTGATTTTTTCATCGGAACTATTTAGCGACACAGCTTAATGTCCACATCCAGTTCCAAACGATTTATTCGAATGTCGGCTTGAAAGAAAGCTACTGCACGCTCCCGAAGCACGAGATACTTTCCTACGTTGACAGAGGCACTCAAGTCTGGGTGCAGAGGATGCTCGCCCGCGAGGTCGCTGGTGGAATCGAACCAGAGCAGGTGTCTCGCTTTCGATTGAATCGCCAGTTGACGTTCCGTCGGCCTACTAGACACCATCTCGTGTATACGTATCTCTTTCACTTTCTTCTTCTTCTCTAGTAGTTCCGGCATGCACACGTAACTCTGATGTGAGTATCGTTCTGCATTTATCAGTGGACATCGAGCTGAATCGGTTCCCGTGCTTCACCCATGCTCTCCTCGAAGGACCACGAGTACGGCCTTTCCGCGCAGCAGCACGCCGAGCACCACAGGCTCTCATCAAATGACGCAACTCATCACGCAGTTCCTTTTCTAACCGATTGAAAAGGTCCTCGAATTATCAATTCTTGGCTCCCTGCGTCCGAAAATTTTAGAAGCACCAGCGCGATCTCATGCACCCATGTCAGAGACGGTCCGCGTGAGCCATTCGGATGCTTATGTTCTCTCTGAATGAAGCGTACCAAGTCCTCTCATCTGCTCGACCCGGCGCACAGAATGCTGAGATATGCCTGAAGCCGCCATTCCACTTGCGGGTAGTCTCCGGGCGTCCATCATGCCCAAATGTCGATCTTGCGATGCCCTGGAAAATTTGAGCAGCTTCATGAGCCATCAGTTCAAGTCTTTTACCTCGTCCTTTGGACTGAGATGTCGGGCGACAGCCATGATGTTTTTCAACCCCAAGTGCGCGTGCAAAATGAAATCTGTCCGATCATCTACCTCGAAATTCTGGAATGAGGTCTCGCTGCGCGACCCACGTCTAAGTTTCCCAAAATGCATGTAGCTTTGTGTTCAGTCGACCTCTGTCGTCCCTGTAACTAATTTCCATTTCCCCATGTCAACGAGAAGTCTTATACGATATCTGTTGATGCTCTTCGCGAAGTTGTTCGAAAGCTTCGAGCGCGCTCGCAGAGACAAACTGTTGCGGCCAGGAGGCCATACAGTACGGAAGCCAAACGTCTACAGCGATATAGTCAGCATAGATATGACGAATGCGGACCATACCGAGTACAAGCTTGAACGGCGAGGGCGCCCGCATTCTGGAATGGAATCTTTCGCCCTGGAGCGCTCTATTTAGGAAAAATTGTAGCGCAATATGCATGGACTTCTGACATCAGTTTTCATCCATACTATGGGAACGGGGTCCTTCGGGCCGAGGCCTGAAACAACACGACGGGTTTGTACGATCTGAGGCGACCCTTGCTCTCAATCAGGCGCCTTATTACAAGTCGTTATCATTTCGATCTATTCCGGCACCATCTGATCATCACGTACATCCATCGAAACCTCTAAGATTCCTTCCCTGAGTCCGCCTTTTTCTGTGCCTCTAAGGTGAGCGAAATACGGTTACAACCTCTACAGGGTATACCACATTTAACGCACGGGAGTGATCCCGATACGATTTTTGAGGCAGGTCTGATATTCCTGGCTCCTGCGCTGTTGAGGTCGTGATGGTGACGCGGCACGGTCATCCGTCAAAGTGTTCCGGGAAGCTTCCCTGCAACCCGCTGATCCTTCGTTTCGGCTGCGTTGTTTCTCCTGACCCTAGCATCAGATGTCGCAGGAAGTTTAGACAGAATATACCAAACGAACGAGGACAGCTGTTAGTCGTGAGCCCGGAACTGATACACCCAGGTACTCGATGAGATGCCCCATAGCGAGGGAAGCAAGCTGAACCTCCATCGAGTAAGGAGCCAGGCGATCCTGCTTGGCTTCCGGCAACTCACTTAATGGAGGATTCTTCCCGTTGACGTGTTATAGTAAAGGACCGTGAAAATTGTCTCAGACGGATCTTTGCGCTCTGAGGATGTATACTTCCCGTCCGCCCTCGTCCGCGTTTGAGAGAAGGGGGATCATTCTTTTTTTCGTCTGAAAGTGTGTCCGCCTCCTCATTTGCTCGGCGGGGTTTCATAGATTTGGTCTTTATACTCTATATTCGTGCGTTTTTCCTCAGGGCTCAAATGCACTGGATGGATACTGGGCCCGATGCTCTCTCTATCAAGAAATGAATCTACTATTGTAGAATTCGAGCTCGGTACCTTTTCCGTCGCTGGCACGACCACTGACTGAATCGCACGTTTACCATGCTTCCCACGACCTAGCAAAGGAGCAGTACAGCAGTTCAGGGCTGGTAACGGTAGAAGAGGATATGCCGAAGAACGTTGGCGAGGATGTTAAGAACTCATCTGTTGGTCCATTAGCATAAAAATGAAGCTCGATATCAGGGAAGATGCCACCGGCTGGATTGAACCTGGAAGAACAAAGTTACACGACGAGCATCTCGACGCCAGTCTCAGCCGCGCTCTCCTCGGCCGTTCTTCAAGGATTGAAAGCGAGGTTGTCTAAGACCTGGACAGAAGAAATACGCAAAGAAGAGCCACGACTTGCTGCAAGGATGGAAGAGTTGGTGAACGATCCAGCCCTTCAGGCAATTGTAGGCGACTATACGATTGAATCTTCTTACGAGCTGATGTTGTCCTCCCAGTCAATTGTCTCTTGTTTACGAACAACGGTTTGCCTTCTTTGAATATCCATATACAGGTCTACCACACCTCCCCGAATAAAGTTTCATCAAGCCAGAGGAATATCAGTCGCCCATGAGACATATGTTCGAGACTCCGGACGAGACCGAAAGCGTTTTGTTCAACGCGCTACCATCTCCCAGGCAGGCGCGCCATTTCCAGCGAGTATCCGCGTCTCTTCATTGCCGTTCGTATCAACAAGTCGGTAACGTCACATCCTGTACATTTTTTATAATACTTTTCAGCAAATTCATAGAGTGGAGAGGGTTGCAGGGGAAACCGTCGTTTACACAGAGTCTTATTAGTCCTTTATTTGGATGCACGAAGTCCAGTACGGGTACCACGAGTAGGAAGATTCATCTTGCTCATGAACGGAGACTGATTGACTTGAAGATTAAAGCAACTTGTCGCGAACGAGAAATGAAAGCATCAAGTCTTTCTGCGACCTCGCTCCAATGTACAGGATCCATTACTTTTGTTGAACACATGCAAGAAAACGAGCAAAAACAATGAAACGTGCTGTTAGGCCTATTTCAGAACATCCTGCCATGCGTATAAAGCGGCTGACCTCGTAACCAACCGGTCTATGTCGCTCTTTGTCAGGCTTCACCAATTAGAGCCGTTCACAGCGCGGTACTTGTCCACCTGAACGGCCCGATGAGCTCGTGCGGGCACCTCTCACGAGGAGTAGATAAGCGCAATGCAACTTCTACCTGCGATGTGCGGCAAATCAGTAAGGTTCCGTTTCTGGCGCACCAAGAAATGCGCTCGAGCTTCGCAGTATGTTGGGACCGTCCGGTCTATTTCGCTCGTTTCACATGAAAAAGCGTCACTCGTGGAATTCTCTGATTCTGGAGCGCACCCATTACTTGTCCATGCTTTTGGACATAAATATACATAAAGGACATAGGCAGGCCGAGCATGCACGACGGGTTGGGGCGATTCGCTCGAACATTCGCTCCTACGATCCGCACTTGTAGTTGGCTGTGGCGCTCCCTTCTTAATCATGTCGTGGCAGTACTTTCGAGCAGTGATTTCGGAGGTCCGTAAACCGGAAACATATCCTTTCGCCATAGGTTTCGGTGTCGTTCTATTTTTAGCTGGATATTACGGCAGAGTTGGGGAAGAGGACTATCGCAGGTCGGTGAACCCTCGTTTCAGTAAGCCGTTCTTGAAAGGCGCCGAGCACCACGGTGCAGAGACGGAGCCGAGCACTACCGCGCACTCAGCTGCCGGAACGAGTTCCTAGCTTTTGAGCGTTCCTCGACTGGACGATGCTTTCTGCGTGACGCAAGACGGGCTCCGGGACCCCGGCGAGCCGTGCAACCTCGATACCAAAGCTGGAGCTTGCTGCTCCTTCGCTGAGTCGATAGGAGAACTTGAGCGCCCGTTTCGTGGCATCGTGCTCGACTTTCGCGGTGAAGCACCTGGTGTATTTCGCAGCAGGGTGCGTTCTCTCCAGAATTCTACGCGGTATTTCGAGATAATGGGTGGCGAGTATGGTGCGGCACCGAGGGGCAAGAGCCGTTGCAACGGCCTCACAAATTGCGAGCCCGTCCTCGCCGGACGTTCCTCGACCGACTTCGTCCAGAACGACTAGGGATTGTCGCGTAGCTTTTTGCAGTACTGCCGCCGTCTCCTCCATCTCGAGGAAGAACGTGCTACGCGCAGAGAGAAGATCATCACCTGATGCGGCACCGACGCGGGCGAAAACTCTATCTGCAGGATGTAATTCGCAATGATCAGCCGGCACGAAACTCCCGGTCTGTGCCAGAATCGTTATAAGAGCAATCTGTCGTAAAAATGTGGATTTTCCTGAAGCATTCGCTGCGGTCAGCACGAGCAGAGAAGGAGACGCGATCTTGCTATCCTCAGCGATCTCCAAATAGCAAGAATTCGGAACGAAATTCCGCACTGCTCTTTCAACCGTTGGGTGTCGGCCATTCTCGATGCGAATCATGTAGCGAGGTTTCTCCGAAGCAGGTCGATGCAGAACTGGCCTGCAATAGTTGTGTTCATGAGCGACCTGAGCAAGCGCTGCTGCGACATCGAGCTCGCTCAACGCTGCGACAGTTTCACGTATTTGCTCACGTGCATGTGGGTCGCCTGCACACCGATGAGTCAGTTCGAGTAGGATGTTCTGCTGAATACGGAGGAAGCGCGCCTCAGCTTGAAGACGATTGGCCACATAGTGTTCCAATAATCTACTTCGAAATCGAACAGTGTGTTGGGTCTCATTGATTCGTCTAACTGCATCATCAGTAAGTTTGTTCCGCATCATCAAGGAAGGCACGTTGTGATGATCAATATCAGAGGGCGATGGATTAGCAGCGGATACGGGGAGCCCGAGTGGCTCCCACTTGCCGTGAGTTTGGGCCTTTTGGAACAGCTGATGGCGGCTGGCCTCTCTTCGGGTTAGTTCCAGGTGCCATCCTAACAGATTATTGCTTCTAACTTTGAGAGTTTTCAGACCTAGCACCTCACGATACACCTGTTCGAGTGCACCCACTGCTTGCAAGCTGCGCTCGTACTCTACCACTGCTGCATCAAGCTCCGCAGAGTATCCTGGACGTATCGCCCCTGCTTGAGTGCTTGCTGGGCCAGTAGCCGCAGCTCGGGTACCGTCTGATGTTCGTGCTTCCTGACCATCCGCGTTCGAGTCCGGAGGCCACGTGATGTCTCCGGAACGCACCCGTGCTTCCGAATCTGGAGGTGAAACGCCAACGACTGTCGTGCCTGGACCCAAGACACCCTCCAGGGCGGTTGATAAAACATTATAAATGTTGTCACAGCGAATGCGATCCATTTGTCGCTGGACGGCCTCGAAACACGGGTCATGATGGCTCTCCTTTGAAGCAAAGCGTTTCCAGATATGATCACGTAGACGCTGGGCATGCCCCAGGCTTTCACCTAGGGCAACAAGGTCCCGAATCAAATTTTGTATACGGGCAATTGCGGGCGAGCTCAACAAATGCTCGTTCGTATTTTCTACTCTTTCAAAGTCCGTGAAGCGGCCCTCTCGAACCGCTTGCCCAGTTGTGAGAAAGATTCGCTGAACGATTCGTTCAATATCGAGCACGTGCTGGAGGCTCCTTCGCGTTTCGCGCGCTATTGCACGGTGCTTCACGAAAAACTCCACCGCGTCAAGCCGGCGCTCGATGGCGGCCGAATCCACCAAAGGGCACGCAAGTCGCAGCGAAAGCAGACGAGCACCTGGCGCCGTCACGGTAGCGTCGATAGCAGCCAATAGTGAGCCTCTGCGCGAGTACGGGTCTCGCAGGGATCTGTGCAGCTCTAGAGCTCGCCGTGTAGAAGCATCGATGCGCATGAAACCTCCGGCGTCAAAGCGCCGTACGATTGGCCAGAGTTCTAATGGCAACGGTCGCAGGCATAACAGTCTCTCAGCAGAGGATGCGACGCCCTCAGCATTGTCCTCCATTGGATTGCGTGTTTGCTCGATGTAGGAAAACAAGGTTTCGACAGCGCGTCGTTCCTGGGGGGTCAAGGTTCCATTTCCAGTCTGGTCTGGGAGCTGGTACCGGAAGCGCTCATCATGGCGGGTCATGAGGCACTTATCTGAAACTACTCTGCGCAGCAGGGTGTATGCGAAACAAGCCTCTGCATCATCAGGAAGAGTTCCCCGCACGAGAATCTCTCGCGGCTGGAGCCTACTGAGGCATTCGCCAATCGTCTCGAAGCTCTCGAGGCTGCACTGAACCTCCTGTCCGGTGCTCAAATCTACCCAGGCAACGCCATAATAGACGCATGCATCATGCACTTCGCTTAGATATGTCGTGTCCAATTGATTTGATGCGCTTGTACGATCCAGAGCTATGCGACACGTGGCGTTGTTCGCTTCATTCCCGTCCAAAGCTGAGTTCGCCGGCAAGGAAACCGCTACAAGGTAATTATTCTCATTGGCTTGCTGGATAGACTCCACCAGAGTTCCCGGTGTTACAAGGCGTGTTACACGCCGATCTATGAGGCGGCGACTCCCTGACGAGGCTGGCTCAACTTGCTCGCATAAGGCTACTCGATGTCCCGCTTGTACAAGGCGATGCAAGTGAGCGTCCAAAGAGCGAACAGGAATGCCCGCCATGGGAGTCGCGTCTTTGCCGACGCCACGGCGGGTAAGCGTTATGCCGAGCGTCTCGGAGAGCGTAACAGCATCTTCCTTAAAACACTCAAAGAAGTCGCCAACTTGGTATAAAAGAATGTGTTGGGGATATCTACGCCTGATCCTCTCCCAGTGCCGCAGTAAGGGCGTTGAACTTCTTAGTTGCGAACCATCCTGATTGCGATCTAGAGCAAAAAATCGGAGTATTCTTGGACGGAGAACGCAGTGACACGGGCTGCTGCCCAACGGACACCTGCTGGCAAAAGGTGCTCTATATTTGACGCTAGCCGTGACCGCAAGCAAGCTTCGTGTTAGCATCGGAGCCAGCAGGGGCTGCAGATTCGTAGCAGGAACGGAGAAAGCGTTTTTCTACCTCCAGTGTGATCTCTGGCAAGAAGGGAGGTATTTGTTTCCGTTCGTAATATCTAGAAGCAACGCTCCGCCACCTTCGACGGCAAATTGTCGTTTCCAACACAGACAGGTGACTTTGCCACCTGATAACTTGCCTGCAAACCGTCTTTTAAAGACAAGAGATTAAGGCTAGTAAAGACTCTACAACATGGACGGCGTGTTGCGAAACAGCGAAGTTGAATGCGATCGGAGAGAATTGACCACCACTTTAGCGCCTACAACTTCCTGCCGGACCGTGATCGTGCTCTTGGAAATAGAGAGGCCGCCAACTGAATGCAACTTACTTTTATGCAGGATGTCAAGATGGTAATGCCAATGATAGCGACGTCCATGATCTGCGTAGCATGTGTTCTACGCCTCACTAAAATAAACCCCCGTCCGCAGCAACGAGCATGCTGCGTTGCTGACTCGCGGCTTTCGATGTAGAAACAGATTGCTATATTCATGTTTGACATTACTAACCAGATGTTTCCGTGCTCATCTTGACAAAAGAAAGGTCCAGTATCCGGCATTTGCACGCCTCATTTAACGGCATTCGATCAACGCACTCTTTATAGCGCGTGGAATGCACCTTGCATATCGAGGCGGCTCCGCGGGAAAAGATCGGTGATTCTAGGCCGCTGTCTGCAAACAGTACTTGTGTATCCGAGAATTCTCGTAAGATTCATGACTCTTGCTGCCTCAATACTCAACAAACCTCCGGGGTCCCCTTCCCGCATGCAAACAGCAATCGAGTATTCGAGTATTCTGGTTAGCTGCGTGAATCTCAGACCCTAGCTATCACTCAGACCTCTTTCGCTCTGTTTCCAGGATGCAAAACGTGACTTAGCGTCTGAGTCTAATGGTTCTATGCATGCATCTTAGATCCTAAAGGCCTGACCGGCCTGTTTGGCTCGCTCTCATAGCAGCAAACGGCAATCGTGCATCCAAGAATTCCGGTTCAGTGCGAGCTTCCGACGCCGCCAAGGTCACCAGTGCCGGATACAACCGTCAACAGCGACATGGTCGCAACAGCAGTATTTCAGCTTCGGTATTTGTCTCCCTGAACATCGAGTTCAAACATGCTCACGGATCAGGGGCATCGAAGCATGTGCGCCCGACGGGGTACCCCTGGCATGGGCGAAAAGTAACAGAGCTTTGATACGGCACATCAGAAGATGCTTTCGCCAATTTAGTCGTGCAATGGTGGTGGCCAAGCCTGAACGCCACCTTTCAGATAGATGGTGCGTACGCCGGAAGCGCCCTCCTGGCCAAAGCTGCATGCAGATGCGTCGGTGGCTACCACTGTAACGGATAAAATACAATGCTTTGGGAGCTTCGACGGGACTTCCTGTCCCAAGACTTGGACCTGACCGTCGAATCCCTCACGCGTGTTGTTCCACGTCGCTGGCACGCTGCGGAAACTGGTTTGCGGGCGCTCAGACCGACGACGAGCGCTGATTTTGCGCTGCTAAACCCACGCTCCGAATCGAGATTCTTGAAAGAATGGAAACGCGTTTCCGTCAGCGGATGGAACACGCAGGGTCCATGAATCCGGCGACCAATCCACGGAAACGCACCGCTTCATTGCTAGATCGCGCTCTTGCCCGCGAAGGAGGTCAGGTACGTATTCGCGCCACTGACAGGGAACGCGCGCCAGATGAAGAGTGGCGAGACTCATCAATGCTCCATGATGGCCCAAGAAAGGCGACTGCAACGAGTGCGAGCTGAGCTGTGAGTACTGAGCTAAATTTCAAGGGAGAACTTGGACCCTAATCGATTCGCCAGTTCCTCTACTCAAGAGAGCGCAACTTTCGCCCGGGCTATTCAGGAGTCTGATCAAACTCAATTGTGTGAGGAGCACGCAAGAGTCGACATGCCGCATCCATGCCCGGTTTCACTTTTGCTGCAGCATGCATCACGCATTTATATGAACAGGGCATTCATAGCGCTTGCTGCTCGCCTATAATTTGGATCCTCAAGCCTATGCAACGTGCACGCTCTATCTCCCGGGGATAAGTATGCGCAAAGTTTTGGATGCCAGGCGTCCAATCACAACCAGAATGACCATACTCATCCAGACGAACATCATAGACATCCAGAAAGCGCCCATAAGAATCACTCGAGATGTCGAGTCTGCTTGCCAGAAGCACCATGCTGCAATTCGCGCGTTCTCTTTGAGGAAGACCGCGCGTTCAAAGGTGGATGCGTAGCCATTCCCGTGCTCAGCTGTTGTGTATTCTGGGACGAGTTTCATTTGCTTCCTATAGCAACGTCTAAAGTCCAGCAAACGCGCCAAAACGGTGTGGTAAATATTCTGGAGGCGTTGTAGCTGGCTTGGAGGGACAGAGCGGCTAACCTTCGCTGCGGTTTTGTGAAACAGGACGGCGCCACGTGCGAATATGACCCTCAAATGCGGCTCAAGCTTATACGCTACGATTCGGATTCGGCGGGATGTCACCCGGCCCGTCGCACGTAACAAACGCCGAAGACGTTTCAAATGGGGCTTGGCCTTTTTCCTCAGTGCACGAAGACTGCGCGCAGCGTGACGGCCAGTCCGAGCCACTAGACGCCGCAACTTCCGCGCACGTCCGGAAACTCCGCGTCGCTCGAGCGCTCCCATAATTTGCTTTGAACGATAATGGGCTTTCGCTCGGACCACAGCAATCAGGTCTAAACGAGCCAGATCTGGTTCCGGAGTGGGTCGCGCCTGAAGCTCAGCTAGTTCAGCTCTAACGTGCTCCAGTTGTGCCTCAAGATCGAGCCGGTTCTGTTCTTGATTTTTCCTATCTTCTGTCAGCCGCGTGAGTTGTTCCAGAAGAGAGTTTTCCGAACTGCTTTTCTCCTCAATAATTTTCTGGAGACGCGCAAGTTGCTGCTCTAGTTCCTTCGTCTTCTCACGCAGGCGCCATAGCTCTCCATCGAGTTCATCTTCATCACTTTCCTCTAAAGAGCCCTCGCTAGCATTTTCACGACCGAGACGCTGAGCTGCTTCAGCTTGTTGAGACTGGCCACTGGCAGTTTGCCCCGAGTGCGGCGTGTGGGGGTTCTCTGCCGGCTGCGACTCAGCCGCAACACGAGGACTCCCCAATAGTCCAGCTCCTTCTGTAGCAGAGACGGGCTGCTGTAAAAGCAGCGCGTGCTGAATAACCATAGATATCAAAAGATAAAAAATGCAGAGTCTGCAGGCAGTGGAGCGTTTTGACGCTGAGCGCTTCATCTTTCTCGTGAGCGTTTCAAGCGACAGTATCGAAACAAAGTTGAATCTCTACACAGCGCCGCGGCGTAGCCAGCGTTACTGAGGCGGTCAAATTGGATACCGAATTGACGATTTGAGTGGATTTCGAACTAGACGCTTTCCAGAATGAAACGAAACATATTCTCTAACGTAGGCGCACACTCTTAAGTCTGTTCCACGTCCCATCCTAATCAACAAAAGTCATTTTAGGCCTTTAGAGCCAATGGTTTCTTTTTCTATCTCATACATCCAGTCTGAAACGCGCCAGTATCTCCTTTCCTTCCAGCGCCCTCGCCATGAGTAGATGGATGTTGATGACCACGTTCATATCGCGATCTCACCGCTCCAAGATGTTGTCGACGCATTTCATAAACAGCTAGAGCAAGCGATTCACGCTTCGCTTGCCATTTTCGTCCATTTCGCGTACAGTGTTCATGCGACCCTGTTAGGGATAACTCTTGAATGTTATCGGGTTTTCAAAACTGTCCACCACTCCGCCTCGGGGACAGTAGGCGCCTTGTGGCGCTCTAGGGCTTCTTTCATTACACAGTGCATGCTTGTAATTGGCACAGAAGACTGCACTTGGTGTCCCATACCGTTTTCGCCTTCGCCGCCGTGCACTACGATCACGGGCTTCTTCTGGGCGACTCCCTTCGGCGAGTGCGTTGTTCCATGTATACTGATGTGAACGCCGTCCACTCGATAGAGGATTTGTGGAGCTAGAAATTGTCCTTGTCTAAACAAGTACCAAAAGGAATATCCAAGTTACAGAAAAAGTCGAGATGTTTCGATCCGTCTAGGCTCGGTTCGTGCAAAGAGATGACGACCACTCCACTGGAAGAAATCGCTGCGATTCTTCACTTCAGAGTCCAAGACCCATTTCCAAGTAAACTCAACAGACGGTAGCCTCTGAGAGCATATCCCACGAGAGGTGCCGTACCAGTGTCGAGTTCCTTCTCGTGGGTGGTAACAAAGAGCGGATAATTTGCCGTTGGACGGAATCGGTTACTTGATGTGCATATTTCTGTGAGCCTTTGGCATGAGCTTATGAAAAAGTCGTCAAAGAATGATGTCGAATTATTTTCCTCGTCAATTTTGCGAAGCGCATTGCAAAGCCCGACAGTTGCCTTGAAGTGGAGCGATCGAAAATTTTAGGAATCCCTGATTTGAGCGTCTTTCTCATACAGAAAAGCGAAGACTACATGTTTGTTCTTATGAGATGGATAATAGTGTGGCTTATATGAAGAACCAGTTTTAGAATGCGCCTCGAATCATTTTGAATCAGTTGAGGTAACGAGTATCAGCGCGAAAGCGTTGGAGCCACTCCGAGGAGGCGACTTAGGATCCTGAAACTGTTCGCGAATGCGGAAGCCTTGATCGATACACTTGGAATGTCGAGGGTTAACATACAAACAAATGTTCGGAAGAGAATGGTAAGGCAGGAACAGAGCAATGAGTTCTGCATTCCATGTTGATCTCATACGATCACTGTTTTATTATTGTCTTTCAACTCAGTTTTGTTCGACCCCGCTGTGGTGTATCGCAGGAGATCGAGATTACGATGCGATATAACCCTATAGATCGAAGACGAATTGCCCGTAGGATATTTTTTCCTGAATATTGCAACTAAGGCTGCATTTCTCCGTCAGATCAGTCATATTGCAGTACTCAGATGGGTGAGGAGCACTGAAAAAAGCATGCATTCGTTCTGCGCGAAAACGCCATGCTCTCAAAGTGCAGTTGCGGTCTATGCTACAGAAACGACCCGTTGATCACTTTACGGAAAGCAGAAGCGACGATAGTATCCGCCACGGACGTCATTTTGTCTCATCAGCGTGTTTTTCTTGTCCTGAGAACACTGGAATACAGCCAAGAAGATAACAGTTCTGGTTCAAGCACGGCCACCTTCCAGCGAATCGCGACTTCAGCGTTTCTGGAACTTTGCGATCGGAATGAGGTATGAGGACGTCGGTTTGTTTCTTCAGTCGAAGAGAATTTCTCCGGATGAAACTGTCGGAGCATATATGCGTATTCGCGGAGTAGGCAGCCCGGTATATGTACAATCGGATGCGCAGAGAACAACGATATCGTATTCTTCTCTAGATGAAGTGGATCCAAATGGCGGCCTCAGTTTCGCTCGTTCAGAGGACTCATACAACAGAACCCACTTTGCCGAATCACTGAAGACTTTTCCTCACGTCTGCAGACGTTTCTCTATTGAACCACGTGACACTTCGCATTCCATCTTGCGTACGAGCTTATGTCGATTATATCGGGCTAGAGCAGCTTTTGATCCCTCTGTCCGCTTCGAGGTTCAACCCCATCAAATCAGTGCTTTCTATCGTGACAAATAATGATCGCTCAAAGACCAATCGGTGACGCTCTTACCAAACGGTGCCGCCTGGACACAAGTCGTCCATCCTCCTCAAGTCCTTCTCGCTCGGGGAATGTACCAACCCAAGGGCATAGACAACTGCGTTCATTTGACGAAATGAAAAATCCTAGGGAAAGTGACGGAAACGTAAGTAGAGGATCCTGAGAAGCCATAATCCCCGAGTAGGGCAAAAAGAACGAAAAATTCCTCTTCTCGCCGACCATCGAACGGAGAAGAGCAAGTGACGAAGGAGCAGAAGATGATGAAGGGAGATAGGCGAGAAAAAAGTGTTTGCCCAACGGGACGATAACAAAACTGCAGTGGCACCAAGGGCGTCGTCTCTAGGAATCCCTACAAAGTTGAGCTCCACAAGAGGCAATAAACGCAAGGAGTTCATGAACCGAGACCTCATCCTCGCCTTCAACATCGGACGGTATGCGATGCTGAAGACGAGACTCGAGGAGCAGACGACAGCAAACTTTGTGGGACAGCGTCTCAGGCTCGAAGTGTCTGTGGTGAAACTGAAGCCATTTGCAGAGTGTCGGGCAAAAAGGCTGGGAGGCTTCTGCGCGTCGGCATATGCACGCACTCCTTAATAGCGAAACTTTTCCGTTTACTGACATGTGTTTTGGATCAAAGGCCATGAAAAATTCCAGCATCACATGGACCTTTCGCTTCCGGAGCACCACGCTTGTGACCACTGTCGCTGGAGTTTGAAGTCTCTATTCCGTTGCTCACGTCCAACAGTCACCATCTAGAATGCAGGAATCTCGTTGAAGCTCGGCAAAAGCCGCACAGTGGGATCGGGTGAAGGTCGCTCACACAGAGCAAGAATCTGTTTATGTTTTTGTGGTTGGGTGAAATAACCTGGATTCCGCCTGTCGCACCAATATCGCTGGTTACCAGTCAGAAATCTCAGCTCCCTTTCAGTTGCTTCTCCGTTCCACAAGCATTTGGTGATTACATTGATGCAACCGATTTGGTCGGATTCTTCAAGCGCGTCCATTTGGAGCGAAATAGAAACAATCGTTTCCAAAACAGTCCGCCAGTGATCAGCTGATTCCGATTGTATGCGATCTGGATAAGTGTATTCCAGAGGACTTGTCAATTCCGAGTGTCTGAAGGGCCGCTCTCAAATATAAATTGATCCACGGGACTCGATATCTGAATACGTAACAGCTGCTTGCTCTCTGGTGCAAACTTCTCCCGCAGCATCAGCATGGAGAGCGTCAACGCGTATAACCCCAAGAGAATTTGGCTCTCCCGCCGGAACGCTTTGCTTAGAGAGACGTTATTCATCTGCATTCGAGCCAGGATTGCATCACCGGTATCTGCCTCTCCAACAGTGTTTGACTTCTGCAGACGGAGTCCACGAAGCTCATTCACTGCGAGACCCTGAAACGCCCATCGAATAAGACTGATCTCGGGAATAGAGCGCGCCCACGAGGGGGGGTTTGTTACAAAAAAGCCACCGAAAACGATGAAAATAACCATCAGTGCCGGTCCAATTGCAACTGCAGCCTGAGTTGTGGGTGCAATAGCGCCAACGCAGAGCCCGAAGGCCGCGCTGGCGAATGACTCGAGCGTGAGCATGCCAAGGAATCGACCTAAACGTCCCTGGGTGGCTCGCAAACCACAGAGACGGTGCGTCAAAATTCCAAACAGCACAGGAAAGGCCGCGGCTATGGGAGCTTCTGCCAACAGCTTCGTCGCTATGTATACAGAGAGATCATACATTCCCCTCGCGCGCTCCTTCGATGCAATCGAACGCTCCTCTGTGAAAATATACAATGTCTTAACCAACGCAGACATGGCTGTATTGATGGTAGAAACCTGCAAGAGACCAAGCCTGTCTTGAGCTGCGGCTTGGCTGAGACCGAGGCGATAATAGATCGATCCGAAAAGAAGCGCTGAGAAAATTGTTGACCCCAAGCGTGCCAAATTTGTTTTCCAGTCCCTCGAAACCTGTCGCCAGGCGCGCTGCAACAGCAACCGGGCTTGTGTCCGAAGCGGAACCACAGGCCGCAGCCTTACCTTTAAAGCTCTCTCGGAAACTGCTTTCGTTCCTTCCAGTTCATTAGACGGGATCGAAAGATGTATCGGAACCGCTGCGATAAGTTTCGACACTTTTCGACGTGAGTGCTCAGGTTGAAGCTGGTCTGGTGAAACCTCATCTATAAGCCACTCAGCCACGGATGACTCGGCAGGCCGCTGTAGGCCAAGAACTTGTTCAAAGTGCTCTGCAGCCAGTCTATACTCACCAGCATATACGATCTCACCATCGCAGAGGATTATGAGATCATCAATGAGATCGAGAATGCTGCTCCTCGGCTGGTGCAAGGTCACAATCACAGTCCGGCTTTCATCGGCAAGTCTTCGAAACACCTCCATCACTTTTAGCGCCTGACTCGCATCTAAGCCCGTTGTAGGTTCATCCGCAAAAATGAGACTCGGGCTACCAAAAAGCTCACAGCCGATGGCGAGGCGCTTCCGCTCGCCTCCAGACAAACCAGGATTCCGAGCATCACCAATACGTGTTTCAGCACAGCGCCCGAGACCAAGCTCAGAAATAAGATTCTCCACAAAAGCTTGGCGTGCGCTCTTGCTGAGTCGTCGGGGCAGCAAGAGCTCCGCATAAAATTCGAGCGTCTCGCGAGCTGTCAGTTGCGAGAAGAAACTTTCCTCCTGCTCGATAAACGCAGTCCGAAAAGGAGCTTGAGTGCTGCCGCTATTTCCCGTGTTCGAAGTATTCCCCACGAGCTCCCTTGCCTGAGAGGCTTGTCGAATGCGAATCCGCAAGTAACCTTGAACGGAATAAGCACCAGAGTTGGGGAGCCGGCCCGCCAGTACCCGCAACAGCGTGGACTTGCCACTACCTGAAGCACCCATTATTGCGAGAATTCGACCTGGTCGAGCAACCCCTCTTGCATGGGATAAGATGAGGCGTCCAGCAGGATGCCGCTTGTCTTTAACTTTCACTCGCACGTCCCCCCACTCGAGGAAAACTGCCGGAGGCGCTTTGTGAAGCTCCTCGGTACTCAGAGCGATATCATCTTTTTCCCTTCCCCTTCTCGAGAGGCTTCTTCCTGCGAATATTGCAAGTAAACCTGCTCCCACGACCCAGATCATATCTCTGTTCGAACTCTAAGCTCACGCTCCCGATTCAATAGAGCAACAGAGGAAAAAACTTCTTGAGGAGGTAATCGCAATGATTCCAACGATCGGCAGCGTCTGCATGAGAGAGCCCTCTGCGCGAAATTGTGTACGTAACACTCATCACAGAGAATGCTTTTCAAGCGTTTTCGGAATATTTGTCTGAGCCTCAAATAGACATTAGGAAAACGGATATGTGGTCCGCAAGCTAGTTCTGCAGTTTGATCAGAAGGATAGACAACCGCCGAAGGGTGGCGGAATTTATGAGCTTATGGAAAGAAGAGAGGTTGCCTGGACGCTTCTCCTCCATGAATATGGAATAATGTTCGAGTTTGCGGAGGCACCTCGTGGAAGGCACCTCGTGGAAGGCACCTACCATGCACGACGAAACACATACAAAGCCATTGAGCGTGAAATCTTGGACGTAGCGGGACATTTGTGTTCAGACAACGGGGCGCCCCGTCACCAGAAATTCTCGCTGCTGCAGGCCTTCAAACCTCTGACGCGTTGGTTAAGAATGAGTAGAAAGAGATTAAAACTTGTTAGGTTCCGAAGTTCTGTGATCTGCTGTCATGGCGATTGCCCGCGCTCGGGGCGGGGAGTTCAGAAGCTACAGCATCGTGCACCAGAATATGTCCCCTAAGATTCAAACACTGCAAGCGACGCTCTCGTCAAAGGAAAAGAGGATCTAATCTAGAAGCTTGGGTCTCTCATGAACGAAAGCTATTCCAGGTCTTTTCGGAAATTAGAGCCAAGCGGGTAGTCTGGGAACGCGTAACTCAAATCGCGCGCCAACAGATAAAACCATCAGGAACTCGCGTGCAGAATATAAAGTATTCGAAGTTTATGAATATGGGTCCCGCCAAGGTCCATTTGCTCGCAAAGCATCGTAGAGCACAGCTCCGATGCGAAAATGGCGTACCCAGCGCCACAGGGAGCGCAATCGTCGCGTTCGGCACTCAGAAATAAGACGCCGTTGGAATTAACCAAACCCTAAGTTTCAACGGCAAGAATGGCATCAGCCGTTTTGCGGAACATACCCATACGCGGAGCGCAACTGTGGGCACTCCCCAGAACCTCGGCCGCTATTGCGCAGCCCAGGAATCCCAATTCTAATCACGGAATTCGCACTGTGTAAGATAAGCGAAACAAAAAAAATGTCCCACAACCATGGTAGGTAAATATATATCCAGTCCCAGACGCCTCCCAGTAGTTCCTGACCAGCCCCTGCCATCGGCTGCAGCTTCGCCTTGTGCACTTCAAGCCTCAGGGGCTGCCCCACAATGCTGGATCGCGTCGGCTCTGCGGGCCTCGTCTCCAGAACCGCACATT
>Ga0078972_1001155_pt2 | contig 76364 bp, 84 predicted proteins | sample YelNatPaOPGAMG01_FD_67568 | JGI IMG/M metagenome (GOLD analysis project Ga0078972, IMG submission 67568) | Hot spring thermophilic microbial communities from Obsidian Pool, Yellowstone National Park, USA - OP-RAMG-01 (SPADES assembly) (version 2) | ecosystem: Environmental > Aquatic > Thermal... | reverse complement strand
ACCAGCTCTTTCAAAAAACCGGCTGGCGCTCTCGCCCCCGTCGCGCGGAGGTCGCAGCTCAACACCAGGGTCAGCGCTGGCCGGGCGCCAGACGCCTTCAGCCATCCTGCCGCCAGCGCGGCTGCTTGCGGCAGAACGAGCGCGGGTACGACCTGATCCACCCCGGATGCACCCAGGTCGATCAAGGTGAAGGTGGCGCCGCTCAGTTCCTCGGCTCGCAGGCGGCCCTGCCGCGCCCGCTCGGCCAGCTCCAGGCGCGCCCTCGCCAGTTCGAACAGCCCCAGCCTCCCGGCCGCGCGCACCACCGGAAAGAGCATCCCTGGCCCGCCCTCCACCCCCAGCGCCAGGTGGACCTCCGCCTGAGCAACCGCCCTGTCTCCCTCCACGCGCGCATTGAGCGTTGGATAGCGCGCCAGCAGCCGGCAGGCGATCAGCGCCAGGAAATCGGCCGCCTCCGGCCTTGGTTGGCCTGCCTCCAGCCGCTCCAGGATGCGCTCGCGCACCTCCAGCAGACGGGCAGCATCGGCCTGGCGCGTGAAGGCGGCCGCATAGCTCCCCCGCAGGTCCTCCAGGCCGGCCGCAGACGCGCCCCGGCCGGGCAGCGCCGCCGGTGCGGCTGCGGCTTCGACCGCCGGCGCCCCCATCCTGCGCTCCGCAAGGTAAGCCAGTACATCCCGCTCGACCACCGCGCCCAGCGGCCCGCTGCCGCGCCCGCGCAGATCGGCCAGCGCCGCGCCGGCTGCGTCCAAACGCCGACGGGCGCGCGGGCTGGCCAGGATGCGCTCTCGGAACCCGGCGTTCTCCACACGCCGCGCCTCGCCGCGCCTGGACGCGGCATCCGGCGGTTCGACCTTTACCGGCGGCTTCACCCCCTCCTCTCGGCCTGGCGCGCCGGCCGCCTGCATCAGCGCCTCGCCCTCCCCGGCAATCCGCCCGATGACCGCGCCTGTTCTCACCTCCTCGCCCGGTTGGGCCAATATGGCCGCCAGCCGCCCATCGGCCGGCGCCTCGACCTCCAGGGTGGCCTTGTCCGTCTCGACGGTGAACAGCGGCTCGCCTTTTGCCACCGGATCGCCCACCTGCTTGAGCCACTGCACCAGCACCAGCGTATCCAGCGTCTGGCTGAGGGGCGGCATACGCACATCGGTTCCCATGGCAACTCCCCTCACAGCATTGACAAGGCCGCCGCCAGGATCTGCTTCTCGCCGGGCACATAGGCGCGCTCAAGCGCCGGGGCGAATGGCGGCGGCACATCGGGGGCGGCCACCCGCTTGACGGGCGCGTCCAGCCAGAAAAAGACCTCATCGGCGGCGCGGGCTGCTATCTCGGCGCCCCACCCGCTGGTCAGATTGTCTTCCTCGACGATCAGCAGTCGCCCGGTCTTGCGCACCGACTCAAAGATCAGCTCCTCGTCCAGGGGCACCAGGCTGCGCGGATCGATGACCTCGGCCTGGATGCCCCGCTCGGCCAGGGTCTCGGCGGCAGCCAGCGCGCGGTAGACCATCAGCAGGTTAGCCACAATGGTGATATCCGCGCCCTCGCGCCGCACGGCGCCCTTGCCGATGGGCACGGTGTAATCCTCCTCGGGCACCTCGCCTACCGGGCTGAGCGCGCCCTTCTCCGTGCGCGGCCCTTTGGAGCCGTAGAGCAACTTATGCTCGAAGATCAGCACGGGGTTATCGTCGCGCACAGCGCTCTTGAGCAGTCCTTTGGCGTCGTAGGCGGTGGATGGGCAGACCACCTTGAGACCGGGCACGTGGGTGAAGAAGGCTTCCAGGCTCTGGGCGTGCTGCGCTCCGCGCGCGGTAGCGCCGACCGGGGCGCGCATCACCAGCGGCACCGACAGCGTCCCGCCGGACATGTAGCGCAGCTTGGCGGCCTGGTTGGCGAGCTGGTCCATCATGTTGAACAGGAAGTCGCCGTACTGCACGTCGGCGATGGGGCGCATGCCCGCGATCGCCGCTCCCACCGCGATGCCGGCGATGGCGGCCTCCGAGATGGGCGTGTCGAGGATGCGCTCGTGGCCGAATTCATCCGAAAGTCCCAGAGTAACGGTAAAAGCGCCGCCGAAGCCGCCCGTCACGCCAATGTCTTCCCCGATGCAGAAAACGCGCTCATCGCGGCGCATCTCCTCGCGGATGGCCTGGCGCAGGGCTTCGGCAATGGTCATCTTCGCCATGACTCACTCCTTGAAGACATCCGTGAACAGATCTGCCGGGTCAGGCTCGGGGCTGTCCTCGGCGAAGCGGATGGCGTCCTGGATTTCAGCCTCCACATCCGCCTCGATGCCGCTCAGCCCGTCCTCATCAGCAACGCCGGCCTCGAGCAGGTAAGCGCGGAAGCGCGGGAGGGGGTCTTTCGCCTTCCACTGCTCCTCTTCGGCGCGGCTGCGGTAGGTGCGCGGGTCCGAGCGCGAGTGGCCACACTGGCGGTAAGTCAGGCACTCGAGCAGGGTTGGCCCCTCGCCCCGCCGGGCGCGCGAGACCGCTTCATCCGCCGCCCGGTAGACCGCCAGGACATCGTTGCCATCCACCGTAAGACCGGGCATGCCGTAAGCGGCAGCGCGTTGGGCCACGCTTTCCACTTTGAAGGCGAGATGGAAGTGCGTCGAAGCTGCGTACAGGTTGTTCTCGCACACGAACAGGACGGGCAGGTTCCAGATGGCGGCGCAGTTCATCGCCTCGTGCCAGGCGCCCTCGTTGGCGGCTCCTTCGCCAAAATAACAGACGGCTACGAAGCCCCTGCGCTGCATCTTGCTGGCCAAAGCCAGTCCGGCGGCAATGGGCGCGTTCCCTCCGACGATGGCAATGGCGGGCAGCATGCCCACGCGCATATCGCCCACGTGCATGGAGCCGCCCTTGCCCTTGCAGGCGCCGGTAGCCTTGCCAAACAGCTCGGCCATGATGGCTTGCGGTGCGACGCCCCTGGCTAATGCGTGACCGTGCGGGCGATGCGTGCTGAGCACGAAGTCATCCGGGCGTAAGGCTGCACTGACCCCCGCGGCAATGGCCTCCTGGCCGATGTACAGGTGCAGCGTGCTGGGGATGCGCCCCTGCATATACAGCTCGTTGACCGTCTCTTCGAAGCGACGGATCAGACGCATGCTCCGATAGATGCGCACAAGCTGCTCGACCGTCAATCCGTCCCTTCCGCCGGCAATATCGGATTTCTCAGCGAGTGTCATATGGGTATCCTGTGTCAATGACGATCGAGGTAAATAGCCGGGCCTCACTCCAGGTTTTTATCTGCATAGGAGGGGTGGAATTGCCTGCCCATGTAGCCCCAGGGAGTCTGTGGGCGCACACGGATGCCCCATTGCTCGATGGCCGCCTTCAATTCGGGTTTTTCCCGGGCGGCTTCCGCCAGAGGCACGCCCTGCAGGGTCGCGTCGATGGCCTGGCGCCAGGCCATCGCCCCGGCGGTATAACCCAGCGGATGGCCGAGCATACCGCCTCCGGCCGGGATGATCATGTCAACGCCGAATTCCTCCATCAGCGCCGGAACCAGGCCGGGGTACATACCGGCGGCTGGCATGGGAAAGGTGGGCTTAATGTGGTACATCGGCGCAACCATGACCTGATAGTTGCGGGCCGCCTCCTCTGGAGAGACCATCGGGATGCTGGTCCAGATGCATGGCGAGAGCATCATATCCGCGCCGCACAACCGGCATAGTTTGGAGAAAACCGGAAAGCTGATGGTGGGAATCTGGCTGAGCATATGCGAGACGTGCAACAGCACCGGTGCGTTTACTTCAGGGTCTTCGGTGAGCAGGCGCAGCGCCGATGGCCCGGCGGAGTAGGCCAGCAGCAACCCCGAAGCGCCCATTGCGACTGCCTTGCGCGCCTTGGCGTTGATGCGGTCAACCTCGTCGGTGATGGAAAGCATGTAGAGCATCTTGTGCCCGGTTTCGCGCTCGGCGCGCTCGATGGCCTTGAGCACGGCCTCCAGGCGCTTCTCCCAGGGCGAGTTGGCCAGGTCGCTGAGCATCTCGTCATCCTTGCACAGATCCGCGCCGCCCAGGGCCGTCTGGTATACCTGATTGGCCGTCTCCTCGGGAGTCATGCCCATCTTGGGCTTGATGATGTGCAGCACGAGCGGCCGATCAAACACACCCAGCCGCTCACGCACGCCCTGAATGCCAAATTTAGGGCCTTGGAAGCGGGCGACCAGCTCTTTGGGGAAGAAGATATCCAGCAAACGCACCCTATCCGAAAAGGCAAAGCAATTGCCGGCTATGGTGAGGAGCATCATGGGCACATTCAGGTTGACGTCCCAGGCATCGATGGGAAAACCGATCTGAACGACAGCCGCCTTGGTATGAGGCTTATCGAGCGGCACCTCATAATACCCCAGCACCTTGCTGGTCAGTTTTTCACGCACCGCGCCGGTATCCTCCTTGACGCGCATCCAGGAGGATGTGGAGCCTTCCAGGGCCATGCGTTGCACCTGGCCAAGGTGCTCGATCCAATCCTCGCCTTCCAACGTGTCCTGGATGAAATAAGTGGCCACGATATAGCGGTCGTGGTTGATGCTCTCCCACTGGAAGTCGAACATTTCGGGGTCGAAAATGCGTTTCATGGGTCTTCTCCTGATCGGGAAATGAGGGCTCGCTTCCGGCGTGGGGCGCTGAAATTGGAAGTGAACCGCTGTGCACTTGTATAATTGTGCGTACAAGAATACTATAGCATTTGAAACCGTCCGAGTCAAGCTGTTGCTTGACTTTGATATCCCATCTTGATATACTGATATCGAATGATCCTGTTTATACAAGCAAACAGGTTGTTTTATCTGGATGGAACATATGGAACCGCTCGCTATTGTAGGCAAGCTGAACAAGGAACTACCCGTTCCCTATTATTATCAGATCGTGCAAATCCTGCGGAATGCCATCGGCGCCCACCCCGCCGGTGAAGAAACGGAGATCACCCTGCCCTCCGAGAATGAACTGTGCGAGCTCTTCCATGTCAATCGGGGCACGATCCGCCACGCGCTGGAGGTGCTTCAGAGGGAAGGTTTGATCTATCGGGAGAAGGGGCGTGGAACCTTCTTGCAGCGCCGCCGGCTTGAGCTGGATCCCACCACCCTTTGTTCCACCTCTGAAGATCTACGCTCGCGCGGCTGGACGCCTGGAGCGCGCCTGCTCGGTCTGAGCCTGATTACGCCACCCGCACACATTCAACAGCGCCTTAACCTTTCCCCGCAGGATACCGTCTGGGAGATCCATCGCTTGCGCCTGGCCAACGGTGAGCCGATCAGCCTGCAGTGGTCGTACCTCCCCAGTCAACTGACGCCCGGCCTCAATCAGATGGATCTGACTGCCTCGCTGTTCGCCCTCTTGAAGAATCGTTTCGGCATCCAACTGAAATTTGCCGACCAGACCATCCGCACGCGCCTGGCCACGGAAGAAGAAGCCGCGTTTCTGGAAATTAGCGAACGGGTACCCGTCTTCGATATCACCCGTGTCACCTACGATCAGGAACAGCGGCCGGTGGAATATCTGAGCTCGTTATGGCGCGGCGACCGCTATGATTTACGCGTCAAGCTGGCTTTGCGCACAGCAATCGCCTGAGCTTCTTCTCAATCCTGATGGGAACATGGAGGGAATACTATGGACTCGACGCTTCGTTTTTCCGCCAACATCAACACCTTCAATGCAGGGGCGGATCGCTATGTGCTGTCCGGCTACGGAGAGCGCTATTCGACCGAGCAGCTAATCCGCTTCGCCGCCAGCGTACCAGGCCTGACCGGGGTCGAACTGGTTGGGTTATGGCATGTGAATGACGAGAACGTTGCGCAAATCCAACGCTGGGTGCATGATGCCGGGCTGACGGTTACCTGCGTCACTCCGGACATCTGGGCTTCGGCCAAATGGGGCAAGGGATCGTTCACCTCCAACGATCCGGCCATCCGCCGCGCCGCCATCCAGGAAGTGAAAAAGTCCATGGACTGGGCTCGCCAGCTCGATTGCGAGGTAATCGACCTGTGGTTCGGCCAGGATGGCTACGATTATCCCTTTCAAGCCGATTTCCCTGCCGCCTGGGAGCGTCTGATCGAGGGCGTGGCCGAGTGCGCCGAGCACCAGCCGGAGGTCAAGATCGTGCTGGAGTACAAGCCCAAAGAACCGCGTACGCACTGCTACCTGGCCACCGTCGGCAAGACGCTGCTGCTGATCGAAAAAGTGAACAAATCCAACGTGGGCGCGATGATCGACGTGGGCCACGCGCTGATGGGGTACGAAAACACGGCCGAATCGGCCGCTCTGCTCAGCCATTTCGGAGACAAGCTATTTTATATGCATTTCAACGACAACTGGCGCCTGTGGGATGACGACATGACCGTTGGCTCGGTGCACACCATCGAGATGCTGGAGCTGATTTACTGGCTGGACAGAGTGGGCTACCGCGGCTGGTACGCTTTGGATATCTTCCCTTATCGCGAGAATGGTGTGCGGGCCGCCGCTGAGAGCATCCGCTGGATCCAGGCCTTGCACGGGTTGTTGGACAAGATCGGACGCGAGCGCATCAGTCAGGTCGTCACTTCGGGGGACGCGATGGACGCTACTGCGCTGGTGCGAGAGGCGCTGTTCGCATAGAACTGCCAGGTCAACCTTTATGAGAGTCTCGAACCTGCGCAATGTATGAACAGGCAGAATGAGGTCGATATCATCATTTCGGAGTATAGATTTTAATTTCGAATCGTGATATAATTCACCAAAGATGACAGAATATGTCAGGTATATGGTCATCTGAGCCTATGCGGATGGATTGGACGCCGTGGACAGGACCAAACCCGTGATGAACAGGATTCAGAAGGCGGGTTTAAGCCAAAAGGAGCAGGTCTGTTATAATATTACCTGGTTTATCTGATTTGGAGTACTAATAGAAGTTCACTTATTGGTAGGTGTGGGCTGTGGCGATTGAAGCTGCATTACAGGTAACCGAGCTGCTCCATAGAGCTCCTGCCCTTGATCGTGTACCGGGCGGACGCATTGTCGCACGTAGACCCCCGGTTTTAGCCTGTGAACGGGGCGCCCGTTCCTTACACGGTGTATGCGCCTGTCGGCAGGTTGTCAATCAGATTCCCTTCAAAATCAATAAACGGATAATGCAGAGCAGTCAGAAGGGCGCGAGAGATGCGGAGCCGCCCCTCCGCATCGTCGCACGCAATCGCATCGGTAGGCAGGTCGTTCATTCGGCATTACCTGGGAGAGAATGGCTTGAGCGAGAAACGCATCCAACAGGTGCTCGAAATAGAGGAACAGGCTGAGGCGATCCACGCAGCGGCGCTGAAAGAAGCCGAGCAGTTGCCTATCCAGGCCGAAAAAGAGGCTCAGGCTCTGCTCGAAAAAGCTCGCAGCGAAGCAGAGACAGAGGCGCAACGCATCCTGGCGAGCGTCAACGCCGAGGAAGAAACTGCCAGGATCCTGGCCGATGCCGAGGAGAAAGCCAGGCGGCTCGATGCTCCGGCGATGACCAATTTCGATCGGGCAGTAGCATACGTGATCTCCAAGGTCATCAACAGGGAATAAGCAGCGATGGCCAGCGGCGGGGTCTTCAGCTATGCGGGTATCAATGCGCGTGTGCGCGGCATGGTCTCCGCACTGCTAGGCTCGCAGGAGTGGTCCGAGCTGATCAAGGCTTCGGATTTCAATTCCCTGATCGGCCTGTTGCGGCGCACGCGCTACGGCCCTTATCTGTTGAGGGTCGAAGACAAGGACCTGACCCCCCGCCGTGCGGTGTATCAGATCAAAAGCCACATGACCGATGTCTTTTTGATCTTGTTGCGCACGGCTCCCAAAGTCACCCACCCGCTGCTCACCCTCCTGTATCGCAATTACGAGGTCGAGAATTTGAAGGCCGTGCTGCGGGGAATCGTCAGCCGATCTCCCTGGGAGCGCGTGCGTGATGTCTTGTTCCCGTTGAACTCGCTGAGCAATCTGCCGGCCCAGGCGATGGTCGAGACCGGCAACGTCGAAGAGGCGGTTGAGCTCCTGAGAGGCAGTCCGTATTACACCACACTCTCTCACGCCCTGACCCGCTTCACTTCCGAGCAAAGCCTGTTTCCGCTCGAGGTGGCTCTGGATTTGAGCTACTGGCGCGAAGTGTGGGCCAGCATCAACCAGTTGCCAAAGTTGGATCGCGAGCATGCACTGACCATCGTCGGCTCATTACTGGACATGAACAACCTGATGTGGGCGATCCGCTACCGGGTGTACTACAACCTGTCGGAAGAGGAGCTGATCAACTACACCCTGCCCTTCGGCTACCAATTGCAGGACGCCGACGTGCGCGCCATTGCAGCCGGCGCCGATATTCCCCAGGTGGCGCTGCATGTCTATCCCCGCCTTGTTGAACTGGATGAGTACCTCCGGGTACCACGCGAAGGCCTGCCCCTCCTGGAGATACAGCTTCAGAGGGCCGTGGCCGAGCAGTGCCGTAAGGCGTTCATCGGTTATCCATTTCACATCGGCGTTCCACTGGCTTTCCTGACTCTGAAAAGGATGGAGATTCAAGACCTGACCGTGTTGATCGAGGTCAAATCGTCCCACACGCCAATCGATGATTATCGTCGCTTTCTACTGCTCGGGTATGCTGCCAAATGATCCCTTGGTGATATTTCATCGGTTGGCAGGTTTCTGAATTGAGAAAGAAGACTGACTTTCAAGGCTCGGAGCGAGTATGTTCTTCCCAGAAGCGATGACGAGGGTTCGTCTGATCATCCCGGCCAGGGATTTGCTGGCAGTGACCAAAGAGCTGGCCCGCCAGGGGATCATGCATCCCATCGACGGCAGCCAGCTCGTGCCAGCAAAGGTGCAGGCCACAGGCAACTCCTGGGCCGAGAACGCTGCCGCTTACGCCTCGCTCGAGCGCCGCATTCAGGGCATCATGCAGACAGTGGGGCTGGAGGAGAAACCGGTTTCGACAGATGGGGAATCCGGGCTGGTTCCGTTCGACGAGGTAAGGCCATCGGTCGAGCAGATGGAACGGGAAGTCAGCCAGTCCACCGAGCAGCGCGAGCGTGTACAAAAGCGTCTCGAACAGATGCATGCGGTCTTCGAACAGGTTGAGCCGCTCGCGGGCATCGATATCAGTATGACCGCGTTGCGCAATCCTCGCTATACCTACTCGATACTGGGGATCATCCCCACAGCAAACATCGATCGATTGCGCACCAGCCTGGAACGCATTCCTTTCGTACTGCAAAACCTGCGCCAGGAAGAAGATCGGACGGTCGTCCTTCTCACCGGTTTGAAGCGCAATGCCGACATTCTGGAGCGTGCGGCGCGCTCCGCCTATCTCAACCCATTGAACTTGCCCGAAACGTTCGCGGGCACGCCGGGCGAATATATTGCTTCGTTGCAGCGAGAAATGGAAGAAGCCCGCAAGGAAATCGCTCAAATCGAGCGCGATTTAAGCCGGCTGCGCGACGAGCGCGGCGAACAACTACAGAAATTGTTGTGGCGCGTGCGCTCGAGCCGGATACTGGCTGAGGCAATTGCCCGTTTCGGCCGGCTGCGCTACACCTATGTGATCGAGGGCTGGGTGCCATCGGCGAAGCTGGATGATTTCTCCAGGCGTATGAAGCGGGTTGCCCATCAAATTGTGATCGACACCTTCAGTTTCAAGCGCGGCACGGAAAAGCAGAACGTGCCTGTGGCTTTGAAGAACCCATGGTTCATTCGACCATTCCAGCAGCTCGTCACCAACTACTCACAGCCCAATTACGATGAAATCGATCCAACTTTCATCCTTGCGATTACATTCCCGCTCATTTTTGGGGCAATGTTCGGTGACGTGGGCCAGGGTATTCTGTTAGCAGCGCTGGGCAGCCTGCTGGCCAGCGGAAGGATCAAGGCGCTCCGCGGTCTGGCCACCCTCGGCGGCGTGATCGTCGCCTGCGGATTAGCCGCGACCTTGTTCGGCTTCTTCTACGGCAGCATCTTCGGATTTGAAGACATCCTCCCCGCCCTTCTATTACAACCAATGCACAACGTCTTCCAAATTATGGCTTTGGGGGTTGGTTTTGGATTCGTTTCTATCAGCATCGGATATCTGGTTGCCATTTTGAATCACTGGACTTCACGAAACTGGGGGCGGCTTTTGTTCGATGCGCATGGAGTGGCCGGTCTGGTGTTGTATTGGTCCCTTGTCGCGCTGGCTGTCGAAGTCATCGCCGGCATCCATCCAGTCCCGCTCATCCTATTGGCTTTCTCCGCGCTGATCGGCGCAATCGGGGTCATGTTCTCGGAAGCTTTAGAGCATCTCGTCTCGGGTCATCGCCCTGTGGTAGAGGGTGGTATAGGCATCTATGTGGTTGGCTCATTCTTCGAGCTTTTCGAAAACCTGATCAGTCTGTTGAGCAACAGCATCTCCCATATCCGCGTGGCCGCCTTTGCGGTGGCGCACGTCGGGCTGAGCGCCGTCTTCTTCATTTTGGCAAACTTAGTCAGCTCCTCCCATGGAGCAGGCTACTGGCTCGTTCTTGTTATTGGCAATCTGTTCATCGTGGGGTTTGAAGGCGTCATCGTCAGCATCCAGACGATGCGTTTGGAATATTACGAGTTCTTCAGCAAATTCTTCACTGGCGGAGGGATGAAGTATGAACCATTGACCCTGCAACCCACAGCAGAGGATTGAATGCAAGTCTGTTTTTCAGGACGTCCATTCATCGGGCAGGTAGAAGGAAATTAAATCACACTCGAAGGAGAAGACAAGAAATGTTGAAATTGATCGTTGCGGTGATCGCGGGTTTGGTGCCAATGATTCCGGCCGTAATTTATTTCCTGCGGGAGCGGCGTCGTTCCCTGACCAACGCCACACGGGGTCTGGTATGGGGTTTGAGAGGGTTCAATCTGGTGATCGGGTTGATGGTCCTGGGTCTGGGATTGGTCTGGCTGGCCTCGCCATCGACCGTAATGGCATCCGGCCTGGTAGCCCAGGCTGCGACCGTGGATCCCTATGCATCGCTGGCCGCCGCCCTCGCGACCGGCGTGGCGACCATCTCGGCGGGTATCGCCGTGAGCAATACAGGTGCGGCAGCCTTGGGCGCCATCGCCGAAAAACCCGAAACGTTTGGCCGAGCACTGGTTTTCGTCGGCCTGGCAGAAGGCATCGGTATCTATGGACTGATCATCGCAGTTCTGATCTTAAACCGGTAAGGCTGCGATGAAGCTCATGGTGATCGGCCACCCAGACGCGGTGCTGGGATTCTCGCTGGTAGGCGTCGAAGGCAAAGCCGTAACTTCTGCCGAGGAGGCCAACCGAGCGCTGGACGAAGCTCTGTCAACCAACGGCGTTGGCATCATCCTGGTGACAGAAGATGTGGCAACCATGATTGGAGCGAGAATGGACCAGCTCAAGATGCACAGCACCGTCCCTCTGGTGGTCGAGATCTCCGCGCCCGAGGGAGTCCGTCCAGTCAAACCTCCGCTCAGCGAGGTGGTCAAGCGGGCCATTGGCATCAAGATCTGATCTGGCCTCTGAGCCAGAATTGAATTTGCGGATAAAGATCAGGAAGAAGAATATGACACCGGTTGAAGATACGATCGATACGCTCTCCCAGGCCGTGCTAACCGAGGCGCGTGACGAATCGGAGAAGATTCTTGCGGAAGCGCGGCAAAAAGCCGAGGAAATTCGCCGGGAAGCGCAGGAACAGGCGGCTGCAGCGCGTAAAGCCATCCTGGAAAGGGCGGCGCTCGACGCGGAGCGCATTCGCAGCCGGGTCATCGCTACGGCCCAGCTTCAGGCCCGCATGCTGCAATTGGAGCATCGCGAAAAACTGCTGGACAAGGTATTCGATGCCGCCCGCCGACAACTCCCCAGCGTACAGCAATGGTCCGATTATGATCAGATCGTCAGGGAACTTTTGCGTGAAGCGCTGCACCGTTTGGGTGCACAGAAAGCCCAAGTCCTGGCCGACGAAGTGGCACGCCGTGTATTGACGAACGGGGTACTGGCCGAGATCTGCGAAGAAATGAAGGTCGAACTCAACCTCGGACCGACCCTCATGTCGGGCACAGGATTGATCGTCGAAACTGAGGACGGACGGCTACGCTTCGATAACACCCTCGAAACACGGCTTTCCCGTCTGCAGGATTCGCTTCGCTCATCGGTTTATCATATCTTGATGGGAGAAACGTTATGAGCGATCAGATCGGAACAGTTACCTGGATCAGTGGGCCGGTCATCCGTGCCCGCGGTTCCCGCCAGGTGACCATGTTGGAGCTGGTTGAGGTTGGGGAGGAACATCTGGTGGGCGAGGTGATCGGCCTCGACGACGACCTGATCACCATCCAGGTTTACGAAGAGACCTCGGGCATGCGGCCGGGCGCGCCGGTGTTCGGCACCGGCCTGCCGCTCTCTGTGGAGCTTGGCCCGGGTTTGCTGCGCAGCATCTTCGACGGCATTCAGCGTCCACTGCCCGTCATCGAGATGCGCAGAGGCGCATTCATCCGTCCGGGCGTCCACCTCACCCCTCTTTACCACAAAGACCGCTGGAACTGGACGCCTGTGGCCAAGGCCGGCGACGAGGTGAGCGGCGGGGCCATTCTGGGCACCGTCCCTGAAACAGCCGCGCTCGAACACCGCGTGATGGTGCCGCCCAACCTGCAAGGCACACTGACCTGGGTTGCACCGGCGAAAATGTACACAATCGATGAGACGATTGCCCGCCTGCGCACCGAGACCGGCGAAGTCGAGTTGACCATGCTACAGCGCTGGCCTGTGCGCCAGGCGCGGCCATACCGCGCCCGTCGCGGCAAATCCGAGCCGTTGATCACCGGCCAGCGTGTGCTGGATACATTTTTCCCGCTGGCAAAGGGCGGCGCGGCAGCGATTCCAGGCGGCTTCGGCTCTGGCAAGACCGTTACCCAGCACAGCATTGCCAAGTGGGCCGATGCGCAGGTGATCGTTTACATCGGCTGCGGCGAACGCGGGAACGAGATGACCGAAGTGCTGCAGGAATTTCCCCACCTGATCGATCCACGCACCAACCGTCCGTTGATGGAGCGCACCGTGCTCATCGCCAACACCTCCAATATGCCCGTGGCAGCTCGCGAAGCCAGCATCTACACCGGTATCACCATCGCCGAATATTACCGCGACATGGGCTACCACGTCGCCTTGATGGCCGATTCGACCTCGCGCTGGGCCGAAGCCCTGCGTGAGATTTCGGGCCGCCTGGAAGAGATGCCAGCCGAAGAGGGCTATCCGGCCTACCTGGCCGACAGCCTGGCTGAGTTCTACGAACGAGCCGGCGCGGTGGAGACGCTGAATGGGCGGTTCGGCTCTATCAGCGTGATCGGTGCCGTTTCCCCGCCTGGCGGCGACTTCTCCGAACCGGTCACCCAGCACACCAAGCGATTCATTCGCTGCTTCTGGGCGCTGGACAAGTCGCTGGCTTCGGCTCGCCACTATCCCTCGGTCAACTGGCTGGATAGCTACAGCGAATACGTGGAAGATGTTTCCGATTGGTGGCGCCAGCAGGTTGGCCTCGACTGGTACGCCATGCGGACGATGGCCATGGAGATCCTCAGCGAGGAGGATCGCCTCTCGCAAATCGTCAAGCTGGTTGGACCGGATACCCTGCCGGACGAACAACGCCTGATCCTGGAAACAGCCCGCCTGCTGCGCGAGGGTTTCTTACAGCAAAATTCCTTTGACGATGTGGATGCATTCTCGACCGTCCAGAAGCAAATCCGCATGCTCAACCTGATTCTTTACTTCCACCAGCGCGCCCAGCGCGTAATCAAACGAGGTGCACCCATCTCGGTCATCCATGCCTTGCCGATCATAGACCGGTTGATACGCATGAAGATGACCGTGACCAATGAAGAGGTCGATAAGCTGGAAGGCATCCGGCAGGAAATTAACGATCAGTTCGACAAGCTGGAGGCGGAATATCTATGAGTGAGGCAGTCGATCTTGGATTACTCGAAGTCGTCGGCGCCAGCCGGGTCGAAGGTCCGATCGTGGTGGTCGAGGGTATCGGCAACGTTGGCTACGACGAAGTGGTCGAAATTGTGGACGCAAATGGAGGGCAGCGCTACGGACGCGTGCTCGAAGTGGGCAACGGCATGGCCGTCGTGGAAGTATTCGCCGGCACCACCGGCCTTTCAATCGACGGCACCCGTATTCGTTTTCAGGGACGCCCCTTTTACATCCCCGTAGCCGAGGAGATGCTCGGTCGGGTCTTCGACGGCCTGGGGCGGCCGTTGGATGGAGGGCCGCAGCCGCTCGCCGACCATTACGCCAACATCAACGGCGAACCGATTAACCCGAACGCGCGCGTTTACCCGCGCGATTATATCCAGACCGGTATCTCGGCCATCGACGGTATGAACACGCTGTTGCGCGGCCAGAAACTGCCGCTCTTCTCGGGCGCAGGTTTACCGCACGACCAGCTCGCCACCCAGATCGTACGTCAGGCCACCCTGGGCGCGCCAGTCGGACAAAAGGCTTCTCAGGCGGAACAATTCGCCATCGTCTTCGCTGCCATGGGCGTGAAGAATGACGTGGCCACTTACTTCCGCAACTCATTCATCGAAAGTGGCGCTTTGACCCGTGTGGCTACTTTCTTGAATCTGGCCGATGATCCTCCGGTGGAACGCCTGGTCACTCCACGCGCTGCCCTGACTTTAGCCGAATACCTGGCCTTTAAGCTCGACATGCACGTGCTGGTCATCCTTACCGACATGACCAACTACTGCGAAGCGCTGCGCGAGATTTCCAATATCCGCGGCGAGGTCCCCAGCCGCAAGGGCTATCCGGGTTACCTCTACAGCGATTTGGCTTCATTGTATGAACGCACCGGACGCATTAAAAACAGCCAGGGATCCATCACCCAGATCCCAATCCTAACCATGCCCAACGATGACATCACTCATCCGGTCCCGGACATCACTGGCTATATTACTGAAGGGCAGATCGTGCTGGGGCGTGAGTTGTACCTCCAGGGCATCTATCCGCCCATCTCCGTACTGCCCAGCCTGTCGCGACTGATGAAGGATGGCATCGGAGAGGGACGCACCCGCAGCGATCATAGCCACTGGTCAGCGCAGCTATACGCGGCTTACGCCCATGTGCAGGACGTGCGTGCGCTGGCTTCCGTCATCGGCGAGGAGGAATTGACCCCTGTGGACCAGCAATACCTGAAATTCGGCCGCGCCTTCGAAAGACGGTTCATCAATCAGGAGCCGACCGAAAACCGGAGCATCGAGCAGACGCTTGACATTGGCTGGCAGCTCATTTCCATGCTGCCCAAGGAGGAGCTCACCCGCCTCACCCAGGAAGAGATCAACACATATTACCAGGAAGGCTATGGCGCGAATTAATGTTCCGCCCACGCGCAGCAATCTGATTCGCATGAAACAGGAGCTGCGCTTCGCCCGCGAGGGCTATGAGATTCTCGACCAGAAGCGGGAAGTGCTGGCGAAAGAGCTCATCCGCGTGGCCGATGAAGCCGAAGCCCTCGAGCGGGACATGGAAAAGTTGATGACCGCGGCGTACTATGCGCTGGAAACGGCCATGCTCACCATGGGTCGCGAGCAGGTCGAATGGGCCGCCCTCGCGGTTCACAAGACCGTCGAAGTGCATCTCAAATACCGCAGCGTCATGGGCATCCCTATCCCGTTGATCGAAGCCAGCGGTGAACCGCCTGTCATGCCTTACAGCCTGGGCGACACCACCGCCGGCCTGGACGAGGCCAGGGCCCTGTTCCGCGAAGTGATCCAGCGCATCCCTGAACTCTCCCGTCTGGTGACCACCGTCTGGCGGCTGGCCATCGAGCTTCGCAAGACACAGCGGCGGGTCAATGCTCTCCAATTTATATTCATACCCAATTACGAGGAGACCATCACATTCATCCAGAGTTCGCTCGAGGAGCGCGAGCGGGAAGATATCTTCCGCCTCAAACTGCTCAAGACAAGAGCTGGCGATGAGCACAGCCATCCACAAGAAGTGAAAATCGAGGAAATAGAAGCGAAATAATGCTTCACGCCCACCAATTTTATGATATAATAATTACGATCTTGTGTGGGATCTGCGCACCATCCGCCAGTCCTAGCGCATGACTGGCGATTTTTTGTTTCTCTCTATACGCATACTGTTGAAGCAATGTTACAAAACGAAGTACTTTGCTTCTGGGAAGGCGGATACAGCTAATGTTAGAGCAAGATTTGGCCTTCCACGTGGGCGACCAGATCATCCATGGGGTGTATGGCCCAGGTGTGATCCTGCGCCTGGAAGAAAAACAGTTATCTGGCGAAATCGGCCGCTATTATGTCGTTCAAATTCGCGACCTGACGCTTTGGGTGCCAGCCAATGAAAAGGGTGAACAAAGCCTGCGTTTTCCTACGCCGGCGAAAGAATTCCGAAAACTTTTTCGCATACTTACCGCTCCGGCTGAGGGCCTTGCCGACGATCGCATGGAGCGAAAAATGCAACTGGCGGAACGCCTGAAGGACAGCTCGCTCGAGTCGGTGTGTGGGATCATTCGTGATCTTACGTATCACAAACACTTCAAAAAAATGAACGACAATGATAATACCGTGTTGGAACGCGCGACGAGCTTCCTGCTGAATGAATGGAGCCTGTCCATGTCTGTATCCGTCCAGCAGGCTGAACGGGAGTTAAAAGAACTGTTGACCAACGACAACACGACAAACACAGAATCCTGAATCACCTGAATTCACTGCATTAACTCCAAAAGCGACAATGCACGTCACCCAATCCTGGCTCCAAAGTTGGAAGCCAGGGTTTATAATATAGTTATCTTATCCATCTAGTCCAAAATTCATCGGCTTTCCTGCACGGCTATTGTAAGGGATCGGGCATCGGATCCGAATTTTTTTCTATACGACTCTACTGATCGGGGTTATCCGGGCATTGGACACCCGTCATAGTACCTGGATTTCATGGTTGCTCGTAAAGGGCTATCATCTGGGCCATGAATGGGGAGGGATGGTAATTAAAGATAGGAATTTCTTCTGGCCCATCGTCTGACAGGCATCGTGGCCTCAATTTGCGCGTTAAAGTCACCCTCAGTGTCATTCTACCCTTAATCATTATCCTGGGCACCTTTATGGTGTTCCAGTACAAAACCGCTTAGGCGAGAATGATGGACAACCTGAGCCTGCTGGCGTCGCAGACAGGTCTCACCATCGAAAACAGCCTGCAGCAAGCGATGCTGGATCACAACCAGGAGGAGCTTCAACACATTCTGGATTCGATCGGCGAGAATAAAATGTTGCGCGTCGTCTATCTGCTGGACACTTCCGGGCGCATCGTTTTCGCGCCAAACGGTCAGGGGGCCGGCGCACAACTGGACAACCGCGATCCAACCTGCCAGCCCTGCCACCGCCTGGCTCCCTCCGATCGTCCCAGCAGCGTTGTCGTGACTCTGCCGGGTGGCCAGCGTGTGTTCCGCACGATGAACTCAATTCGGAACCGTCCTGAATGTGAAGGGTGCCACTCGCCTTCCCATCGTTTAAATGGCGAATTGCTGACAGACATTTCGATGACCCCTCTGGAGGCGTCCCTGACCACCGACATGTGGCAGCATCTTCTCTGGTGGCTGGCCGCTCTCTTGACCTCCGCCGTTGTTGGGAATCTGGTGCTCAACCGCGTTGTTCTCAGCCGGTTGGGGAAATTATCGGTTGCCATCACCAAGATGGGTCCGTGTCAGCTAACCGCGCCTCTACCCGAAAATCAGCCCGATGAAATCGGGCAGCTCTCGCTGGCCTTCAACCAGATGGTGGCGCGCGTGGATGCGCGTGAGATCGAAATTCGCCAGCTATCCGATGATTTGCAGCGCCGAAGTGCAGAGCGGGGTGAACTGCTCAAACGGCTGATCACAGCCCAGGAAGATGAGGGCAAGCGCGTCGCCCGCGAACTGCATGACGAGCTTGGTCAGGCGTTGGCCGCATTGCGTTCTCAGGCAGACCGGTTGCTGAGCAACACATCCATAACTTTTGAATTAGATGCCAAAAGCTTGACCAGGCGCCTGGCTCCAGAGGTAGAGACGGGCTTATATCGTATCTTCCAGGAAGCCTTAATCAACATCGTTCGCCATGCAGATGCACACCGGGTTTCCATACGCCTGGCCCAGACAGACGGTTGGTTTCATGGGGAAATTGAGGATGACGGCCGCGGCTTCGACCCGCAGGACATCCAACCGGGCGCGGATAACCCGAAAGACCAGGGGCTGATGGGGATGCAGGAACGAGTCGCTCAACTGGCGGGCGGTGTGGTGCTAACACTGGCAGTGGCCTTACGCTGGATCAACCGTGGAGCCAGTATTGAGGAAAGCGAGACGTTTGCCTATCCGACCCCGGCTTTGTTTAAAGACAGAGGCGAAGAATAAATATTGTCGTTGATCGATTCGAACATTTCCGATCATGAAGGTGGCAGCAGTGTTGAAGCAGCCACCCATCGATCTTCCTCCCTACTCGGCAATTTACAACCTGCTCATGGGGTGTCATGGACTAAGCAAGGCCCCCGCATCCTTATTTTTTCGGTTCAGCAAAGCGCACACCTAGACCCAGCCTAATCAGGGAACAATCAAAGCCAAATTGATAAAAACCTATTGACAACTCGCTTCTCCTGGACTATAATTTCATTAGGTAAATGGATATTTCATTGTGTGAAATACACGATGCTTAAATAGCACAAAATGATGTCCTACACACTGCGCGTTCGAACATCCCTCCTGGTTCTCCTTTCTGCGACCTGATGGTACTGTACCACCAGGTCGCACATTTATTCGTATCAGTTTTCACAAGTTGACCAATTAGCAAGCAAGAACAGAACCACGACTGTTCATGAATGTATCTTATCAATCCATCCTCTTCTCTGGAGGCTTTATGGTTTCTTCTCCAACACTGGAACGGCTGCTCGACTGCGGCGTGGTGGCTATCATGCGCGCCAATAGCTCTGACCAGCTTCTGGAGGCAGCCGAGGCGGTTCTAAACGGTGGGGTGCAGGCGATCGAGGTCACCATGACCACGCCCGGCGCGCTGGAGGTCGTCCGCCAGGCCACTGCTCAATTTGGCCAAAAGGTTCTCTTTGGCGCCGGATCGGTGCTTGACCCCGAAACCACCCGGGCGGCTATCCTGGCCGGAGCACAATTCATCGTCTGCCCGACGCTCGACGTAAGTATCATCGAAATGTGCAACCGCTATTCCATCCCAGCCATTCCGGGCGCCTATACACCCACAGAGATTCTCACCGCCTGGGAAGCCGGAGCCAGCGTGGTGAAAGTCTTTCCTGCCAGCGTGGGCGGCCCCGCCTATATCAAAGCCGTTAAAGCCCCCCTGCCCCAGGTGCGCTTGGCCGCCGTGGGCGGCGTTACTGTGGAGAACACCGCTGAATTCTTCCGCGCCGGCGTGGTGATGGTCGGCGTAGGCAGCGAGCTGGTAAATCAAAAGCTGCTGGACGCCCGCAACTTCTCAGAGATCACTGCGCGCGCCCGAAGCTTTCGCGAGCAGGCTCTCTTGGGCCGCCAGAATTGACAAAATAACATGATCGAACGCCACGTCACCTTCCAGGTCTACCCGGAAAAGACCGCCGATTTCATCGGCTTCTTTATCAAAACATACCGCCCAGCCATGGCTTCTATGCCCGGATTTATCAAGGCTGAGCTCCTTTGCGAGCAGGAGGATCCCACTCGCTATCAAATGGTCATCCGCTTCGAGACGGCCGAAGCGGCCAGCCACTGGCGCAATTCTGAGCTTCACCGATCCTTGCAGCCTAGTTTGAAAGCGCTTTACAAGGAATCTCAGCTTCTAGTGTATACGGTTGTGGCATGAACACACCCACTAATGCTGGTACGAGCGGCCGGACGCGGTACAACATCCGTGTGCTTGACCGTGCGATCCGGGTGCTTTCTATCCTGGCAGATGGAAAGCCGCGCACCCTGGCTGAACTTAGCGCCGATATCGACTTGAGCCCCAGCACCACATTCCGCCTCCTGGCCACCTTACTTTACTACCGTTATGTACAGCGCGATGAGCACACCGGTCAGTACAGCCTTGGCCTGGCCAGCCTTGAGCTCTCGCGCGCCTTTTACGACAGCAACGACCTGCGCCGTACCGCGCTGGCTGACCTGGAAGCGCTTCGGGATGACGTCAAGGAGACCGTGCATCTGGCCCTATTGGATCAGATGGAAATTGTGTACCTTGAAAAGCTGCCCGGATTGCACGCCATCGGGTTGATGGGCTCCCGCATTGGAGGCCGTGCGCCCGCTTACTGCACCGGAGTTGGCAAGGTGCTGCTGGCCTATCAGAATCCGGCCACAGTGGCCGAATTCTTCGCCCAAAATCCGATGCGCCGTTTCACTGACGCAACGCTCACCACTGTCGAGGAGCTTACCAGAGAATTAGAGGCAGTGCGGCAGCGCGGCTATGCCCTGGATCGAGGTGAGCACGAAGCGGAAGTGCGCTGTGTGGCCGCGCCGATCTTCAACATGAGCGGTGAAATCGTGGCGGCGTTGAGCATATCCGGCCCGGCCGGGCGCATGGAGCCCCTGGAAACCAATCATGAATTGATCGCCAAGACCTGCCGGACTGCTCAGACGATCTCTGAAAAGCTGGGTTTCCATCCTAGGAGCGCAACCGGCGTGACCGCCAGCGTCGGCAGCAATCACAATCCTTCCGAGAGGTGAAAGGATGCGCAAGATCATCAATCGACGGACTACCGCAATAGATGCCCAAATCCTGGAGGGATATAAGGATCTGCTCAAGGTCTACAGTCCTTCCTGCGTTGTGGCTGACGCCCAGGAGCGCGCCGGTGTGATGCGCAGCTACCTGCGCCCGTTGACCAAAGAGACCCGCTTTGTTGGCCCCGCCCTGACCGTCAGGCTTGAGCCTGGAAATCAGGTTGACTGCCTGGACGCGTTATCCGTCGCTCAGGCGGGGGACGTCATCGTCGTGGGTTGAAGAGCTGCTGGCCGAGTTCGGCCGATTGTGATCACCTTTGCTTCGGAAAGGAGAAAGGATATGGCAGAGATGGATCGTGTCCGTATCGAGCGTGTACAGAAGCGGATGAAGGATGAGGGCTTCGACGCCCTGGTATGCCGCCTGCCGGAAAACGTGGTCTACCTGACCGAGTACTGGCCGCATCACGGTTTCTCGGTGGTGGTCATGCCTGCCGAAGGCCGCCCGGCCCTTTACGTCCCCGAGGTGGAAGAAGAATATACCCGGCCAGAATGGGCAGATGTAAGCCTGTTCGGTTGGGGTCTGCTCAAAGATGGCGACCTTTACGAGAATTACAACCGGCTTCTCAGTCAGGCTGTCGAACGGTTCGACTTGCATGGCAAGCGGGTCGGCTACGAGGGCAGCTTCGAGATCGTTGCGCCAACCTATCGGATGGCCGAGCCGGTCGTCCCTTCAGGCCCGTGGCGGAATCTGCTCGCCAGCGTCTTCTCGAAGGCCACCCTGGTCGATGCGACCGATTTTCTCCAGGGCGTGCGCGCCATCAAGACCCCCTACGAACTCGAAAAACTGCGCGTCGCCAATGAGATCGCCGAAATGGGCCTGCGCGAGGCGCTTGACCGTCTCGCGCCCGGACTGACCGAAGCTCAGGTTGGCGCCATCGCCGAATATAAAATCCGCGCGGACGGGCCAGGGTACAAAGGCGCGCGGTTAGTGCGCGCAGAAGCCGAAGTGGGTGCCGGCCCGATTGGCAGCACCAAAGGCACCCTGCTGGTGCCATCCAGCACCTATCGCCTGCAGCCAGGCGATCTGGTCATGATCGAACTGGCCACCATGGTGGACGGTTATTTTTCCGATCTGACTTACATGGGCGTGGTGGGAGAGCCCAACGCACGCCAGCGCGAGGTATATAACCACCTGCTGGAGGCCCAACAGGCGGCAGCCAGAGAGTTCATCCCGGGCAGGCCGTACGACGCGCCCGATCAAGCTGCCCGCCGGGTGCTGAAAGAGGCTGGACTGGATGAGTACTTCGTCCACATCACCGGCCACGGAGTCGGCCACCGCTACCACGAGTTTATTCCTTTCCTTGCGCCTGGCTCGGTCGGCACACTCGAGGAGGGCATGGTCGCCAGCGTTGAACCGGGCGTATACATCCCCGGCTTCGGCGGCCTGCGCATCGAGGACAACGTAGCAGTTGGCGCCTCCGGACCAATTTTCCTCTCTACACCGCGCAAACCCTGGTGATCGAACCTTTGCTTGCATATACGTTCAAAAGAAGGGAGGTCGGATATGCGATTCAAAGACAAAGTTGTCATCGTCACCGGTGCAGCCAAGGGTATCGGCTGGGGCTGCGCCAAGATCTTCAGCCAGGAGGGCGCAAAAGTCGTCGTGGTGGACTGGGATGACGAGAATGGCCAGAAGACGGCTGCTGAACTGCGCCAGGGGGGCGGCGAAGCCATCTTCATCCACTGTGATGTCTCTAACGAGGAGCAGGTCAAGGCGATGGTCGACCAGACCATCCAGACTTTTGGCCACATCGATGTGCTGGTGAATAACGCCGGCGTGGGCGTCTACAAGGCGCTCACAGAGGCATCCACCGCCGACTGGGACCGCGCCTTGAACGTTAACTTGAAGGGCGTCTATCTATGCTCGAAATATGTCATCCCGCACATGCAGAGGCAGGGCAAGGGCAATATCATCAACATGTCGTCGGTCCATTCCTTCCAAACGGTGAACGGCGCCGCTCCATACGCGGCGTCGAAAGGGGGCATCACTGCCCTGACGCGCAGCATGGCCATCGATTACGGCCCCACCATTCGCGTCAACGCCATCGCACCTGGATGGGTATTGACGCCTCTGATTCAAAGCATCTTCAACAGTTACCCGGATCCGGCCGCACAGCAGCGTGCGGTTGAACAGCGTCAGGTCATGAAGCGCATTGGCCGCCCAGAGGACATCGGCTATGCGGCCGCCTTCCTTGCCAGCGACGAAGCCGACTTCATCACAGGGACGCAGCTTTTCGTGGATGGCGGCCTGACCGCCCAACTGGAGAGCTGGTAAACCGGGTATTGGGGGGCATTGATGGGGAAGAACGAATTCGATCTTGATATCACCAAGGATGACCTGAGCGTCTTCGTCGGTAAAGGGCCAGCCTTCGTCGCTCTCGGTGAGACGCTGGTGCGGGATACCCCGGCCGATATGCAGCGCCTGGAGCGAACCGGCACGGTGTACATTTCGATGGCAGGCAGCGAGTATACCCTGGCCGTTCTGCTGGCCCGTTTCGGCATCCCCGCCGCCTACGTCACCCGTGTTCCGGATAACCCCTACGGTTGGCTCCTGCGCGACACCGCCCGCAGTCATGGCGTCAACACTGATTTTATAGCCTGGGCGCCCCGCACAGAGCCGATCGGGCGTTTCCTTTATGAGCTGGGCCGCACACCCAGAAAAAGCGTCGTCTGGTACCAGCGCATGTACTCAGCGGCCAGCAAGCTTGCTCCAGGGATGGTCGATTGGGGCGCGGCGCTGAAGAATTGTCGCCTTTTCCACTCCTCGGGCATCACCTTTGGCCTGGCTCACCACAGCAAATACGATCGCAATTACCTGCTCGAAGCGTTCCATGAAGCCTTGGACTTGAAACCGGCGGACTGCCGGGTTGGGCTGGATTTCAATTTCCGTAGCACCCTCTGGCCTGCCGAGCTGTGCAAATCGGTCATGACGCCGCTGGTGAAAGATCATGTGGATGTGCTTATCACCACCATCGAAGATATGGCTGGCGTGTACGGCCTCGGCTGCGGCCGCTATACCCCCGAACAGATCAGCAACGGAGACATCGGCGAGCTCAGCGACCAGGACCTGAAATCCTTCGCTTCGCAGGTTGGGGAAATGTTCAAAGTAAGGCTGGTGGCCGTTACCATCCGCTATCCCGACAGCTTCGAGTATCACCGTTGGGAATCGGCCGCGATGGATGAGCAGGGCCGTTTTTACCGCTCGCCAGCCATCAAGCCGATCACGCTGCTGGATCGCCTGGGCGGCGGAGATACCTGGAACGGCGGTTTCTATTACGGCCTGCTGACAGCCGGCTTCGGCCCGGAAGGCGTCGAAAAGGGCATCCTGGTGGGCGACGCCGCCACCCGGTTGAAGCAGACCCTCATGTTCGATCTGCCCGTCATTACGAAGGCGGAAGTCCGAGACCTGATCAAGGAGGATGTTATGGGTGGTGGAAAAAGAGTATCCCGCTAAACCATCCGTTCACCAATCCATCTAATAACCTATACGCAATCGAAAGGAGAGTAAGATGAAAAGTCGTTTCCTGAACATCCTCGTTCCGCTCGTTCTCATCGCACTGCTGGCCGCCTGCGCTCCCGCCGCCACTCCCGCCCCGCAGAATACCCAGGCGGCTGCGCCAGCGTCATCCACCTCAAACGAGACGTATATCTACGTGTCCAGCATGGGCAACCTGGAATTCTTCAACGCCCATAAGTACGGTTGGAAATGGGGCGGCGAAGCGCTGGGCGTCAAGACCAAATATGTCGGTCCGGCCGAATACGATATGAACGCCATGGTGGCCGCCTTCGACCAGGCCATCGCCGAAAAGCCCGCCGGCATTACCGTGTTTGGCGTCGAACCGGTGCTCAAACCCGAGATCGATAAGGCTGCAGATGCCGGTATCCCGGTGGTGACCATCCTGGGAGACCTGCCCGATTCTAAACGCATTGCCTATGTCGGATCTCCTCAGCATGATCTGGGCTACGTCGGCGGCGAGCAAATCGCCAAGGCCTTGGGTGGAAAAGGCAAGGTGGCTGTGCTGAGCATCCCGGGTGTGCAGATGTTCGACGACCGTGAGGCTGGTTATCGCGATGCTTTCAAAAATTACCCTGACATCCAGATCGTTCAGGTGGGCGACACCAAAGCCGACACCGTCACCGCGGTGAATGTGGCCAAGGACATCCTGCAGCGCAATCCTGACCTGGCAGCATTCGTCTGCACCGACTCGACCGGCGGCATCGGCTCCGCGACCGCCGTACAGGAAGCGGGCAAGGCCGGCCAGGTGAAGATCGTCTCGATGGACCGCAACTCCGACGTGTTGGACCTGATCCAAAAAGGCGTGATCACCGGTACGGTCGCTCAGGATGATGCCGCCATGGCCTTCTGGGCCCTGCAAACCCTGTACAACTACAACCATCATCAAGCTCCGCTCACCAGTGACAACGTGAAAGCTGGTGTTCATACCGGCCCATCCACCATCTATATGTCGGTGAACTGGGTCGACAAGAACAACCTGCAATACTTCCTGGACGCCAACAAACTGTATTCCCAGCAGTAGCAGTAGAATTAACCACAAAACAACCTGGAGGGATGCATGGCCTGGCGTCCCCTGCATCCCTCCCCCTAAAGGCAGGTATGGAAGAAGTTCTTCGCACCGAGTCCATTTCGAAAAGCTTCCCTGGAGTGCTGGCAGTCAATGACGTCAGCTTCTCGCTGCAGCGGGGAGAAATTCTGGCCCTGGTGGGCGAGAACGGGGCGGGTAAGAGCACACTTTCCCAGATCCTGAGCGGCGTACACCGGCCAGATCGTGGCCAGATCTTCCTGGAAGGGCGCCCGGTAGTATTCAATTCTCCCATCGACGCCATGCACGCCGGCATCAGCATGGTCTTCCAGGAACTTTCACTGGTGGGCAGCCTGTCCATCGCCGAGAACATCTTCGCCAACCGGCAGCCGGTCGGCCGCCTGAATACGATCAAATGGGGCGAACTGCACCGCAAGACGGCTGAATTCCTCGGCCGCTTCAACCTCGATCTGGACCCGCGCCGCCCGGTAAAGCAGCTTTCCATGGGTCAGCAGCAGATCCTGGAGATCCTCAAGGCAATATCCACGAACCCCAAAGTGCTGATCCTCGACGAACCCACTTCCTCGCTCACCGATGCCGAGATCGCTTACCTGTTCGAGAACATCCGCAAGCTGCAAAAACAGGGTATGTCCTTTATCTACATCACCCACAAGCTTTCCGAGGTCTTCCAGATCGCAGACCGGGTGATGGTCATGCGGGATGGCCGGCATATCGGCTCGCGGCCGGTGGCCGAAGTGACTGAAAACGACCTGGTCGCCATGATGGTCGGCCGTGAGATCGTCAATCTGTACGGCTCAGCGGGTGAAATCGGGGGAGAGGAATATTTCCGCATCGAGGGATTTACCCGCAAAGGCATATTCGAAAATATATCCTTTGGGCTGCACCGCGGCGAGATCCTTGGTCTGGCAGGACTGGTTGGCGCGCGCCGCTCTGACGTGGCCCGCGCCATCTTTGGCATCGATGCCAAGGACTCCGGCCGCGTCTGGCTGGAAGGCAAAGAGATCCACATCACCCGCCCGAGCGACGCCATCCAGCATGGCATCGCTTATCTCACTGAGGACCGCAAAGGTCAGGGATTATTCCTGAACATGAGCGTGCGGGATAATCTGGTGGCTCCTTCCTTGAAACATTTCACCTCATCGGGTGGTTTCTTGAACGGCCGAAAAATCGAGCAGTTCGCCGCCGAGAAGGTGAAGGAATTTTCCATCGTTACTCCTACTGTCACCAAAAAGGTGCTCAATCTGTCCGGCGGAAACCAGCAAAAGTGCATGATCGCCATGTGGATGGGTATTGAGCCAAAAGTCATCCTGTTCGATGAACCGACCCGCGGTGTGGATGTGGGTGCCCGGGCTGAGATTTACCGCATCCTGCGTGAGTTTGCTGCCGCCGGCACGGGCATCATTATGATCTCGTCGGATCTGCCGGAACTGATCGGCATGTGCGACCGCATCATCGTCATGTATCAGGGACGGATAACCGGCGAACTGCAGCGTCATGAGTTCTCTGAAGAAAAAATCCTGGCATACGCCGCTGGCCTGGTCACCGCCAATCACAAGCCCGGCGTGCTGGTTGATCAATGAGGTGTGTTTATGATTAATCGCAGGGCCATGATCCTTTCCACCGTGCGCTCGATCGCCGGCTTCCGCGAATTCGCCATGGTCATCGTCCTGGTGGTCTTCGGCCTCATTATGACCATCCTCTCCCCCGTGTTCCTCACCAAGGCCAACATCGAGGCCATTCTCCTTGGTCTTTCCGTGGAGGGCACCATCGCCGTGGGCATGGCCATCGTGCTGATCTCAGGCGGCTTTGACCTGTCAGTGGGCTCTACCCTGGCCTTTGCCGGGGTGGTCACTGGATTGGTGCTGGTGGCCGGCGTGCCTACTGTGATCTCGATTATTATCGGTCTGCTGGCGTCATTAGGGGTGGGCCTGGTCAACGGATTGTTGATCGCAAAAATGAAGATCAATCCCTTCATCACCACCCTGGGCATGATGACGGCCGTGCGCGGCCTGCTGCTGGTGCTGGCCCACGGCCGCGCCGTGCTCAATCTGCCCGATTCTTTCACCGTGATCGGGCAGGGAAGGCTGTTCGGGGTGCAGTATCCTATCTACGTCATGATTGCCCTGGTCATCATCGGCGACCTGATGCTGCGCAACAGCCGCTTTCTGCGCCAGAACTACTATCTGGGCGGGAACCAACGGGCGGCCCGCCTTTCGGGTATCAACGTAGATCTGGTGCTGATCGTTAATTACTGCATCGTAGCGCTGCTGGCCGGCATCGCCGGGTTAATGATCACGGCCCGCTTCGGTTCCTCTTCGCTTACCGTGGGCACCGGCACCGAGCTGCGGGTGATCACCGCCGCCATCATCGGCGGGGCCAGCCTGACCGGCGGCGAGGGATCGGTGCTGGGCGCCTTCCTGGGAGCTCTATTTATGGGGGTGCTGGCCAACGCCCTTAACCTGTTAGGGGTGGACGTCTACTGGCAGAACCTGGTCACCGGCCTGATCCTGATCATCGCCGTGGTCATCCCTTGAGCTGAAGCTTTCACCCCCTCGCCATCGTCACGAGCCGCACACCCTTCACTTGGGGAAAAGAAGCCCCCTGGATGATCGTGGCTATGGCTGCCTCTTCGTCATCTACCAGCGCGCCCGATAGATAGGTGACGCCGTAATCGAACAACATGGGCGCCAGCGGCGTGGTAGGACCCAGGATCATCACCAGGGAGCCCGGTCGGCACAGGGAAAGCAATTTTTCAACGGTGTGGTTGACGAAAGTCGTGCCGGTGATGGCGATAACGTCGGCCTTTGGGATCAGCTCACTGGCCGCCTCTTCAGGAAATTCATCCCCAAACGGGCGCTTCTCGATTACCCAGCAATTTTTCAGCAGGTTTTTAATCTTTGCGACGAATGGAAAATGTCCTACCACCGCCACATTTTTGCCTCTACCTTCCCGGGCAATGACTTCAGCGGCGTTCACCTGGGTCAATTTATTTTCATCGACCTCGATCAGTGAATTCAACGCCGCCATCCCAATGCTGGCTTCCAACAAATTATCCGAAAGCACCCATTGGGCCAGTTCCTGGGCCGTTTTCAGATGCAACGTTCCCGCGTCTCTGATTTTTGATTCCCCGTGCGGAGCGCAATCGACCAGCGTCGATGCCAGACCGCAAGTTTTGCTAGAAACCAGCGTCCAGTGAACCCCAACCACTACTCGGCGGATGGGCACTGGTTCAAGAGGAACGGTTGCCAGAAGGGATTTGATTGGCTCCATGACGGCTCCAGCAGAATCGTGTTATCCAACCCTATTGGAAAGACCCATAGGAATTCGAAAAGACGATCTTGATTGGCTCAGTTTGAGATGATTATAGCGGAGAATGGTTCAAGTATTTAGATGAAATCAATCATCCCTTGCACGTGATGAATGACATGCGATAGAGAATAATCGCAAATAACCTATTGACATTAATAGAATAGTATGGTATCATAACGGCGAAAATCAAACCGGAGGTAAGTGCAGATGCCAAGACATCATCGGGGCTGGATGATGGGCATGGGCGGCGGTGAATATCCGATGCACCATACGCCCCTGACCGTCTCGCTGCTCGAACCGGCCTTGTTGATCCTGATCAAGGAAAAGGCCCGGCACGGTTATACCTTGCTCACCGATCTCGATGCGTTAGGAATGGGCACCATCCACCCCAGCGTGGTCTACCGGACCCTGCGTGAGATGGAGGAGCTGGGGTGGATCCAATCGGATTGGGACACCTCGCAAACCCAGGGCCCGCCCCGGCGCATCTACCGCCTGGCCTCCCAAGGTGAAGAAGCCCTGGAGGGCTGGAAGCACGAGCTCGGCAAGGTAAGGGAGATTATTTCATCGCTTTTAGAGCGAGGATCAGACTAGAAAGGAGTCGAATATGCCGTTTGGAGATGGAACAGGACCTTTTGGCACCGGCCCAGTTGGAAGAGGGCTGGGACCCTGCGGCGGCGGGATCGGCGGCCGATCAGGTCGACCTTATGGGCGCTGGACGGGCTCTCACCGCTTTTGGCGGCCCGATTGGGTGGGTTATTCGCCCGATCTGACGCCGGATGAGAAAAAAGCTATTGAATACGCCAGGATTTTAATCAACATAACATGTCATTTAAACTTGTGTATTTCTATGGATTGCCCTATAATGTGGTATAAGACTAATTATTAAATAAATAGTTATTGAATAATGTCTCCCAGGCAGGCTCTTCCACTGCGCTTCGAATTCGCTCTCCTCGGCCTGGTGCGCCGCGCGCCGGTGCACGGCTACGAGCTGCTCCAGAAGTTTAGCGCGCCGGACGGGCTGAGCGAGATCTGGCGGATCAAGATCGGCCAGGTCTACGCCTTCTTGAACAAACTCGAGGACCAGGGCTACCTGACCTCGACCCGGCAGCCGCAGAGCGATTACCCGGCCAGAAGGCTGTACGCCATTACGCCGGCCGGCGAAACCGCGTTTCTGGATTGGATGCGTACGCCGGTGACCACCGCCCGCGATCTGCGCCAGTTGTTCCTGCTCAAACTCTATTTCGAGGATGAGGTACCGCGCGGCGTTATTGCAAAATTGATCGCCGACCAGATCGATCTGTGCCGCGGCTGGCTGCAGAGCCTGGAACGGGAACGCGCCAGCGCCATCGGCTGGAAACAAAGAGTGGCTGACTTCCGTACGGAGATGGTACAGGCCAGCCTTCACTGGCTGGAAACGATTCAGCCCAAATTTGTACTGACGGAGACAACCCAATGAAACCAAACCTTATCCGGATCATGTTGCTCATCGTCGCTTTATTGACGGCCTGCACAAGTTCCACCGCACCGGCTGCCACCCAGACTGGGACAGCCCCCCGCCTGACGCCGCAGCCGCCCGCCCAGCCGGCAGAAACGCCAGCTTCGCGCGCATCCACGCCAATCCAAATTACCGACGCGCTTGGGCGTCAGGTGACGCTGCAGTCGCCCCCTGAGCGCATCGTGGTCACCGGCAAGGCGCTCATCATGGTGCTGGATGCGCTCTACACCTTCCCGGAAGCGCCCAGCCGCATCGCCGCCATTGGATCCGCTGCTCAGGGCAGCACGAATTTCATCTCCCTCATCGACCCCGATTTCCAGAAGAAGGCTATCTTACAGCAGGATGCCGGCGCAGAACAGATCGCCGCAGTTAACCCCGACCTGGTGATATTGAAAAGCATCGTGGCTGAGACCACCGGGAAAGCGCTGGAAGCCATCGGCATTCCGGTGGTATACGTCGATTTCGAGACGCCCGAACAATATACCCGCGACCTGCAAGTACTTGGCCAGATTTTCCAGGATGAAGCGCGCGCCCAACAGCTCATCGGGTACTACCAAAAGCAGGTGGAACAGGTCCAGGCCAGGCTTGAGGGCGTCGCCAACAAACCTGATACGCTGCTGCTTTACTATAATGACCAGGGCGGCAGTGTGTCCTTCAACGTGCCGCCCATGAGCTGGATGCAGACGCTCCTGGTGCAGATGTCAGCAGGAATACCCGTGTGGGCATCGGCCAATCCTGGGAAAGGATGGGCAAAGGTGTCTTTCGAACAAATTGCGGCCTGGGATGCAGACGACATCTTTATCGTCTCTTACACGAAGAATCCATCGGATGTCGTGGCAAAGTTGAAAGCCGACCCTCAATGGCAGACCTTGAGGGCGACGCAGCAGGGCCATTTGTACGCATTTCCGGGCGACCTGTATAGCTGGGATCAGCCGGACGTGCGCTGGACGCTGGGGCTTACCTGGCTGGCTGCTCGCCTCCATCCGGACCGCTTCGCCGACCTGGATATTACCCTTCAGGCACAAGATTTCTATCAGACGCTGTATGGACTCGACCAGACTTTCTTTGACCAGAAGATCCGCCCTAACTTGAAAGGTGATTACCGTTGAGCCGCCTTGCTGTGAACCTCAAAACCGAGCGATCCCTTTCATCCCGCCTGTTACTCTGGCTATGGGTTGGATTAATCGTCATCGCCATCCTGGCGCTGCTCACCGGGCGTTACCCTGCCCCGGGGTTCATTTCCCCCGCCCAGATTGCCGGGGATGAAATGGCCGCGCGCCTGCTCTTCAACCTGCGACTCCCCCGTTTGCTCACCGGTATGCTGCTGGGGATGTCCCTCGGTGCCGCCGGGATGGTATTTCAGATGCTTTTCGGCAACCCCCTGGTCGAGCCCGGGTTCTTGGGAGTTTCGCAGGGCGCTGCATTTGGAGCCGCGGCCTGCATCGTCTTTCTCGGTGGCAGCGCGGTAGCCGTGCAGGCATTCGCGGTATTGTTCGCCCTCGTCGGGCTGGTGCTTTCCTATACGCTGGCCCGGCGCATCCGCTATGGAGGTTGGGTGCTGCGCCTGGTGCTGGCCGGTATTACCGTTTCGGCTTTATTTTCGGCAGCGGTCGGATTGCTGAAATATCTGGCCGATCCCCTGAGCCAATTGCCCGAGATCACATTCTGGTTGTTGGGCAGTCTTTCAGCCGTCACTTGGCCGAAATTTCTATCAATTATGCCGATCGTGCTCGCCAGCCTGCTGGTACTGTTCCTGTTTCGCTGGCGCATCAACGTCCTCTCGCTCGGCGATGAGACGGCTTTCTCCCTTGGCACCGCTCCCCGCCGCGAACGTCTGATGCTCCTGGGCGTCGCGGTCCTGGCGACCGCTGCAGTCATTTCGATAGCGGGGATCGTTAGCTGGGTGGGCCTGATCGTGCCGCATTTTTCCCGCCGTTTATTCGGTTCGGACGGCCGGCTGGCTCTACCCGGTGCAATCCTGCTCGGCGGTATCTTTTCTGTCTTTTGCGATGCATTGTCCCGTTCGTTATTGCCAGGAGAGATTCCGCTGGGAATTCTGACCGCCCTTTTCGGGGCGATTGCCTTTCTAGCCCTGATGACTACGCAGCAGTTTCGGGTGCCACGATGAGCATTCCCATCCTCACGTTCCATGATGTCTCATTTCATTACCCGACGAACCACCATCAGGTGCTGGCGGGGCTTAATTTGGAGGTGGAAGCTGGCGCGGTGACCGCCATTTTGGGGCCGAATGGGGCAGGAAAGACCACCCTTTTATCCCTGGCGTTGGGCTGGCTCAAACCGGACTGCGGTCAGATCTTGCTGAACGGCCATCCACTGACTTCCTTTTCCCGCCGCCAACTCGGGCAGTGGATGGCCCTGGTGCCGCAGGACGAGCACATCGCTTTTGAATACTCCGTTCTGGAATATTCCTTGCTTGGCAGAACCCCTTATCTCCATCCTTTGGAAATGCCCGCTGAAGTGGATTATCAGCAGACGCTCGCTGCGTTGGAACGAGTAGGAATGGCGGACCGCGCCGAAAAGTCGGTCCTCAAGCTCAGCGGCGGGGAGCGACAGCTCGTACTCCTGGCGCGCACCCTGGCTCAACAACCGAAATTAATCCTTATGGACGAGCCTACCGCTCACCTGGATCTGGGCAATAAGAAAAAGCTCCTGGATCTCATCCGTGCGTTGACCGAAGAAGGCGTCTCCATCTTGCTGACCACGCACGAACCCGATTTCGCTGCGGCCGCTGCGACCAGCCTGGTGTTAATGTCCGAGGGTCGCGTGCTCGAAGCGGGGCCTTTGGAGAAAGTGTTTACCTCTGAGAATATCGCGCGCCTGTACCGCTCGCCTGTCAGGGTAATCGACCTGGATGGCCAAAAGCTCGTTACCTGGGCGTCAAAGCCATGATCCCCCATTTATATCTACTCACCGGTCAACGCAGCAGCGGCAAGACCACCCTCTGCAGCCGACTGGCGAAGCTCAAAACTGCACAGGGCTGGCGCGTTTCGGGGTTGTTATCCCCGGCGCGGTTGGAAGGGAAAGGAAAAACCGGCATCGAAGCCCAGGATATTCGAACCGGGGTGACTCATCTGCTGGCAAGTCAGATTCCGGGCGAGATCTCTGGCTTCCGCTTTGGCGTTTGGCACTTCGATCCGGCAATCCTGGCGTGGGGCAACCAGGTTTTGGAACAATCCATCCCCACGGATTTATTGATCGTTGACGAGCTCGGCCCTCTGGAGTTCGACCTGGCAACCGGGTGGATCAAGGCGTTCGAAGTCTTGACCCGCGGCCAGTTTCGGGCAGCCTTGGTCGTCGTACGGCCGGAGTGCCTGGAGGAGGCCCAAAAACGGTTGAAAATCAGCAGAATTTTCGACGTCAACTCTCAGGAAGGGAATCTACTGGAGGAGATCTCCAGAATGTTAAATCGAACTGTAAATTCTGAACCGTAATTTCTGAAGTAAGTCGGTTATGAGTACTACCAGTAACAATTGACCGAAAGATATATGCTTATTTATCGAATAGAGAACACATTTCTGCCGAAGGTGGTATCCCTGAGCTCCTATGATGACAACAGGATCAAAACACGTTGAACGGCCAGGATGACCAGGGCTAGGGCGAAAATGCGGCTCAACGTCCGGCTTTTTACCCGCCTTGCCATGAACATGCCACCAGAGTACGCGCCGACAATCGCTGTAACCGAGGTTATGCCAACCATCACCCAATTGAATTGTGCGTTCGCCAGGTGAGCAATGAAAGCCGAAAACGAGGGCAAGGTGACAATGACGCTATTGGTGGCTGCCGCGATACGGGCCGTATAGCCAAGGGTCACCAGGGTTGGCATGAGCAGGAAACCTGGCCCCACGCCAAGAAATCCGGCGAATATGGCTATGAGGGCGCTCAACACGCCACCCTTGATGCGGGTTTTGTCCGTAATAACCGTATTCTCGGCATCATCCTTTTTCGGAGTAAAAGTCATTCGGTAAGCCAGGAAGATCAAAACAATCACGTAGATCCACCAGACGATATTAGTAGGTACAAATTGCAATATCCATACTCCAAGTGGAGCGGTCAGGGTAGTGATCACGAGAAGCGGGATGGCTGTGCGCCAATCCACCATTTTTGAGCGAGCATAGGCGACGGCGCTGCTGGTGGCCGTTAAGCCGTTCAGCAATAGACTCCAGGGCATGATCACATGTTTCAGATCAAAATTAAAAAAACCCAACACCGGCGTTGAGATAAAGGCGACGCCCAGCCCCATCATCCCAGAGATAAACGACAGAATGAACAATAAGATCGGGAAATAGATGTATTCCATAGTTACCTCCCCTTTCTCAATTAGCTATCCCGCCAGCTTCTTCTGACGCCCGAAAGGCATCTAAGGGTGGTTGGTTACGCCATAATCATTTGCTGGTGGCCGTGCGCCGCCCCCGCGATTAACTTCGTATTGAGTTAACGGTATATTCAGGAAATACAACCAATAAATTACTTATATTAACCGTCACATCCCGCCCCCTTCAAAGAGGGTAGATTAATGTCCGTTTTCTTTTAATTCCTCGATTTTCTTACGAATAAGTGGTATGGATATTTTTCCTCCACTGCTGATGACCATCCCATTCACTAAAACCAGTGGCAATTGTCCGTCAGGCGGGAGGGCAGGGCAATCCGTATCGAACAGATCGTAATATGTCAATCGTACTTGGCTGCCGTAACGTGCATGGAGCTGCTGCGCTGCCCATTCTGCCACCTCACGCCAGCTCTCTTTGACCCCCTCTGCGCACGCAACCGGTGCACCGATGATCTCAACAATGATCGTTTCTTTCATCAGCCACAACATCCTGACCCTGCGTTTGGGCCGCAAAAGGGCGGAGGAACATCCGCGCCTCCAACATTCCCAACCCGCAGGAACACGCCCATCGACAACAACTGATGCGTTTCAGTGCTCTGGCATTGCGGACACACTGGTTTCAAGCCACGCTCTTTTTCTTCGAACGAAGCGCGGACTTCGAATTTCGTCTGACAGCGATCGCATTGATAATCATACAAAGGCATTCTATCTTCTCCCGAAATTCGAATTGCTCAACCAGCCCTCTTAGCATGTACCACCACGACGGGTCAACGAGGCGAAATCAATCCCTAATAACTGGCTGATCTCTTCATTAACCTCCTGCAGGAAAGCAACCGCCCTTTGTTGCGCCACCCCAAACTCCTGAATAACTTCATTATCTATGACTGCATTTTGTAACTCGCGCAGCCGGTTTAAATCTTCTTCCAGGAGAGAGGCCGAGTATTGCTGCCCACGCACTTTCTGCTGCATCTCAGACAGATCTGCCAATAGCTGAGTCGCCTCATGATTGGCCTGGAGCTTGCGTTCCGCTTCCTGATAGCGCAGAAACGGCTCAGATTGCAGCAGGTTATCCACTAAAGCCGCGGTGGCCTCAAGCATTGTCGGCGGGATGGAGGGAATTGTTGGGGTCATTTCATTCTCCTTACCCACAGCAGCTTCCTCCCGTTCTACAGGAATTCCCAAAATCCAACCCGATAGAACTCGAGATAAAATCTCCAATTTCTTGAGCAAGAGCGATCAACTCTTCCTGCGCTTGCGCATAATGCTTCACAGACGGCAGTTGGTAAAACCGATCCTGCAGTCTGTTCAACTCCTGGCGATCCTCGTCACCCACAGCATTCAACATCAATAATGCCTTCAATGAGGCATACTTCTTCTGAAATTCCAGTCGCGCGTTCTGTGCTTCAGCATCCTGACGGAATGCATCATAGGCCCTTTCAAACGCCCGATATTGCTCCGTTTCCGCAAATGCCTGGGCAAATTGCCTGGCCGCCTGCATCACGACCTCCCTCGCGGAAACCTCCAGATCATTCCAGATAATATCGACCATACGAATACTCCTTCGTTAAATATTTCCTGTATTGGTTCTTCCCCTTACCACCAGGGTGGGTTGTTTTGCCAGCCGGATAATGCTTTCCAGTGTGCTTCCGTGGGATTTGCACCCCAGCTTGCACTGCTGCGACGTCAGGCATTAAAAACCTCCATCACAAGAAGGATTACCCAACTTGCTTGAGAAGTTGGGGGATTTTAAGGGCAATATCGTCCCGCACTTTGCGGAAATCATCCATATTTCCGCTCCTGGCAGGATCAGGAAAACTGAGATGGGCGCGTTTGCCTTTCCCAAGCCAAACGGGGCATTCCTCCGCCGCCGAATCGCAGACGGTCACGACGAGATCAAAGTCTATGTCACGAAATACATCCGCTCGCTTCGAATAGCCGTCGTGTTGAATCCCGATTTCCCGAAGCGCTTCCAGGGTATTTGGGTGAACGTAACCGGCCGGGTTCGTCCCAGCGCTGAAAGCCTGCCACTCATCGCTGAGGCGGGCGTTTACAATCGCCTCTGCCATTTGCGAGCGGGCCGAGTTTCCGGTGCACAAAAAGAGGACCTTTCGTTTCTCGCTCATCAGTGGATCACCCTTTCAGCTTTTCCCATGACCTCATCCCATCTCCAAAAATCTTTTGACCTAACTCTGCCAGCATCGCCAACCCCTTCACCTCTTGCGGCAAGAGCGGGATTTGCACCAATGGCACGCCGAATCGCTCGGCGATTTCCGCCATATATTTCTCCTGCATCGCCCGACGAGACTGAACGAAGGGTGTTGTGGCCTGTTCAGGGGGTATGATGAAATTCGAAACGACCATGCCAGGACGAATTCCCACTGTCGACAGCTCTTGAGCCGCGCGCCAGGCTTCGAGGATGGGCGTGGCTTCCGGGTACATCACGAAAGCAAAAGTGCTCTGCGCCGGATCGCGCATCATTTCGATAACTTTTCCAAAACGCTTCTTGGCCACATCGTCCGCGGCGGTTGTATCCACCGACGCAAAGACTTTTACATCGATCTGCTTGCTCCAATCCACCGGTAGTTCCAGCAAGCGCAAAGTGTGACCGGTCGGTGCAGTGTCAAAAACAACCGCCTGCCACTCGTCCTGGGAGGCATATTCGATGAACTTATCGAATGCGGCCATCTCTTCGGTGCAGGGTGAATTGAGCTCTTCTTCCATGGTGGCAATTGCGCTCTCTGGCCGCCCGCGCCGGCGAGCATCTTCGAGGATGCGCGCCTTGTACGCTTCCGCGGCGGCTTTCGGGTCGATCTTGGCAGCCCAAAGATTGGGTTGCCCGCTTACAGGGGCAATTTTGTCATCCACCGGGGTATCCAGCACATCGCCCAGGTGTGCTGCCGGATCGGTGGTCAGCAGCAGGGTCTTATACCCCTGGCGTGCCAGCCATACAGCGGTAATACAGGACGCAACCGTTTTCCCGACCCCGCCTTTACCGGCAAAAAATACCGTGCGATGGTGGCCGTTTGGCTGTATGCGCGCCCAGATTTCCTCAATGGGCGTCGCCAATCCGGCCATCCTCGGCCTAATGTCCTCCGCTTCGAAAGTTCCATCAGGAGCAGCACCATCGAAGAATATTTTCGCCACCTGGCGCAGCCGCTTCAGCCCTTTGATTTCACCGGCTAACAGGTTCATCTTTTGTTTCGGGTAGGGAAACAATGTCTCGATTTGAGACAGGTAGCGGGCCTGCATTTCAGCGCGTGCAGTGAATAGAGGATTTTCGGCGCTTTCAACTGGAATGATCCCGTTCACAATCAGGCGATAGTTATGGATGCCCAATTTGCTCAATTCCTGGATCGCGCGCTGAGTCTCTTTGATGGAAATCGCCTCAGGATTCAACACGAAGATGAAGGTGGTTTGCTCGGCATCACGCATCGCTGCCAGAGCGCGCTCATACTTTTGCTTGGCATCCTGAATAGCGGCAGTCGGACCAAGACAGGTCTGCCCGCTGCCCGCGTTGGCTGCCTCGATCGTCTGGCTCCATTCTGAGGGTAGCTCCAGCAGCCGGATAGTATGTCCCGTTGGGGCAGTATCGAAGATGACCACGTCAAAATCCGTATCGGCCCTATTTGCGTTTGTGGGCGTTTCCAGGAAGTCCGTGAAACGGTCGAAGGCGGCAACTTCTGCTGTGCAAGGGCCGCTCATCTGCTCTTCCATCACCTGCACAATTTGAGGCGGGAATGCCGCACGGATGGGCGCCATGGCGCGGTCGATGTACTCCTGCGTCGCCTTATCCGGGTCGATTTCCATCGCCCATAAACCGGCGATGTCTCGAATTTTTGTTATCTGGTGACCTATTTCTTGCTCAAAGACATCCGCCAGGTTCGAAGCCGGGTCGGTTGTGACGATCAGGGTTTTCTTGCCTTCTTCGGCCAGCCGGACGGCGTGCGTGCAAGCCATTGATGTCTTTCCCACACCACCTTTGCCAGAGAAGAAGATATATTGCGTTGACATGCTATTCCCCTCCATTGAGACTCTTTTGGATATCGGCCAGTTTCGGGTAACTACCCTCGGCGATGACTTTCCCACGAACCAGGACAATCGGAAGGGCCGCAATTTGTTTTTCACGCACCAGGCGCATCACTTCCGGGTTGCCGAGAAACATTTGAGGATGAGAGGTCATCTGATAGCGTTCTACCCGGTACCCTTCTTTCTGCAGGCTCAGAATCATTTCGTTTACGTCCAACAAAGTCTGATCCAGAGTTGGCCCGCAAAGTCCAGTAGGACAGCACATCGGGGGATCGAATATCTCCACGTCGGGCTGAGCCTTCGGCTTTGAAAAAGCAAACGTCCGCCCGTAATCAATAGTCTCGCTGACCATTATTACAACCTCCATTGAAATATGGTGGAAAAATTATTCTTCCACCTTTAGATTTTCTTGGTGGATTTCCATCATCGCGCGCGGGCCGCAGGTCAGGCGGCGGGGCTGAATGCGATTAGGATCAAAGAAATCCCCTAAGAATTTCCTGAGTTCGGCCATCGCTTTCGGATTGATTGAATAATAAACCCAACGGGCATCCATGGGATCTCGCTCAATTCTCACGAGGCCTGCTTCACGCAGCACACCCAGGTGATGGGAGATCAGGTTGGGCGCCATTTGCAGCGCATCGCCCATTTCACAATTGCACTGCACTCCTTCGATGATTTTTTCCAGCAGCAGCAACCGATTGGGCTCACTGATCACCTTGAGCCAGCGGCCCAGTTCGGATATCTCTTCATTTGAGAAAACGCGCTTCTCCATCTCAGCCCCGATATATGATTCAATCATGATTGAATTATATCCCCGAAAACAAGGTTGTCAAGGGTTTGATCCTGGGACGACACTCTTCAAGAGGAATGGATCAGACAGTCCCACGCCTCTGCAGCACCGGCTCTGGATCGCTCGCTCCGAACGGGTCAGGCGCAGCCGGCTTTCAACAAGTTGAATCAGGTCATTCGCCTTGTTTTCGATGTCCGCCGCAACCCCGTCTATCGAGTCGCCGGTTGGTGCATCCTCTCGACCCATTCCAGGCGCGAGACGCTGCGCCGCTCGATGTGCACCGACCGTGCCTCCATACAGGGAATGTCCTTTTTCTAAACCGGATGCTCGGTGCGGCTTCACTGATCACTTTGATCTGCCGTCACCTTCCATCTCGGCGCTTCGTAATATCTCCCGCACTTTCGCCTCGAGGTCTTCCAGCTTAGGTACCTCAAACGAAGAGAAAAGCTCGCCATCCACAACGCACAACGGCACGACGCTCCCCTTGTTGATGATCGTTCTCATCTGGAGACTGGCCTCCTTGGGACCGCAGTCTTCCTCGGGTGAGAACTCTTCAAGACGTAACTCTGGGGGAGTAAAATCGATCCCGCGTCTGAACACCACCAGACGGACTTCATCGGGATAACGGCGAACGAGCTCCTCGAGTATCGCGATCGTCTCCAAACATTTGCTTGTGGGGGGTGTCGCGATCAATGCTTCAACCTTGATGATTTTACTCATGTTTGTCCTCCCTTGGGATTTGACGAAGATATGTCCGCAACCTCGCGAGCGAGTTTCGCCAGCAGTTGCAACAGGCTCTGTTGAATTTCGGTCGAAATGGGAATGGTTTGGATGGCGGTCTGCGCCTCCTGCAGGGAAACGCCTGCCAGGGAATGTTCCAGGATTTCCAGCTCATGTCGGTCGCTGAGCAGAAGGTCGCCGGTCACCCGGGCCTGATGTATTGTCTCGCCTTCCATGTCGACAGACAGAGAGAGCACGCCTGCATTCGATCGATTGGCAACGGTAAGCTGATATGCTTTCTGGGAGCCAAAATTCCACGCATCGGTGCTGTACTTGACCGCCAGCAACTCATCCGCCAATGCCAGTTCTTCGGTCGTCAGGTCTCCTGGCACCAGCCGCAACCCGAGTGTGTCGGCCGCATTGATGACAAAGCGGGCAATGACCTCCTGCGTATCCACCACGCGCCCCACCTCGTTCGACAATGAGGTCACCCGTTCTCGAATGGAGCGAGCCGTTTTGCCGGCAAATTTGATGTCGGGCGGCGTTAACGCGCGTTCCATTACATCGAAATTCATGTTAACCAAAAAAGTTCCGCTCTGCACAAACGCGCTGTACCAGGAAAGCTGGGCAGAACCATAGATTTTTCGCTGGCCTACGGCCACGTCATTCCGGCCCTGAAAACTGGCTACAACGCCATAATCGGCGCAGGTGCGAATGGCGGGAACAGCGAACAGGCGGTAAAGCTCTTCATCACTCTGGGCGAAAAGTTCGCGGCGAAAGAATGCCGAGAAGCAGAAGCTGCCCATTTCCTGATACACAGCTCCGCCGCCATTCGCCCGACGTACGATCTGAATATCATGCGCCCGGCAAAAGTCCACATCCACCTCGGACCAGGTATTCTGGTAAGCACCCACGAAAACCGCCGGACGCACTCTGCGTATCCGCAGCGTCGGCGGCGTATGACCCTGGTCCAAAAGCCGAGCAAGGGCTTCTTCTACCGCAAAGTGATGACGAGCGTCCGAGATGCCGTCGTTTAACAGCCGCCATTCAACCAACATAATACTTGCACTTTTCTTTTTTACACTCGGAATTGCGCGTGGTAAATTCGCAATGAGGATGCACCGGAAGATCAATATTCAATTCGCGCTTGAGAAAATTCGAAGCGACCTCCAATGCCAGATAGACGCTCTGCTTACAGCAGCGAGGGCCGCCGGCTTGGGCAATGGACACCAAAGTTTCTGCTGTGGCCATCAGGGCTAACGATCGCTCCCGGTCCTTCAGATAACTGGCCCCAGATAGGATCGAGACCAGAGCGCCAACGCTGGTCGCGGCACCGCACTCACCCCGTATCCCGCATGAACCCAAAGGGATGCCTTTCGTCCGTTCGATTGCTGACGCCAGCCTGCCCGGGTTGAGCTTGCGCTGCCCGCTGTTGCGCAGGGCCGCCAGCACTGCCGGTGTGACAATGATGTGATGCTGCGGACTGTGCATCACCGCCATCGGGTGCTTCATGATCAGATTCACGATCGCTGTCGGGTCAGTCTCGCGCGAACCTTCACACACCCGTTCAACGATCTGCGGCCAGTCAGCAGTCTGGCATTCATCACAGATGTGATGCCCATTAACACAAAGATACCGCGCCGGCGTTTCACGCCCGCAGAAGGTACACACGGCGACTGTGTCCACCGGTTCTAATTTACCGCCGCATATAACGCAGAGATAGGACATAGGCTATCGTTCTTTCAAGCTGAGCGGCCTTTGGATTAACTTCGATCCATCCAGGGCCACATGCGCGCTTCAGGGCTATCTGGATAGTCTTCGATAATTTCGGTCATCGCCTCTCGAAATGCGTTCTTTTCTCTGCCGAGCAGATATTCTGCCATACCGCGGGTGAACAACAATGTAGCAGCGCGGGGATTCTTTGGGAACTTGCTTAAACCGTCGTCCATTAGATCGATGGTTTGCAGGTATTTTCCGCGCGGCAAGTCCAGCGCTGCTTTACCCAGTCGCATCAGAACCCGAAAATCTTCCGCATTCTGATAGCCATTGAAATAATAATGCAGCCCGCCTTTGTAATCCAAGAAATAAAAAGAAGGGGTCCAATACGCAGAATATCGAGATCGGATATCCCGATTCTTCAAGATATCCTGGCGCACCGGGACAAACCATTGGAATAGTTCGCGCTGGACATCCTCATCCGGATACGTAAGAGCGTACATCTTCTTACAACCAGAGCACTCATCCCGGTGGAATTGTAATAAAACGCTCTTGCCTTCAGAGCGGGCAGCATCCAGCGCCGGCTCCAATTCAAAATACCATCCCGCATCAATTTCCATCGAAGACCTCCGCAATTTGAGCATCGAACAGTGGCAGTTTCATTCGTTCAGAATCCTTAGCGACTTACATTCTGCCGGTAATGAATATCCCCTTCTCATCTTCCAGGATTTATGTAAGCCCCCAAACGACCCCAAATAGCTGGCCCAGTCTTGAGCGCCGATCCAAATCAATGTGAGTGACCGGCACACCGCGCCTTTGTGTGTGCGTCCAATCCTGCACCGGGCTGGCTGCGGCGCGATAAACCGCCTGTGTGCATTCGCGCCGGGCGGTAACAGAGTTGCCTGAATCGGATTTGGATTCGCGGATTTTCTAAGGGACATGATCGGCTCCCCGGGACGAACTACGTTTCTTTCGCCTGGCCTTGGAAGTAAATTCCGTCCCAATGCGTATGCCCAATGCCGGTAAAACCCTGCGATGAAGGAACAAAATGAGCATGGTCGCCATGAAAGCAACAGCAAACACAATTAAAGAGCTGCTCAGTTTGTTCATCAAACCGGGATTGATCAGCATGACCCCCGCAAGGGTGAGCATAAGCATGCCGCCGATCAATTTAAGAATCCGCCCATGTTTTTCTTCCAGTTTGCTCGCCCGCATGCTGAACACAGCGGCTAGGAAGATGCCCATTTCATCGATCTGGTAAATCAACAGATAAACCAGTAAAAGCAGTATGAACGTTATCGTCGTCACCTTTTGAGAAACCAGCAGGTTGGTCCATATTACCGGGAACCCGGCTGTGCAGGAAAATTCCACCAATGATACGCCTCCGGCCAGTAAAATCGTGCCGGCTGCCAATCCCCAGATGGATTGGCTGGCATCCATGATGGAGCGAATGCGTCGAAAGATGCCCGGCTTTTTCTCGTCTGCAATCGTGAAAGAGATTCCCTCCTGGTACCAGAAGTAATCCTTGATATTAACCAGTCCAAAAAACAGGGCCACGAGCGCCACCAGCACCTGAATCCAACCCACGAAACTGACTATCTTGAACACGGTAAACAGGCCAGCGATAAATAACGCATATACCCCGGCGGTGACGGTCAGGAAGATCAGCCCAATCAATAAAACTTTTTTGCGCGAGCCAGTATGCAGGGTGAGCGCCAGCAGCATGGTCAACACCCAAACCGAGCATGGATTCACGCCATCGACGAAAGCGATCAATGCTGTACTGATCAGCAAGGTTTGCGAAGATAGGTCAACGGTACCTATGATTGGAAGATCAATCAGATCAGCATCTTTTGACGATGCGGGTTGCTCGATTGGGGCTGCAGCTGAACCGTTTTGTGAAGTATCCACGGCGGGAATGATGCCCGCTCCTGCATCCGGGCACCCGTTCGCGAGACAGGCTTCTACGGCAGCCTGTATTTCGCCGCGTATCTGGTTGTTGTAGCCAACCCAATATTGATCGCCAATGAAAATCGTGGGTACGGCCTGTGGTTCAAAACCAAACGCTCTCGCCATCTGGGTAAAGAGCGTCCGATTTTCCTCCACGTACCATACTTCATACATGCGCAGTTCCACCTGCTCAGAGCTGCTATCAAGCTGCTGTAAGAAAGGCTTGGCCTCTGCGCAGTGCGGACACCCATCACCCCAAAACAGATAGATAATCGCCTTATTCGGCACATCCGTGGAGCCGGCTCTGATTTCTTCCTCTTCTAGGAATTCCGGAATGTCTGGAAAGCTTACTCCACCCGCCGCCAACCCCTTTTCGATCAACCCCGGCAATTTATCCTGAATATCTTGATCGCCGATGAGATATTGATCGTCCAGCAGTAAGAGGGGTACACCAATTTTCTCTTTAGGAATTCCCAGCCGGGCGCCCAGTTGATACAGGCGATCTACTTCTTGAGTATCGGTGAGTTCTATCTCCTGAACCGCCAGAGAATTTCCGTATTTCGCCTGAAGCGCAGGAATGACCGTTTTCATGATGGCTTCACAGTGCGGGCAGCCCTGCATCCAGAACAAGACAACGTTTACAACACCGCTTTGTGAGAGCTGATTATAAGACGTCTGCTGCGCCGGTTCGGTCGCTGCCGGTTCGCATGGCGTCGCTGCGCTGACGTCGCACGCCCCACTCGGAGAAGCCGGCGTCGAAGTGGCGGCGGCGCTTCCGCGCGGAAATTGGACTGCTGCAGTCGCAGAAGCCTGGGAGAAAGAAATGATCACGAATATCCCGCAGGCGAGAATCGCAATGGCGCGCAGTAATTGCGGGAGAAGTTTTCCGGACGGTCGTCGAGTACTCATGGGCTGAGGATCCTGCTTTGTAGGGCATCCATCTTTTCTTTCGTCTGTTGGATAGATTGGTAGAAAATGTCCGCGACAGCCTTTTCGTCCACCATGTCCAAGGGGGTCATCGCCTTCAAACGGTCAAAGCCGAGGTTCGTCTCCAGGGCAAGCGCGGCGGTGCCGGCCATCATTTTCGCAGCCAGCCGGCGCGCTTCAGCATCAGAAAAGCCCGCCTCAATCCCGGCGGCCGTCATGCCCTCGAGTACGGGCAAGAGCGCCCGCAAAGCCGCGCCAGTCAGGCCGACACACCAGTTCATTTGATCATCTCGCACCTCAATGAATTCTCCCAATGCGCTCAGGAGCCTTTCGACTTGCAAGCGCGCATCTTGGGTCACCGCTGCGCCAAAGCAAACCGGATTTAACCCCTTTCCCACGAACGATGTCATCGATGGCATGACGCGCACCACCTGGACGCCGGCCGGGACGGCCTCCTCAAGGGACGCCAATGGCACAGCAGCCGCGAATGAAATGACGAGATTTCCCGCTTTTAACCAGCTTTTCAAAGATTGGAGCAACGGCAGGATGGTTTTTGGCGGCGCGGCTAACAGCCAGATATCGGCTTCGCTTAACTTCTCATCAACCAGTAAATCTCCTTGGATTCCAAATTCTTCGGCCGCTTTGCCCGCTTTGTCGGGATCCGCATCGTATAATCTCACCTGCCCGGCCGGTATGCCGGCGGCCAGAAGCCGCCGAACCAGCATTCTGCCGATATTCCCTGCACCGATAACAGCAAGTGTGTCGCGCTCGAATGTGTGCATTTTTCCTCCTTTTTCAGAGCATCATGCAGATTTATCCCCCAATCAGTGGAACGCGCTTATCTTTTACGCATCGATGAGCAAAGATGTACATCCCTGCCGACCATGCCTGATGAGGATATCCCATCGGCTTTCCGGTCCGGCCGTGACACCATTCGTTAAATTCCCATTCCTCTTCCTGGCCCTGTCGATTCAGCTCGGCCAGTTTTACCAGTTGTTTTTCAGCCTCTGCAATCCGGCCTGCCTTGACCAGGACTGCGACGTAAAAACCACCTACAAACGGCCAGATACCACCGTTGTGATATTGGTCGGGCAAATTCAAGTTGTTGTTGCGGTAATATTCCCGCCAGTCCTTATTGCCCGGGTAAATGACCGGATTGAGCACCCGCACGGGGTAAGGGTCGGCAATACCAACCTGATCCAGATAAGTCAGGATGCGCTTTTCCTGAGCCTCGTTCGCCACTCCAAACAAGATCGCCAGCAGATTCCCCAACACATCACAGTAGTCGCCAAAATCGCGAAAAGCCACGTACGGCAAGAAATAGGGCCGCTTCACCAGAACGGGCGTCACCTGGCTGAGCGTGTATTTCCACTCGACGTGTCCCGGGCAGTTAGGCCCCCATTCCTCCCGGTTTTCTTCTCCAACCCATAGCAGAATGCGGATCTTATGGCGGACATCATCCGCCAGACTGTCATAGTGCTGGCCATTCTTCCCCAGGACATTTGCCATTTCCGCCATGTACCTCAACGCGGCGTACCATAATACATTATCATAAAGAACATTGAAATGGTTCGCCAGAAGATCCGCCCAATCGGCAGCCTCGTGGACTTCCAATAATCCACATCCATTCGAGTCTTGATAGCGCAGCCAGAGCAATGCCTTTTCCAAAGCCGGCCAGGATTCCCTCAGGAAATCAATGTCCTTTTTCGCCCGATATTGAAAAGCATGTCCCAGAATGAACCAAAGGTTCGAATCCACTGAACCGGCATTGGTGTGATCCAGCCTGCCGGTCGCCACATTGACATTATTGGGAATTGCACCGAGGTCGGATTGCTGGGAAGCCAGAGTGTGGAGGGAAAGGCGCAGGCAGGTTTCATGGCCTGGTGAAAGTAGTGATCCAAGAGAGGTGATCACACTGTCTCTTGCCCAAACGTGGGGATAGCCTTCCGGTGAGGCCATCAATCCAATTGGACTGCACTCGCTATCCAGAATCTTTTGGGCCTTATTAAGCGCAAGATCGACCAAGACCTGATCGGTTTCTTGAAGCATCTTTTATTCACTCCTGCTTCTTGCCCAATTATCGGATTCCTAACCATATTCATTATATTGAATACAATTATAATCCGCGATCCTTCCGGCAAATAGTGACAGATTTCCTGTTATCCTGGTAGGGAAAACCTTTTCGACTTGAATTAAACAACCGCCAGTGATATTCCCGGTGCTCGTCAGAGACGATGACAACTACTCAATCAGGTTTATCCTGGTGTACAGGCCACCAACCCCTGCCCGCAGTTGGAACATTCGAACTGGATGGTGGTATGCTCAATATGATATTGGCTGGACAGTTGCTGCTTGATCTCTGCCATCATCTTTTCCGCCTGGCTGATGGTTTGATCTTTCAAAATCACGTGCGCGCTCAAAGCAATGTAACCGGGACTGACCGTCCAGATGTGCAAGTCATGAACCTCAGCGACGCCTGGGACAGCTTTCATCGTCTCGGCCACGCCGGAAGCCGTCATTCCCTCGGGTATGCCTTCTGCCAGGATATGTACGGTCTCTTTCAGCAATCGTCCGGAGCTGACCAGAATCAACAGGCTGATGAACACGCTCACCAAAGGATCGATCCATTCCTGGCCGGTCAACAGAATCGCGACGCCTGCGCCGATGACCCCAACCGATGCCAGCGCATCCCCCAAAACATGCAAAAAGGCGGCTCGAGCATTGAGATCCTCATGGTTATGCTCACGCAATACCAGCGCGACGACAATGTTCACGGCTAAACCAAGACCGGCGATCACCAGCATGGGACCTGCCATAACCGGCTCAGGATTTTGAAAACGGTTGATGGCGTCTCTCAGAATCTCAAAGGAAATCAGTAACAGCGTAGCGCCGTTGACCAGAGCTGCCAACACCTGCATACGGTGGTAACCATAGGAATGCCGGTCGTTGGCAGGCAGCGCCGCAGCACGGATAGCCAGGTAACTCAACCCCAGAGCGAACAGGTCCATGAACACGTGGGCTGAATCAGACAGGAGCGCCAGGCTTCCCGTCCAGATTCCACCAGCAACTTCAGCGATCAAAATGGCCAGGGTCAGCCCGATAGATAAGAGAAAGCGTTTGCCAGTGTTGATATTTTCATGTGCCAGCATCTGCGATTCCTTTGAGGGTTTCATTTTGTGAGATGACTTCAGTCAATGTATGGAGATCAGTGGTTTGAACCTGCACCCCTGCCGCCTTCAGCGCGTACGCAGGCGCCTTGCCGGTCAGGTCTTCGCGGGTCATCAGCACATCGATTTGTTGTGAAACGAGCCACTCGGCAGTCCTCAAACCGCGCCCTTTGGTCTCCAGCAGTTTAGGCGCAGATAGGATGTTTTGTTCTAATACAACACCATCCTTGGCGCTGATTTTGACCAAAGCAAAATAAGAGGCCCTCCCAAAATCCATTGCGATTTCGCCATCCCTGGACGCCAGTGGTACGGCTACGCGCAATATCTGCTTGCGCATTGGTTCCGTATGGATCAATACTCGCTCAACGTGGGGGATCTCCGCACGAATGGATTCTTCCAATTGAGTGGCCACCTGGTGAGCCCGATCCAGATCCTGGACGCGCAGCATGATCTCGCTTTCAACAAAACGATAGCGGCCAGAATTACGCCCCATCAATGATTTAATTTCGGACACCTCAGGATTGGAAGTGATGATCGTCCGGATCGCCTCCAGCGTCGGCGCATCCAGCGAGGCATCCAGCAAAACGCGCATACCGTCGACCAGCGTGCGCCACCCCATGTAAGCGATCCAGAGCACAATCAACACTGCGGCGACCCTGTCCAGAGGAAAGCCCAACAACTGCGCCGCTATGGCAATAAAGACCACGCCTGACGAAAGTATGTGGGCGCGAAATTCGGTCGCATCGGCGATGATGCTGGGTGAGTTGATTTCCCTCCCAATGCGCAGCTCGTATTGACTGAAGCCAATTGGAATCGCCATGGCCAGCGCTACCCCGGCCAGCATGATGGGGCGGACATTGGGGGGTGCGGCAGACGCAAACAAGGCTTCTTTGGCAATTTCATAACCGGTGAAGAACATCCCAAAGGCAATGAAGACGGCCACCATGTTTTCCAATTTATAAAGCCCATAAGGAAAATCGCGGCTTTTCCTTTGAGAAAGTGCCAATCCACCCAGCACGGATAGAGAAGCAGCCAGATCGAGCAAATTATGGGCGGTTTCAGCGCGTAACGCCAGGCTGCCAGAGTATGCCGCCATCAACAGATTCAATCCAAACAGGATAATATTCACCAGAACGGAGTACCAGCCAACGCGCGTTGTCATCCCGCCACCCGCATGGCGTACCAACCAAAAACCAGATAAGAGACCATGATTCCCGCCAAAGCGCCGGCGACTAATTGGATCAGGGTATGTTTACGACGGTGCAGACGAGCCCACGATACGAGCGGAAGTGCAAGAAATGCCCATAAAGCCCCCGCGCCGAATACAAAAACCAGCGCGGTGGAAAAACCGCCCACGCCCGCCAGGTGCATGCTGATTTTCCAAAAACTGGAGATGGTGAACATGACGATCGCCAGGCAAAAGTAAGTCAGGACAAGCAGACGAAGGAGCTGGGGACCATTGCCCAGCCAAAGCAAAACCAGCGCCAGCACGTCGCTGCTTAAGCTGACCAGGATAAATCGCGGGCGTTCCTCCCGATGTGAGAGTTCCATGTCACTGACCCAGCCTCGTCTGCGTCCGATCAACAGATAGGCCAGAGGAATCCCCGTCACGATGGCCAGCGACAAGACGGCCCAGAGTACTCCCGAAGCCTGAGCTGACTGCCAGCCAAAGGCCACAAAAACCGGGAAAGACAATACAGAGCTATCGAACAAAATCGAAATCCAGCGCGCTAACCGGTCTGCCATTGGTGTCCCCTTCCAGACTGCGACGATCATTTCAGGGTTCAATCACCAGTTCACCCTGGGGTGTAATCCCTTTGATCAGGGTATTCGTCACCGTACCCCATTTTACGCACAGTTCGTGCAATTCGGCCAGCTTTTCTTGCGGTTCAGAGCTCTTTAAGATAAGGCGGTAGGTTATCTGCGTCAAACCAGGCGGCTCATCGCGGCGTTTGGCATCAAATTCGATGCGCGCATCATCAATCCGCAAGCGCATTTTATTCCCGATAGCATTCACGTTCGTAAGCAAGCAGGCTCCTAAGGCCGCCACGACCGTTTCCGCGGCAGTAAAACCGGCTTCGCCGCTGCCTTTTTTAATATTCAATACCAGCAAATGACCGCGCGCTTCGGCTATGGCGTGTGAATCATCCTGGCGAGTGACCGTTATGTGATAATGGGTATCATCGTTCAAATTCTTTCCTCCACAATTCCCAAGCAAATACGCGGCCATCCTGGTATGGGAAGCAAAGCTGTAAAAAACGGGCTTCAGCCTTTTACGTCCGGGGTTACGGTTTCAAGCGTCATCATTTCCACCGCTTTGACCACAGCGTTCATATTAGGCTCTTCTGCTGTTTCGATCATCCCAGCGTCGCACAAGATTGCCAGTTCAGGGCGCAAAGGAATGCGCGCCAGGAGCGGAGCGCCGGCCAGTTTGGCAACTTCTTCGCTATGGCTCGGTCCGAAGATATCGTAATGCCGCCCGGTATCCTCGGCCCGGAAACCGGCCATATTTTCGACAATTCCAATCACCGGGGCATTCAAAGAAGCGGCCATCCTTACGGCTTTTTTGACCACCATGCCCGCCAATGCCTGAGGGGTCGTGACCATCAAAACGCCGCTGATAGGCAAACTTTGCATGACGGTCAAAGCTGCATCGGAAGTGCCGGGGGGTAAATCGACCAGGAGTTCATCGAGCTGGCCCCAGTTGACGTCATTCCAGAATTGCTGAATGGTCTTGGTGATCAGCGGCCCCCGCCAGATGACCGCCTGTTCTTCATTTTCCAACGCCAGGTTAATGGACACTATCTTGATCCCTAGCCGGCTCTGGATCGGTTCAATGCCCTGTTCTCCTCCGAGCAGTGGTCCGTGCACCCCAAATAATTTCGGAATACTGGGGCCGGTGACATCCGCATCGAGGATGCCCACTCGATGCCCGGCGCGCGCCAATGAGGTGGCCAGCAGACCGGTGACCAACGACTTGCCTACCCCGCCCTTGCCGCTCATCACGGCAATGACTCTCGCGATCCGATTATTTACCGCCAGCGCCGGCTTCGTCTTGGCAGGATGAAGGAGAGCATCGCGTTCCTCCTGGCTCATCGCGCCCAGACTGACCTCAACGCTCTGCACCCCCGGCAGCCCCTGAATGGCTGAGCGGGCATCCTGGGCCAGTTGATCACGCAGCGGGCATTCCGGGATGGTCAGCGCCAGCGTGAAGCTGACTTTTCCACCCTCGACTTTCAAATCCCGCACCATATTTAGATCAACAATGTTGCGCTGGATCTCAGGATCGATGACCCGGCGCAGCGCCTCCATGATTTGTTTCTCTGAAATTGCAGCCATTGCATTATTCTCCCTGTAGATCAAAAATTAGTCTGGCTTTCTGTTCATCAATCCGGCATTCAGGCCTGATGAACAGGTCAAAAGGATTAATACTGACTCCATCCACTAAAATTCCCGGTGAAGCCAGAAAATTGTATTCATCCTTGAGATGCATGCCTTCCTTCGAATCCAGTTCAATTCGCTGGAAGGGAATTCGATTGTCTTGCAGGTATTTCATGATTTTTCGACTTCGCCGGCAGCCTTTGGCCGGCAAAATAGTAATTGATTTCATCCGTAAAAATCCTTTCCAGCTTTAACTTTCGCGTCGGCAACGCCGCGAGTCTCATGCTTTCCAAAAAGGCTCCATCTTTTCCAGCGCTCCACGCTATAACCAGAGGAGGTCAATGGGACCACTTCTCCCCTCTCCAGAGCCTTTTTCATCTGACGGTAACCCGCCTCGATTAACAAGGGTGTCTGGCAGAAATCCCAAATGGGAACCGGCTGCTCGGCAACCAGCTCAACCCGATGAACCGGTATCCCTTTGGAACGGGCCAGCTCCATTTCCAGGTAGGTATGCCGGCTGATAATCGTGCTCAGGAATTTCATCCAGAATGGCCCAAAGCCGTGCGCACCTGGATCGATCTCCCCAGGGGCGGACAGGTCCAGGGCAATGATCTCAGTCGCGCCATGAAGGATGGCGGGTTCAATCGGCAGGTTGCTGATTGCGCCCCCATCCAAGAGAAACCGATCCTCAACCTCGAGTGGATGGACCCACGGGGGGATCGCAGCCGATGCCAGAACCCCGTCCAGCACCGATTGCTGCGGATCGTCCCCAAAGTAAACCGGCTGGGCGCGGTTTAGATCAACGCTCACCAGAAGAATGGTCGGGCCAGGCAAATCGCCAAAACGGATATCGGGTGTTAATCCCTGAGATACCAAGAAATCCTTTATTCGGTGATCCAGCCGAAAATGAATGCGGTTAAAAATCACTCTCAAGCTGACCCAGGCTGGATTGGGGGGCAGCAAATCGGACTTCGCTGCCTTGAGCCAGGCCCTTTCCAGAGAGGCCAGCGCGGTTTGATTAAAACCATGCATGCCCAGAAAAGCAGCGTTTATGGCGCCGACCGAGGCGCCCGCGACGAGATCAGGCTGAATCCCGGCTTCGTAGAGAGCGCGCAACGCCCCAACCTGCAAAGCGCCGCGTGCTCCCCCTCCGGCCAGCACAAAAGCCAGTTTGTCAGACGATTTCTTTTTCATACCAGTCCCTTGTAATGCTTGTAACCTGGCAAGGATCCATACCCCATATTCCGAAAGGATAAACTCCCATTCTCATATCAGACCCAGGGCCAGCAGTCCGCCCCAGATTGCCAAACCGCCGGCAAAAACCCACAGGATATCTAGCTTAAAATAGCGTACAGCGAGGAAGGCTGCACCTGCCAGCACAAAAGCCGCAGACGTCGTCAATGCTACCTCGCCGATCTGGAGCGAGACCGCGGCCAACATGCCGACAAAAGCAGCCAATACCCCGGCCAAAGCGCCGCGCACGACCTGAAGATTACGCACCCGTGTAAATATCTCGGTAAACACCAGCGTCATGGCAAAAGATGGAGAAAAAATGGCAAAGGTTGCTAATAGCGCGCCCCAAAAGCCACCCATCTTATATCCGATGAATGCCGCGGTGATTAAAAATGGACCCGGGGTAATTTGACCCAGGACAATTCCATCGGCAAACTGGTTCAGGCTCATCCAGTGATGAATATCCACTACTTCCGATTGAATCAGGGGAATGATGGCCGTTCCGTTGCCGAAGGCTACCGCCCCGATCTTGAAGAGCGAGAGCCCTAAATTTCCCATGTCAGAGTGTAAAGACCAGGCCAGCACGACCACACCCAGAATAACGATCGTCACGGCGCCAATCCCTAGCCAGCGTCGTTTCGAGGCGGGAGCCCGCGCCGGGTTGCCAGCCTGCGCCGCCGGATTTCCTTTGACCGATGCCGGGTGAATGAGAATAGCGCCCAAACCTAGGGCAATCAGCACCATCATGATCGCATTAAATTTGAGCAACAAGGCAGCGAACGCGAACAGCGCAATGATTGCTTCCACGCGGCCTTTTAGCGCCCGGCTGCCCATATCGAGGGTAACGTTCAACAGCACGCCTACAACCAGCGCTTCCAATCCCAGGAACAACGGATGGACCCAGGGCAGATTCCCGGCGGCAAAATACAGCGCGGAAAGGGCCAACATCAGGAAAAACGAAGGCAGGATAAAACCGGTGGTGGCCAGGATGGCCCCAGGGACGCCGTGCAGCACATAGCCAACATAGGCGGTGAAATCAACCATGATCGGGCCTGGGTAAAGCTGCACCATTGCCAGCCCATCGTTCATCTCTTCCTCGCTCAGCCAGCGCCGGGTCATCACCAGCGCTTTGAGTTTTTGCAAAATCGCCATGCCAAAAGCGGTTAATCCAACCTGCAGATAAGCCAGGAAGATTGTCTTCAGGGGGACATGCGCCCGTTCGATCAGAGTTTCTTCGTGTTGAGGTGTTTCATATTTCGACAATTCTGAAGTCGTCATATTTATGCTCAGGCATGCGTTTGCTTTTTAGAGTTCATGAACGTCATTGGTAAAATGCGCTGGAAATTGCGCTCACCGGCGGCATGATCCATATCCCTGCCAGAATCAAACCGGCCGCCACCCATAGAGCAACCGCCGGGCTCCACAGGGTGATCAACATTGCGCCTAGAGCTGGGGCATACAATCCGCGGATGCCACAGGTCAGCAAGTGCAATCCAGATAAGTCAGCCGTGCCAAAGGAGGTCAGGCGGATGGCCATCAAGCGCCAGCCAACCGCGAGCGCCGAACCGCCAATCCCACACAGGACATTGGCAATGACCAGCAGCCAAAAAGACCTTCCGATGGCATACAGGATCGCCATCGCGATGATCGCCAGCATTCCCAAACGAAAGGCGTTGACGATGTGTTCGGGCGTCTCGCTCAACAATCTTCCCCAGATTTCGCTCGCGAAAACCAGCGCCAGGCTATTGGCGGCTAGTAACAGGCCAATTTGCGCATTACTCAGGGCTAATTGCTTTACTTCAACCAGGGGAAAAGCTGGCAGCATCATTACCATACCTGTACCAGCGACCATGAGCATTGTCACCATGCGCCGCACCAGGCTGTCCTGGCGCAGAATTTGCCAGGGTGAGGTGTCCCCATACGAATCGGTTCGCGATAGGTTGGGGAAGGACAGATAAGATGCAGCCGCGATCCCGGTACTTACTGCCGCAGTCGCCAGGGTGGCAAAGACGCCAAAAAACCCCATCATCCAGCCTGCCAATGCATTTGCCAGAGTGCGCATACCATTGAAGATCGCCTGCACTCTTCCCAGGCTGGCGCCGGTGCGCTCTGGATACACAATTTCTGCTAAAGCCACGTATAAAGGATCGCCCACGCCGTAAAACAGGTAATAAAGCAGTACCAGCAACGAAAAAACCAGGGCAGAACGCGCCAAACCCAGGCCGAAGAGAACAACCGCCGCGGCCGCCAGCGATACGATCATCATCTCGCGAGCACCCCAACGCTTTGCCTGCGCTACCCAATAGGGGGACAGTAGATTGGCCAGATAAGGCGCGCTGGCGATCAGCGCCAGCAGCCAGGCCGAAGCACCCAGGCGTGTGGCCAGCACGGCAAAGAAAGCCGCGCTCAGGCCGGCTGCCAGGCCCAGGCTGGCGTGAATGACCACATCAAAAGTTCCCGATCGGCTGCTCATCGGCATCAACGGCTCATGAGGACGCCCCGCCAGAGCAAGGTGTCCCCCAAGGAGGCTTAAAGCTTGTTCTCACTCACCAGCGTCAATCCATTGCGGCGGATCAGGTCGCGCACGGCAGGTAAAAATCCCTGAATATCTTCCTGTTCGGTCGAAGTAACCTCGAAGGACATGAACGAAGGCGTGTTCTCCATGGCGCCTTTCACTGTCGGCACTTCCAGGCGTAGATTGACGAAGTCGTCCGGCTGGTCTTTGATCAGTTCTTCCATCTGCACCAGGAAGCGTTTTTCGCCAAACTCTCCGGCGACCTCAAACCGAACGCGCGTGGTCAGTTTTGCGATCGCATCTTCGGCCGCGGCGCGCGCTTTGATTGCATCTTCTTTGGCCATTTTCTCTTTGGCTTCCTGGCGCACGATCTTGAAGATTTTATTTTCGCGTTCCAGCTTCCAGATCATATCCCGGTCAGGGAAACTGATCGCCTGCACCGGGCAAACCGTGCCGCAGGTGCTGCAGCCGACCATGCAGCTCATCGCATTGACCGGCACGGCTTTGTTATCCTGCATTTCGTAGACGCCGCGACCGCAGGTTGTGTAACAGAGGGTGCAGCCAATACAGACATCGGCATCCACCGTCGGGAACCAGGGAATTTCCTTGCGCGGAATCCCATGCCACATTTCTTCTTTAGCCATTACATTTCTCCTATTTACCAGTTCCGATTTGAAAGATCTGGATGATCTTCTTTCACCCTTTCCTGGTTATCCGGCGATCATAGACGTACTCGCCATACATATACGCCGAGTTCCATTTTATTTGTTGATCAGCGCGCCAGGTAACCGCCGTCCACAGGGTAATACGCACCTGTTACGAAGGACGCCCGATCAGAACTCAACCAGATCACCAGCTCAGCCACTTCCTCAGCCATCCCCAACCGTCCAATTGGATGAAGGGCAACTAATGCGTTGTATGCTTCCGCATTCTCCTGAAGGGCGGCAATCATCGGGGTCTGAATAAACGCCGGCCCAATCGAATTGATGCGAATACCTTTCGCCGCATATTCGATCGCCGCATTCCTTGTTAGCCCGACGACGCCATGTTTTGCCGCCACATAGGCTGGCGAACCGGCAAAGCCCACCTGACCCAAGATGGAAGCCATGTTGACAATCGCCCCCTTCCCCACCTTGAGCATTTCCGGGATCTCATATTTCATGCAATAGAAAACCCCGGACAGGTTGATGGCAAGCACCTTTTGCCAGCCTTCGACGCTATAATCTGCTGTCGGATTCTGTTCTCCGCCAATGCCGGCGTTATTACAGGCGTAATCCAAACGCCCGTATTTCTCGATCGTCTTTTTAACCATCGCTTCGCAATCGGCCGGGTTACCCACGTCTGTTTTAATAAAAGTGGCTTCACCACCCGTATCTTGGACCAGACGAACCGTCTCCAAACCTCCTGCTTCGTTGATGTCTGATACCACCACCTTCGCGCCTTCTCTGGCATAAGCCATGGCAGTTGCGCGTCCGATCCCGCTGGACGCGCCAGTAACCAATGCTACTTTCCCACTAAACAGTGCCATCTCTATTTCTCCTTTCCGACTTGATCATCGATGAGACAAATCTTGTTTCATAACCAACTCGGCGAGCAGGCCGAGCCATATCCTGCATCGATTGCTTGGATGAACGGTTGCTAGGTTTTATACCCTTCAACCAAGTTATTCGATATATAACCTAACAATTGTCTTTTCCAAGGCATTCGATAACCTGAGCATATCCTGTTTAGGCTGACCGGAATCGATGTAATACAAAGGCTGATCAACAATCACCCGTCGATGGGAAGGGCGGACAGCTACCGGAATAACGGGCAGATCTTCTCCCGTCAACCGTTTATACATCGGGCATAACCACAGAAAACCACTCATAAATGACCGCATTCCCGATTGCGAATTCAAGGGAGTTTCTGGATCCTCGGGTAAAATGAGCAACGCGCCTCCTTTTTTCAAAACATCCAGGCTATGGCGAAACGCGCCCAAAAAACGAACATCATGGCGATCGACCGGAATACAATCGATGCGATGCAACAGCGGTAAAGTGATTTTTGATAGGCCTTCTGAGATGAATTTACCCATCTTACCGCTAACATGTAGAGCTACCGATACAAAATCCCTATACAAATAGTCTGCTATTTTAGCGGGATCCACCATATCTGCGACGATCCAAGGAAAGAGCCTCCTGGGAATGGACAGGATGCACTCTATAGGCCCAATGGCGCCCAGGTGATTCGATACAAAAAGAGCAGCTCCGTGATCATTTAAATGAATTTTACCATCTAAATTATAGCGAAATGGTGCGCCAACTTTACGCAAAGTATGGTAAAAACGATCACTCATCTCCATTACCTTCAAGCCCGGTCAAATTGGGTGGGCTCAAATGCCCACCCAACTATTACCCCAAATTCTGGCTTGTCTGCATCCTGATATATCAGATTTCAGGCTGCGGTACCACACAGCATATTCCCTCGATAACTTCAGCTGCACGAGATAGGGCTTCAGCAGGTATGCCAACGATCATTTCTTCGTTGGTGAACCCGGCGCGCTTGCGCGCCTGTTCTTGAGGGATGGTCGCTTCGGGTTGAGCCGTTTTGAACGGTAATACCGTGCTGTACGCGCAAAATGAAGTCAGAATCTGAAAGCGCATGGGGATTTCCAGGCCGGTATCATAGTTGGTCGCATTGAGTAACTGCAGCGCCTGATGCGGATTCGCCGCGGCCAGTACCACATCTGGATCCACCGTGGTTTGTGCCAGTGGGGTGAGTAAAATCGCGACCGTATGCCCGACTGGCAATTTAGGCGCATCCATAATCAAACGCTGTCCTGCGCGCGCACTCGCCACCATATGCGATTTGGCGTACGGCACACCGTTGGTAATGGAAGCAGGAGCTTCCTTGACGCCTAACATATAGGCGCCACGCTGGCAACCATGATCATCAGCCAGCATTAAAATGGTTTCGCCTTGCATGGCATGCCCAACTGCGGCGCAATAGTACATCGCGCTTTGAGGACGGGGCAGGCCTTCGGGCACCGCGTGAGGATCGTCGAAAAGTTTCACCGCCACAAGCTGCTTGTTTAAACCCACTGCGCGTGACAATTTATCAGCAATTTCTGCATAATTGGCATTCATTCTATATCTCCTTGTTCTTGAGCAGACGCGCTGGCAGCTCGGAATAGTCGCCAGCTCCTCCATCTCGGGTTTATTCGTCCAGCCAGATCATGCCGATCACCTTACCGTCGTGGACTAACTCCACCTTGACGCCAAAGCGGGCGGCCCAATATCCGCCAACCTCAAACTCCTTGAGAAGTGAAGATCAGTCCAGCTTTTCTGTGTGATCTACGAGCTTGCCATCCAGGTAAGCCCTCACGGCCTCGTCGATACTGGCAATGTCCGTGACGATCGGCTGGATGCCGGCTTGGCGCATCGATTCATAGGCGCCCGCGCCCATTCCCCGCGCCAGCAGGATCTGGCAGTCCGCGATGGCGGCTGCCATACTGGCGTGCCGTGATTGGGCGGCGGGATCAAAACCGTGACCCCGTGGATCCTCGCCACCGGCGTGCGTCTCGCCGCCAAATTGGGCATGACCCATTTTTGCCCGCTGCTCGCGAGATATAATCTCGTTGTTTTCAACCGTCACAATGACATAAAATGGGGCGCGCCCAAAATGCTGGCTGATGGTGATCCCGTCTTCTGAAACAGCTGCGATTTTCATCCAAAATCTCCTTTCAACAACTCTCTGTTATCCAATCGATTGCATTTTTTCTTCAGCCGCCGCGACAATTTGATAATGGATTTCGATCGACTGCCCCAGCTTCAGCGTGTTTGTGACCGTACCGTTATGGTCAAGCGCTTCCAGGATGGGATGAAGTTTTTCTTCCGGTTCTGGGCTGGTTACCAACACATCCACTTTCAAATTGGTCAATAAAGGACCATTTCCGTTCATAACGCGGGTTCCGCTTGCTGAAACGCGCACATCGTCCACTTGTAAACCGGCGGCGGTGCTCTCGCGCTGGATGCCGGAAATCACGCAGGTGGCTAACGCCGCAACGAGCGCTTCGGTGGACTTGGGAGCGTCCACGGGTTGTTGCCCGGTGATAGCAAGCACGGTCTTCCAGGTGCGGGCCTGCGCCTCAGCAGTCAATGCATCCAGGCGCTGTGAATGAACAGTGATGATCGTCGGTTGAGCAGAATCGGCCATGAATAACTCCTATTTATGAGCATCGAAATAAACATTAACGAACCACCAGCACTGGGCAGGGTGCGTGTTTGGCCACATTTTCAACTGTGCTGCCTAGAATGATTTCTTCCAGGCTGCGCTTACCGTGTGAACCAAGGACAATGAGCGTTGAGCCCAATTCTTCCGCAACATGCACAATTTCCTCCCAGGGTGTCCCTATACGCAACATTGTCTCGATTGGGATTTTAGCAGGGCCCAGGGATTGGACCTCATTCTTCAATTGATCGAGTACACGCTGCTCATATTTGCTTTCCAGACGCCTATTAATTTGCTCTATCTGATCCGTTTGGATGAATGGGTCCGGTACATCCTCCAGGATGAATGGCAAATCCTCCGGATCGATGATCGTGAGAGCAGTAAGCGTCCCATCGCTGCATTGGGCGCATTCGAGCGCCCTTACGCCGGCGTCATGAGCATGTTGCGAAAAATCCGTCACCCACAATATCTTCTTGAACATCTTGATATCTTCCTTTCCATCGAATCCAACTCAAACCTCCAGGGCGCATCGTTGGCGATCACTCGCTCAGATGCACCCCAGAGGTTTCCCTTTATGAGGCGCTCTGCACCGGAATTGCGGCCTTGCGTTTTTCGCCAAAGTAACCGCGCAGCCAGTCGGCCATCTTCAAATACAACACCAGAAACAGAATTTGAAAGATGGGCATGGTGGCAGCGGGTATTGCTACCATCGGCGAGAACGCTGTGGTGGCAATGGCGATCGCCGTACCATTGTTTTTGCCTGTGCTCGCGAATACAATGGCCATATTGTCCCGGTAAGGCAGCTTCAGCCGGCGGTTGACCCAGGTCATGACAATGAGTGTGATGGCGATAAATAAACCATTGGGGACCAGCAGGAGTAACACGGTCTGCCACTTATTCACGATCATCGTGGCCTTGGAGAAGAAGATCATGAACACGATCCCGTACATAGCCAGAAGTGACAGGGATGGGAAGAGGTAGCGTAATTTCTGGAACCTTTCCTCACCCAGCCAATGCGTCAATATCCACCGCGTCAGATAACCCAACAGCATGGGAGCGATAAGCACCTCGAGGATGGACATCAACATATCGTGGATCGGGACCGGAACCTGATAATTTGCTGCGAATATCGTCATCCAGAACGGGACTGCCACAATCGCCAGCACAAAACTCAACGCCACCGCGACGGTTGCCAGTTCGAGATTGCCTTCCGACAGGCCGGTATAACCGATGCTCATGCTGGAACAGGGCACCACCATCACGAGCAGATAACCCAGCGAGAGCAGCGGATCCGTTAGAAACACCTTCGCAAGCAACCAGCCAAGCAAAGGCGCCCACACGAAGTTAAACAAGACCGCCAGTAAAAGGCCTTTGACGTTCTTCCCAACTTTCAGCAAAGCCTCGAGTTTAAGGTTGATCATCATCGGGTAGATGATGAAAAAGACCGCTAGCGTTGTCAGATTGCTTACCGTCCCGGTGTTTTTCGAGGTCCATGCCGCATTGGGATAACCTACCACCAACCCAAGCGCCATGGCCAGTAAAACATAAAGCAGCAGGTATTTATTCAGATGGTCTTGTAACGCTTTCATCGTAAACCTCCAACAGGTATAGATTGATCCGTTTCATTCACACCAATAGGTGCTTTTTTGTTCATCACTTCGAAGGTTTACGATCGGGGGTGATGCTTCTTGACAGACACCATGTGCACATGCACAACTGACTTTTATCGCCGAGTTATGCTTGCAGTTATGGCACACGTGAACCTCCTTTAGCCAAATGAATGGCTCACTTGAGCAAATCCCAGATCATCTTGGCGGCGATGGCCCACAACAGCACCCCGATGATCCTCTTGAGCTGTGAGCTGGATATCCTGGTCTTCATCCATTGCGAGCCCACAATTGAGCCGGCAGCAGCCATCACCGCAGTAATCCCAATAAATAATGGATCCATGCCGCCCATAGTGACATGGCCCAGAAAACCAGACAGGGACGAGAACACCACTACCAAAGCGGTCGTACCGGCGGCCATTTTGGCATCCAGTCCCAGCCAGTTGACCACCGGTAGGATGAAATTCCCGCCGCCCACCCCCAACAGCCCGCCCAGGAAACCGGCCACGCTGCCGATCCCCATACCGGCGCCAACCTCGATTGGGCGGCCGAGGGATTGCTCGCGCTTTTTCGCCCTGTAGAAGAGCATCATGAAGCCGGCGAAGACCAGAAAAGTGGCAAACATTGCTAAAAGCAGCCCCTTATTTACCGATCCAGTCAGTCGGGCGCCCAAGGGTGACAGGATCACCGCCATGATCAAAACGGGTAACCCGACCCGCCAATTGATCAGCTTGCCGCGCCAGTAATTGAGAGACGCAAATAGCAGGCTGATCACATTTAACAGTAGCGCAGTGGATGCGGCCTCGGCGAGCGGGACTCCCAGGTAGTAAAACAAGGGAACAAATAAAAACGCCGCACCCAGGCCGGCCATCGCCAAAAGCCCAGAAAATATAAAAACAACGACCGCGCTGACAACGTAAAAGGATGGAGACATAGTTGCTCGATCAATTACCCCTCTCCCGGTAGGAGAGGGGGTGAGAGTCAGGCTTTACTCTGAAGCACCTTGCGTATCTTACCCGGCAACAATTCCGCCATGAGTTCGGTATATGTAGCCTTGAGGATGCGTACATTATCGAAACCCTGGGTCCGCAGATAGGCAAAGGCTACATTGGATCGGTCGCCGCCGGAGCAAAACACGGCCACCAGCTTGTCCCGCGGGACTTCGTTTAGACGGGCAGGCAATTCGTTGATGGGTATCGCCAGCGCAAAAGGCATGTGGACGAAACCTTTTTCCTCTGGCGCGCGAAGATCAAGCAAAATGGCCTCATCTTTCGCCCACTTCTCAAAGAAAACCGGTGGGTCGATTTTGTGTTGGCCAGTGCTCCAAAATTCAAAGTCCAAATTGCTTAACCACTGGGAGAATTGATTTTCGATCATCCTGTCTCCTTTCGTTGTTGTATTACAGGCATTCCTTTAGCTTTTCTTCTATCTTGCCAGGGCCGCGATTTCCGACTAGGACTACTTTTTCATCAACGACCAGCGCCGGGAGCCCCATGACGCGATAGGATAAGATGCGCTCAATATCCTGCACGTACTCTACATCGATCTTCCAGCCATTCCTTGCAGCAATGCGAGTCACTTCGTTGTACATGCTGCGGCAGGCTGGACACCCTGTCCCCAGGATTTTCACCTCCATCATTACCCGCCCAAATCATATTCAATTATTTGCATGTTATTGCCCTTAAAAAAAGATCCCTGCGATAACTCGCCTGACCGGTGAACCGTTCAGTTTTGCAACCATTCGTCCAACTCCTCCAATAGTACGATGATTTACATTCCTGTCGCCTGTTGTTCTGCAGTGCAGCGTGGACAGGAACATTTAAAGCCAGCGCGGTTAATATCCGGGAGCTCCTGTCCGGTTATTTTCTGCACCAGATCAAGAACGTCAAAAACACGCGGATCGACCACCCGGTAGTAAATATTCCACCCCTCACGCCGATCCTTGATCAAACCGCTTTCGCGCAGCACCGAAAGCTGCTGGGAAATGTACGCCTGCCGAAGGCCAAGATGCGCTTCCAGATGGCAGACGCACTCTTCTTCGTCTCGCAACATTTCCAGAATAGCGATGCGAGCGGGATGATTGAGTGCTTTGAAAAATTGGGCTTGCGCCTCAAAAGGTTCTACCTGAGATCTTGGCTCGATCATAATATTCCATTCTTTGAATGTAATTTTACTTTACTTCATTCGATTGTCAAGAAGTCATTTGTCATATAATTTGGTGATTTTCATGATGCAACTATTGGAGCGTCGCGAGCATCATCATTTATCCATTCTGCATTGCTTCACGCTTTGGGTCGATTTCCTCGAACAGGTGTTTCAGCCAGCGGGTCTCTGGGGTTTCTGCCAACCGGTAACAAACGCTCCAGCCATTCCTCTGAGACTCGACCCAACCCATGGATCGTAAAAACATCAACTGTTGTGATATGTAGGCTTGTCGCTGGCTGGTGCAACGCATGAGATCGCTGACACATAACGGCCCGCGAGCCAGCAAACTTAATATCTGTATACGGACTGGATTTCCCAGAAGGCGAAAAACCCGCGCGAATCGTTCATAATCCATCTAGATCTCCTTTGCGATCCATATTCCAATCATCAAGGAGCTTCACCGGATCATCGCCCGGATGATGAGATCCACCGCCTCGGCCTCATCCAGGCCGCGAGCCATGAGCGTCTCTATCTCTTTACGATTAACCGTACCAATCGCAGCTTCATGGGTCACCAGAGCATGGGCGTTCGTCACCTTCACCAGGGGGTTGTTGGCTGCCATGGCTTGATCGCGGACAATCTCGGTACAATCCATGTGCCCGCGTGCGCCAGGAGCGTTGCCTTCCATGGTTGTATTGACTTCACTGATGGCCCGGCCTTTGACGGCAATGCGGGTTTTTGACAACCCGCGAGCATTATCTCCATTCAACCGGATGGTTTCCTGCAATTTCACTTTGTCGTCCTCGCTGCCATAAGCTTTCGTGACCAGTTCCACCAACGCATCCTGCCCTGCATCCGCCACATAATCCATTTCCAGGCTGCCGATCCTGCCCCGCGTCAGGACGAAACTGCCGGTAAACTGGCCTCCGTCTTCGACAATGATTTTCGATGTGGGACGAACATCAATCCCGCCAGTTTGACCATGAAAATGTTCCTCACTATACGTCAGGCGTGCTTCGCGGCCGACGTGAATGTTCGCGACCATGCGATGTTCCACTCGTAAAGCGTTAGGAAACGAGCAGTGCGCCAGGAATTCCACCTGGGCTCCATGGCCGATCTCGTATTCGGCTTCGATCTGCTGTATGCCTTCGGCCGGGATCACACCAAAACATAAATGGACGGGATAGCGGACGCGGGTATTCGGCTCGACCAAAATGCGCGCGTGAACACCCTGTTCGAGCGGCTCGGCCTCTAAGTGGACGCCAGGGATCGAATGAGAAGCCAGCACCTGGCTTCCACTGACCACCAATGTCGCCACTTCGGGCAGTTTCAGTGCATCGGGATCACCGCCAGCTTGCCGGTATGCGTCCATCATGGCTTCCATTTCACCTGCCCAAGATGGCGCACGTCCAATCGCATGTTGACCCATTTGAATAGAACTCATCCGGTTTTCCTTTCCTGATCCAGGCTTTGTCCGGCGAGGGTCGCCGGTGTCCAGGGCTGATTGCCGAGGGTATCCAGGTGGGTTTGGCAGCGGGTCTGATAATACCTGTTGGCGTCCATTGGACTCCCGTGGAAGACGATCGTTCCGAGGCACATCAGGGAAGCCTCATCGGCAACACCGATCAGCTCAGGCCGATGGGTAATGAGCAGAATCGCGCTCCCCTGGTTCGCCAACTTTTGGATCAACCGGGTGATATCTACAACCGAGAGCGCATCGATGCCCGAATCGGGTTCATCCAGTATTGCAAGGCGAGGCTGCATGGCATAAACCGCTGCCAGTTCCACCCTTTTTCGCTCGCCGCCGGACAAGGTCTGATCCACAGGGCGGTAGCCATAGGCTTTAACCGGCAGCGAAACCGCTTCCAGAGCCGCAATGACCTTCTCGCGATTATTCTCGCCGGCGCCAAGGCCGATATATTTTCCGATCGGCAAACCTTCAAAACGCACCGGTTCCTGCCATGCCAGGGTGATTCCCATCCGCGCGCGTTCAGTTATGGAGGCATGGGTGATATCTTTGCCATCCAGGATGATCCGCCCCGTCGTAGGCGTGTAGCCCTCACAGCCCATAATGGTATAGGCTAATGATGATTTTCCAGAACCATTCAAGCCCAACAAAGCGTGGATTTTCCCCGGGTAGAAAGACAGGTTAATATTCTGCAAAATCCAGCGGTCGGACTTTCTTAGAGAAAGATCTTCGATGATCAGAAAGGGTTCATCCATGAGATATTCCTTGCCATGAATTTCACGATATCATTCTGCCAAAGTTAAAGCTTGATTTCTAGCAGCTTCGACGAGCTCTAAAATTGATCCGTGTTGCGCGAGATACACTTGAATGTTCGCCTCTTTGAGCTTTTCCAACGATGGATGGGAAATCATACCCGTGACGAGCCGATCGACCTTTTCTTCAACCAATTTTTCCGCCAGAAGCGGGCCATCTATTAAGGACGCTTCACGATAAGGGTTCATCCAGGCTTCGAATCGGTCGGAATCATCCACAATCACAATTTGAAGACAGGTCTCAAAATTCGCATCCAGCCAGGCGCCCAGACCGGCGCCTTTGGCAGTCACTGCGATTTTCATCACCAACCTCCATCCCTGGTGGTGGGAGAGGTAGCCTCTCCCACCACCAACACAAACCAATTCGGCTATTCGCCCTTGATCACCTTTTCAATGGCCGCCACCGTCTGTTCGGTATCCATATTGCGGATTTCCACGGCATGGAGATGATCCATATCGAAACCAGCCGCCTCGAAAGCGTCGCGGAACATTTTGGTCTGCATGGTCGGGTCACACGCCCCGATGTAAAGTTCGTCGGTTGAGTTGCCCTTCAATAGGCTGGTAAGAAAGACGTCGCCATCTTTTGAGCACAGTTGAGGATGGATCGCCATGTAATCGATCAGCCTGTCTCGCCGAATGGCATTACCGACCTCGAAGATGTTCATCTTCTGAAACGATGGGCAGTTGCCCTGGCAGACGCACAGGAGTAGACCTTTGTTTGCCATTTCTTCCTCCGCTCAGCTATCCATATCGCCGAAATAAGTGATCGCATCGCTGGGGCAGATCTTGGCACACCCCCGGCAGAATTCCACGCATCCATCCGGGTTGACCACCCTTGGATAGAGATCGCCCATCTCGAAGACATTGTTCTGGCAAAATTCCAGACACGAGTTGCAACTTGTGCATAGATCTTCATGGATGATGGGATACCAGTTTTTCGCCATTATGACCTCCTGAATGTGAATTGGAAATTTGACCTCATGGGATCGGCAACGATTTCCCCTTATGGAGGCCTTTTATGGCAGCGACAGGCGCTGCCGCAATGTGTGCGGCACTTCTTGCACATGGTTTCTCCTTTGATCAATATTGAACCTTGGTATCTGTCTGGTAGCCGCCAGTTATTGGATAGCGACCTCGAAGGTATCTGCAAAGCTTTGATATTCGATATTTTGAATATTATTCTACCTTTGATTGACGGGTGCGCAAGAGTGATGTTTATCACAATATTGGCCGTACTTACAGCACTCTAACGGTTTCAAATTACCCGTGGGAATACTCGAAGCAAACCCTCAACCGTGTGGGTCTTCCTCTTTGGATGACGGGTGCTGTCTGTTCGTACAGATGATTTCCCCAAAAGATGGATGACCTGTTTTGGCAAGCCTTTCCGATCCTATCCCTGTGCCCCTGAGGGAAATGCCGGGATTGAATTAAGTTCTGTCTAAAGGGTCAATCCTGAACTTGTTATTTAACACCCTCGAAATACGCCTTTTGATAAAATCGAATTTATGTCCTAACATTCAGACTCCACCATCATAGTAGCCGTGGATATGGGAAGATCGCTCCGTTCGAACCATGATAACTGCGGGGATAATCTGGCCTTAATTGAGAGGCAATAATCACGTGATCTATGTACAATTATTTGGGAGGGAACGATGAAAGCAACAATATCGATTGGAAAATATCGTGGTTTGCAGGCATGCTCAACACCGGGCGGAGCACTGGCCGTGCTGGCGCTGGATCACCGCAACAATCTGCGCCAGGCGCTCAATCCCCTGGCGCCGAATTCCGTGACGGACGAGGATTTGACCGCTTTCAAACAGGAAGTGGTCGCTGCGCTGGCGCCGCAGGCATCGGCTGTCCTCCTGGATCCCCAATACGGGGCGGCGCAATGCATTGCATCGGGTGCCCTACCAGGGAATGTCGGACTGGTGGTTTCGGTGGAAGCCAGCGGATATAGCGGCGACGCGGCTGCGCGAGTGAGCCGCATGCTTTCGGGCTTCAGCGTAGAGAAGGCGCGACGCATGGGCGCAAATGCGATCAAGCTGCTGGTCTATTATCACCCGGAAGCGGCCACGGCTGGCGAGATCGAGAGTTTTGTGGCACAGGTGGCAGGAGACTGCGCCCGCGCTGACATACCGCTCTTTCTGGAACAGCTCTCTTATTCCATGGATCCGAGACGCAAAACGCTATCCCCGGAGGAACGCCGTGAAGTGGTGCTGGAAACTGCCCGCCGATTGACCATGCCGGGGGTGGATATCCTCAAAGCTGAATTCCCGTTGGATGTCTCTATAGAGAAGGACGAGAACGCCTGGCTGGAGGCCTGCCAGGCGTTGACAAAGGCCAGTCGGGTTCCTTGGGTGCTGCTGTCCGCCTCGGTGGATTTCGAGACCTATCTTCGCATGACCGAGATTGCCTGCCGGGCAGGTGCGAGCGGGGTGGCGGTGGGTCGGGCGGTATGGAAAGAGGCGACCCAATTGCAAGACAAGGAGCGCGCGGCTTTCCTGCACGAGACGGCGGTAAAACGCATGCGGCGGATTACCGATTTGTGCAACACAGAAGCCCGCCCGTGGACAGCAGTCTATGCGCCGCCACCAATCGCACCGGAGTGGTATGTTAATTACGTGTGAGAGGATTTTTATTCCGAAATAACCCGAGGGTAAACCCCAAACAGGTGATTCAATCGCTGATCAGGAAAGTTGGAATTCCTATAAAGAAGTTTTTTGCAATTCCCATTTTCCATGACCTGATTGGGCTTTCAGAATGGCTCATTGAGAGTCGTATCCACATGCTCGGGCATATCCACGCAATACGGCTTGGATGTGGTCGATCACCCAATCCTTCGGTTGATTGCCGATTCGCCCTTCTCTCAGCCGACGATATTGTTCCGGCATAAACTGGCTGAGCAACGTCCCCGGAATCTTCACCCTCCCCAAATTCTCGAATAAATGTGACAGAGATGATTGCACAGCAGGCTCTCCCCAGTAATAGCGCGAGCGGTCGCTATAGCTGAAACGGCGGGCAAACGCCGCTTGATTTTGTTCACCGCGGTAATAGTCCACCCAGAACTTCGGATTGGCAAGCATTGCCTGCTCCAGGGTAGCAAAGAGATTGGAAAGGCTCATCCCTGGATGATCGCCGAGCAACTCTTTTTCAATCCAGGCCAGGGCGAAGATCGCCTCGCGAAAGGCGAAAGTCAACGCTGGGCCGACTTTAAGGATGGCGAAATGGTCCTCGACCAAACGGCGCAATGAGGCCGGAAGCTGGTAATCGGTCGAATGCGCCTCATAGACCAATCGGGGATCATCTTCAATAAATCGAGAAAGCGCTTTGGCTCGAACTGGCTCGTAATCGTGCACATTGTTATCGCTAAATTCCACACCAGGCTGGACAACCATCGCGACCACGCGCTCCCAGGCTGTATCCAATCCATGGCGGGCAAAGGCCTGGCGTGTGACGGATATGGTCTCTGCGGCGTCTTCTGGGGAGGTGATATCTTCAGCGATAGCACCCATTTCTCCACCTGGGCGCGGCACTTCTGTGCCGATCACATAATGGAGCGCGTGTCGTCCGGATGAAAGATGCTCGAAAGCCCTTTCGGCGACCGCGCATAGTTGGGCGGTGCGCTGGGCGGCAACCTCCTTCGGCAGGGCCTCCCAGGGATCATCGGCGCAGACTATCGAAGTGTCAAGGTGAAGTTTGGTATAGCCTGCTAAAACACAGGCTTCTACTAGCTCGCATGCCTTTTCCATCGCCTGGGAGGCTGGCAAAGTTCGCCATGGGTAAGGGCCTAAGTGATCGCCTCCCAATATGACTCGTTCCTCCGCCAGTCCGGCTTGGGAAGCGATGAGCCTAAGCTGGGCGGCAAAAACGGCCGGCGTCATTCCGGTATAGCCGCCCTCCTGATTGACCTGATTGGATGTGGATTCGACCAACAGCGGAGCGCCAATTTTGACAGCCAAACGGGCGGCCGCTTCCAGAACAGTCGTGTGGGCGGAACAAATGGAATACAGACCAACAGTTGATCCCCGTTTATGTTCTCGAAGTGTGCTTAATAACAGGTCGTTCACATCCTCATCCTAATGCATCCATGGCCATGATGGCTTCATCCAGGGTGGGTTGGCCGCCAGTGCCTCCCGCAGCGCGGGTGGAGAGTGAACCACACACACAGGCCAGACGCAGGCTGCGCTCTAAAGGCCAGCCATTGAGGTAGCCGTACAAGAAGCCGGCGTCAAAACTGTCACCGGCCCCAACCGTGTCCACCACCTGCACAGGTAAAGCAGGTGCGAAAGCCGAGCGTTCTTTTGTACGGGCCACAGCCCCGCGGGCGCCCAGCTTAACGACCACGAGCGGAGATCTGGCAGCCAGCCAATCCAGACTTCCGGAAAGATCCTCCGCCTGAGAAATAGCCAAAGCTTCGTTTTCGTTTGGCAGAAAGACGTCAACCAATTGGAGCAATTTATCGAAGCCAGCCCACTCTTTTTGTGGATCCCAGTTTGTATCCAGGGAAGTGGTCACGCCCAGGCTGTGGGCGTGCCGGAAGAGGTCAGGCAAGTCGGGCTGAAGCGCAGTTTGAAGGAAATAGCTGGCTACATGCAAGTGCCGGCTGCGGCTCAGCAAATCAGTGCTCACGTGCTGGGCGGTTAACTTGGATATACAACCGGGAAACGTCAAAATTGCGCGATCGGTGCCCCGGTTCAGGATCACGCTCAGTCCGGTTTGAACGTTCTTATCAACGATGACTGGTGAGACGTCTACGCCACATATGTGCATCGCGTCCAACATGTAATGGCCAAAGAGATCATCTCCGACTATGCCGACGAAAGCCACACGCAGTCCGAGGCGAGCGGCCCCGCAGGCGAAGATGGCCGAAGAGGATCCGATCGCCAGTGTGGCGCCATCTATCAGCAACTCATGCTGGCCGAAGCGGGGGATGAGATCTTCGCCAGTGAGGATCAGGTCGGGGTTGATCTCGCCGGCGACGAGGATGTCGAAATGGCTCCATTTCTCAATCGAGGGCGCCTCATGAACAGCGGGAAGGGCCATATTCGCGTCAATCCTAGCGTTTGATCCCGGTCAGGGCGATGCCCTCGATAAATTGTCTTTGGGCGATGAAAAACACCACCAGGAGCGGCAGGATGCTGAGAAAAGCGCCCGCCATCAGCACAGTGAACTTACCGCCCATCTGAAGCTGTTGCTGGAAGAAAGCCAATCCGACGGTCAGCGTGGTTTTATGCATGTCGGTCGGAAGATAGACCAATGGATGGAGCAGGTCGTTCCACGCATCCTTGAAGCTAAAAATGGCCAGAGTGGCCAAAGCTGGTTTGGAGAGAGGCATGTACACCCGCCAGAAAATATCCCACAGCGATGCGCCGTCCATGCGAGCGGCGTCCACCAGCTCCCGTGGGATGGTGAGGAAATACTGGCGCAGCAGGAAGGTGCCGAAAGCCCCTCCCCAGAAAGCCGGCAGGATCAACGGCCATTGTGTGCCAATCAGCCCAAGATACTTAAAGAGAATAAAATTCGGTATCAGTGACACCTGGCTGGGGATCATCATGGTCGCCAGAAGCAAGGCGAAAAGGAAGTTGCGCCCGCGAAATTTCACCACTGCGAAGACGAATGCGCCCATGGCGCAGGTCAGAATCTGCCCAATCATGATTAATCCGGAGATTTTGAAGCTGTTAAAGGTCAGGAAAGGAAATGCTCGGTCGGGCAGATTGTCCCAGATCTCCAGATAGTTCTGCACGGTGAACGGATCGGGGATGAGGTTGCGCGAGAACTGGTTAGCAGGCAGTCGAAAGGATACGGACACCATCCACAAGAAGGGCACCAGCATCGTGAGCGCCCCAATCCCAAGGAGGGCGTAAGTGAGTAAATCCATGATCCTCTGTTGGGCCAGTTTCCCTTTCAACTACGCCTCCTTATTCGTACACAACGAATCGCCGCTCAAAAATGAGCAGGAGACCCATGAAGATCGCCACCAGAACAGCCAACTGGATCGCTTGAGCGCTGGCCACGCCCATCTTAAAGAAATTAAAAGCATTGCGGTAAATTGAGAATACTGCCACCGGCACAGTGCTATCGCCCTGGCCGCGCCGGGTGAGCATATAAATATAATCATATGCCTGGAAAGCGTTGATGGCCGAGATGAGCGCCTGGAAGAAGATGCTGGGAGTGATGAGAGGTATCGTGATGCGAAAGAACTGCTGGGCGCGGTTTGCGCCGTCCACTGTGGCAGCTTCGTAATACTCGCGCGGAATGGCGGTTAAACCGGCAAGAAAAATGATCATACCTTCGCCGATAGCGCCCCATACGTTAACGATGACCACTGAAAGCATGGCGTTATCGCGGCACAGCCAACACACGGGATTGAGCCCAATCGATTCGAGGAAGATGTTCAGGATGCCCGTATCTTTGCCGTAGATCATGTTCCACACCAGAGCGGTAGCAACCGCCGAAGTTACTGCGGGGAGGAAATAAACGGTGCGGAAGATGCTGACGCCGCGGATCTTGCGGTTCATCAACACGGCCACAAGCAGGGAGATGACCAGCACCCCTGGAACGTACATCGCAGCGAAAATGATGGTGTTTTTGAACGAGCGGAAATAGCTCTCATTGGTAAATAAGGCCACATAGTTGTCAAAGCCAATCAGCTTTGGCGGGCGAATGAGATCCCATTCGAAGAAGCTCAACAACAAAGTGGCCAACAACGAACCGATCGTGCCGAAAACCAATCCGATCAGGGTGGGAGTAAGCAGCCCCCACAACCAGATGCGCTCGCGACCAAGGGGTTTCAGTCCGAAGGCCATGCCCTACCTCTTTGGCTCCATCCCTTTCTGTTCGGCTCGCGTTCGGAGAAAGGGCTGGGGCGCTATCGACGCTAATCTACTGGTTGTTCGCCAAAATCTCATCGGCCTGGGTGACCACATTGTCGAGAGTGGGTCCAAGCTCGGCTTCACCGTCGAAAACAGGAGCCAGACCGTCACCCACCGCTGCCGCCCATTCTTCATAACCGCGGAAGACGGGTTTCATGTGGGAATATTCCAGGGCATCCAGGAAAACCTGCTGATCCAGGTCGCCGGGTTGTTTCAAATAAGCATCGCTGTTGGCCACATCCTTCAAGACCGGGATGGCAAAGCCGAGCTCTGCCAGACGTTTTTGCCCGGCTTCGCTCAGCGCGAACTGGACGAACTTCCAGGACTGGTCCGGATGCTGGCCTTTGGCCGAGAGCACAAAACCGGCGCTATTGACGCTGGTAGCTCTCCCCGAAGGGCCTTTCGGCATGGGAGCCACTCCAAATTTGAAACCCGCGCTTACATACCCGGGCACTGCCCAGTGGCCGATGGTGGTCATGGCAGCGCTCTTTGATTGGAACAGATCGTCGCCATATTCACCAGAGGTTGCCGGAGCCGGTATCGAGCCATCTTTGAAGAGACTGTCGATAAACTCCCAAGCTTTTCGCGCGTTCGGTTCGCCGATCAACGTCTTCGTGTGGTCTGCGCTGATGATTTCACCCCCGTAAGCCCAGATGGCTTCGCTCCAGAACAGCTCCATATCCCAGACATCGGTCCAGAAGCCGAACTGGTCGATTTTCCCGTCCCCGTTGGTGTCTTTGGTGAGGGCCTTAGCTGCTGCTCTCAGATCATCATACGTCCAATCAGCGGTGGGGTAAGCCATCCCGGCTGCATCGAACATATCCTTGTTATAGAAGAGTACGATGGTCTGAAAGTCGCGCGGCAGGCCGAAATAGCCTTCTGGCAGCTTGTAGGCCTCTAACGTTTGCGGGAAAAAGTTGTCCAGGAAACCGGGATTACTGTCGATGTACGGCTGGAGATTGAGCAGCGCTCCGCGAGATTGCCAATCCAGGTAGAGAGGGGCATCCATGGCAAATACGTCCGGAGGTGTGCCGCCGGCCACCAGGGTGTTCAACTTTGCCCAATAAGAATCCCAGTCGGAGACTTCAACATTCACCTTGATATCGGGATTGGCCTTGGTGAAGTCGTCCACCACGGCCTGCCAAACCTGCTGCTCTTCAGGCGCCCCCCACATCATGAAAGTGATCTCGACTGGCTGACCGGCCTGAGGCTGAGCCCTGGTAGGCTGGATAGGCTCTTCCTTTGACGGTTGAGCGGATGGCGTTTGGGCAGGCGCCGGAGCGCCACCGCAGGCTGAGAGCACAAACGCTGATACCATTAAAAGGGCTAATAACCGTGTTTTCATCTTGCTTCTCCTTTCGAATGGGTGTGCTCACTCTGTTGCTCCTAGTTTTGGACAATGAGTTATGGTTTGGGGGCCTCCTTTCTGTTTCTGTTTACGGCAGGCGGACGACTGCATCCAGGTTGTTGGGCGAGTCTGGGTTCAAGCCCTTCGCCTTGGAATGGGCGAAGGCCAGCAATTGCCCCACTGGCAGGTAGAGAGGATTGTAAATTTGCTCCTCCAACCCCGAGTGGAAAGCAACATCCCTACCCTCCTCCCCTATCTCCAAAACTGAACCGCCAATGGCTTCCATCTCCTTCAATACGGCATGTTCCTGGCCGTAATTCGATTGTGAGATCAGCCCAACGATCAGCGCACTGGGAGTCACCATGGACTTCGGACCATGACGGAATTCCAGAAAATGGAAAGGCTCGCTGTGGCTGAGGCTCATCTCTTTCATTTTCAGGCTGAGCTCGCAAGCCAAGCCGTAGCGCGGCCCGGAACCCAGAAAGTAATATCGGTCGAAGCGCTTATCTTCGCCCAGATGACGGACCAAAGGGTTATAGTCCTCAATCAGACGGCTGGCAATTCGTGGAAGTTGGGCAAGGTTGGATTGGAGATCTTCTCGGCCGGACCACAGAGCTGCCAGGCTGATGCTGGCAAGATATAGAGACGAGAACGCACGTGTTTGGGCGACGCTCTCCTCTCGCGCGGCAGGAAACACGAGATTGATATCCCCGATGGTAGTAAGCGTTGCGCCTGGATAGCAAGAAAGGGTTAATATCTCCCCTTTCCCCTTCTTACGAAAGGATTCGCAGGCGTACAGCGTCTCGCTGGTCTCGCCGGAACGGCTGACCGCAATAAGCAGCGTCTGCTTGGATGGGACGTAGGATGAATCCGGATAAAGCCAGAGTTCTGAGGATGGCAATCCGCGGGAGGAGAGATTCATCAGCGACTGCAGCGTGCTGGCTGCGGCCAGGGAGAGGTAATAGGTTGATCCACAACCAGTGAATACAACCGTTTCGTATTTTCCTGAGGTGAAAAATGAAATTAGATCGGCCGTGCGGCCCTGTATCAGCGCCAGCGTCTCTCTCCAGACTTCAGGTTGTGAAAGTATTTCCTGGTAGGTCAGGTTTTCATTGCTTCTCATAGACAACCTTTCACGCTCGCTCGTCAGTTGACATCTACGGGCTCAGCGTATATAAGCAACGAGCCAGTAAATTCCACCGGCAAACGTGCGGTCGGACCGTTCAACCTGCCGAGATCGATTTCGTGGACGTAATCGCGTATCCGATATGCGCATGCATCCAGGCCGCGTAAATCTACCACCCCTGCAAACTTCTGGTTTGCCTGTGAGGTAAACAAGCCATAGTAAAGCCGCTTTCCCAGGCGAACAACATGCACCTCAGGGGTATCGAATGCCAGATCGTAATGGTTGAGGTATTCACCCTGGGCCAGGGGGTGTTGCGAGTAAATTCTCATCCACGTGGCCCATAAGGCACGTTTCTCCTCATCAAGACCCCACCACTCCTTCAGACGTGCTCGAACAGCCGCGACTTCAGGCCACACGAACTTGGTCGCTGGAACTCCGCCGGTGCCAATCTCGGACGCAAAATCGATCCCGCCATCTGAAAGCTCGACATGATCGGCGAAGACCGCCGATCGTGGCCCCATCAATGCTTTGTAGAACTTGATCCGTTGGCGAATTTGCGCGCTGTTGAGCGGGTCGGCGGTGACGGTCTGATCGGTGTACGGGATCAGCGTGTGAGTAAGCGGCGTCCCGCATGGACAGATTTGGGTGACACTGAATGGTTTGAGCTGGCGGGTCAGGTCAAAAATCAACCGATAGGCTTCAGGGAAGGCCTCGACCGATTCCTCTGGGCGTGAGTGGTGATGCGCAGGATTGTAGCAAGGAGCAACGGTATAGATGTTGTCCAGCTTGTGGCCATCGAAATCCCAATCCTGAATAAATCGCCGCGTCATTTCAGCCAGGTGCTTGCGAACGTCCGGCAGCGCCGGGCAGAGCTCTGCCAATCCGCGGTTATTTCGCGCCACGCTCCCATCGGCGTTCAGGATGACCCAATCTGGATGGTTCTGGATAAGTTCTGAGTGTCCGTATGTGTGGCTTTCCCAAGAACCAGTCCCATCCTCGGCGCAAAGGGGATACCACCAGATCTGCGCCAGCGCGCCGGCTCCGTGGATGGTTTTTACCATGGCACGCACCTGCGCCTCCCCGCCCGGGAAAGTATCTGAGCGCGGATTCCAATCGCCATAAGCGTCAAACCAGCGATCGTCGAGGGTCAGCCAATGGATGCCCATTTCTTCCAATACGGGCAAAACGCCGGTTACTTCCTCCGGGCGCACGTCGAATTCGTAGCCCCATGAGCACCAGGCTGCTTGAAAATCTTCTGCGTTTGGCGCTGGGGCGTGAATTCCCTGGCGCGCCAATACTTCGCGGTAGAGGGCCAGCGGGGCGTAGAAATCGCCGCGATGCAGAGAGATCAGCACACGCAAACTGTTTAGCCGCTGTCGGGGTTGAATTTCCCCTGCGCGGCGATCTTCCAGGGCCAAGTGGATTTCCGTCGGTGTAGATTCGACAGGCATGTACCAAAGCGCCTGATATGGCTCGATATGGGCCAACGCCAGCCCGGCGGAACGGTTCCAGACATAGATCAGGGGTATACCGCCTCCTTCACCGCGCTCATTTTGGCCCAGATTATTTTGGCGCTGGAAATCAACTGGCAGCCTGAATGCAAAATCCTGCCCCCAGGCAACGGCGGGACCCTGTAAGGTCCAGACGCCCTCACGAAATGTCTCTCCCAACGTGAGTTGAGGTGCGGCAAGGCGCTGCCAGGATAGAGAGGATTCTCCACAGTTTTCAAATTCCCAGCGGAGCACGAAAGCGTCTGGCCAGGCCTCGTACTGGTCAATGGTCAGTGCGACGGTCATCGCGTGGAATTCAGCCCTGGCTACATATCGTTGCGCGCTTCCCAAATCTGTCAGCACCGAATCGGGTCCCGATAGGGTGAACCCATCAGGCGTCGAAGGGAGGTCGGCGATCCCATCTAATGAGGCT
>Ga0078972_1001810_pt1 | contig 76397 bp, 68 predicted proteins | sample YelNatPaOPGAMG01_FD_67568 | JGI IMG/M metagenome (GOLD analysis project Ga0078972, IMG submission 67568) | Hot spring thermophilic microbial communities from Obsidian Pool, Yellowstone National Park, USA - OP-RAMG-01 (SPADES assembly) (version 2) | ecosystem: Environmental > Aquatic > Thermal... | reverse complement strand
AGCCGTTCGATATCGAGGATACGGTTCCTTTTCGACCGGAGTACCTGGCTGGCTGGCCCGCCGAAGTCTATCAGGTCGCTTTGGCCGATGCGGCCATCCAGGCCCGTGAGCAAATGTCCAGGGCGGCGCGAAACAAAGTCTCCCAGTCCCTGGTCCCCGCCGAACCCTACGTTTCGGTCGAGAGGGAACCGGTAGGTTGGGGATCGAGCCGGAGGCAGCGTCACACGGCCTTGTATCGCCTGGACTTTTGTACGGTGCATCTGGACTCTTTCCTCCACCTGATGTTGCCGGTGTGGATAGGGGCTTATCGCTACCGTGGCCGAATCTATTCTTTTGCCGTCAACGGGCAAACCGGGAAGGCCGGTGGGGAGGCTCCCCGGAGCGGGTGGGCAACGGCCCTGGTAGTGGCCTGTGGGGTGGTGGGCCTGGTGGCCCTGGCGGGAGTCCTCATCTTCTTCGGGCCGGCCATCTGGGCTACTTTGGGGGGCCTGCTACGGGGCCAGGGGGAGGAGGGCCTGCTGAATACCCCAGGGGTGCTGGCCGGGGTGCTGCTCCTCCTCTTCCTGGCCCTTGCCCTGGTTTCCCTCTGGTCTGGAATTCGTGCCTGGCTCCAAGGCCGCCAGAGGTGACAGGTCCGAGCGCTGGGTCAACGGGACTCGCTCATTTCCCCGATTTCCCCCATGCACCCCGGCGCCGGGGCTTATTTGACGCTCTTGGCAAGTGCCGGTATAATAGGGTGTCTATGGAAATCCTGGCCCGGTGAAGTATATCCGGGTGTAAAACATTTTGTGGGGGGTACAATGCCAAAGCGGACATACCAACCCAAGGTTCTGCGCCGTCTGCGCAAGCACGGCTTTCGGGCCCGGATGAAGACGGCGGCCGGCCGCAAGGTGCTCAAATCCCGCGCCCTGAAGGGCCGCTGGCGGCTCACCGTGAGCGAGGAACAGCGTGGACGCAAGTAGAGGCGTACCTGGTGTACGCCCTTGCGTACTCATCCATCCCCGCCCCGACCGAGAGAGGGGCCAGGTGAAAGCCCGAATTGTCGAGTGTACGCATCTGGGGTGTGCCGGATGGGGCAAAGGCGTGGTCATACGCCGGAGGAGGCGGCCGGGAGCCCGGTGTGGAACGTCGCTATCGTCTGCGCGGGAGGAAGCGCTTTCAGGAGGTTCGCGAGCACGGCCGGCGCTGGAGCCACCCCCTGGCCGTCCTGGGGGGGCTGCCCAACGAACTCGGCCTCACCCGTTGCGGCTTTGTGGTCAGCCACCGGCTGGGCAGGGCCGCCGTGCGCAACCGCATCCGGCGCCGGCTGCGGGAGGCGGTGCGGCTGCGCCACCACCGGATTCGGCCGGGGTGGGACCTGGTCTGGGTGGCCCGTCCTCTGATCGGCCGGGCCGGCTTTGGGGAGATCGCCGCCGCCGTGGAGGCGCTTTTGCAACAGGCCGGCCTGTGGGAGGCCGGCGAGGATTCCGGTGCGTAGGGTTGTCCTTTTCCTGATTCGCCTGTACCAGCGGACGGTTTCGCAGGTTCTGCCCCCGACCTGCCGCTTCTTTCCCTCCTGTTCGGAATACGGCTACCAGGCCATCGCCCGGTACGGCGTGCTGAAAGGAGGCTGGCTGGCGCTCCGCCGAATCGCCCGCTGTCACCCGTTTCACCCTGGGGGATACGATCCGGTGCCCTGAAAGGCAGGAGGGTGGGCTCGTTGGGTACCATCTGGAACGGTTTTGTCGTCGCGCTGGAGGAAACGCTCAAGTTTTTCTGGCAGATCACCGGGCAGGACGCCGCCCTGGCGATCCTCCTCTTCACCATCGCCGTCAAGTTGGTCCTTCTCCCGCTCACGGCGAGCCAGTTGCGCTCGACGCGGGAGATGCAGAAACTCCAGCCCAAGGTGCGGGAACTGCAGAACCGCTACAAGAAGGACCGCCAGAAACTGAACGAGGAGTTGATGAAGTTGTACCGGGAGCACGGGGTCAACCCGGCGGCCGGGTGTCTCCCCTCCCTGCTCCAGTTTCCCATCTTCTTTGGGGTCTATTTCGCCATCCTCAACCTCACCCGTCCCCTGGGGCTGAGCACCCTCCTGGGCCGCTGGGTGGGCTTTGCCAGCGCGGCCTATCTGGGGCTGGGGGCGATTCCGGCCGATATCCAGGTGGGCCTCTCCCACGGCATCCTGGCCAACCAGACCGTCCTGTGGATGACGAGCCTGGGCAAGCCCGACCCCTGGCACATCCTCCCCATCCTGGCCGGCGTGCTGCAACTTCTGCAGCAGAAGATGATGACGCCCCGCGATGCCGATCCCCAGCAGGCGGCGATGAACAACGCCATGCTCTTTATGCCGCTTATGATCGTTTTCATCGGCTGGACTTTCCCGGCCGGCCCGGTGCTCTACTGGGTGATTCAGAGTTTCCTGGGCATTATCCAGCAGTATCTGACCTCCGGTTGGGGTTCGCTCAAGGACTGGCTTCCTTTCCTTCCCGAGCGCCGGGTTTCCGAGCGGCCCAGGCGGGCCTCCAGGGAGAGGCCGACCGGGGAAATGCCCCGAAGGGGCGACTCGCCGAGTCGCCCCTTCTCCCGCTGGATGGAACGCATCTTCCGCCTGCAGGAGGAAGCGGCCCGGCCGGAGGGCCTCGTCGGGCCGGAGGAGGGTCGGACGGAGGAGGCCGGGACGCCTTCCCTGCCCCCGACGCCCAGGAAACAGAGGAGGAGCCGATGAAGCCGGGCATCACCATCCGGGCACAAACGGTGGAGGAAGCGGTCCGCCTGGCCCTGGAGCACCTGGGGCTGACGCGGGAGGAGGTGGAGGTTCGGGTGCTGGAGGAGCCCGGGGCCGGGCCGGCGGGCAACGAGGAGGCCCTGGTCCAGGTGACCCCCCGGGAGGCGGCGGCTCCGCCTGAGGAAGCGGGCGAGCCCGGGCAGGTCGGCCTGGAGGTGCTGAGCGAACTGTTGCGGCGGATGGGGCTGCAGGCCCACGTCAGCGTTGGGGAGTATGCCGTCGAGGCGGGAGAGGCCCGGCCGATTCTGGATGTGACCACGACGAACGAACGCGATTCCGGGCTGCTCATCGGCCGGCGGGGGGAGACCCTGAATCGCCTGCAGTTCCTGGTCAACCTGCTGGTCAACCGGAAATTGCACCGCTGGCCCGGCCTGCTGGTGGATGTGGAACACTATCGGCGGCGGCGCGACGCCTCTCTGCGCGACCTGGCCCGCCGTATGGCCGAGCGGGTCATCCGTACCGGGCAGCCGATCACCCTGGAGCCGATGCCGGCCTACGAACGCCGCATCATCCATCTGACTCTGCGGGACAACCCCCAGGTGGTCACCCAGAGCACCGGCGAGGAGGATAACCGCAAGGTGGTCATCTATCCGGCCGGATGGGAACTCCCGACTTCCTCGTCCTAGGGCACGTCACCTTCGACCTCCAGCCGGACGGCACCTTCCGGCCGGGCGGGACCGCCCTTTACGCGGCGCTTACGGCGGCCCGATTGGGCTGCCGGGCGGCGCTCTACACCTCCGCCTCCCCGGCGGAGGCGGAGGAATGGCTGGCGATTCTGCGCCGGGACGGGGTCGAGGTGATGTGTCGGCCGTCCCCGGTCACGACCACCTTCCAGAACCGCTATCGCGCCGGCCGGCGTCGGCAATACCTCTTCCGGCGGGCCGAGGCCTTGCTCCCGGCGGAACTGCCGGCCGGCTGGGAGGAGGCGCCTCTGGTCCTCCTGGGGCCGGTGGCGGGGGAGGTTTCTCCGGCCTGGGTCTATCGTTTTCCTCATTCCCGGGTGGGGGTCTGCCTGCAGGGGTGGCTGCGGGGTTGGGGGCCTTCCGGTCGGGTCCATGTTGTCCCCTGGGCGGGAGCCGATTGGCTGCCTTCCCTGAGCGCGGCGTTCCTGAGCGAGGAGGACGTGGGTCCCCGGCCGGGCCTGGTGGAGGAGTATGCCGCCCGTTGCCCGCTTCTGGTCTTGACCCGGGGGAAACGGGGAGCCGTCCTTTTCCAGGCGGGCCGGCCGGAGCCGGTCCCTGCCTTTCCGGCCACCGAGGTGGATCCGACCGGGGCCGGCGATGTCTTTGCCGCCGCCTTTCTCCTGCGCCTGGCCGAGGGGGTGGAGGCGCGGGAGGCGGCGCGTTTCGCTGCGGCGGCCGCCGCCCTGAGCGTGCAGGGGCCGGGGGTGGAGGCCGTCCCCGACCGGCCGGCCGTCGAGCGTCTCCTGGAGGAGGGGAGCGGTGTGGCTCTTTCCGCCTAGCCTGCGTTTTCTGCCCCGCTACCTGCGCCTGGGCCGGGTGTTGGGGAAGCACTTTCTGGGCGAGGTGGGGCGGAGTCTCCGGCGGCGTCGCCGGCCGGCTCCTCCCCGCCCTTCTCCCCTGGTGCGGGCGCTTGGGGAGTTGGGCCCGGCCTATATCCTCCTGGGGCGTTTCCTGCGGTGGCGGGAGGACCTCTTGCCGGAGGAGGTCTGCCGGGACCTGGCCCGCCTGCCGGAGGGGGGAAGCCCCATGCCCTGGGAGGAGGTGCGCCGGGTCGTGGAGGAGGAACTGGGCCGGCCGCTGGAGGTGTGCTTCAGCGAATTTTCCCCGCGCCCCTGGCGGTGTACCTGGCTGGAACAGGTGCACTCCGCCCGCCGGCCGGACGGCCGGGAGGTCTGGGTTTGCGTGCCCAACCCGGCGGTCCGGCTTCACCTGGAACGGGAGAGGGCCTTTTTGCGCCAGGTCGTCCGGCTGCTGGAGCGGGTCGGGCCGGCGGGCGGAGTCGGGCCGGCCGGCCGGGCCCTGGCCCTCTGGGAAGAGGTGCTCCGGCAGAAGCAGGATGCCCGGGAGCGGGCCCGCTCCGCGCACCGCTGGCGGGAGTTGGGGGAAGCGGTGGGGGTTCTCTTCCCGGCCGTGGAGGAGGAATGTTTGGGCCCCCATCTTCTGACCTGCGTGGCCCGGCCGGCCGGCCCGCTGGGGGAATGGGCCGCCACCTGTCCGGGCGGCCCGGAGACGCCGCTGCGCCTCCTGTACCGCTTCTACGGGCAGGCCATCTTCGAGCACGGCTTTTACCCGGCGCTGCCCGAGGCGGGGGACCTGCTGGTGCAGCGGGACGGCCGGCCGGTCTGCCTGGCCCTGGCCCCGGTGGGCCGGCTGGACGGCGCCACCCGTCGTTCCCTCCTGCATCTCCTGGAAAGTTTTTCCCGGGGGGAGGAGGGGGAAGTTCTGGAGGAGGCGGCGGCGCTGGGGCTGGTGGAAGGGGGCCGGCCGGCCGGGCCGGTTCGCCAGGCGGTGCGGCACCTGCTTGACCGCTATCCGGATATGGCCCCGGACGAGGTGCGTTGGGAGGAGGTGGCCCGCGACCTCCTGGCGCTTTCGGGTCGGGGAATCCTGTCCCTGTCGGAGGAGATGCTCCTGCTTCTCCTCACCCTGCGGAACCTGGAGGAGATCGGCCGGGGGCTGGCCCCCCAGGTGAGCCTGACTGGGGAGATGGCGGAGCCGTTCCAGGCGGCCCTCGCCGCCCGGCGGTCCTGGGCGGCCCGGGGGGAGCGGCTTCTGCAGGCCGGCCGGTCCTGGCTGGAGGCGCTGGCGGATTTTCCGGAGGAGGCGAGCCGCTTCCTGCGGGTGCTGGGGGAGGGGGACTGGCAGGTCGGGGTGGAGATGCGCAACTGGCAGAGGCCGATGCGCCGGCTGGAGCGCATGGCCAACCGGCTGGTGCTGAGCATCCTGATGGCCGGCCTGACCCTGGCTCTGGCCCTGCTCCTGACGGCCCTCCTTCCGGCCGGGAGCCCCTGGGGATGGGTGGTGGCCGGGCTGGCCCTTTCCGGCCTCCTGCTCCTGGTGGCGCTTCTGTTGGCTTCTTTTCTCCGGGGGATGGGATGAAGGAGGCAAGGGCCGGCTAACGTCTGCCGGCCGGTTCGGGAAGTTTCCCCTCCGCCTTCAGACGGCGGTAGCATTCCTCGCAGTAGACCGGGCGGTCCTCGCTCGGCACAAAGGGCACGGTGGCCTCCCGCCCGCAGGCGGCGCAGATGATCGGGTATTCGATGGCCTGTTCGCGCTCCTGGCGGCGCCGGCTGCGGCATTCCGGACAGCGGCGAGGCTCGTTCAGGAGGCCCTTGTCGGCGTAAAAGGCCTGTTCGCCGGCGGTGAAGACGAACTCCCGGCCGCAGTCTATGCACCGCAGAACGATGTCCTTGAAGATCACCGCATGCCCCTCGGGCTAGAGGCCCGTCACTCCGCGATAGACCCCAAAGACCTTGCGCAGGACATCGCAGATTTCGCCCAGGGTGGCGTAGGCCCGCACCGCCTCCAGGATATAGGGCATCAGGTTCTCCGTGCCCCGGGCTGCCCGTTCCAGGGCCGAAAGCGTCTCGCCCACCCGGACGTTATCCCGCTCCCGGCGTACCCGGTGCAACCGTTCCAGATGGCGGCGCTCGGCCTCCTCATCCACCCGCAGCAGGGGGATTTCCAGTCGCTCCGGCATCACATATTCGTTGACCCCCACGATGATGCGTTCCTTTTCCTCGATCTCCTTCTGGTAACGGTAGGCGCTTTCGGCGATCTCCCGGACGAAAAAGCCCTCCTCGATGCCGGCGATGACCCCGCCGATTTCTTCGATGCGCCGGAAGTAGTCGTAGCACTGCTCCTCCATCCGGCGGGTCAGCCATTCCAGGTAGTAACTTCCGGCCAGGGGGTCGATGGTGTTGGCCACGCCGCTTTCGTGGGCGATGATCTGCTGAGTGCGCAGGGCGATGGTGACCGCCTTTTCCGAAGGGAGGGCCCAGGCCTCGTCCAGGGAGTTGGTGTGGAGCGATTGGGTTCCGCCCAGGACGGCGGCCAGGGCCTGAATGGTGACCCGGATGACGTTGTTCTCCGGCTGCTGGGCGGTGAGGGTACAGCCGGCCGTCTGGGTATGGAAGCGCAGGAGCCAGGAGCGGGGGTCCTGAGCGCCGAGTTTGCGCATCTCCCGGGCCCAGATGCGCCGCGCCGCCCGGTATTTGGCGATTTCCTCGAAAAAGTCGTTGTGGGCGTTGAAGAAGAAGGAAAGGCGGGGGGCAAAATCGTCGATGGCCAGGCCGCGCTTCATGGCGGCCTGCACATAGGTCAGGCCGTCGGCCAGGGTAAAGGCCAGTTCCTGCACCGCCGTGGCCCCGGCCTCGCGGATGTGGTAGCCGGAGATGGAGATGGTGTTCCATTTGGGCAGGTATTGACTTCCGAATTCGAAGGTATCCACCACCAGGCGTAGCGAGGGTTCGGGGGGGAAGATGTATTCGTTCTGGGCGTGGTACTCCTTGAGGATGTCGTTCTGAATCGTTCCGCCCAGTTTCTCCATGGGGATGCCCTTTTTCTCGGCGGCGACGATGTACATGGCCCAGAGGACGGCGGCCGGCGAGTTGATGGTCATGCTGGTGGTGATCTCGTCCTGGGGGATGCCGTCGAAGAGGACCTCCATATCGGCCAGGGAGGAGACGGCCACGCCGCACTTGCCGAACTCGCCGGCGCAGAGGGGGTCGTCGGTATCGCGGCCGTAGAGGGTGGGGGTATCGAAGGCGACGGAGAGGCCGGTCTGCCCCTGGGAGAGGAGGTATTTATAGCGCTGGTTGGTCTGTTCGGCGTTGCCGAAGCCGGAGAACTGGCGCATGGTCCAGAGCCGGCCGCGATGCATGGTGGGGTAGATGCCCCGGGTGTAGGGATACTGGCCGGGGAAGCCGATTTCCTGGAGATAATCGATTTCGGCGATGTCCTCGGGGGTGTAGAGCCGGCCGACCTCGGCCCCGGAGGCGGTGATGAAGCGTTCCCGTCGTTCCGGGGACCGCTCCAGGTGCGGCTTCAGGCATCTTTCCTCCCACTCCTGGCGGGCCTGGCGGATTTTTTCCAGTTCCTGGGCATCGAACATGGCGGCCTCCTGAGCGACCATAAATGCAAAGCGGCACTGGCCCTATTGTACACGATTCATCCTGGGGATGCAAATGCGCGGTCGGCGAGAGGTGGGAGGTATGGCCTTTTCAACGCCACTGGATAATGGACAAGATGGCGCATTTGTGTTATGATACAATCCACCTGGGATAGAAGAAAAGGAGGTGCCGTGTAGAGCAGGGCATTACAGGCCGCGGTCTGGACTTTCCATGGTCAAGAGAGGTGTCGCTTGGCTGACCGTCGCTGTGCCAACTGTGGATACTTTGAGCTGGCCCAGCAGCAGGGGTGGGGCTACTGTACCCATCCGCAGTTACGGAGAAAGTGGGGGGCACGGCCGATCAAGCGCAAAGAGCACGCCTGTCTGAGCACGGGGAAGGATTACTGGGAGGCCATCGGCCAGCAGTTGCATGTGATGCTGGGGAAAATCCTGCTGGATATGCACAAGATCACCCGTACCCAACTGGAGGCCGGCCTCAGCGTCCAGCAGGCGGAGGGCTTTACCCGGCGCATCGGGGAAATCTGGGTGGCCCTGGGGTATGTGACTCCGGAGGATATCCAGGAGGCCCTGCGCCGGCAGCAGGAAATCCTGCGCCTGAAGGGTGGGCCGCCCGGCGTCGTCCCTACCAGCCCTCCCGAAGGCGGAAGGGATTAAAGTCCGTGTCGTAGTCATAGTAGTCTTCCTGCTCGGCGCGCTTGAGGAAGCGGACGATGCGGTAGGTGGCCGGGGTCATGGCCGCCTCGACCCCGACCTTGAAGAGGTAGTTGGTCAGGAAGGTGGCCCCGACCAGTTCCCACGACCAGACGCCGGCGAAGGCGATCAGGACAAAGAGGAGGGTATCCACCCCTTCCCCCACCAGGGTGGAGCCGATGGTCCGGGTCCAGAGCCAGCGCCCGCGGGTCCAGATCTTCATCTTGGCCAGGACGAAGGAGTTGGAGAGTTCCCCGGCGAAATAGGCCAGGAGGGAGGCGGCTACGATGCGTCCGGTGGTGCCCAGGAGGTAGGCGTAGGCCAGTTCGGCCCCGCCGATTTCTCCGCCAGCGATCAGGATACCAATGGGTTGGGAAGGACTCAAGTCTGGGGTCACAACTTTCACGCGGCCCCCCCGGATGACGAAGATGCCGGTGCGCCACTCCTCGGCCCCGGGGAGGATTCCCACCAGGGCCAGCGTGCCGGCCATCAGGGCGTTGCAGGCAAAGCCCATCCAGATGACCCGGCGGGAGCGCCGGTAGCCGGAACCTCGGTGAGGACGTCGCCGAAGATGTAACTGAGGGGGAAGAGGATGGTGCCGGCGTCAAAGGCCAGGCGCAACCCCAGGATGGATACCCCCCAATCCACGAATTTGGCCGAGGAGGCCACGTTGCTGATGAGGAGCACGGCGACAAAGAGGGCCATGACCAGGTCGAAGTAGCGGAAGGGGCGCGGTTGCTGCCGGGCGGCTTCTCCTTTTTCCATCGTTTACTCCTTCGGGTTGGGGGAAGGGGTTGCCTCGATTGGGTCGGAGCGCCGGTCGCGGAGGATGACGCTGCCGGGAAGCATCTTGGCCTTTTGCTTCAGTTCGGCGGCGATGTCGGCGACCTGGCCGGGGTGGCGGAGGGTGCGGTGCTCGTTGGTCACGATGACCAGGGTGATGCTCATCAGGGGGAAGCGGGTGGGCCGGCCCCGGCGGTCCAGGGTTTCGATATAGCCCCGGGCCCGGGCCTCGGCATCGTAGTAGAGGGGGATGACCTGGTCGAACTCCTCCACCACCCGGCGGCAGATGGCTTCGGCCTTCTCCGGGGTGGTCAGCACCACAAAGTCGTCTCCCCCGATATGCCCGACAAAGTCCTCGGGGTTGCCCAGTTCGCGCACGGCCTCCACCAGCACCCGGGCCGTCTGGTGAATCACCCCGTCGCCCTTGAGGAAGCCGTAGGCGTCGTTGTAGGCTTTGAAGTTGTCCAGGTCGGCGTAACAGACGGCCAGCGGCTCCCCGGAGGCCAGGCGCTGCCGCAGGGCCCGTTCGATGGCCACATTGCCCGGCAGACGGGTGCTGGGGCTGGTGGAGAGTTCGCTCTCCTTGCGGCGCAGGACGGCCTCGATGCGGGCCATCAGTTCGACCAGGGAGTACGGCTTGGTGACATAATCGTCGGCAAGCAACTGGAAGGCCCGGGCCTTTTCCTCCGGGCGCTGCTCTGCCGAAAGGCAGATCACGGCGGTCTGGCTGGTCCGCCAGTCCTCTTTCAGGGCGCGCAGAATGTCCATCCCGTCGGCGTCGGGGAGGCGCAGGTCCAGGAGCACCAGGTCCGGCTCCCAGAAGCGCACCGCTTCCAGGGTGGCGCTACCTTCCCCCAGTTCGAAGACGGCATAGCCCCGTTCGTTCAGGTCCACGGCCAGGGGGCGGCGGGCTTCTTCCTCGTCGTCCACCAGGAGGATTTTGCCCCGGCGGGAGGTGGCTTCCGGAGGGGGGCGCAGGATGTCCTCCACCGCCCGGAGGAGGATTTCCCGATGCACCGGTTTGGAGAGCGCCCCGGCGGCCCCGGGGATATGGAGGTGCCCGCCGGAGACCAGGGCGGAGATGACCAGCACCGGAATCTCCTTGATGGCCGGGTCCTCCTTCAGGACCGGGAGCAGCCGACGCCCATCCACGCCGGGCATGGCCAGGTCCAGGGTGATCAGGGCCGGGTGGTACTGGCGGGCCAGGTCGACGGCCGAAGTGCTGTCGGCGGCGCAGAGGACCGCGTAGCCGGCCTGTTCCAGAGTCTGGGCCAGCATCTCCCGGATGGTGGGGTCATCGTCCACCACCAGGATATACGGCCGGCCGGCCGGTTGCTCCTGGGGAAGTTTCTCCTCCGGGCCGGGCGGACTTTCGGCCGGAGGCGCCTCCCGACCCAGCGGCAGCACCACCTGGAGGGTATCGCCCGCCACCCGGGCGGCGGCCAGCAGGCGCTCCACCTCGCCGGCCAGCCGCTGACAGTTGCGTTCGATGATCTCCAGGAGGCGTCGTTCGTCCGGCGAGGCCTCCTGCCGCAAAAGGGCCAGCATCCGCACCGACCCCTGGATGGCGGTCAGAGGGGAGCCCAGGGCATGGGCGAAGCGGGAAAGTTCTTCTTCCTCCGTCGGATGCACCGAAACCCTCCGATAGGATATCGACTCCTATCATAGCACGAAAGAGGGGGCCTGGCAAACGCCGCCTTCCCGCTTTCCCCGATTTGCACGACCGGACGGGGTATAGTACAATACGACGCGCGCAACACGGAGGGCGCAGTGGAAGAAACGGTGGAAACGGCAGTCGAGTCTCCTCCGGAGCACGTCGCCCCGGGGGAAGAGAAAGAACCGGGTCCGAAGCGACGGGCACCCGGACGGCGTTACGTCTACAAGCGCTGGTGCAAGGGCTGCGGCATCTGCGTGGCCTTTTGCCCGGAACACGTCTTTGCCCTCGGCGAGGATGGGCGGGCCGAGGTGGTCAACCCGGAGGCCTGTACCAACTGTCAGATCTGCGAGCGGCTCTGCCCGGACTTTGCCATCACCCTGACCCCCTGGGAGGATAAGTACGAGCGCTTTTTCCAGCCGACCTCTCTGGGACAGGATAAATCCGAGGGCAGCGTCGGTGGGGAGGGACCGCAGTGAGCCCGAATCCACGTCTTCGCTTTCTCTCGGGGAACGAGGCCTGTGCCGAAGGAGCACTGGCGGCCGGATGCCGCTTCTACGCCGGCTACCCCATCACCCCCTCCACCGAGATCGCCGAAATCCTTTCCCTCCGTCTTCCCCAACTCGGCGGCAAGTTCATCCAGATGGAGGACGAAATCGCCAGCATCGCCGCGGTCATCGGGGCCTCCATCGGCGGACTCAAAGCCATGACCGCCACCAGCGGCCCCGGCTTCTCCCTCATGCAGGAGAACATCGGCTTTGCGGCCATGGCCGAAATCCCCTGTGTCATCGTCGACGTGCAGCGGACGGGGCCTTCGACCGGGCTGCCGACCCAGCCGGCCCAGGGCGACGTCATGCAGGCCCGTTGGGGCACCCACGGCGACCACCCCATCATCGCCCTGGCCCCCTCCACGGTGCGGGAGTGTTTCGACCTGACGGTGCGCGCCTTCAACCTCTCGGAGCGTTACCGGACCCCGGTCATCGTGCTTATGGACGCCGATGTCGCCCACCTGCGAGAGAAGGTGGAACTCCCGGCTCCCGGCACCTTTGAGGTGGTCGAGCGGCTGCGTCCGGGCGTCCCGCCCGACTGGTATGCCCCCTACAGCGAATCGGAAGGACCGGTCCCCCCGCTGGCCACCTTCGGGACGGGCTATCGCTTCCACATCACCGGCCTCTTCCACGATATCCACGGCTTTCCCACCACCCGGCTGGACGAGATCAATCCGGCCATCGAGCGCGTCTTCGGCAAGATCGAGCACCATCTGGCCGATATCCTGCAGTGGGAGGAGTTTGCCATGGAAGGGGCCGAGATGGCCGTGGTAGCCTACGGCAGCGTGGCCCGGGCGGCGCTGCGGGCGGTGAAGGAGGCCCGCCAGCAGGGCCTTGCGGCCGGCCTGGTCAAGTTGCTGACCCTCTGGCCCTTCCCCGAAATGTACATCGCCCAGTTGGCCGAGCGGTGTCGCCTGCTGGTCGTCCCGGAGATGAACCTGGGGCAACTGGTGCTGGAAGTGGAACGGGCGGCATGCGGCCGGGCCCGGGTGCGCCGGGTCAACCGGGCCGACGGAGCGATCATCACCCCGGCCCAGATTCTGGCCGCCCTGCGGGAGGAATGAGATGGAGCGCAAGGTCCTGGCCGACGTCGAGCGACATTACCTGCGCACGATCAAAAAGTTCCCCACGGTCTGGTGTGCCGGATGCGGCCTGGGCATCATTATGGGGGGCATCATCCGGGCCATCGACAGCCTGGCCCTGGACAACGACGAGGTGGCCATGATCTCCGGCATCGGCTGCACCGGCCGGATGCCGGTCTACCTGGATTTCAACACCCTCCATACCACCCACGGCCGTGCCCTGGCCTTTGCCACGGGGCTGAAGATGGCTCGACCCGACCTGAAGGTCATCGTGGTGATGGGGGACGGCGATGCCCTGGCCATCGGCGGCAACCACTTTATCCATGCCTGCCGGCGCAATATTGACATAACGGCCATCATCGTCAACAACATGACCTACGGCATGACCGGGGGGCAGTATTCTCCCACCACGCCGCAGTGGGATTTCGCCACCACGGCGCCCTACGGCAACCTGGAGCAGCCCTTTGACATCGCCGAACTGGCCCGCCATGCCGGGGCCTCCTTTGTGGCCCGCACCTCGGCCTACCACACGACCGAACTGCCCAAACTGGTGGCCCAGGGGATTGCCAAGCGCGGCTTTGCCGTGATCGAGGTCATCAGCCACTGCCACACCAACTACGGCAAACTCAACCGCAAGGGAGGGGCGGTGGAGATGCTCCAGTGGCAGCGGGATCACGTCATCCCCCTCTCGCGCTATGAGAAACTTTCCCCCGAAGAACGGGCCGGGAAGATTCCCCGGGGCGTGCTCTTTGAAAAAGAGGCCCCTGAATACGTCTCCGAGTATGAGAAGATCATCGCACGGGCGATGGCCGAAGCCGGCCGGGAGGAGGCCTGATGGCCGGGGAAACGCGCTCCGGGCGCTACGAGATTCGGCTCTCCGGATTGGGCGGCCAGGGGCTGATCCTGGCCGGCCGGCTGTTGGCCGAGGCGGCCGCCCTCTACGACGGCAAGTATGCCACCCAGACCCAGATCTACGGCCCCGAATCGCGCGGCGGAGACAGCCGTTCCGACGTGGTCATCAGCGACGAGCCGATTGACTTTCCCCACGTCCTCCAGGCCGACCTCCTGCTGGCGATGAGCCAGATGGCCTGCGACCGCAACTTCTACAGCCTGAAGCGCGACGGCCTGCTCATCGTGGATGCCGACTTGGTGCAGCATGTGCCCACCAACCAGGCCTATCGGTTGCCCATCACCCGCATCACCCGCCAGGAGTTGGGCCGGGAGGTGGTGGCCAATGTGGTGGCGCTGGGAATCGTGGTGGCCCTTTCCCACGCCGTTTCTCGAAAGGCGGTCGCTGCGGCCGTGGCGGCCGGCGTCCCCAAAGGGACGGAGGCGCTCAACCGCCGGGCGCTGGAACTGGGGTTTCGCCTGGGGGATGAAGCGAAGGCGAGCCGGTAGATTTCGGAGGTATCCATGCAGGTTCAGGCCATTGACCACATCGGCATCGTCGTGCGCGACCTGGAGGCGGCCGTGGCCACTTACGAACGGGCGCTGGGGGTACGTTGCCGGCGGGAAAGCCTGCCCGAACGGCATATCGAGGTGGCCTTTTTCCCGGTGGGGGAGAGCCGCATCGAACTGATCTGCCCCACCTCGCCGGAATCGGCGGTCAGCGCCTTCCTGGAGAAGCGGGGGGAGGGGTTGCACCACGTGGCCTACCGGGTGGCGGATTGCCGGGCGGCGCTGGAAGAGGCCCGGGCGGCCGGCCTGCGCCTCATCGACGAGTCCCCCCGTCCCGGAGCCCACGGCACGCTGGTGGCCTTTGTCCATCCGGCCGGCCTGCACGGCGTCCTGAGCGAGTTTGTCCAGGTTGTGGAGTGAGATGTCCACCCTTCCTATCGATCCCGGCGAACTCGATGTGGCCTTTTTCTGGAACCAGGCCTTTGCCGCCGCCGATGCCAACTGGCGCAGGTTGCCCTCCGGCGAGCGGGCGCGGACCATCGTGGACCTGCTCCTGAAGCACAAAGCGCGGGTGGTGTTGGACCTGGGCTGTGCCATCGGCCGGCTGAGCATGCTCATCGCCGCCCAGGGCATCGAGGTGTACGGCCTGGACGCCTCGGAAAAGGCCATCGCCTTTGCCCGCGCCTGGGCCCAGGATGAGCAGATGCCCAACGTCCACTTTGACGTAGGGCTGGCCAGCAACCTGCTCTACCCCAACGAGACCTTTGACGCCGTGGTGGCCAACGCCGTGCTGGACCATATGCCCCTCTCCGAGGCCCAGAAGGCGGTGCGGGAGATCTGGGCCGTGCTACGCCCCGGCGGCCTGCTCTTTGCCTCCTTCGACGGTCTGGGAGGGAAAGAGGAGATGCCCTACCATATCCTGGAGGATGGGACCCGCCTGTACGTGCGCGGGATGTACCGGGGGCTGATCTGGCGTTATTACCCCGATGAGGAAATCCGTGCCCTTCTCTCCCGGTTTCGCCTGGAGGACCTGCATACCGAGTCCGACGGAAGCCGGGTGGCGATCGCCTTCAAGGAGGCCCAGGTTGGAGAAGTTCCGGGAACTGAAGGAACGGCTGCGCATCGTCTATGACCTGAACAAGGCGGCGAACGTCCTGCGCTGGGACCAGACGACCCACATGCCGCCGGGAGGGGCGGCCTCGCGGGGACGGCAGATCGCCACCCTGTCGCGCCTGGCCCATGAGCACTTCACCGACCCGGCCGTCGGCCAACTTTTGGAGGAACTGCGGCCCTATGAGGAGAGCCTGCCCTACGACTCCGATGAGGCGGCGCTCCTCCGCGTGGCCCGGCGCGACTACGAACGGGCCGTGCGGGTGCCTTCGGCCTTTGTGGCCGAAATGGAGACGCACCTGGCCGCCTCCTACCAGGCCTGGGCCCGGGCCCGGCCGGCCAACGATTTTCGGGCGGTCGCGCCTTACCTGGAGCGAACGCTGGAACTCAGCCGGGAATACGCCTCCTTCTTCCCCGAGAGCCGGCACGTCGCCGACCCCCAGATCGACCTGAACGACCCCGGCATGACCGTGGACCTCCTGCGCGGCCTCTTTTCCCGCCTGCGGGAGGAACTGCGGCCGCTGGTGCGGGAACTGACCTCCCGGCCGGCGGCGGACGATTCTTTCCTGCATCGCCGTTTCCCGGTGGAACGGCAGTGGGAGTTTGCCCGGCAGGTCATCGCCCGCTGCGGCTACGATTTCTCCCGGGGGCGCATGGACACGACGCTCCATCCCTACGAGATCAGTTTTTCTCCGGGGGATGTGCGTATCGCCCTGCGGGCCAGGGAGGACGACCTGGGGGAACTCCTTTTTGGGGCGATCCATGAGGCCGGCCACGCCATGTACGAGCAGGGCGTCGCCCCGGAGTTGGAGGGCACGCCCCTGGCCCGGGGGGCCTCCTCCGGCCTGCATGAAAGCCAGTCGCGCCTGTGGGAAAATGTGGTGGGGCGCAGCCTGGGCTTCTGGAAGTTCTTTTACCCGCAGTTACAGGCCGTCTTCCCCGAGCAACTGGGAGATGTCCCCCTGGAGGCGTTCTATCGGGCCATCAACAAGGTGGAGCCCTCGCTCATCCGCACCTCGGCCGACGAGGTGACCTATAACCTGCATGTGATCATCCGCTTTGACCTGGAGATGGCCCTCCTGGAGGGGGAACTGGCCGTGCGCGACCTGCCGGAGGCCTGGAACGAACGCTACCGGCAGGACCTGGGGGTTGTCCCACCGAACGACCGCGACGGCGTGCTTCAGGATTCGCACTGGTACGACAGCCTCCTGGGGGGCAACTTCCACGGCTACACCCTGGGCAACGTGATGGCCGCCCAGTTCTTTGAGGCGGCCCGAAGGGCCCACCCGGAGATTCCCGAGGAGATCGAGCGAGGCGAGTTTGCCCCCCTGCACCGCTGGCTTGTGGAAAACGTCTACCGGCACGGCCGCAAATTTATGCCGCTGGAGTTGCTGGAGCGGGCCACCGGCCGGCCGCTGGAGGTGGAGCCGTATATCCGCTATCTGAGGGAGAAGTACGGGGTCTAGGCCGGGCGGGGAGGAGGGCTGACGATTCCCCAGACCTCGGCGATGAAACGGCGCAGGTCATCCAATCCGCTTTGGAGAATTTCGTACACCCGTTCGGCATCGACCTCCTGGTACAGGTGGACCACCAGATTGCGGAAGCGAACCATCTGCACATAGACCTGAACCCGCTCCGGGGGGAGCAGGCCGGCTTCTCCCAGGCGGCGGAAGGTTTCCGCCCCTTCGTGGGGGGTAGGGAGTCGCCGGCGGGCCACGATATGGCCGGCGATGTCCATCATGGCTTCGATGGCCGTCTGTAACAGGTGTTTGGCCGTCTCCACGTTGCGGAAGTCGTCCAGGAAGGTTTCCCGGGGCAGGGCGCGGAGCGTCTCCAGGCGGGCCAGGGATGATTCAATATACTGAATCCTCTCCCGTACCCTGGTCATGTCGTATTCCATAGGCTTCCTCCAGAGCCCGGTCATAGTCCCGGTAGTAGGCGGCCAGGTCCGGTGCATAGTCCACGTAACGCCGTATGGTGGACTCGATGAAATCGGAGACCCGTTCTGCGTCTCGTTCGTAGAGGAGACGCCCGCAGATGGCCCGGTGGCGGAGGAGGAGATGGGCGCGGTTCAGGTTGACCACGTCCACCCGCTCCGTTTCCAGGATTTGACAGAGGGCGGCTCCCAGGGCCAATTCTTCTTCCAGGTCGGGGTCGCGCTCGAAGAGGACGGCCAGGTCGATATCGCTTTGGGGCGTGGCGTAGCCGTCTACCTGGGAGCCGAAGAGGAAGACGGCCAGGACGTTCGGGTAGCGGCCCAGGCTTTCCCGGAGTTTTCTCAGTTGGGGCAGGAGATTTTCTTCCGACATTGCCGCCTCTTGCCGCCGACTATGATAGCGCATCGGGGGCGCTTCGTCAAGGTCGGGCTGACCCGGCCGGCCGGAAGTCGCGCACCCGGAGTTCCAGCCGTTCCTCCCCGTTCCACAGGTCGGATTCCAGGGTGCAGACCAGGTCCAGGCGGCTGCCCGGAGGGCATTCCCCGGCCCGTGGGCCCAGACGGAAGCCGACGGCCTCCCGGCTGGTCCGGCCGTCGCTGAGGGTCAGGCGGAGGTGTTCTCCGTTCTTCCCGATTGGGCGGACGTTTTGGACCCGGACCTGACGGCAGAGGAAGAGGGGATGGGGGTTTTCGATGCCGAAGGGGGCCAGCAGTTCGATCAGGCGGAGGAGTTCCCAATTCAACTCGGAGAGGGAGACTTCCGCCTCGATTTCCAGCCGGGGGGTGAGGGCGCGTTCGTCCAGAAGGGCGTCGGCCAGGGATTGCAGCCGTTCCGCCAGGAGGGGGAGGTTCTCGTTGGGCAGGGTGAAGCCGGCCGCCAGGCGATGCCCCCCATAGCGGGTCAGGAGGTCGGCGCACTGCTTCAGGGCCTCGGTGATGTGCAGGTCCGGGAGGCTGCGGGCGGAGCCCCGGCTTTCGCCCTCTCCCAATTCGACGAGCAGGGTGGGGCGATGGAACTCTTCCAGGAGTTTTCCGGCCACCAGGCCGATCACCCCGGCCGGGAAGTCGGGGGAGGCCAGGAAGATGACCCGTTGCTCGTCGGGCAGGGCGAGCACCCGGTTTCGGGCCTCTTCCAGGACGCGGGCCATCACCTCCTGGCGTTCGCGGTTCAGGGCGTCCAGTTCGCGGGCCAGGGCGGCGGCTTCCTCCTCCTCTTCGGCCAGGAGGAGGCGGTAGGAGGAGCGGGCGTGGGCCAGCCGGCCGGCCGCGTTCAGGCGAGGGCCCAGGGTGAAGCCGATGGTGCCCGTGTCCACCCGGTCGGGGCGCACGCCGGCCACCGCCATCAGGGCGCGCAGCCCCGGCCGTTGGGTGCGGCGAATCGCCTCCAGCCCATAGGCCACCAGGATGCGGTTCTCCCCCACCAGCGGGGCCACGTCGGCCACCGTGCCCAGGGCCACCAGGTCCAGGAAATCCTCCCGGCGCAGGTTCCGGTGGCCCGGGACGCCCATCCGGGCCAGGCCGCGCACCAGGGCGAAGGCGATGCCCACCCCGGCCAGGCGCTTGAAAGGATAGGGGCAGCCCGGCTGGCGGGGGTTGAGGACGGCCAGGGCCGGCGGGAGGTTCTCCGGGGGCAGGTGATGGTCGGTAATGATGACGTCCATTCCCAGCGCCCTGGCCCGGGCCACCTCGGCGGCGTTGCTCACGCCGCAGTCCACGGTGATGAGGAGGCGGGTGCCCTCGGCGGCCAGGCGCTCCACCGCTTCCATGTTGAGGCCGTAGCCCTCCTCGAGGCGGTGGGGGATATATGGGTGGACCTGGCCGCCCAGGGTGCGGAGGGCCTGCACCAGCAGGGTCACGCCGGTCACCCCGTCGGCGTCAAAGTCGCCGTAGACGGTGATGCGCTCTCCGGCTTCCAGGGCGCGGGCGATGCGTTCTACTGCCGTGGACATCCCTTTCATCAGGCCGGGGTCGGCCAGGCGGCGGTAATCGGGTTGGAGGAAATCCTCGGCCTCGGCGCGGCTGCGCAGGCCGCGGTTCCAGAGGAGTTGGGCAAAGGCCGGCGGCCAATCGGCCAATTCGGCCAGTTCGTCCGGGGGGGCCGGCGGCCGGACGGACCAGATGGGCGTGGCGGGCTGCATGGGCGCCTCCTTTCTTTTTTCAACAAGTATAGCACAATTTGTGCAAGTTGTCCAGTCGGGGAAAAAAGGCCGGCCGCATGGGATAAGCAAACCGGGGCAGGTGCGGGTTTCCAACCCACGCCTGCCGGCCGGCTCAACGGGCATGGCCGGCCGCCCGGAGGTACTATCGGTAAATAGTACTTTATTCCCATTGCTCAGCCGACGAAAAAAGTGTATAATAAAAGTATCCGTGTGGCGAGCAATGGAACCAGTAATAGGCGCGTGCTCGGACGTCAGATCTCGTCTTGGAGGTGGGCTATGGGCCGGTCTAGAGTTTTCCGATATTCCGGAACCATTCTCCTTCTCTTCCTGTTCCTAGGTCTGTTCCTCCCGGTTGCTTCCGCTCCTGCCTCTCAGTTCTTATGTCAGGAAGCAACCGGCCCCTATGTGCGTTTGTTGGGTTGGGAATTCGATCCTCTCTGCCAGCCAGAACCGTTATATCTTCCCTCTTCCTTACGCCTGGATGGCTATGAGGAGGACGGGCCGGGGTATTACCTGGTCCAATTTACAGGACCGATCCTGCCCGAGTGGAAGAATGCGGTAACGGAGCAGGGAGCCGTCCTGCTGGACTACCTTCCCGATTTTACTTTTATCGCCCGGATGGATGCAACTGTTCGGGAGCGCGTGAAGGCGTTGCCGATGGTGCGTTGGGTGGGGATTTATCAGCCCGGGTATCGGCTGGCGCCACCCCTCCTGAGCCAGGTTCTGGGGGTGGTGGAGTCCCCTTCCGATCCCCTTGTTGTTCAGGTGGAACTCTTCCCTGACGCCGATTTCTCGACATTGCGGGAACAGATTCAGGGGTACGGAGAGGTCCAAAGCATTTCTTCAAATGAAATGGGAACTTTGCTTCGTGTCCGGGTGCCTGCCAGTGAAATTGCGGCCCTGGCGAATCTCAACGGAGTTCGTTGGATCGAGCCGATCCCGGAACACAAGATTTTCAACAACATCGCCGTGGACATCATGGGAGTGCGTAATGTCGTCTGGAATACCCAGGGCTTATATGGGGCCGGGCAAATCGTGGGCATCTGCGATACCGGGTTGGACAGGGGGTCCACAAATCCCGCCAACCTCCACGACGACTTTGAAGACGGCAACGGCCAGAGTCGGGTGATAGCCTTGATCGATTTGGACGGTGATCCTCGGAGTGGTCCAGACGATCCGGATAGCGGCCATGGTACCCATGTGGCTGGTTCGGTCTTGGGCAACGGCAAGATGTCCGGTAGCAACCCCCCGGCGCATAGTTACCCTTCCACCTGTTATGCCGGGGTGGCCCCAGAAGCCAGTCTCTATTTCCAGGCTGTGGAGGATTCCCAGGGCTCTCTGAGCGGCATTCCGGCGGATCTGAACAACCTTTTCCAGCCGGCTTATAATGCCGGTGCACGTATCCATACCAATAGTTGGGGTAGCACCGCCGCCGGGACCTACTCGGTAGATTCTCGAAACACCGATTTGTTCATCTGGAACCATCGTGATTTCGTCATCCTTTTTGCTGCCGGCAATGACGGCACCGATAACAATCCGGCCAACGGCTTCGTCGACCCCTGGAATTTGGGTAGCCCGGCCTCGGCCAAGAACTGCATAACAGTGGGAGCCACCGAGAACAACCGGCCTGTCCCATCTCCCAACCCCGACTCCGGTCAGTGGGGAGCGTACTGGCCTGACGACTACCCGGCGGAGCCGATCAGGAGCGATTACATCGCCAATAACGCTGGTGGGATGGCTGCCTTTTCCAGCCGGGGGCCGGCAGCGGACGGCCGCTACAAGCCTGACATCAGTGCTCCCGGCACCTGGGTTCTTTCCGTATATTCCCAGGCCAACCACCCCGCCGATGGAGGAACCCAATACGACGGTTGGGGCTCCCCTCCCAATCGCTGGTACAAGTACATGGGCGGCACCTCCATGGCCACTCCCTTGACCGCCGGAGCGGCCACATTGGTGCGCCAGTTCTATGTAGACCGTAAGGGCATTACCCCCAGCGCGGCCCTGATCAAGGCCACCCTGATCAACGGCGCGACCGATATGTATCCTGGACAGTACAGTACTCCCCAAGAACAGCCCACGACCCGTCCGAACAATGTCCAGGGTTGGGGGCGGGTTAACGTGGAGAACAGCCTTTTCCCGGCCTCTCCTCGGGCGTTGGACTATTTCGATTTTACCGAGGGTCTTCAGACCAATGAGTGGGACACCTTTATCTTCAATGTGGTTGCGACTCAACCCTTCCGTACCACTCTGGCCTGGAGCGATTACCCCGGAACGATGGCTGCCGGCGGTGGCCTGGTCAATGACCTGGACCTGGACGTGACCAAGCCGGATGGAAGTGTGCAATACCCGAACAACGCCAGCAAACGGGGGGCAACGCAATACGGCTATTACGATGGCGATCCCTATAATGCCTGGTACACTTCCTCTACTTATCGCTATGCCGTCAAGTTTACTCCATCCTCCTACCCTGTGACCGTAGTAAAAGGCCTTCTCTTCGTTTATTCCTCTTCTTACCCGGCCCAGTTTCGACTGTGGGTCTATGATGACAACGGGAGTGGAGGCGCTCCTGGCACTATTCTCTACGGACCGGTGACCACCAAAGCAACAAGTGCGGGCTGGATGGCCGTTAACATCGACCCGGGGGTAAGCATTAGCGATGGGAGTTTCTATATTGCCGTCCAGCCCACGGCGGACAATGTGCCTTATATTACTGGGGACAACGGCCCCAGTGCAGGGCGTAGTTGGTACTCCAGCAATAACGGTTCAACCTGGGACAACAGATGGCCACCGACAGGAGCGCAGAAAAACCTGAATATCCGGGCGATCATGGTCCGGCCGGATTACAGCACAAACTATGACCGGGTAAACAATGTGGTTGGGGTAGACATCAATTCCCCTGCCCAGACGGGGAATTATACGGTCAAGGTGGCGGGCTACAATGTCCCTCAGGGGCCGCAACCTTATGCGCTGGTGACTACGGCGGCGGCATCTTTCACGGGTGGCTCCTCCTATCGGATCTTTTCCGGCGGTGATACTCCCCAGCGAACTTTTGGGCGAACCGGGGTAAAGATGGACTTTAGCAGTGGGCCAACTGGAAACGTGACCGTTACGATGGCCAAAGCGGCCCCCTCCCAACCGCCACCCAGCAATGTAACCTTCTTGAACATCAACTGGGATATCGCTTCGGCGATGACCGGTTTCAATGTGCAGATCGTTTTCCAATACAGCGAAAGCGACCTCCCGCCCGGCATGAGCGAAGGCCAGATTGGTGGGGCCTACCGTTGGAACGGCTCGGCCTGGGAGTATAAAGGGGGCACCGTGGATACGATTGCCAATACGGTGACGGTAGACAACGTAAACGCCTTTTCCTATTGGGCTTTGGGCAGTACTCCCACCGCCGTCAAGTTGCTTTCCTTCCAGGCCCGGCCTGAAGTTACCGGCATCCGCCTCACCTGGGAAACGGCCGGCGAACACGACAACCTGGGCTTTAACCTCTACCGCAGCCTCTCCCTCCAGGAGCGGGGGGAGAAGGTCAACGCCGGCCTGATTCCTTCCCGTTCGCCCGGCGGAGGCGAGGGGGCATCCTACGAGTTCCTGGACACGACGGCCCGGCCGGGGCGGGTGTATTTCTACACGCTGGAGGACGTGGACCTGAACGGGAAGCGCACCTCCCACGGGCCGGTGGCCATCTCCTATGGACGTGTGTACCTGCCACTGATCCGGAAGTAGCCAGTTCGGCGGGAGAGGGAACGGGGAAACCGTCTCCTCTCCCGCCTTTTTCTCTCCGGAAGTAACGACCTGCGAAACCAGGAACCCTGGTACTTTCGTGCCTTTGGTTTTATGGCCTAGGAGGAGATAACCTCCCGGCCACCTTCTGTGCGCCCCGAAAATTGAGTCTCCTGCAAAAAGTCATTTCACCGCCGAGGCGTAGAGTACGCAGAGGTAAAACTCCGCGCTCTCAGCGTCTCTGCGGTAAGTTTTTGGAGTGAAGTCAGAATTGAGCCCGCCCTCCGGTTGCCTTTTCCCGTCTTTGTGCTACAATGGCCGTGTCTGGGTGGCATACGGAGGAAAGGCGATGGACCAGCGGATCGACCTGCGCAGCGATACGGTTACCCTGCCCACCGAGGCCATGCGCCGGGCCATGTACCAGGCCGAGGTGGGCGACGACGTCTGGGGCGAGGATCCCACGGTGAAGCGCCTCCAGGAGATGGCCGCAGAGCGGATGGGCAAGGAGGCCGCCCTCTTCGTGGCCAGCGGCACGATGGGCAACCTGGTCTCCCTCCTGGCCCATTGCCGGCGCGGCGACGAGGTCATCCTGGGCAACGAGTGCCACATCGTCCACTACGAGGTCGGCGCGGCGGCCGTCTTCGGCGGCCTGGTTTACCGCACCGTCTCCACCACCCGCTTCGGGGAACTTCCCCTGGCGGAGATCGAGGGGGCCATCCGCGGCCCCAACGTCCACTTTCCTCCCACCGGCCTGATCTGCCTGGAAAATACCCATAACCGCTGCGGCGGCACCGTGCTCTCGGTGGACTATATGCGGCAGGTGCACGAACTGGCCGGCCGATACCACCTCCCCGTCCACCTGGACGGCGCCCGCATTTTCAACGCCGCCATCGCCCTGGGCGTGGAGGCGCGGGAGATCGCCCGGTATGCCGATTCGGTCATGTTCTGCCTCTCCAAGGGGCTTTCCGCCCCGGTCGGCTCCCTGGTCTGCGGGACGGCCGAATTCGTCGAGCGCGTCCACCGGATGCGCAAGATGGTGGGCGGCGGGATGCGCCAGGTGGGGGTGATCGCCGCCGCCGGCATCGTCGCCCTGCAGGAGATGGTGGACCGGCTGGCCGAAGACCACGAGAACGCCCGTCTCCTGGCCCAGGGGCTGGCCAACATCCCCGGCCTGGCCGTAGACCTGGAGACGGTGCAGACCAATATGGTCATGTTCTACCCCACCGATCCCCGCTGGACCACCGAGAGCCTGACCCAGGCCCTCTGGGAGGAAGGGGTGCTCCTTTCCTGCCTGGGGCGGACCAAGATTCGGGCCGTAACCCACTACGGCATTGAGCGTAAAGATGTCGAAGAGGGGTTGAAGCGGATACAAAGAGTCGTCCAAGGAGGCAAGAGATGAAGCGCAACATGGGGAATCTGGACCGTCTCATCCGGGCGGTCATCGGGCTGGCGCTGGTGGTGGTGGGAATCGTCCTGATGGGCTGGTGGTGGATCGCCGCCGGCGTGGGCGTGATCATGCTGATCACGGCAGCGCTGGCCTGGTGTCCGCTCTACGTGCCCTTCAAGATTTCCACGTACCGCAAGTAACGGCTTCGAGGAGGGGCGATGACCGGGGTGCTGGACCAGGAGGAGGTCTATCGTCGTTTCGATCCTTCGGAAGCCCGCCGGCGAGTTTTCGACCTGGCCAGCCAGTGCCGGGAGGCCTGGCGCATCGTTCGGGAGTGGGAGCCGCCGCCCCTTTCCCTGCCCCTGCGGGGGGTCATCGTGGCCGGCATGGGGGGATCGGCCATCGGAGGCGACCTCCTGGCCGCCCTGGCCCGGGACCTGGCCACCGTCCCGGTCGTCGTCCATCGCAACTACGGCCTGCCGGCCTGGGCCGGCCCCCATACCCTGGTCCTGGCCTCCAGTTATTCCGGCAATACCGAGGAGACCCTCTCCTCCGCTGCCGAGGCCTTCCGGCGGGGGGCGCCGCTGGTGGCCGTGACCACCGGAGGAGAACTGGCCCGCCGGTCCTCCTCCTGGGGCGCCTCCCTCCTGACCTTCGATTACCCGGCCCAGCCTCGGGAGGCCCTGGGCTACAGTTTCCTCCTCCTCCTGGGCATCCTGGTCCGCCTGGACCTCCTGCCGGATATGACCCCGGAGGTGGAGGAGAGCATCGCCGTCCTGGAGGCGCTGCGGGCCGAGGTGGAAACGGCCGTCCCCCAGGAGAACAACCCGGCCAAAGAACTGGCCTCCTGGCTGCACGGATGCCTGCCCACGGTCTATGGGAGCGACCTCCTCGCTCCGGCGGCCCGCCGCTGGAAGGGCCAGTTCAACGAAAACAGCAAGTCGTGGGCCTTTTTCGAGGAGTTGCCGGAGATGGACCACAACGCCGTCGTCGGGACGGGCCATCCCCCCTCCCTGGCCGGCCGGATCCGCGCCCTTTTCCTGACCTCGGAGCACGACCACCCGCGCAACCGCCTGCGGCAGGAGGTGACCCGACGCCTGTTCGAGGAGGCCGGGGTTTCCTGCCGCACCGTCTCCGGCCGGGGAAAAAGCCCTCTGGCCCAGATGCTTTCCATCGTGCTTCTGGGGGACGCCGCCAGTTATTATCTGGCCATGCTCAACCAGGTGGACCCGACGGCCGTCGTGGCCATCCAGGCCCTCAAGCGGGCGCTGGCCGAAAGGTAGGTGCGGATGGAGGAGCAACTGGCCGCCGTACAGTACCTGGCCCAGGAGATTGGCCCGCGTCCGCCCACCTCGGCGGCGGAGGCCCAGGCGGCGGCCTATGTCAACGCCCGGATGCGCCAGGCCGGCCTGGAGGTGGAAGTACAGACCTTTCGCGCCCCTTCTTCTCTGGCCCTTCCCCAGGCCCTTCTATACCTGGTCGCCGCCCTGACTCCCCTCATCTACCTGTACAGCCGGCCGGCGGCGGTGGTCCTTTCTCTGCTGGCCGGGGTGGTCTGGATATGCCTCCCGGCCCTTGCCCCTCGTCTCCCCTGGGGCAGAAGCCAGAACGTCATCGGCACCCGGCCGGCCGCCCAGGAGGCCCGCCAGCACCTGATTTTCCTGGCCCACCTGGATACCGGCCGGGCCGGCTTCCTCTACCACCCTCGTCTGGTGGCCGGCCGCCGGGCCTTTTCCTTGCTGGCGGTGGGGCTTTTCTTCTCCCTGCCCCTCCTGGCCGGATTGGGCTGGTGGCTGGGAGGGAACGAATTCTGGTATGCCCAGTGGCTGCCGGCCGGCATCCTGGCCCTGGCCCTCCTTCTCCTCCTGGCGCAGGAACTTTCCCGGCCCTATGTGGCCGGGGCGAACGATAACGCCTCCGGCCTCTCGGTGCTGCTGCGGCTGGCCGACGAACTCCAGGGGCTTTGGTATACCCACCTCTGGCTTGTGGCCACCGGCTGCCAGGAGGCCGGCCAGGTCGGGGCACGCCGTTTCCTCGGCCGTTATCCTTTCCCCCGGGAGAGCACCTATGTGGTCAACCTGGACAGCGTGGGCGGCGGGAATCTCCACATCATCGTCCAGGCCGGCCTGTTCCGCCCCCGAAGGTGCCCTTCCGGCTTCGAGGAACTGGCCGGGGAAGCCGAGGCCGGCGATGTCCTGGTGGATGCGGACCCCTGGGCCTTTACCCTGGCCGACGGCGACGTCGTGGCGGCCCTGCAACGGGGCTTTCCCGCCCTGAGCATCACCGCCCTGGAGAACGGCCGGCCGGCCCACTGGCATCGCCCCGACGATACTTTCCCCCAGATTCGGCCCGAACTGCTCGAACGGGCTGCACGCCTGGCCGTCGGCATCGCCCGACGGCTTGACCGCCGGGTAGAAGGATAACGGAGGAAGACGGTGGACCCTCGGAAGCGTCGTCAACTGATCATCACCCTGGTCGGACTGGAACTCTTCATCCTCTTTGTTCTGGCCGTCGCCGAGCAATGGGGAATCCTCCTGGTTTTCCTGCTTCTGGAAACCCTGGTTGTGGCCGGGTTTGTCCTCCATCGTCGGGGAATCTGGCCGCGCTGGAAAATCCGGTCCGGGAAAGTCCGGCCCGGCGGCTGGATCGCCCTCGGCGTATTCCTGTTCCTCCTGGTCCTTTTCCTCACGGCCGGCGTCTACTGGTACACCGAGTGGCTCTGGTTCGAGTCGGTGGGCTATCTTTCCATCTTCACCACCCAACTCCTCAGCCGCCTCCTCCTGTTCCTGGGGGTGGGGATCGTCGCCGCCCTTTTCCTGGGGGGAAACCTGGCCCTGGCCTGGCGCTGGCTGCGCCGGCGAGGGGAAGGGGAAGCCGCTTCTCCGGCCGGCCGGAAGTGGGGGCTGTTCCTCCTCTGGCTGGTGGCCGCGGCCTTCGGCGTGGGCATGGGCCTTTCGGCCCAGGGCCGCTGGCTGGATGTCCTGCGCTTCTTCCAGGCCGCGCCGGTCGGCCGGGTGGACCCCCTCTTCGGCCGGGATGTGGGCTATTACCTCTTCCAACTGCCGCTCCTGCTGGACCTGAAAGGAGTTCTCCTCTGGCTGGTTATCCCGGCGGCCGTCCTGACCGGCCTGGTCTATGCCCTCGGCCTGCGCCGGAGACGGGCAGTTCCGTCCTGGGATGTGCCCGGTGGCGTCCGTCCCCGTCCCCCTCTTTCGCTCCCGTTGGCCCACCTTTCTGTTCTGGGGGCCTTGTTCCTCCTGGTCAAGGCCTGGGATTATCAACTCCAGGTTCAGTTGCTCGTTTATTCCCAGACCCGGGCCGCCTACGGGGCCGGCTACACCGACGTCCATGCCCGCTGGCCGGCCTACAACATCCTGACCGGCATCGTGGTGCTCTGTGCCGTGCTCCTCCTGCTGAACTTCTGGCGACCCACCTGGCGCTTCCTGGCCCTCGGCCTGGGCCTATGGCTGGTCAGCCTCTTCCTCCTGGGAACGCTTTACCCCTTCTTCATCCAGTCGTTCATCGTCAGCCCGAGCGAACTGGATATGGAACGCCCCTATATTGAGTACAACATCCGCTCCACCCTGGCCGCTTACCGCCTGGAGGAGGTGGCCGAGGAGGATTTTCCCCTCACCGGGACGCTGACCCTGCCCAAAGTGCTGGCGAATGCCGGTACCGTTCAGAACATCCGGCTGTGGGACCACCGGCCTCTGTACCAGACCTACAGCCAACTCCAGGAAATCCGCCTCTATTACAACTTTTACGACATCGATGTGGAGCGTTATCGCCTGGGCGACCGTTACCGCGAGGTGGAACTTTCGGTCCGGGAACTCTCGGTGGACCAGTTGCCGGAGACGGCCCAGACCTGGGTCAACCGCCACCTGGTCTATACCCACGGCTACGGGGTCGTCCTCAGCCCGGTGAACGAGTTTACCGCCGAGGGGCAGCCTCGCCTGCTGGTCCGGGACATCCCTCCGCAGACGGCCTATCCCGAACTGGAACTCCGCCGGCCGGAAATCTACTTCGGCGAGCAGACCGATAATTACATCATCGTCAAAACGACCACCCAGGAGTTCGATTACCCCGCCGGCGACCAGAACGTCTTCACCACCTATCAGGGGCGGGACGGGGTGCCTGTCGCTTCCTTCTTCCGGCGGCTGGCCTTTGCCCTGCGCTTCGGCGACCTGCCTATCCTGGTCAGCGAGTATATCACGCCGGAGAGCCGTCTTCTCTTCCGGCGCACCGTGCAGGAGCGCGTCCAGGCCATCGCCCCCTTCCTCCGTTACGATTACGACCCCTACCCGGTCATCCTGGACGGCAAAATCTACTGGTTGCAGGATGCCTATACGGTAAGCGACATGTACCCCTATTCCCGACCGGTGGACGACCTCAACTACATCCGCAACTCGGTCAAGGTGGTCGTGGACGCCTACGAGGGCACCACGACCTTTTACCTGGTTGACCCCGAGGACCCGCTGGCGCAGACCTATGCCCGAATCTTCCCCGGCCTCTTCCGGCCGGTGGAGGAAATGCCGGCCGGCCTGCGCGCCCACTGGCGCTACCCGGAGGAACTCTTCCGCATCCAGAGCGCCATCTATGCCACCTACCATATGCGTGACCCCCAGGTCTTTTACAACAAGGAGGATGCCTGGCACTTTGCCCGGGAGACCTACGGGGAGGAAGTTCAGGAGATGGCTGCCTACTACGTCATCATGCGCCTGCCGGATTGGGAGGAGGAAGAGTTCCTGCTCATGGTCCCCTTTACGCCGGTCGGCCGGGACAATATGATCGCCTGGATGCACGTGCAGTGCGACGGGGAGGACTATGGCCGGTTGGGCGTCTTCAAATTCCCCAAACAAAGCCTGGTCTACGGCCCCCTGCAGATCGAGGCGCGGATGAACCAGGACCCCTTCATCTCCCAGCAATTCACCCTGTGGGACCAGCGCGGCTCCAACGTCATCCGGGGGAACCTTCTGGTCATCCCGGTGGATCAGAACCTTCTGTATGTGGCCCCGATCTACCTGCAGGCCGAGGCCGGCCAGATTCCCGAACTGAAGCGGGTGGTGGTGGCCTGTGGCGAACGGGTGGCCATGGCCGAGACGCTGGAAAAGGCCCTGGCGGCGGTCCTGGAGCCCGGGGCCGGCCCGGCGGAGGCGCGGACCTGGCCGGAGGTGGCCCGTTCGGCCCAGGAGCACTACCGGCGGGCCCAGGAATGTCTCCGCAACGGCGACTGGGCCTGCTACGGGGAGGAGATGAGGGCGTTGGAGGAGGATTTGGAGGAGTTGGTTCGGCTGGGGCAGGAGTAATTACGTTTTACGTTTTACGTGTTACGTGTTACGTGTTGCGTGTTCCGTGTTGCGTGTTACGTGAGGCGCTCGCGGGCCTTGGCGCTCACATAGTCCATCCCCCAGACCATGGCCACGATGGCCCAGATGGCCGTCCCGGCCTTGGCGTACTCATCCAGGTCCACCCACAGCCGCAACTGGTGGCCGATGCCCCCGGCTCCGACAAAGCCGATGACCGTGGACATGCGGATGTTGATGTCCCACTGGTAGAGGATATAGGCCAGGAAGCGGGGCACCAGTTGGGGCACCACGGCGTAGACGAGGGTCTGGAGGCGGTTGGCCCCGGTGGAGAGGACCGCTTCCACCGGGCCGGGGTCGATCTCCTCGATGGTCTCGGAGAAGAGTTTGGCCAGGTTGGGGATGCTCCAGGCGGCCAGGGAGATCATCCCGGCGAAGGGGCCGAAGCCGATCCAGAAGGCGAAGATGACGGCCAGGATGAGCGGTTCGATCGACCGCCACAGGTTGAACAGGGTACGGGAGGCGGTATAGACGGCCCGGCCGACCAGGCTGCGGCCCATCATGTTGCGGGCCCCCAAAAAGCCCAGGGGAATGGCCAGGAGCGAGCCCAGGGTGGTGGCCAGGAGGGCCATGAGCAGGGTGACCAGAGAGATATGGAGCACCTGCAGGAGGGCCTGGCTGGGTTGGGGGCCCCCGATGGCGCGTTCCCAGGCGGCGGCGATGCGGGCCGGCTGGAGGTGGCCTTCCTCGGGGTGGAACTCGGCAATGGCCCGGATGCGGGTGGTCAGGACGAGGCGGCCCTCGGCGTCGGTGTCGCAACACCCCCGTTCGACGGTGAGCGAACCTCCGCCGGGAGGTAGCCAGAGGAGGGAGACGTGGGTCCTGGGGGGTAACCCATAGCCCCGGATTTCCAGGCCTTCTCCCGGGGCACCGCAGGGAGGGGAGACTTCCAGCCGGGGGCTGCCGGCCGGTGGGGGGGAAGGTTCGGCCGAACCGCAGGGGACGGGGAAGGTTACCGTGACCGTGATGCTTTCGGTGGGGCGGGAGACGAGGTCGGGGACGACGAAATCGCGGAGCATGCGCAGGCCGCCTGGGGCGTCGGCGAAGAACTTGGGCAGGTCCACCTGGGCCACGTTCCAGGACCAGACCGTCAGGAGGAGCAGGCTGGCCGTGACCAGGGCCGGCAGGCCGTAACGGCGCAGGGAGGTGAGGGCGGCTCGAAAGGCGTTCCCCAGGGGGCCCGGGGTCTGCCGGGCGGGGAGTAGCCGCGCCCGGGTCCGGCGGCCGGCCGGCTGGCCCACGACGATGCGCTGGCGCAGGGCCGCGCTGACATAGTCCAGCGCCGCCACCACCAGGACGATGGCCAGGATAGTCGTGGCCATCGCCTCGAACGACCCCAGACGAATCCATTGCACGATCAAGAAGCCCAACCCGGCGTCGCTCACCAATCCGATCACCGTGGACATGCGCACGTTGATGTCCCAGCGGTAAAGGGTAAAGGAGAGGAAAGAGGGCATAAATTGGGGCAGGACGGCGTAGACCACCACCTGTAACCAGTTGGCGCCGGTGGCCCGCACCGCCTCGATCGGTCCCGGCTCGATGCCTTCGATGGCCTCGGAATACAGTTTCCCAAGAGCAGCAACCGAGTGCACGAACAGGGCCAGCGTGCCGGCAAAGGGGGTCGGGCCGACCCAGACGGCGAAGACGATGGCCCAGATGAGCGTCTCGATGGAGCGGAAGATGTTGAGGAAGGTGCGCACCAGGTAGTACACGGCCCGCGTGAACGGGTTGGCTCCCATCAGGTTGCGCGAGGCCAGCAGGCTAACCGGCAGGGCAAAAAGCACGGCCAGCACCGTGGCGATAAAGGCCAGGGCGATGGTCTCCCCGATCTTCTGCACCACCAGTTGCGCGTTCTTCGTCAGTTGGTAGCCCCCGTAGGGCCGGTGTTGGCGTACCTCGATGCGGTGGGTCTGGGTTTCTCCCGGCTTGGGCAGGCGGTCCAGGGGCACGGCGGTGGTGGGAACCCGCAGGGTCACCCGGAGGCGGCCCTCCTCATCGGTGCGCACGACCAGGGGTTGTCCTTCCCGAATCACCCGCTGGTAATCGCCGATGGGGTTCTGCCACCAGACCTCGGCCTCCAGGTTGGGGAAAAAGCCCTCCCCTTCCAGGACGATTTCCTCGCCCATAGCCGCGCAGGGCACGTTGGTGCGAAGGCGGGGGGCCTCGGTGGCCCGGCCCTGGGGAGGGGGCAACGGTTCGATGCAGGGAACCTGGAAGGGCAGGGCCCCCAGGCGGTCCTCGGTGGGCCGGGTCAGGAGTTCCGGGTGGAAAAGGGCGGAAAAGATCGGCTGGACGGAGGGCCAGCCGGTCGCCAGCCGGTCGAAGTTGACCTCGGTGGCCACCGTCCCCACCGCATAGACGACCAGCAGGGCCAGGAGGATGGGCCAGAGGAGGCGTGGTTCCCCTCTGTAGCCCAGGGCATCCCAGACGGTCCAGAGCCAGAAGAGGGCCAGCGGGACGAGCAAAAGGGGCAGGGTGGCGGCGGCTTCTCCGCACAAACCGGCCAGAAAAGTTTTGTGGCAAAGGAGGGCAGAGAAGTTTTCCCGTTCCCAGAGAATCAGCCCGGCCAGGACGGCGGTGGTGAAGAAGAGGGCCACTCCCCGGGTGCGCCGGCCCTGCACGAACTGGCCCAGGCCGGGCAGGAGAAGGGAAAGAAGGCCGCTCCAGCGAAATCGCCCCTGGCGTCCCATCGCCCCTTCCCCTCAGGCGGCCAGTTCTCCGCCGACGGTGACCATCTCGGCCTCTTCGCCGTAGACTTCCTTGAAGCGCTGGCGGGTCAATTCTTTGGGCAGCCCCTCAAAGACCAGCCTTCCATCCTTCAGACCGATGACCCGGTCGGCGTAGCGGTGCACCAGGTCCAGGAAGTGCAGGCTACAGAGGATGGTGATGCCGTCTTCCTTGTTCAGGCGTTCCAGGTACTGGAGGATGGAGTGGGCCAGCACCGGGTCCAGGCTGGCCACCGGTTCATCGGCCAGGATGAGGCGCGGCTCCTGCATCAGGGCGCGGGCGATGCCCACGCGTTGCTGCTGCCCGCCGGAGAGTTGGTCGGCCCGGCTGTGCGCTTTATCGGCGATGCCCACCCGTTCCAGGGCGGCGATGGCCCGCCGATGGTCTTCGGGGGGAAAGTAGTGGACCAGGGTCAGCCAGGGGTTGGCGTAGCCCAGCCGGCCGGAGAGGACGTTGGTCAGCACGGAGGAGCGCTTCACCAGGTTGAACTGCTGGAAGATCATGCCGATCTGCCGGCGGATGCGGCGCAGTTCTTCGCCTCGGGCGGCGGTGATGTCCACCCCGTCCCAGAGGATACGGCCCTCGGTCGGCTCGATCAGACGGTTGATACAGCGCAGCAGGGTGGATTTTCCCGAGCCGGAGAGGCCGATCACCGCCATGAATTCGCCGTCGGCCACGGTGAAGGAGACGTCGCGCAGGGCTACCGTGCCGTCGGGGTAGACCTTGGTCAGGTGTTCCACCTGGAGCATGCCCTTTCCTCCCGGCCGGTGGATGGTTGGCGGGTCTGGCGGGGATTGCCGGCCCGCCAGACCCGCCTCCTGCCTATTTCGCCAGTTCCTCGATCTTGATTCCGGCCTTGGACAGTTCGGCGCGGAAGGCGTCGTAGAAGGAGTCATCTACCCTCTGCAGCCCGGCGATGGAATAGACCGTCTTCAGGGCGGCCTTGCCCTCGTCGGTCTGGGCGATCTCCAGGAGGGCGTTGACGATCTTCTCGCGCAGGTCCGCCGGAAAGTCCTTGATGAAGGAGACGGTGTCGTTGGGAATCTGGGTGGTGGTGGCCAGGACGACTACCTTATCCTTGACGTCGGGGTAGTCCTTCTCCACCGAACTGCGGGCGTCGGAGTAGGTGGCGCCGGCGTCGCACTGGCCGTTGTAGACGGCGACGACGACGTTGTTATGGGAGCCGGCCTCGACCGTCTTGGCAAAGTCCCTGTCCGGGTCGATGCCGTTGGCCTTGAGCATGATGCGCGGGATGATGTAGCCGGAGGTGGAGTTGGGGTCCACCCAGCACATGACCTTGCCCTTGAGGTCTTCCAGTTTGGTGATGCCGCTATCGGCCCGGACGATGATCTGGCCGGCGTAGGTGGTCGAGCCGAAGCGCACGGTGACCAGGGCCACCTCCACCCCGTATTTTTCGTGGGCCAGAACGTAGTTGAAGGTGTTGAGCCAGCCGATATGGGCCTGGCCGGCGCCCATGGCTTCCCGCACGGCGGCGAAGTTGGTGCCCACGTTGGCCTTGATCACCAGCCCGGTCTTTTCCGAGAGCATCTTGGCGATCTGTTCGCCGCCGGCGATGATCTCCTGGGTATCGCCGGAGGGGACGAACGACATAATGATGGGGTTTTCCTGGGTTCCGAGGGCCGGCTTCCCACAGGCGGCGAGGAGGGGAAGCATCAGGGCCAGAATCAGCACCCAAAGGGAAAGTTTGCCTTTCATCGTATTCCTCCTGAGCCATCAACTACCAGGAACGACCGTTGCGAAATTTTTCCCGGCCATCACCTCCTTTCAGGGGTGCATCCCGGCCAGCACCTTGCTGGCGGCGCTGTAGGGGTCCAGTTCGCGCTGGCAGATGCGCTCGACCAGTTCGGCGTGGCGTTCGGGGTCCAGGACGTGCTCCAGGAGCAGGCGCATGGCCTCGTAGCGCAGCGCCTCGGCGAATTCCTGCTCGGCCTGGCGCCGGCGGAAGTCGGCCAGCCGGCCTTCCTCCTGGAGAAAGGCCCAGTGCCGCTCGATGGCCTCGGCCAGTTCGCCCACGCCTTCGCCTCGGGTGGCGACGGTGCGGAGGACCGGAGGGCGCCAGTCGGCCTGGGCGTAGCCCATATCCAGCATGGCCTCCAGTTGGGCCACCCGGCGGTCGGCCCCGGGGAGGTCGGCCTTGTTCACCACCAGGATGTCGGCGATCTCCAGGATGCCGGCCTTGATGGCCTGGATGTCGTCGCCCAGGCCGGGGACGTCCACGACGATGGTGGTGTGGGCGGCGCCGGCCACCTCCACCTCCGACTGGCCGGCCCCCACCGTCTCCACAACGATCAGGGAAAAGCCGGCCGCGTCCAGGAGTTTCACCACCTCGCCGGTCGCCCGGGCCAACCCGCCCAGATGGCCGCGCGAGGCCATGCTACGGATGAAGATGCCCGCATCTCCGGCCAGTTCCTGCATGCGGATGCGGTCCCCCAGGAGGGCCCCGCCGGTGAAGGGGGAGGAGGGGTCCACGGCGACGATGCCCACCGTGCGTCCTCGGCGGCGGAACTCGCGGGCCAGGGCCGAGACCAGGGTGCTTTTCCCCGTGCCCGGCGCCCCGGTCATGCCCACGATCTGGGCCCGGCCGGTGTGGGGATAGACCTGGCGGAGAATCACCCGGCTGCCCGGGTCTCCCGATTCCACCAGGGAGATGGCCCGGGCCAGGGCCCTCCGGTCCCCCTCGAGCAGGCGTTCGACCAGGTCCATCGGTTCAGGCCTCCCGGCCGGCGAAGTGGAAGGGGAATTGGGGCATGGCCGCATCACCTGGGTCGGACGTGCTGGCGGATGAAGTTGATGTATTCGCTGCTGGGCGTTCCTGGCCCGTAGATGGCGGCGATTCCGGCCTTTTTCAGCGGTTCGATATCCTCGGTGGGGATGATGCCGCCGGCGATGATGAGGATGTCCTCGCCGCCGCGTTCCCGCAGGAGTTGGGCGATGCGGGGGAGCAGGGTCATATGGGCGCCGGAAAGGATGGACAGCCCGACCACGTCCACATCTTCCTGGAGGGCGGCCTCGACGATCATCTCCGGGGTCTGTTGCAGGCCGGTGTAGATGACCTCCATGCCGGCGTCGCGCAGCGTCCGGGCGACGACCTTGGCCCCCCGGTCGTGGCCGTCGAGGCCGGGCTTGGCAATGAGCACGCGAATCTTGCGCTCCATCGGTCCATCCTCCTACAGGTCCACTGGCTTCGGCCGGCCCTATTATATTTCACCGTTCTCCGGGATATGGGCAAATATTACCCAGCCCGAAGCCACGACGGGCACTGGCCATACACCCTAAAGGGCCCACGGCCAATTCTCCGCAGGCGTAACTTCCCGTGGAACTCACGGTAGTACGGGCGGTCCGCAAACCGCCCCTACCAGGTCGGGCATAAAGCCCGCCCCTCCTGCAAGACCTGCTTCCGGCGGGGGTTTCGCCACCGGAACCGGCCGAACCGTAAAGAGCGAACCGATTATCGTATACCACAGCAGACGCTACTTGTCAAGATTTGGGTCAACGGGCGCCCTCATCGTTCGGTTGACATCCGGCCTCCGGCCCGTTATACTATGGCCTGGCCGTTCCGGGACCCAACCTCCCTGGGGCTGCGTTCCGGGGAGGTTCCGGCAGGTGAAGAGTTGGACGAGATGATCTCGTGACAGACGAAGAAACTTTGGGCGGCATCGCCCGCTCATCCCAGGCGAAAGGTGGGGAGAATCCGGATGTGCCGGCTTCCCCGCAGATTTCCGTCGTGATTCCCGCCTACAACGAAGAGCGGCGCCTGCCCCAAACCCTCCCCCGGGTCCTCCGCTTCCTTCAGGGCCAGCCTCTCCCCTGGGAAGTCATCGTGGTGGACGACGGCAGCGTGGACCGCACGGCGGAGATTGTGGCCGGCATGGCCCGCCAGGAGCCTTCCCTGCGCCTCCTGCGCCTCCCCCACCGGGGGAAGGGAAGCGCCCTGCGGGCCGGGATGCTCGCCGCCCAGGGCACCTACTGTTTCCTCTGCGATGCCGACCTCTCCGTGCCGATCGAGGACCTGCCCCACTTCCTCCCGGCCCTGCAGGAGGCCGAGGTGGCTATCGCCTCCCGGGAGGCACCTGGGGCCCGGCGCATCGGGGAGCCGGCCTACCGCCACCTGATGGGCCGGGTCTACAACTTTCTGGTCCGTCTCCTCCTCCTCCCAGGCATCCGGGATACCCAGTGCGGTTTCAAAGGCTTTCGCCGGGAGGTCGTCTCACCGCTCTTCTCCCGGCAGGGCATGGAGGGCTGGGGCTTTGACGTCGAACTGCTCTACCTGGCCCGTCGCCTGGGCTACCGCATCGTCGAGGTGCCGGTCCAGTGGACCTACGGCCGGCACAGCCGCCTTCGCCTGTTCCGCGACCCCTGGCGGATGTTCCGCGACCTCTGGCGGGTGCGCTGGTGGGCCTGGCTGGGCCGGTACTCCCGAGACAGCGGTTGACTTTGCCGGAGGAAGCAGGTGGCCCCACGCATTGGCGTCCTGGGAGGTACCTTCGACCCCGTGCATTTTGGCCATCTGGCCATCGCCGAGGAGGCGCGGGTGCGCCTGTCTCTGGATGTGGTCCTCCTGGTGCCGGCGCGCCTCCAGCCGCTACGCCAGGAAGAGCGCCTCTCTCCCCCCGAAGACCGCGCCGCCATGCTGGAACGGGCCGTCATGGGCAACCCCGGCCTGCAGGTCTCCCGCATCGAGTTCGAGCGGCCCGGCCCTTCCTATACCGTGGATACCCTGGCCCTGCTCCGCGAGCGCTACCCCCGGGGCAGCGAGTTTTTCTTCATCCTGGGCAGCGATGCCATCGCCGACCTTCCTCGCTGGAAGGAACCGGAACGCCTGATGACCCTCTGCCACTTTGTCGTCTTCCAGCGTCCCGGCTGCGATTTCGACCCGCGTAACCTGTTCCTGCAATTTCCTCTCCTGCGGGAACGCACCATCTTCCTGGAGGGGCCGCGCCTGGAGATTTCGGCCACGGAACTGCGCCGACGGGTCCGCCAGGGCCTGCCCATCCGCTACCAGACCCCCGACGCGGTGGTGGAGTATATCCTTTCCCATCGCCTGTACCGGGAGGATTAGCAACATAATTTACCGCTCAGGTCCGGGAGGCGGCTTCTCTCGGGTAGGCCGGCCCTTTCCCTGCGGAGTTGGGGCAGGCCCATGCGGGTTCGCACCTCTTCCAGGGTGGCCCGGGCCAGGATGGCCGCACGCCGGCTGCCCTGGCGCAGGATGTCCCACACTTCGTCTTCCCGGCCGGCCATCTCCTCACGGATGCGCCGGTAGGGCTCCAGCCGCTCCGTGAGGAGGGTGGACATCCTCCGCTTGTGTTCCACGCAGGGGATGTTCCCCCGGCGGCACTCTTCTGCCACATCCTCGGCCTCCTCCCGTTCCAGCGCCAGGTGATAGGCGTTCACCGGGCAGACCTCGGGGTGGCCGGGGTCGTAGGGATGGATACGGGCCGGGTCGGTCACCATGCCCCAGACCTTTTCCCGAATTTCCTCCGGCGAGGAGGAAAGGGGGATGGTGTTGCCGTAACTGGTGTGCATGGTGCGGCCGTCTGTCCCCGGCAGACGCGGCGTCGGACTCAGGAGCGGCCGGGGTTCGGGGAAAAGTTCGCCGTAGAGGGTGTTGAAGCGTCGGGCGAGTTCCCGGGCCAGTTCCAGGTGCGGCAACTGGTCTTCGCCCACCGGCACGGTGTCGGCCCGGTAGATGAGGATGTCGGCGGCCTGGAGCACGGGATAGGCGAGCAGGCCAAGCGAAGCCCGTTCGGCCAGGCCCAGTTGCTGGACCTGCTCCTTGTAGGTAGGGTTGCGCTCCAGGCGCGGCACCGTGACCAGCATGCCCAGGAGCAGGGCCAGTTCGGCGTGCTCCGGCACGGCCGATTGCAGAAGAAGGGTGCTGCGTCGGGGATCGATGCCGGCGGCCAGCCAGTCCAGGAGGCATTCGCGGATATTCTCCCGCAGCAGTTGGGGGTGCTCAAAGTCGGTGGTGAGGACGTGGTAATCGGCGATGAGGAAGAAGCATTCGTACTCCTCCTGGAGGCGGACCCAGGCCTCCAGCGTTCCCAGCAGGTGTCCCAGATGCCGCCGGCCGGTGGGCCGGTGGCCGGTGAGGATGCGACCCTGGACGACCATTGTGCACCTCCTCCTTCGAAAAAAGGAAAACCCTCGTCCCCTGGGGACGAGGGCCTGACACCCCCGCGGTGCCACCCCATTTAGGCTGGAAAGAAAAACCCCGCGGTGAAACACCACGGGGTCGTGGTTGCCAGCCTCACTCGCTCAGGCACGGGTTTCCCCAATGCCCTCCGCCGGATAACGGGGGCGGCCACCGGCGACGCCTACTGGCGGAACCTCCCGCGTTCGGGCCGCGACTCCCGGGCCCATTCGGCGCCTGCGCCGGCACCGGGCTCACACCTTTTCCCGGCTCTCTGAGCCTCGCTTCGACGCCTACTCTTCCCGTTCACCGTCTTTCCTCCCTCAGTATACCTGAACAGGCCCCCATTGTCAAATTGCGCCGCCGTGGTAGATGGAGTATAATCGGGGCGTTCAAAGGAGGAACGCTGTGGTGGACAAGGCGCGAATCGAAGAGGCGGTGCGGGCCATCATCGAGGCCATCGGGGAGGACCCCCAGCGCGAGGGGTTGCGGGAAACGCCCCGGCGCATCGCCGAGATGTACGAGGAGGTCTTTGCCGGCCTGGGGCAGGACCCGCGCGAGTTCCTCCAGGTCGGCTTCGAGGAAGACCATCGGGAGATGGTCATTCTGCGGGATATCCCCTTCCATTCCATGTGCGAGCACCACTTCCTCCCCTTCTACGGCGTGGCCCACGTCGGCTATATCCCCCGGGGGCGGGTGGTGGGCATCAGCAAGATCGCCCGGGTGGTGGAGACGCTGGCCCGCCGGCCGCAACTCCAGGAGCGTCTCACCAGCCAGATCGCCGACGTGATCAATGAGACGCTGCAACCTGCGGGGGTGGGGGTGGTGTTGGAGGCGGCCCACCTCTGCATGATCATCCGGGGGGTGAAAAAGCCGGGGTCGCTCGTGGTCACCTCGGCCAACCGGGGCATCTTCCGCACCCGTCTGGCCACCCGGGAGGAGTTCATCGCCCTGATTCGGGGGGCACGGGGGATGTGATGGCCGTTGCGCTGGTCTATTCGCCGCATTACCTGGAGCATAACGACCCGTCCCATCCGGAGAATGCCGGCCGGCTGCAGGCCATCGTCGAGGTGCTCCAGGCGGATGGGGCCTGGGAAGAGGCCCTGTTGGTGGAACCCCAGCCCATTTCGCCCGAACGTCTGGGGCGGCTACACCCTTCTGTCTACGTCGAGCGGGTGCGCCAGGCCTCCGAACAGGGCGGCGGCTGGATGGACCTGGATACCTATATCACCCCGGCCTCCTACCGGGTGGCCCTGCTGGCCGCCGGCGGGGCCGTCGAGGCGGTCCGGGCGGTGTTGGAGGGTCGGGCGGAGGCGGCCCTGGCCCTGGTGCGTCCACCTGGCCATCACGCCCGGCCGGCCCAGGGGATGGGCTTTTGCCTCTTCAACAACGTGGCCCTGGCCGCCCTCTACGCCCTGGAGGAAGGGGGATTGGAGCGTGTGTTGATCGTGGATTGGGATGTCCATCACGGCAACGGCACCCAGGAGGCCTTTTACCACGATGGGCGGGTGATGTACGGCTCCACCCATCAATTCCCCTATTACCCCGGCACCGGGACGGTGCAGGAGGTAGGGGCCGGCCGGGGGGCGGGCTGCATGGTCAACGTCCCCCTGCCTTCGGGCGTGGGCGATGCCGGATACCGGCGCGTCTTTCGGGAGATTTTCCTCCCGGCGGCGCGGCGTTTTCGCCCGCAACTGGTGCTGGTTTCGGCCGGCTACGACCCGCACTGGGCGGACCCCCTGGCCGGGATGAGCCTCTCGGTGCGCGGCTTTGCCCACCTGGCGGCGACGGTGCGGGAGATCGCCGGGGAGTGCTGCCCCGGCCGGCTGGTCCTCGTCCTGGAGGGCGGTTACCACCCCGAGGCCCTGGCCTACGGCGTCCTGGCCACCTTCCGCGTCTGGCAGGGCTGGAGTCCGGAGGAGGTGCGCGATCCCCTGGGGCCGGCCCCGCAGGAGCGGCCGGCCGACGACCCGGCCCTGGAACGGGTGCTTCGGGCGGCCCAGGCCGCGCATCATCTCAGTTCGATACCTCCTTTCAGCGATGCCCGGCCGGCTGGTTTACGGTAGAATACGGTGAACTCTATCTGGGGATCTGCCCGTTGCTTATTGCAGCGGACACAACGCGAAGTCGATTGGCCATTGTCGAAGGTATGAGGACCTCAGTGGGAAAGAAGCCCTCAGCCGCAGGCTTTCTCATATTTCTGTTGCTTCTGGTTGCCTGTGAGCCGACTACAACTGGCCCGCTACGGCCCAGTATTTCAGCCACTGGGATGCCGATGGCACCCTCTACTCCTACTCCTGCTCCTCCCTCTGCTCCTACACCGTTTCCAGCCACCAGATTACCCACACCTTTTCCTCGCTCCTATCCTTGGCCGGCGGCATCGTCCCCCATTCCACGACCAACACCCACTCCTACCCTGGCACCCAATTATGTGAAATTGATCCTGCAAAAACTTGATAGCCCCCTCGAATTCCCCCTTTACCAGGTCACGGAGACGGCGTATGGCATCGCTGGTAGCCGCTGGTTTGATGAACAGCGCCTCGAAATCCGAATAGCGCATTGGTATTCCCCCCACATTAACCTGGATGTCAATACCGCGGTCCTGGATCTCTTTACCGGAAATACCCTTATATTGAATGACTGTTCCTTTCTCTTCCTGAGGAATCACCAGGTCGACTACGACGATCGGCATTCCCACGCGGTCTATGCCACATGCGACGCTATTTTCGTAGTTGACCTCAATACGGGGAGCCAGCGCCGCTTGGTGGCAGGGCCAGGTGAGATATGTGGCCTTGGCGGGCATATATGCTATAGCAATCTGGCCCTTTCTCCAGACGGCCGCTATTTGGCTTTCCACGACTGTAGCGCTGGGATGTATAAATGCGCGGCCGTGCGGGTCCTCGATATCACCACAAGTGAAGAGGTTTACGCCTATTACGGAGAAGGGCTGATCGGCGCACCCGCCTGGTCTCCCGATGGTCGCTATCTGGCTTTTTACTCCGATTTCACGGGGGCCATCTGGGGCGAGGGAATCCCGGGAGCGCTACACACGGTGATCGTAGATATGTCCTCAGGGGAGGAGAAAGAACTGCCGGAAATATCCTCCCTCACGGGTGAGTACGGAATCTATTTGACCCCGGAATGGGTCCGGCGAGGGAAAAACCTGTTGCTCTGGACCGCTGGCCAGGGGATTTGGATTGCCGACCTGTCTACTTTCCAGATCGAGCAACTCCCTGGTAGCAAGGGGACATGGATACCGGCCTTCGTTTCACCGGACGAGGATTGGGTGGTTTATGGGTATGGGGAGGACCAAAAAACATACGTTTACGGTCTTTCCACCGGAGAAGTAATTACCTTGAACCTCTCTTTGCTGTGGGCCGTTTGGTCCCCTAACAGCGATCGGGTGTTCGTGGTGGGCTATGAATATCCGAAACCAGAACTCGGCGGTATATGGGTGAACATAAACACAAGGGAAGAAGGCAGGGTCTCTTGGGGCGATTGGGGCTTTTCTGCCAACGCGTCCATCTCCTGGTCTCCTGACGGGCGCTGCCTGGCCGGCATCGGGAAGGCCGGCCTTTGGCTTATTGACCCGGTAGAAGGCCCCCAGGTCCAGGTTGTTCCTGGGGAGAAAACCTGGTGTGAGAGTTGGGGCTATGGTTTCGAGGCCCTTCCCCACTGGTCTCCTGACGGCCGGCAGATTGCCTTCACCGGAACGGACTGCGAACTTTATCTGGTGGACGTTTCTAATTATGTTGCAGCCATATCGCAAGGGTGTATTCCAGGTCAACATAAGTGAATTCCGGTCAGCCCCGTTTTCTTTGACAGCCTTCGGGAGCAAAGGTATAATTTGTTCGGAAAGTCGCCTGGCCTTTGGGCGAGATGGAGGTCTGGTTCCGGGCGGGCTGCCCAAAGATCGCTCAACAGGGGGTGCCGTGCGTAGAGTCCTGGGAATCGCCCTCTTGATGGCCCTGCTGGCCGCCTGCGGCAGCCGGTCCGTTCCGGTGGGCCCGGGTCAAAGAGGATGGGGTCTGGGTGGTCCGCGTTCAGGTTATGCTCTGGATTTCCTGATGCGTGGTGCGTGTTGCGTGATGCGTGTTGCGTGTTGCGTGGTACGTGTTGCGTGGTGCGTGTTGCGTGGTGCGCGCCTGGTGTGATGCGCAACGTAATCCCAGGAGGGCAGGAGTGAGGGAAAAGGAAGCCGTCCGGCAACGCATCGAGGAATTGCGCAAGGAGATCGAGTTTCACAACTACCGCTATTACGTGCTCGATTCGCCGGTCATCAGCGACGCCGAGTACGACCGCCTCTACCGCGAACTGCTCGAACTGGAGGCGGCCTACCCCGAGTTCGTCACCCCGGATTCCCCCACCCGCCGCGTCGGCGGGGAGCCGCTGGAGGGCTTTGAGCGGGTGACCCATCCGGCCCCTATCCTGAGCCTGGACAACGCCTTCAACGCCGAGGAACTCTACGCCTGGCGGGAGCGTATCCTGCGCCTCCTCCCGCCGGGGACGCGCCTTTCCTACACCGTGGAGCCCAAGATCGACGGCCTGACGGTGGTCCTCCACTACCGCGACGGCCGGCTGGTCCTGGGGGCCACCCGGGGCAACGGGGAGGTGGGCGAGGACATCACCGCCAACCTGCGCACCATCCGTACCCTGCCGCTCCGCATCCCCGTCTCCGAGGGTGTGTCCGTTCCCCCCTTCCTGGTCGTCCGGGGCGAGGCCTACATCCCCATCGCCGACTTTGAGAAGATGAACCGCAAACTGGCCGAAAGCGGGGAAAAGACCTTTGCCAACCCCCGCAACGCCGCCGCCGGCACCCTGCGCCAGTTGGATCCCCGGGTGGTGGCTTCCCGCCCTCTGCGGCTGTGGTGCTACGCCATCGTCGCTTCCGAAGGGCCGGTCCCCACTTCCCAGTGGGAGACGCTGGAGTACCTCCAGGCGCTGGGCTTTCCGGTGGTGAAGGAGCGGGCCCGCTTCGATGACTTTGAAGAGGTGGTGCAGTACTGCCTTTCCTGGATTCCCCGCCGGGATACCCTGTCCTTCGAGGCCGACGGTCTGGTGATCAAGGTGGATGACCTGCGCATCCAGGAGGAACTGGGGGTGGTCGGCCGGGCGCCGCGCGGGGCCATCGCCTTCAAGTTCCCGGCCCGCGAGGCCACCACCCGCCTCCTGGACATCGGGGTCAACGTGGGGCGCACCGGCGTGGTCACCCCCTATGCCATCCTGGAGCCGGTGGAACTGGCCGGGGCCACCATCCGCAAGGCCACCCTGCACAACTTTGATTACATTCGGGAGAAGGACATTCGCATCGGCGACCGCATCCTGATCAAGCGTTCCGGCGACGTCATCCCCTACGTGGTCGGCCCGATTCCCGACGTGCGCGACGGCAGCGAGCGCCCCTATGAGATGCCCACGACCTGCCCGGCCTGTGGAGGGCCGCTGGTGCGGGCGGAGGAGGAGGTGGCCGTCTACTGCCTGAACCCGGCCTGTCCGGCGCAACTGGTGCGTCGGGTCGAGTACTGGGCCGGCCGCAACCAGATGGACATCGCCGGGCTGGGCCGGCAACAGGCCGCCCTGCTGGTGGAGGAGGGCCTCCTGCACGACGTCGCCGACCTCTATTTCCTGCGTCCGGAGGACCTCCTGCGGCTGGAGGGCTTTGCCGAAAAGGCCACGGAGAACCTCTTGCGGGCCATCGCCGCCTCGAAGGAACGTCCTCTGGCCCGGGTGCTGGCGGCGTTGGGGATTCGCCGCGTGGGCAGCACGGTGGCGGAACTTCTGGTGCAGCACTACCCCAGCCTGGAGGCCCTGGCCCGGGCCAGCCGGGAGGAACTCGAGGCCATCCCCGGCATCGGCCCCTTCACCGCCCAGGCTATCGTGGAGTGGTTCGCCGACGAGCGCAACCGGGCCTTGCTGGAGAAACTGAAGCGGGCCGGGGTGCGGCTGGCCGAAGAACGGGCCGCCCCGGCCGCCCCGCCGACCCTGGCCGGCCGCACCTTTGTCATCACCGGGACGCTTCCCACCATGACCCGCGAGGAGGCCACGGCCTACATCCGCGCCCACGGCGGCCAGGTGAGCGAGAGCGTCTCCCGCAAGACCGATTTCCTGGTGGTGGGCGAATCCCCCGGCGGGACCAAATACCGCCGCGCCCAGGAACTCCACATCCCCATGATCGACGAAGCCGAACTGCGGCGCATGGCCGAGGGGCGGTAGGGTCCGGCGGGCCGAACGATCGGAGGAAACGATGTCGCTTCTTGCCGGCAATCTGAGCGCGGTGCAGGGACTTCTGGACGAGGCCGGTTTCTCCTGGGGCGTCTGCGCCGGAGCCGCCGCCCATCTCTACGGGGTGCGCCGGCCGATCGAGAACGTGGATATCCTCCTTCCGCCGGGCCGGCTCCAGCAGGTGCGCAACCTTCTGGCGCGAAAAGGGCATGCTGCCCAGTACGACGGCCATATCCTCCTCTGGCGGGGCATCAAACTCTTCGACGACCTCAGCGTGACCATCGCCGGCCGGCGTTTCATCTTCCTGATGGACACCCTGATGGAAAGCCGTCTGCGCCGCCAGATGCTCCTGGGCTCCCGCGTCCTGGTCCTCGCCCCCGAGGACGTCCTGGTCCACAAGGCCCTCCTCACCCTGGGCGACCGTTCTCCGGGGAAACACCACCGCGAAGACCTCCTGGCCGTCGTCCAGAGGCAGAAGGAAACGCTGGACCTGGCCTACCTGGCCCGCCGCCTGGAACTCTGTCAGGCCCGGCAGCAGGTGCAGGCCCTTCTGGAAGAGGCCGGCCTGACCCTGCCCGAGTAACCCGAGATGTCCTTCCCCTTTTTCCGCAGACCGTCCACGACCGGCCCCACCCTGCCCCTGCAGGGGGAACGGGTGCGCATCCGGGCCCTGGAACGGGAGGACCTGGACCGCCGCCAGGCCTGGAAGCCGTTCAACGACCCCCTGCACCTGATCTGGGACATGCCCCCCTGTAGCGCCCCGGAGAACGACCGCTGGTTTGCCCTGATGACCGACGGGAGACACCGCCTGGCCTATGGCGTGGAGGACCGGGCCGGAAAACTCATCGGGATGCTCTCCCTGCGCGAAATTTCCTGGGGACGTTCGGCCCGCCTGGGCATCGCCTTTGCTCCCACCCATGTCGGCCAGGGCTATGGCAGCGAAAGCCTCCGCCTTTTCCTGCCCTATGCCTTTTTTACCCTGGGTCTGGCCAAGGTGGTCCTGGACGTGGCGGCGGCCAACGTCCGGGCCGTGCGCTGCTACCGGAAGGTGGGCTTTCGGCAGGTTGGCACCTTCTGGCAACAGGTGGACGGCTACGTGGACCCGCACCTCTTCGATTCCCCCGAGTACGCCTCCCTTCGCCCCCTCTTTCGCTGGTCCTGGGGGCGGACGGAGACGCTCTATTACGATATGGAGTTGCGGCGCGAGGACTGGGAGAGGGAGAACCGTCGGGACGGCTAGTGCCGGAAACAGCGCTGGCCGGTGAATACCATGCTTGCCCCGTACTCGTTACAGGCCTGGATCACTTCGTGGTCGTTCAGGGAACCGCCGGGCTGGACGACCGCCGTCACCCCCTCGCGCAGCCCCACTTCCACCCCGTCGCGGAAGGGGAAAAAGCCGTCCGAGACCATGACCGCGCCCTCCAGCCCGCCGCGCTGCGCGGCCACTTCGGCGGCAATCTCCTCCTTCCGGCCGGCCTCCAGAGCGTCGTAGGCGCATCCGTGGCGTTCCAAAGCCAGCCGTTCGCGCCGGTTGCGGTAGGCTTTGTCCCGGGCCAGTTCGGCCACGCCGACCCGGTCCTGCCCGCCGGCTCCGATTCCCAACGTCACCCCATCTTTGACATAGAGCACCGAGTTCGAGGTCACTCCGGTTTCCACCAGCCAGCCGAAAAGCATGTCGGCGACCTCCTGCTCGGTCGGTTCACGCTGGATGCGATAGATTTTCCCCTGGTGGACGGCCTCGGCCAGGCGCAGGTCCGCCCGGCTACGGACCAGGGGGACGAAGGAGACCTGGGCGATCAATCCCCCGTCGAGCAGGCTGTGCAGGTCCACAAAGCGCTCGACGGCGAACTCGGCCAGGCGGGCCATTTGGGCAATGCGCATCACCCGCAGATTCTTGCGCCGGGTCAGGATGTCCAGAGTCCCCTCTTCGAAGTCGGGCGCCACCACCACCTCGGCGTAACGTGTGGAGATGGCCTGCGCGGTGGGCACGTCCACGGGGCGGTTGAGGGCGATGCAGCCGCCGAAGGAGGCAATGGGGTCGGCCAGGTCGGCCTTGAGGTAGGCCTCCAGGAGCGTATCGGCCACGGCCACGCCGCAGGGGTTGTTGTGTTTCATGATGGCGCAGGCCGGCCGTTCCATCAGGTAGCGCAGGATGTTCAGGGCGCTGTCGGCATCGGTCAGGTTGGTCTTGCCGGGGTGCTTGCCGAAATGCAACAGTTCGACGTCGGAGACCAGATAACGGCCCGGGGCGATGGTTTCCACCTCGCCCAGCACCAGGTTCCCGTTCACCAGGCGGTAAAGCGCCGCCTCCTGGCCTGGATTTTCGCCGTAGCGCAGGCCCTGCCGCTCCCCCTCGACCGTCCAGGTAACCTTTTCATAGACCAGCGTGCTACGCCGGCCCTCCCCCTCCCAGACGAAGGAAATCTCCAGGCGTTCGGGAAAATGGTCGCTCAGCACCGTGTGGTAGGCCTTTCTCAGGTCCTGGGACATCGGTTTCCTCCTCAATGGCGAAGCGGGTAGGCCTCCGGGACGGCGGCCGGGTCCTTTCCGGCCAGGAAGGCGCTGATGGCGGCATCGTAGCGGGCGGTGAGGGCAAAGGCCTTACGGGCCAGTTCAAAACGCTGGGCCAGGCGGAGTTTCCCGCCCTGTGCTCGCAGGAGGGAGAGCACCGGGCCGTAGTCCGCCGGATCGCAGAGGGCAGCCACGCGCAAAAAGTTCTTGGCCGCCGCCCGGAGCATGGCGGGGCCGCCGATGTCGATATGCGCCCGCGCCTCTTCCACCGTCGCCGTGCCCTGGGAGACCACGGACTCGAAGGGATACAGGTTGACCACGACCATATCCAGCGGCAACGCTCCGGTGCGGGCCAGGTCGGCCTGATGCTCCGGATTGTACCTCTCGGTCAGCAGGCCCAGGTAGATTTTGAAATCGAGCGTCTTGACCAATCCGCCCTGGGTTTCCGGCTGGCCGGTGTAGTCGGAGACCTGCACCAGATGTTGCGCCGCCCGTCCTTTCCCCAGGATTTGCTCCAGAGACCGGTAGGTGCCGCCGGTGGAGTAGAAGAGGACCTCGGGGCAAACTTCCACCAAGCCGGGGACCAGTACCTCCAGGCCGGTTTTCTCCCAGACGCTTATGAGGACGCGGCGAATCGGCACCAGGTCGTCCACTTCGCGGACGATGTTGGGGGTCATCGGGGCCCTCCCGGAGATGGCGCAGAACAGAGCAATTGCCTCAGGGCCTGGACCAGGAGGCGATGTTCCACGGCGTGGATGCGGGCCTCCAGGCCCTCCAGGGTATCGTCGGGGAAGATGGGCACCTCTTCCTGGGCCACGACCGGGCCGGCGTCCACACCCTCGTCGGGGACCAGGTGGACCATCACCCCGGTGTGGGCGATTTCGCCACGCCGAAAGGCCTGGTAAGCCCGCTGGATGGCGTGGGTGCCGGGGAAAGCGCCGGGCAGGGCCGGGTGCAGGTTGACGACGCGATGGGGGAAGTGCGCGAGGAAGGCGTTGGAAAGCACGTGCATCCAGCCGGCCAGGACGACCCACTCCACCCGAAAGGCCTCCAGGAGCGCCGCCAAGTCGGCATCGTAAGCGGTGCGCGGCCGGCCGGCCTTCCGGTACGGAGCCAGGGGGAAATAGACCACCGGCACCCCGGCCTGGATGGCCCGCTGGATGCCGTAGGCCTCTTTACGGTTGGAGAGGACCAGGGCCACCTCCACGCCGGGCAAAAGCCCCGAGGATGTGGCTTCCAGGATGGCCTGCAGGTTCGAGCCAAAGCCGGAGATCAGGACGGCCAGACGCGTCATGGTTGCACTCCGGTGATGCGTACCCGCGGCGCTTTCCCATCCCACCAAACCACCTGGCCGATGGGACGGGCCTCCGGGAGGAGGCGGCAGGCCCGTTCCGCCTCCTCCGGGGAGAGGAGGAGGACCAGCCCGATGCCCATGTTGAAGACCCGGTACATCTCCTCCTCGCTCACCCGGCCGCGCCGCTGAATCAGGCGGAAGATGGCCGGAACCTCCCAGGAAGAGCCGTCCAGGTGGACGCCGAGGCCCTCCGGCAGCACGCGGGGGATATTTTCGGGGAAGCCGCCGCCGGTGATGTGGGCCATGGCCAGGATGCGCACGCCGGCTGCCCAGAGGACCTCGATTTCGTTCAGGTAGGCCCGGTGCGGGGTGAGCAGGACGTCTCCCAGCGGTCGGCCCAGTTCGGGAAGCACCGTTTCCCAGGGAAGGCCGGCCAGGGCCCGCCGGGCCAGGGAATAGCCGTTGGTATGCAGGCCGGAGGAGGGCAATCCCAGGCAGACGTCCCCCGGCCGGATGTCCCGCCGGGGTAAGGTTTCCCCTTCCTCGACCCAGCCGACCATCGTGCCGACCAGGTCGAAGGCTCCCGGACGATAGACGCCCGGCATCTCGGCCGTTTCGCCGCCCAGGAGGGCCGCGCCGACCGCCCGACAGGCCTCCGCACAGCCGGCGACGATGGCCGCCGCCTGCTCCGGCCGGAGTTGGCCGAAGGCGATATAGTCCAGGAAGAAGAGCGGACGGGCTCCCTGCACCAGGATGTCGTTGACGCAGTGGTTGACGATGTCGTGTCCGATGCTCTCGTAACGGCCCAGGGCGGCGGCCAGGAGTGTCTTGGTCCCCACCCCATCGGTCGAGGCGACCAGGATGGGGCGGTCGGCGCGGCCCCAGGCCTTCAGGCTGAAGAGGCCCCCGAAGGCTCCCAGGCCGGCCAGCACCGCCGGGGTGTAGGTGCGGGCCACGGCCTCCCGCATCAGTTCCACGGCGCGGTTCCCGGCGGCGATGTCCACGCCGGCGGCAGCGTAGGCGCCGGCCGGCCTTTTTTCGGCCCGGGGCTGACTTCGGAGGCCCTCCCCGATGTCCCGGCGATAGTGCATGCCGGGGAAGCGGATACGCCGCACCGCCTCGTAGGCCCGTCTCCGGGCCTGGGCGATGTCGGAGGACAGGGCGGTCACCGCCAGGACGCGGCCGCCGGTGGTGAGGAAGCGCCCGTTCTCCTTCCGCGTGCCGGCGTGGAAGAGGGTCACCTCGGGCAGGCGGGCTGCCTCCTCTATCCCTTCGATCTCTTCTCCGGTGAGGTAGGAGCCGGGATAGCCGGGAGCGGCCAGCACCACGCAGGCGGCGGCGGCCTGCTTCCAGCGTACCTCGACCTCCTCCAGCCGGCCTTCGACGCAGGCCAGGAGAATCTCCAGGAGGTCGCTTTCCAGGAGGGGGAGAAGGACCTGGGCCTCGGGGTCGCCGAAGCGGCAGTTGAACTCCAGGAGGCGCGGCCCGTGGGGCGTGAGCATGAGGCCGGCGTAGAGGACTCCGACGTAGGGCGTTCCCCGCCGGCGCATTCCCTCCACGGCCGGCCGGAGGATGCGGGCCATCGCCTCCTCCTGCACCTCCGGCGGAAGGTAAGGGGAGGGCGCGTATCCGCCCATGCCGCCGGTGTTCGGCCCCCGGTCGCCGTCGGCCAGGCGCTTGTAATCGCGGGCCGGGAGCATGGGGACGACCGTCCGCCCGTCGCAAAAGGCCAGCAGGGAGACCTCCTCCCCCTCCAGCCGTTCCTCGATGACCACCTCGGCCCCGGCCGGCCCCAGAGCGCGTTCCACCATCAGCCGGTGAAGCACCGCCTCGGCTTCCTCCCGGGTGGCACAGACCGTCACCCCTTTGCCTGCGGCCAGGCCGCTGGCCTTGATCACCGGCGGTCCTTCCTGCTCGCGCAGGTAGGCCAGGGCCGCCTCGTAATCCCGGAAGGTCGCCCCAACCGCTGTAGGGATGCCTTCCTCCTGGGCGAAGCGTTTGGCAAAAGCCTTGGAGCCTTCCAGCCGGGCGGCGGAGGCGACGGGTCCGAAGGCGCGCAATCCGGCGGCGGCGAAGTCGTCCACCAGGCCGGCCACCAGCGGCGCCTCCGGCCCGACCACGGTCAGGTCGATGTGCTCTTTCTGGGCGAAGAGGCGCAGGGCGGGGATATCGCTGGGGGCGATGGGCACGTTCTCGGCGATGGCTACCGTGCCGCCGTTCCCCGGGGCCACGAAGAGGCGCTCCAGGCGGGGCGATTGGGCCAGTTTCCAGGCCAGGGCATGTTCCCGTCCTCCGGAACCGATGACCAGGACGCGCATTATCCCTCCTTGGGCGGTTCGCCCGACTCAAAAACCCCTTTATCCAGGCCGGCCTCCACCGGAACCGGGTAGTCACCGTTGAAGCAGGCCAGGCAGTAGCCGTTTCTTTCCGGACCCAGGGCTTCCAGCAGGCCCTCCAAAGAGAGATACCCCAGGCTGTCCACCCCCAGGTGGTTGGCGATGTCGGGTACGTCCATGTCGGCGGCGATCAATTCCTCCCGGCCGGCCATATCCACGCCCATAAAGCAGGGGTGGCGAATGGGCGGGGAGGCCACCCTCAGGTGGACCTCGGCGGCGCCGACCTTGCGGAGCATGGCGACGATGGGGCCGCTGGTATGGCCGCGGACGATGGAATCGTCCACCAGGACGATGCGCTTTCCGCGCAGAGCATCGGGCAACGGGTTAAACTTCAGGGCCACGCCCAGGCGACGCAGGCGGTCATCGGGCATGATAAAGGTCCGGCCGATGTAGCGGTTTTTGATCAGCCCCTCGCCGAAAGGGATGCCGGCGGCCTGGGCGTAGGCGATGGCATGGGAGGTGGCCGAGTCGGGGACGCCGATGACCAGGTCGGCGCGGGCGGGGTGCTCCTGGGCCAGTCGCGCTCCCAGCCGGAAGCGTACCTGGTGGACGGAGCGCCCCTCCAGGAGGGAATCGGGGCGGGCAAAGTAGATGTATTCGAAGACGCAGAGGGCCGGCCGTTCCCTGGGGGGCGTCCCCTGCCAGGAAGCGACGCCGGATTCGTCCAGGCGGACGACCTCGCCGGGGCGTATTTCGCGCCAGAAGTCCGCCCCGATGGTCGCCAGGGCGCACGATTCCGAGGCCACCACCCAGCCGCTTTCGTTCAGCCGGCCCAGGCACAGGGGGCGAAAGCCCCAGGGATCGCGCAGGGCGTAGAGGCCACGCCGGGTGAGAAGGACCAGGGAATAGGCCCCTTCGGCCTGGGCCATAAAGGCCGGGATGCGCTCCTCCCAACTTTTCCCCGGCGCACCGGCCAGCATCTGGGCGATCACCTCGCTGTCGGTGGAGGAAGTCAGGCCGATGCCGCGTTGCAGGAGGTCGCGGCGCAGGGCCGGGGCGTTGGTCAGATTGCCGTTGTGGGCCACTCCCAGCGGCCCCAGCGCCGTCTCCAGGAGGTAGGGTTGGGCGTTGCGCAGGCGCGGCGCGCCGGTCGTGGAGTAGCGGGTATGGCCGACGGCAGAGTATCCGCGCAGGGGGTGGAGATTTTCCTCGGTAAAGACCTGGGAGACCAACCCCAGCCCTTTGTGGATGTGGGCGGCGCGGCCGTCCCAGGTGGCGATGCCCGCGCTTTCCTGGCCGCGGTGTTGAAGGGCGTAGAGGGCGAAAAAGGTCCATCGGGCCGCCTGCTGGCCGGGGGCGTAGATGCCGCAGACGCCGCAGGCTTCGTGAAGGCCGGTCATCGGACAACCTCCGGATGCGTCGCGGCGTCGGCCTCCAGGAGACGGCGCCGGCCTTCCTCCTGGGCCTGCCGGACCTTTTCCCGCAGTTCGGGGACGGCCAGGGCCAGCATCTTGGCCGCCAGCAGGGCGGCGCCCTCCGGCTCCAGCACCACGGCCGGAGCCACTCCCGAAGGCATCCGCAGGGAGGAAAGGAGGTCCAGCCCGGCGTACTTTTCTCCGTAGGGCGGACAGGCGATCACCGGGGCCACGACCTGCGCATCCACCAGGCCGCTCAGGGCGTTCGAGCGGCCGGCCACGGTGATATAGACCCGTGGCCGGGCGTCGGCCTCGTAACGGGCCAACATCTGCAACAGGTGGTCGGGCGTCTTGTGGGCCGAGGCGATTCGCACTTCTCCGGCCAGCCCCCAGCGCTCCAGCGCCTGGACGATGGCCTCTCCCCAGGGAGCATCGGCCGGGGAAGCCAGGATGAGAATCACCTGCGCCGTCTCCATCCTTACCCTCCTCACCGTTCACTCTCCAGGTAGGCCTGGAGCACCCGGGCGATGCGCCGGCCGGCCGGGAGCGGAGCCGGGGAAAAGGCCCGGCCGGTAAGCCCCTCGTAGAGGGCGATGTAGCGCCGGGCCAGTTCGACGATCACCTCCGCGGGCAGGGCCGGGGGCGGCCCATCGCCCTGGTAGCCCCGGCCGGCATACCAGAGGCGGATGTACTCCTTGTCCCACGGCTCGACCTCGCCGCCGGTCCTCCGGGCTTCTTCCCACTTTTCCTGCCGCCAGAAGCGGCTGGAATCGGGGGTGTGCACTTCGTCGATGAGCAAAAGTTCGCCTTCCGGGGTCAGCCCGAACTCGTACTTGGTGTCCACCAGGATGAAGCCGGCCTTCTGGGCGATCTCCCCTCCCCGGCGGAAGAGGGCCAGGGCCGCCTCCGAGATGGCTTCCCAGACGGAGGCCTCCACCAGGCCGCGTTCCACCACCTCCGGGCAGGTCAACCGCTCGTCGTGCCCGCCCGGGCCGGCCTTGGTCGTCGGGGTCAGGAGCGGCTCGGGGAGGGGGTCGTCCTTGCGCAGGCCGTCGGGCAGGGTGTAGCCGTAGAGGTGTCGTTCTCCGGCGGCGTAGAGGGTCCAGAGGGAGGTGCGGGTGATGCCGGTGATATAGCCCCGGACGACGACCTCCACCGGCAGGGGGGTGCATTCCCGCACCAGGCTGATGTTGGGGTCGGGGAGGGCCAGGAGGTGGTGGGGGATGATGTCCGCGCACCTTTCCAGCCAGAAGGCGCTGAGTTCGTTGAGCACCTGCCCCTTGAAGGGGACGGCGGCCAGCACCCGGTCGAAGGCCGAAAGGCGGTCGGTGGCGACCAGCAGGCGACGCCCGTCGGGCAGGAGGAACGATTCGCGGACCTTTCCCGCGCTCCGGCCGTGGGGCCAGGGCAGGTCCACTTCGGTCAGGATATCGCCAAGGTGGCGGTACAGCGTCTCCGGGTCCAGCATATCCCCTCCTACATCTGGGCGGCGTAGCGGATGCCCCGTTCGAAGAGGGCGAGCCCGCTTCCACCCTTTTCGCCCCGCGTCCAGCGGGGATGTTGCCAGGGGAAGACGTGGTCCTCCGGGTGGGGCATCAGGCCGAGGACGTTGCCCTGCTCGTTGGTCAGGCCGGCGATGCCGGCCACGGAGCCGTTCGGATTGTCGGGGTAGGTGGCCGGCCCGCCGGCGGCGGGCGCGACATACGTCAAGGCGATGAGATGGCGGGAGCGCAGCCTTTCCAGGACGGCCTGGTCCCGGGGGACGAAGCGTCCTTCCCCGTGGGCCACCGGGCAGTACAGGCGCTCCGGGAGGTCCCGGGTGAAGAGGCAGGGGGAGTCGGGGTCGGCCTCCAGCCAGACCCAGCGGCACTCGAAGCGGTTGGAGGCGTTGCGGGTCAGGGTGGCCTGCACGCCCGCCGCCGGCGGGCCGGGAAGCCATCCGCTGCGGAGGAGGGCCTGGAAGCCGTTGCAGATGCCCAGGACCGGCTTGCCGGCTTCGATGAAGCGGGCCAGTTCCTCCTGGAAGAGCCAGCGCAGGTCCGCGGCCAGGAGCCGGCCGGCCCCCAGGGCATCGCCGTAGGAGAAGCCGCCGGGAAGGATGAGCATGGCAAAGTCGTGCAGCCGGGCCGGGCGCCGGCGCAGTTCGTTGACGTGGAGAATCGTCGGCCGGCCGCCGGCCAGTTCCACTGCCCGGGCCGTCTCCCGATCGCGGTTTGTTCCGGTGGCCTGCAGAATCAGGACCGTGGGCTGAGGCATGGCCTTACTCCCTGGCCGGCAGGCACTTCATATCCTGCCTCCCGTGGCCGGAAGGGCCGTGTCGTTTCAGGTATTCCCGCACCGCTACTATGGTGTAGGGTTCCAGCGCCAGATTCAGGGCCTCCTCGGGGAAAACCCAGACGTACTCCTGGGCTTCTTCGTTCAACCGCACGGCGGTGGAATCGGTGCGACAGGCAAAGTCGAAGAAGATGAAGTGTCGTGGCTGCCAGAAGGCGTCGTCGTAGATGAACTCCTGGAAGCAGAGGAACTCGATGTCGTGCACCTCCAGGCCGGTTTCCTCGCGTACCTCCCGGCGCAGGGCTTCCTCCATGCGCTCGCCGAGTTCGATATGGCCCCCGGGCACGACGAAGCGGTCCCGCCACTTGCCTGAGCGTATCAGGAGCAGCCGGCCGGCCGGGTCAAAGATGAGTGCGCCGACGGTGGGTTCAGGATAGCGTTGCTCCGTGTTCATCCTGGTCAACCTCCCGGCCTCTCCAGGCCGACACAAGTTTCGCCACGGTGCAGGATGCCACGGCCTGGCCGGACAGGCCGAGGATCCGAAAGGCATCCCCGGCCAGGACGCGGCCCAGGCAGGCGCAGGCGTGGCCGGCCATGCCTTCCTCAAAGGCAGAGGCGTTTTCCGGCGCCACCTCGACCAGGAAGCGGCCGGCGCTTTCGGAAAAGAGGGCCACGTCGTCGCGCTCTACCTCGGGCGAGCGTGGCAGGGCGTCCAGCGCCAGTTCCATCCCCAGCCGGCCGGCCAGGGCCATTTCGGCCGCGGCCACCCCCAACCCGCCCTCCGAAAGGTCGTGGCAGGCCCGCACCAATCCCCGACGCATACAGGCGTGCAGGGCGCGCATCGCGCCGGCCGCTTCGGGCCGGGGACAGGGGACGCTCCGGCCCAACGCCCCATGCAGTCGGTAGTAGAGCGACCCCCCCAGTTCGGCCCCGGTTTCCCCGACGATGTAGAGGAGGTCTCCGGGGGACTTCAGGTCCATCGTCACCGCCCTCCGGATGTCGGGGACGATGCCCAGGGAGGAAATGAGCAGGGTGGGCGGAATGGCCCGCTTTTGTCCCTGCGGGTCCACATACTCGTTGTTCAGGCTGTCTTTTCCGGAGATCAGGGGCGTGCCGTAGGCCAGGGCGGCGTCGTGACAGCCCCGGGCCGCCCGTACCAGCGCCCCCAGCCGGTCGGGGAGGTGGGGATTGCCCCAGCAAAAGTTGTCCAGGAGGGCCACCCGTTCCGGGTCGGCGCCCACGCAGACGACGTTGCGGACGGCCTCGTCCACCGCTGCCCAGGCCATGGCGTAGGGGTCAATTTGCCCGTAGGAGGGGCAGATGCCGCAGCCCAGGGCCAGACCCTGCCAGGTGGATAGTTCCAGCGGGTGGAGCACGGCGGCGTCGGATGGGCCGGCGCTCTGCGCACCCACCAGCGGCTTGACCACCGTGGCTCCTTGCACCTCGTGGTCGTAGCGGCGGATGATGGCCTCTTTGCTGGCCACGTCGGGATGGGAGAGCATCCGCAGGAGGAGGGGGGTCAGGTCGTCCGGCAAATCCAGCGTGGGTTCGGGGAAAGGAGGGGGCTGCCATTCGGCCCGCAGGGTGGGGCGTGGCCAGCCCTCGTGGAGGAAAGACATCTCCAGGTCGGCCACCACCTGCTCGCCGTAGCGCACCCGTAGCCGGCCGTCGCCGGTGAAGCGGCCCAACACCGTCCATTCCACGTCCAGGGTGTCGCAGATTTCCCTCAGGCGGGCCAGATTCTCCGGCGGCACGGCCAGCACCATACGCTCCTGGGCCTCGGAAAGCCAGATTTCCCAGGGGCGCAGGCCGGGGTACTTCAGAGGGGCCGCCGCCAGGTCCACTTCGGCCCCGACATCGCGTCCCATTTCTCCCACCGCCGAGGAAAAGCCCCCGGCCCCGCAGTCGGTGATGGCGTGGTAGAGGGCCTCGTCGCGCAGGCGCAGGATGGCCTCGGTGAGCGCCTTTTCGGTGATCGGGTTTCCGATCTGGACCACGCTTCCTACCGTCTGTCCCGTCTGGTGGGTGAGTTCGGCCGAGGAGAAGGTCGCTCCGTGCAGGCCGTCGCGTCCTGTGCGGCCGCCCAGGGCCACGCAGAGGTCGCCGGGCTGGGGATTACGGCGATGCGCGCCGGCCGGGGCCAGGCCCAGGCAGCCGCAGTAGACCAGCGGGTTGGCCGTATAGCCGGGGTCGTAGAGGACGGCTCCGCTCACGGTGGGGAGGCCCATTTTGTTGCCGTAATCTTCGATGCCGGCGATGACGCCCTCGGCCAGGCGGCGGGGGTGGAGGGTGCCGGCCGGCACATCCTGCGGAGGGAGGTCGAGCGGCCCGAAGCAGAGGACATCGGTACAGGCGATGGGGCGGGCCGAGACGCCCAGGATATCCCGAATCACCCCGCCGATGCCGGTGTTGGCCCCGCCGAACGGTTCCAGGGCCGAGGGGTGGTTGTGGGTCTCCACCTTGAAGGAAACCTCCCAGGGCTCGCCCTCCAGGGCAATGATGCCGGCGTTGTCCACAAAGGCCGAGCGTACCCAGGGCCGATTCAGGCGTTCCGTGGCCGCGCGGATGTAGGTGGCCAGAAGGCCGGGGATTTCCTCCGTCCTCCCCGGTTCCCGGTAGAGGATTCTGGCCTTGAAGGCCTTGTGCTGGCAGTGCTCCGACCAGGTCTGGGCCAGCGTTTCCAGTTCCACATCGGTGGGGTCGCGTCCCAGGCGGCGGAACTCGGCCCGGATGGCCTGCATTTCGGCCAGGGAAAGGGAAAGGACGCGCCCGGCGCTGAGGCGTTCCAGTTCTGCATCGTCCGCCTGACGCAAAGGGATGGTCTCGACCTGGAGGTTCGGCGCACAGCGGGGCAGAAAGGCCGGCTGTAGCGGATGGAGAGAGGCGTATTGGATAATCTCGTTACAGAGGGCCTGGCGGGCGATGGCTTCCAGATCGGAGGGGGATAACTCGCCTTCGAACTCGTAGCGGACGGCCGTGGCGGCTGCCTCGACGTGGAGGCCGAGGAAGCGGGCCCGCTGGAGGAGGTTTTCAGCCACCGGGTCGGTCACGCCGGGGTGGTAGGCGACTTCGATGGCCAGCCGTTCCCCCTCGTTGTTTCCGGGGATGACCGGCCAGAGGGCATAGCCCTCCACGACCGGGTCTACCAGGAGTTCCCCGGCCAGACGCTCTACATCGCCGGGGGAGAGGTTGCCGCGCAGGAAGTAGAGCCGGCTCACCCGGACGTTATGGACATGGGCCATCCCCAGCGCGGCGATTTGGCGGAGGGTATCTTCGGCCCGCCCGTCGGGCAGGTCGGACCGCCAAAAGACCTCGAGGCGATATTCCACCGCTCTCTCCTGTTGGACCCTTTTCGGAAAAAGCAAAGGCCGCGATGTGGCCTGCCGGCATGACCGTTGTGGGATAGATATTGTGGTAAACAGCAATTCCGAACACTATATATTGTACGATGGGGTGCCGATTTTGTCAAATGGGGGTGGGGAAGACTGTGTCAGTTTCGTAGGTCGGCCAGGGTTCCACCACGAGGAAGCAGACACCTGGGGAAGGAAACCGATTTGCCACGGCCGGCCGGTTGTGGTATGATAAAATACGGACACGGCCGGCCGCTCTTGCCGGGGCTGGCCGGGGAGACGGGGTGGTGCGCGATCTGCGGGACCGCGCCCTGGGCAAATACGTGATCCTGGACGAGATCGGCCGCGGCGGCATGGGGGCCGTCTACAAGGCCCGGGACGTCGAACTGGACCGCATCGTGGCCATCAAAGTCCTTTCCCCTTATCTGGTAGGCGAACCCCATCTGGTGCAGCGTTTTATGCGCGAGGCCCGGGTGGCGGCCAACCTGGACCACCCCAACATCGTGGCCATCTACGATATCGGAGGGGAAGGCGGGTACTATTACTTTGTGATGAAATACCTGGAGGGCCGGCCGCTCAAGGAAATCATCGCCCAGCGGGGACCGCTTCCTCTGGACGAAGTGGTGAACATCGTCCGGCAACTGGCTTCTGCCCTCGATTACGCTCACCAGCAGAACCTGATTCACCGCGACGTCAAGCCGGGCAACGTCATCGTTGGACCCGACGGCCACGTCACCCTGACCGATTTCGGCCTGGCCAAGGTGGTGGAGAGCATGAAGTTGACGGCCTCCGGGGAGACCTTCGGCACGCTGGAATATATGGCTCCGGAGCAGGCCCGGGGGGAGGCCGGCCCGGCCAGCGATATCTACTCCCTGGGGGTGATGGCCTATGAGATGCTGACCGGCCGGTTGCCCTTCCAGGGCACCAATCAGGCCACGTTGCTCTACCAGCATCTCCATGAACCTCCGCCGCCCCTGCGCCGATGGAATCCGGCCGTCCCCCCCGAGGTGGAGCAGGTGGTCCTCAAGGCGATGGCCAAGGAGCCGGCCGAGCGTCCGGCCACGGCCGGCGAACTGGCCCGGGAACTGGAACGGGCAGCGCGCCAGGCGCTCTTTGCCGCCCCGACCCCGCGGCCGGGTGAACCGGAAAAGGCTGCCCCTCCTCCCTCGCGCCAGGCCCGGCCGGCCCTGGCCTTTCTCCTGCCCTTCCTGGCCTTTTTGCGCCGCCGACGCTGGGCCGTCCTGGGCGGCGCTGGCGCCGTCCTTCTCCTGGCGTTGGTCATCCTGGGCACGCTCTTCCTCTTCGGCCACGGTGCTACGGCCCCCGCCCCGGCCACGCCGGAAACGACCCCGGAAGCCACCCTTCCGTTTGTCTTCGCCCTACGTCCCTCGAGCGTTTTCCTGCCCCTGGTCGGCAAGGCCCCGCCGACGCCCAGGCCGGCCGTCCCGGCCCGCCTGGCCCTCTTCTGCCACCTGGAGGAGTGGGAGGGTCGGGGCCGCCTCTCCTACTGGGAATGGGGCTGGAAGGAGGCTACCCCCTGGCCGGGCCTGCCCAAACACCCGGTGGATAGCCAGGTCTCCTGGTCGCCGGACGGCCAATGGCTGGCCCTGATCATCTCCGAGGCCGGCTATCCCTACCTCTATCGCCTCCACCTGGACGGCAGCGGGCTCTCCCTCCTGGCCGAGGCCGGCCGGGTGAAGGAGGACCCGGCCTGGTCGCCCGACGGGAAGGCGATCGTCTACGCCGCCGGCCCCCGCCAGGGCGACCGGGGGCTCTTCCTCCTCCCGGCCGAAGGCGGCCAGGCCCGGAATCTGACCCCGACCCCCGGCGACGATTGGGCCCCCGCCTGGTCGCCGGATGGGAAGTATATCGCCTTCGTCTCCAACCGGGCCGGCCCGAACAACACCGAGATCTACCGCCTGGAGGTGGCCAGCGGCCAGGTGGAGCGGCTGACCGATAGCCCCGGCGAGGACATCTTCCCCTCCTGGTCGCCCGATGGAAAGTCCATCGCCTTCCTCTCCAACCGCTCCGGCGAATTTCGTCTCTACCGCATGGACATCCAGGAGGGAGAGGTGGAGGAACTGTATGCCGGGGCGGTGGAACTGGAACGGCCGGCCTGGTCGCCCCGGGGCGACTGGCTGGCCTTTACCCGGCGGGTCGGGGAGACCTGGCAGGTCTTTTTCCTGAATCTGGAAACCAGGCGAATCGATGCCGGCCCGGCCGATTGTCGCCGGCCGGCCTGGAGGCCGCAACCGTAGGAAAGACGGCCGGATTTCCGGCTACGGGTCGTGGAGGTTCGGGATGCGCATCAGGCGGGTGGATTTGTTCCGAGACCTGGAGATCATGCAACGGGAGATGGAACGCCTCTTCAACGATATGTGGGGCCGCCACGCGGCCGGCCCTTCCTATGCCCACGAGACCTGGCGACCGCCGACCGATGTCTACGAGACGCCCGAGGGCCTGGTGGTGAAGATGGAACTGGCCGGGATGCGGGAGCAGGATATCGAGATTTCCCTGGATGAAAAGACCCTCCTCATCTCCGGCTTCCGCCCCGATGACCGCCCCTCCGAGCGCATTTCCTACTACCAGATGGGCGTCAACTACGGCCCCTTCGCCGTCCAGATTTTTCTGCCCTGGCCGGTGCAGGAGGATGCCGTCTCCGCCACCTACGACGACGGCTTCCTCCTGATTCGCCTGCCCCGGCGCACCCGCGAAGGCGAGGTCATTCGTCGGGTGGAGGTCCGGGTGGTGGAGGAGACGTAGGAACGGGGCGGCGGACCGCCCGGTGGCCGGCCCTTTGCCCCGGAGGAAGGCAAATCGGGGAAAGGCCGGATGTTCTGGAGAAGGCGATGAATCTGACGGCTGACCCCTCGATCTTCGAAGAACCTTTGCCGATCGGGTTTTCCGACCAGGAAGCGGGGCCTTCCCCTTCTGCGCCGGAGGCTTCCCCCTCTTCAGGCCCGGTGGAGACCCCGCCCATCCCCCAGGAACTGCCCATCCTCCCCCTTCAGAACCTGGTCGTCTTCCCCATGACCATCTTCCCTCTGGCCGTGGTCGAGCCTCGTGCGGTCAAACTGGTGGACGATGCCGTCCTGGGCCAGCGGTTGATCGGTCTGGTGGCCATGCGGCCCCCATCCCAGGGGGCCGGGACGGAGGAGGGGAGTCCACCTCTGGGGCAACTCTACCGGGTAGGCACCCTGGCCGTCGTTCCCAAACTCCTGAAACTTCCGGATGGCAGCCTGCGCATCATCGTCCAGGGGCTGGAGCGCATCCGCATCCTGGAGTATGTGGCCACCGAACCCTACCTGCGGGCCCGGGTCGAACGGGCCCCGGAGGTGATCGAAGAGGACATCGAGGTGGAAGCGCTGATGCGCAACCTGATGGACCTCTTTCAGAAGTTGGCCTCCCTGGTGCCCCAGATGTCGGAGGAACTCCAGACCCTGATCCTCAACATCGACGACCCCCGTCAACTGGCCTATATCCTGGCCGCCAGCATCCGTATGGAATTGGAAGACCGGCAGGCCATCCTGGAGGAGGACAGCGTCAAGGCCAAACTTCGCCGGCTGACGGCTATTCTGGCCAAGGAGATGGAGGTCCTGGAACTGGGGAAGCGGATTCAATCCCAGGTGCAGACGGAGATGAGCAAGGCCCAGCGGGAGTACTTCCTGCGGGAGCAGATGAAGGCCATCCGTCAGGAGTTGGGGGAGACGGACGAAGCCCAGATGGAGGTGGAGCGGCTGCGCAAGGCTCTGGAAGAGGCCGGCCTTCCGCCCGAGGCCAAAGAGCAGGCCGAGCGCGAATTGAACCGGCTGGCCTCCATGCCGCCGGCCGCCGCCGAGTACGGGGTGATTCGCACCTACCTGGAGTGGCTGGCCTCCCTGCCCTGGAACAAAAGCACCGAGGATATCCTGGACATCCGCCATGCCCAGCAGGTGCTGGACGAAGACCATTATGATCTGGAAAAGGTCAAGGAGCGCATCCTGGAGTTCCTGGCCGTGCGCCAGTTGCGCCTGCAACGCGAACCGGCGCAGGAAGGGGAAGAGAAGCCCGTGGCGGGCAAAGGGGCCATCCTCTGCTTCATCGGCCCGCCGGGGGTGGGCAAGACCTCCCTGGGGCGTTCCATCGCCCGGGCCATGGGACGCAAGTTCATCCGCATCTCCCTGGGTGGGGTGCACGACGAGGCCGAGATACGCGGCCACCGCCGCACCTACATCGGAGCCATGCCCGGCACGATCATCCAGGCCATCCGGCGGGTCGGTTCCAACAACCCCGTCTTCATGATGGACGAGATCGACAAGGTGGGAGCCGACTTTCGCGGCGACCCGGCCTCGGCCCTTCTGGAGGTGCTGGACCCGGAGCAGAACCGCGAGTTCCGCGACCATTACCTGGATGTGGCCTTTGACCTTTCCAAAGTCTTTTTCATCACCACGGCCAACGTCCTGGAGACCATCTCCCCGCCCCTGCGCGACCGGATGGAGATCATCCGCCTGGCCGGCTACAGCGAGGAGGAAAAGTTCCATATCGCCCGGCGTTACCTGGTGCCCCGGCAGATGTCCGAGAACGCCCTGAGCGAACAGGACATCCAGATCACCGATGGAGCCATTCGCCTCCTCCTGAGCGATTACACCCGCGAGGCCGGTGTGCGCAACCTGGAGCGGGAGATCGGCAGCCTTTGCCGCAAAGTGGCCCGGGAGATCGCCGCCGGCACCCCCGGCCCCATCGTGGTGGACGAGGAGCGGGTGCGCCGCTACCTGGGCCCCCGCCGCTTCTATACCGAGATCGCCGAACGCACCGAGATGCCCGGCGTGGCCACCGGATTGGCCTGGACTCCTTCCGGCGGGGAAATCCAGTTCATCGAAGCCACCAAGATGCCCGGCAACAAGCAACTCATCCTGACCGGACAACTGGGCGATGTGATGCGCGAATCGGCCCAGGCGGCCCTCTCCTACGTCCGCTCCCAGGCCGAAACCCTGGGCCTGCCGCCCGATTTCTACGAACGGGTGGACGTGCACGTCCACCTGCCGGAGGGGGCCCAGCCGAAGGACGGCCCCTCGGCCGGCGTGGCCATCGCCACGGCCCTGGCCTCGCTCTTCACCGGCCGGCCGGTGCGCGACGATGTGGCCATGACCGGCGAGATCACCTTGCGCGGACGCATCCTTCCGGTGGGGGGAATCAAAGAAAAGGTGCTGGCCGCCCGACGGGCCGGCATCAAAACGGTCATCCTGCCCCGCCATAACCAGGCCGACCTGGAGGAGGAAGTGCCTCCCGAACTGCGCGAGGGCCTGAACTTTGTCTTTGTGGACACGGTGGACGAAGTGTGGAAGGTGGCCCTGCGCGACAGCCGGCCGGCGGAACGGTCGCCCTGAAATACGGCCCCTGGCCGAACGGCATTTCCTGGAGCGGGTTATCCAGGAAGTAGAAACGGAATCACCATGCTCTCCTGGTTGCACGATGGGGTGGTACCGGCCGGTATCCTCCTTTTCCTCCTCCTTCTGGCCCTGGGCCTCCTGGTCGCCCTGGGCTACGGAGGGCCGGCCGTCCCGGTTCTCCTGGCTCTCGCCCTCCTGGTGGATGCCGGCCTCCTCTTCCTCGTCCGGCGCCGTACAGGCCGGGCCGGCACGCCTTCGGAACTGGCCCAGGCCCGCGAGGAAATCTTCCGTCTCACCCAGGAACTGCGTCGCCAGGCCGACCAACTGACCGCCGAGCGCGACCGCGCCGAATTCCTGCGCCAGAGTTTCGCCGAACTGGCCGATTCCCTGGACCCCCGGCGCGTCCTGGAGGGCATCCTCTCCCGGGCCATCCGGGCGACGGGAGCCCGTTGGGGGAGTATCCTCCTCCTCGACCGGGAGGGCCGCCTGAGCCAGTCGATCTTCTCGCGTCTGGGCGGACAGGACCCCCGGGGCCGGCGGACGAGCCGGATTCTGGATCAGGGACTGGCCGGCTGGGTGGTGCGCAACCGACGGGGCTGTGTCCTCTACGATACCGCCCAGGACCCCCGCTGGCTTTCCTTCCCTGAGGATCCGGAGCCCTCCCGTTCCGCTGTGGCCGTGCCCTTTGTCCGGCGGGAGCAGGTGTTGGGCGTTATGGTGCTCACCCACAACGTGCCCTATCAGTTCGGCGAGGCGCAACTGGCCCTCCTGGAGGAACTGGCCCGACAGGCAGCCGTCTGCCTGGAGAACGCCGACCTCTACACAACCGCCGAGAACGAGCGGGAGGAACTGGCCGCCATCCTGGAGGGAACGGCCGATGCCATCGTGGTGGTGAATCCGGCCGGTCGGGTGGTCCGGCTCAACCGGGCGGCCGAACGGGCTTTTGGCCTCTCCGCTCAGGTCCTGGGCCGGCCGCTGGCCGAGGCCTTTCCTCCGGCCCTGGCCGAACTCATGGACCGGGCCCGGAGGGAAGGAGAGACGGTTACCGGAGAACTGGCTACCGCCGATGGGCGGGTGCGTTTCTGTACCTTCTCCCCCGTGCCGGGGGTGGGCTGGGTGGCCATCCTCCAGGACATCACCCACCTCAAGGAACTGGACCGGCTGAAGAGCGAGTTCGTCTCCACCGTCTCCCACGACCTTCGCTCGCCGCTGACGACGGTACGGGGCTATGCCGACCTGCTCGCCCTGCAGGGCCCGCTGACGGAGGAGCAAAAGGAGTCCATCGAGCGCATCCGACGGGCGGTGGCTCAGATGAACGAACTCATCACCGACCTCCTGGACCTGGGCAAGATCGAGGCCGGAATCGGGATGGAAATGGAGCCGTGTGCCCTGGAGGAAGTCGTCTCGGAGGCGGTGGAAACGCTGACCCCCCGCGCCGCCGAAAAGGGTCTGAAGTTGACGGTCGAACTGGCGGAAGGCCTGCCCCGGATTCAGGGCAACGCCGGCCGGCTGCGCCAGGTGGTGCTCAATCTGGTGGACAACGCCATCAAATATACTCCGGCGGGCGGGAGTGTTCACGTGCGCCTGCAGCGGGACGGGAGGGAAATCGTCTGCAGCGTGAGCGATACCGGCATCGGCATTGCTCCCCAGGACCAGCGGGGGCTTTTCCAGAAGTTCTATCGGGTGCAAAACCCCCAGGCCGAGGGCATCCCGGGCACCGGGCTGGGCCTGGCCATCTGCCGCTCCATCGTGGAACAGCACGGCGGCCGCATCGGGGTGCGCAGCACGCCCGGCCAGGGCAGCACCTTTTTCTTCGCTCTGCCCATTCCCTCCGAGGGGGCGGACTGATCGTCGGGAGAATGGGAGGCTTCACGTGCGCATCGCCATGCTGGCCCGGGCCGTTTTCCCCCTCCATGGCTACGGCGGGGTGGAGCGGCACGTCTTCCACCTGAGCACCCACCTGGCCCGGCTGGGGGTAGAGGTCGAACTGTGGGTGCAGGAGCCGGCGGAGGAAGATGCCCTGGGGGCGGGGATAAGGGTACACGGCCGGCCTTACGACCGCACCTCTCCCTTTCTCCGCCCCGACTCCGTCCTGGGCCGGCAGATCAACTACCCCCTCTATTCCTGGGCCCTGGGCCGGGAGGTGGCCGGGTGGGTGCGCGCCGGCCGGGTGGACCTGGTGCACGCTCAGGGGCTGGCCGCTTTCGGCTACGGCTGGCTGCGTCGACACGACCCCGCCCTGCGCGCCGCCGCCCCGATGATCATGAACCCGCACGGGATGGAGGAATTCAAGACCCCCTCCCCGGCCAAGCGCCTGGCCTATATCCCCTTTCGGGCCCTCTACCGTTACGGTGCCCGCGCCGCCGACCGGGTCATCGCCACCGATGCATGTACCCGGGAGGAAGTGCCGCGCTACCTGGGGGTGCACCCGGAGCGGGTGGTGGTGTTGCCCAGCGCCATCGCCGTGGAGGAGTGCCTGGCCCCGCTCGACCCGAGGGTGCAGGAGGCGCTGCGGCGGCGACTGGGCCTGGTCGGTTCGCCCCTTGTCCTCCTGAGCGTCAGCCGGCTGGAGCGCAACAAGGGCTTTCACCTGCTGGCCGAAGCCCTGGGCCGGCTGCGGGGAGAACTCCCGGCCGGGTGGCGCTGGGTGGTGGTGGGCGAGGGAAAGGAACGCCCGGCCCTGGAGGAGCAGGTCCGACGGCTGGGGCTGTCTGCCGAGACGCGCTTTGCCGGCCGGCTGGACGATGTCGAACTCCACAACCTCTACGAGGTCGCCGACCTCCTGGTGCACCCGACGCTCTACGAGGGGAGTTCCCTGGTTGTCCTGGAAGGGATGATTCACCGCCGGCCGGTGCTTGCGACCCGGGTAGGGGGGATCCCCGACAAGGTCTTTGACGGGCGCAACGGCCGGCTGGTGCCGCCGGGCGATGTGGAGGCGCTCTGTGGGGGATTGCGGGACCTCCTGGCCCGTCGGGCCGGGTGGCCGGCGATGGGGGAGGAAGGGGCGCGCATCGTGCGGGAGCGCTTCGACTGGCCGGCGGTGGCCCGGGCTACGGTGGCCGTGTATCAGGAGATGCTGGCCGCTTCGGCCGGCCTCTAGCAAATCCGGGGCAAAAGTTCCCCCGGCGGCATGTTCACCACCCGTCGGCCGCCGATGGGGGTGCGGGCCAGCACCAATCCGGGGTGCTCCGCGGTAAGGAAGCCGATGCGGGATGCCTCCCGTCCCAGGGGATGGGCGCGCAGCGCCTCCAGGGCGGCTTTCGCTTCCTCCGGCGGCACAAAAGCCACCAGTTTTCCCTCGTTGGCCACGTCCAGGGGGTCAAAGCCCAGCATCTCGCAGGCGGCCCGCACGGCCGGCCGCACCGGAATCGCCGCCTCGTCGAGTTCGATTCCAACGCCCGAGGCAGAAGCCAACTCGTTCAGCGCGGCCGCCAGCCCGCCCCGGGTGGGGTCGCGCAGGGTGTGGGTGTGCGGCGCGGCCCGCAGGAGGGCCTCGACCAGGGTGTGGAGCGGGGCGCTGTCGGACTGGAGCACGGTCTCAAAGCCCAGGCCCTCCCGCTGGCTGAGGACGGCGATGCCGTGGTCGCCGATGGTGCCGCTGAGGAGGACGATGTCCCCCGGCCGGCCGCGTTCCGGCCCCACCTCCACCCCGGCCGGCACCACCCCCACGCCGGTGGTGTTGATGTAGAGCCCGTCCCCATGGCCGCGCTCCACCACCTTGGTATCGCCGGCTACCACCAGCACGCCGGCCGTGCGGGCCGCCCTGGCCATCGAAGCCACCACCCGCTCCAGCACCTCCAGTTCCAGCCCCTCCTCCAGAATCAGGCCGGCGGTGAGGTATAACGGCCGGGCGCCGACCATGGCCAGGTCGTTCACCGTGCCGTGGACGGCCAGGGAGCCGATGTCTCCCCCCGGGAAAAAGAGCGGACGCACGACGAAGGAATCGGTGGAAAGGGCCAGTCGGGCCCCGCCCACCTCCAGGAGCGCGGCATCGGCCATCTGCCGTAACCAGGGGTTGTCGAGCGGAGGGAGCAAAAGGCCGCGAATCAGTTCGGCCATCATCTGGCCGCCGGCCCCGTGGGCCAGGCGAATTACCTTTTCCATGGCGTCTGCCCCCCAAAGTGATGGTAGGCCGCGCAGGCTCCCTCGGCGCTGACCATGCACGGTCCCACCGGGTTCGCCGGCGTACAAACCCGACCGAAGAGAGGGCACTCCGGCGGGAAGAGGACGCCCCGTAGCACCTCGCCGCAGCGGCAGCCGGGGGGTTCCTGGGCCGGGGCTATCTCCATCGGAAAGGCCTGACGGGCGTTGAAGCGGGCATATTCCGCCCGCAGTTCCAGCCCGCTGGCCGGAATCGGCCCAAAACCCCGCCAGGAAGCCTCCACGACCTGGAAGACGCGCCTCATGGCCTCCTGGGCCGGCCGGTTGCCTTCCTCGGTCACGCTCCGCCGGTAGGCGTTGACCACCGCCGGCCGGCCTTCTTCCACCATCTCCACCAGGGACCAAACCGCCTGCAGCACATCCAGCGGCTCGAAGCCGGCGATGGCGCAGGGGATGCCGTACTCCTCGGGCAGGAAACGCCAGGCCGCGGCCCCGATGACGGTGGTCACATGCCCCGGCCCGATGATGCCGTCCAGGGCCACCTCGCCCGCTTCCAGGATGGCCCGGGTGGCCGGCGGGGTCAGTTTGTGGATGCTATAGACATAAAAGTTCTCCACCCCTTCCGCTTCCGCCGCCAGGATGGCCGAAGCCACCATCGGGGCCGTGGTCTCAAAACCCACGCCGAGGAAGATCACCGTCCGTGAGGGGTTCTGCCGGGCCATCTGCAGGGCATCCAGAGGGGAGTAAACCACCCGCACGTCCGCTCCGGCGGCTTTGGCCTCGGCCAGCGAGGCGGGGTGGGTCCGGCGGCTCCCCGGCACGCGCACCATATCGCCGAAGGTGGTCAGGATCACCCCGGGCTGCAGGGCCAGGGCGATGGCCCGCTCCAGGTCCTCGGCGGAGGTGACGCAGACCGGGCAACCCGGCCCGGAACGCAGTTCGATGGTGGGGGGAAGGAGGGCGGGGATGCCGTAGCGCAGGATGGCGTGGGTATGTCCCCCGCAGAACTCCATCAGGCGCGTCGGCCGGGTGGAGCGGGCCTGGATGGCCCGAACCAGACGCTGGGCCAGGTCGGGGTCGTGGAAATCGAGCGCAGTCATCGGTGGTTTGCGCCTACCATAGCCTGTCCCAAAGAAATCCCGGCATCGTTGGGAGGCACCCGGCGATGGAGGTAGAGGGCAAAGCCGGCCTCCCGCAGCGAGGCGACCACCTTCTCCAACAGGGTGACGTTTTGAAAGACTCCCCCGGAGAGGGCCACCTCCTGCAGGCCGGTTTTTTCTCTCAGCCGCAGGCAAACTTCCCGAATCATCCCGGCCACGGCGTTGTGGAAACGGGCGGAAATCCGGCCGGCCGGCACCCCGTCCCGCACATCCGCCGCCACGGCCCGAAGGAGCGGGAGGGGGTCGATCGCCAGGGCCTCCGGTCCCTCCTCATAGGCAAAGGGGTAGGTTCCGGCCTCCCCGGCTTCGGCCAACCCTTCCAGTTCCATCGCCGCCTGGGCCTCGTAGTTGATCTCCTGGCGAACGCCGGCCAGGGCGGAGACGGCGTCAAAGAGCCGGCCCATGCTGGAGGTGGGCACAACGTTCAGGCCGCGCTCCAACTGGCGGCGCAGGACGGCCCGCTCCTCCTCCGGGGCCGCCCCCACCGGGGGCAGGCCCTCTTCCCAGGGGATGCCGGCGGCCCAGAGGTAGGCCAGGGCGATGCGGTAAGGCCGGCGGATGGCGGCATCTCCGCCGGGGAGGGGCAGGTAACGGAGGTGGGCCATCCGGCGGAAGGAGGCGTAATCGGCCAGCAGGAATTCCCCGCCCCAGATGGCTCCATCCAGGCCGTAGCCGGTGCCGTCCAGGGCCACCCCGATGGCCGGGCGGTCGCCGGGAAAGCCGTTCTCGGCCAGGCAGGCGGCGATGTGGGCGTGGTGGTGCTGAACGGGGAGAAGGGGAAGGCCGGACGTTTCGGCCCGCTCCCGGGCGTAGCGGGTGGAAAGGTATCCCGGATGCAGGTCGCAGGCGATGGCCTCCGGGACGATGCGAAAGGTGCGGGCCAGTTGTTCCACCATCTCCTCGAAGAAGCGCAGCGTCTCGTAATTCTCCATATCGCCGATGTGCTGGCTCAGGAAGGCGTAGTGCTCTCGGGTCAGGCAGAAGGTATTTTTAAGTTCTCCGCCCACGGCCAACAGGGGAGGCACGGCGCGGGGCAGGTGCACCGGATAGGGGGCATAGCCTCGGGAGCGGCGGATGGGCAGTTCGGCGCCCTGGAAGACGCGCAGGACCGAATCGTCGCAACGGGCGTGGATGTCGCGGTTGTGGAGGAGGAAGGCGTCGGCCAGGCCGGCCAGGCGGGCGCGGGCCTCGTCGTTGTCGATGGCGATCGGTTCCTCGGCATAGTTGCCCGAGGTCATCACCAGGATGCGGGGGAAATCGTCGGCCGGTTCCAGAAGGAGGTAGTGCAGGGGCGTGTAGGGAAGCATGACGCCCAGGTAGGGGTTGCCCGGGGCGACGCGGGGGGAAATCGGGGCATCCTCCCGACGGCGCAACAGCACGATAGGCCGTTCGCGGGAGACGAGGAGGGCCCGCTCCTCGGGGGAGACGTGGCAGAAGCGTTCCACCGTCTCCAGGTCAAAGGCCATCAGGGCAAAGGGCTTGTCCACGCGGCCTTTGCGCCGGCGCAATGTCTCCACGGCGGCATCGTTCTGGGCGTCGCAGGCCAGGTGGAATCCCCCCAACCCTTTGACCGCCACGATCTTGCCCGTCCGCAGGGCAGCGCGGGCGGCCTGCAGGGCCGATTCTCCGGAGAGGCCGGGGTTTCCCTCCTCCCGGTTCAGGAAAAAGACCTGCGGGCCGCAGGCCGGGCAGGCGTTGGGCTGGGCATGGAAGCGACGGTTGGCCGGGTCGTCGTACTCGGCCTGGCAATCCGGGCACATCCGGAAGGCGGCCATCGTGGTGTTGGGGCGGTCGTAGGGGATGTCGCGGATGATGGTGAAGCGGGGGCCGCAGTGGGTGCAGTTGATAAAGGGGTAGCGATAGCGGCGGTCCCGGGGGTCGAAGAGTTCCCGCCGGCAGTCGTCGCAGATGGCCACGTCGGGGGAGATGGGGAGGAATTCGCCCGGGCGGGCCTCGGAATGGAGGATGCGGAAGAGGCCGCCGAAGAGGTCGGCCGGCGGTGGGAGGGGCTCGGCCGTCACCTGTTCGAGGCGGGCCAGGGGAGGGGCCTCCTCCCGGAGCCGCCGGATGAATTCGCGGAGCGCGCGAGCCGGCCCGGCGGCTTCGATCTCCACGCCGGAGGTGCTGTTGCGCACCCAGCCGTAGAGGCCCAGCCCGGTGGCCAGGTTATAGACAAAGGGGCGAAAGCCCACGCCCTGCACCACACCGGCGATGTGGATTCGCACGGCCGTGTAGGGACGCGCCGTGCCGCGCCCTGGGGAAGGCCGTCTCCTGGCATCTGTCTGCTGCGCCATCCTCGTCACCTCCGACCAGGCCACCGCCAGTATATACGGAGGGGCCGATTTTGTCCAGTGCGTTTGGCACATTTCGGCCGGCCGTGGTATAATGCCGGCCGGAATAACTGCCTGCGAGGTGGACGATGTGCCTGGCCATTCCGGGACGTGTGCTGGAGATCGGCGAAGAGACGGGCCTGCTCCGTATGGGCCGGGTGGATTTCGGCGGGGTGGTCCGGGAGGTCTGCCTGGCCTATACGCCCGAGGTGCAGGTGGGCGATTACGTCATCGTCCACACCGGCTTTGCCATCCAGCGGCTGGACGAGGAGGAGGCCCGGGAGACGCTGCGCCTGCTCGGCCAGGTGGGACTTGTCCAGGGAGCGGACGAGGGGTTGGAGGGAGAGGCCTCTTCCCCGGAGTAACCCCCCGGGTGTATGCCTCGGCTATCGAGAGCGGGGCGGCATGGGTTTGGAGCCGGCGCCCCTTTGGCTTCCCTGTGGACTCGGCAGGCCGTCGGGGCTTCCGAGGGCCTCGGTTTCGGCCGGGTGAGAAGGCGGGGGTGGGAATTCCAGGACCAGGTCATACGGCCGGCGGCACCAGAAGCGCCCTTCCTCCGGCCAGTAGCAGGCCACCGTCCGGCCCCGGTGGAGGTATTTGACCCTGCTCCTTCCTCCCTCTTGCAGGTGGATGCGTTCGATAGACGGCCGCCACCAGCGCCGCACTAGGCCGCTGGCCTGCAGCCAGCGGTAGGGCCGGCCGGCCATCCGAATGACCCGACGGCGCAGGCGTAGCCAGGCTGCCCACAGCCGGCCGGCCCATCCGCCCCAGACCGGATGGATTCGTCCCTTTCGCTCCAGGAAACATACCCGCCCCACCAGCCTTTCGGCGGTGACCGGGACGGAATCGGGGGATAGACAGTCATCCCCCTGGGTGAGCAGACCCGCGCCCGTCCGAGACCGGACCCGATGGACCAGGTAGATGCCTTCTTCCCCCACCCCCCGGAATAAGATCACGTCCCCCGGGCGGATGCTTTCCAGAGACACCGGCAGTACATACAGCCGGTCCCCCGGCCGAAAGGTGCGGCCCATGCTGCAGCCACGGTAGAGCCAGATTGTGTGGGGATGCCTGGCTTCCCCCATCTCGATTCTGCCCGACGGCTTCTGCCCCAAACCTTCAGGGAGTCGGGCGGGGACCGATGACCACGCCGGAAACACCGCTACCGGTGGGAGAACAAAAGGTAGCTACACTACCTATATCGCACGTCCCTCCAGGCGCACTGGTGCCTGGTCGGCAGTCAACTCCACCGTAAGCAGCGGCGACGCCCAGGTCCACGACCTCCGGTTTCACGTATTCCATCTTCGTCTCTTCGTTCATGGGTGGTCCTCCTGCTGAAACAGGTGCTCGCCCAACACCTCCAGGGTGCGCGACGAGCGGGCGAAATCGAAGCGGTAGCCCGGAAGGGTCCGGGCCACCTCGGCCAGGTCGGCGAAGGCGCGTTTTTGGGTCGGCCAGTCGCAGTATTGCGTCCACCAGGCCTCGAAGAAGGCGGCGGTCAGGAAGCGGCAACCCTCCCAGGACGGGAGGAGTTCCAGACGGGGTGTTTCCGCCTGGTAGAGCCGGAAGAAGGCCCGCAGGGGCATGGCGGCCAGGGCAACCGCCTCTTCCTGGGGAAGCGGGCCCAGAAAGGCCCGGCCGTCGGCCGGGGAGACGCCCCATCGCCCGTCCGGCCGGCGGCGGAGGAAGACGGCGTCGTCGGCCAGCGCTTCGGCCCGGCCCTCCAGAAGGCCCCGGACGGTGCTTTTGCCGGTGCCCGAGGGCCCCAGGAAGAGCAATGCTCCGCCGTCCAACACCACGGCCGAGGCGTGGAGGGGCAGGGCGTGGAGCGGGCCGCGAATCGGCACTTCGATCATCGTTCCTCCCGCAGGCGGCCGGCCGGGAAAAGCCCCCGCCGGTAGGCTTCCAGGCAGAGGGAGGAGGGGGAGATGAGCCTCCCGCCGTCCAGGAAATTCTGGGCCGGGCAGTAGGTCAGGCAATGGCCGGCGTGGAGGCAGCGCCCGCAGAGGTCGGGGAAGGGGCCGGCCAGTTCCCGGCGCAACTCCTGGAGGAGCGGGTGCTCCTGCCAGACTTCGGCCACGCTCACCTCCCGCAGATGCCCAAAGCACAGTTCCGGGACGGTGCGCCCGATGCCGCAGAGGGCCAGTTCCCCGTTGCCCAGGATGCCCAGGATATGGTGAATCTGACAGATTCCATCCCGACGGTGGAGGAGTTCCCCCACCGTGTAGAGCGCCGGAGGCGTGCTCAGAATCAGGGGGATGGGCGTCCGGCGCTGGAGCGGCCCCCGGATGAAATGGGCCAGTTCCAATACTTCGGCCACGTCCAGCGCCTCGCCCCGTTCGTACATGGCGATGCCCCGCCCGCTGCGGGACACCGGGTTGAACTTGACGGAGCCGGCCCCCATCCGCACGGCCAGGTCCACCAGGGCCTCGACCTGGTGGACGTTCCCCCGATGGGGGCACATAATGACCTGCGGCCGGTAGCCGGCGGAGACCAGCGCCTCCAGGCCGCGCAGCGCCGCCTCGAAGGCGCCTTCCACCCCCCGGAAGGAATCGTGCACCCCGGCCGTGGCCCCGTCCAAACTGACCGAGATCAGGGTCAGGCGGGTGTGTTCCTGAAGATAGCGGGCCAGGCCGGCCTCCAGGAGCGTCCCGTTCGTCTCCATGGTGATTTCCAACCCCTCGGTGCTCAGGAGGTCCACGATCTCGACGAAACGGGGGTGCAGGAGCGGCTCCCCGCCGGTCAGTTTGGCGCTCTTCAGGCCCAGGGCCTTGCCCTCGGCCACCGCCCGGCGCAGCAGGTCGATGTCCAGGTATTCGTCCGGACCGAGTTCCCCCGGGGAGAAGGAAGGGGCCAGCCAGCAATGCCGGCAGCGCAGGTTGCAACCCGTGGTGAGGTAGAGATAAAAGGTCGTCAGGACCGGGACGCCGTCGGGCAGTTCGACGGAGACATCGGAGCGGGCCGGGGCCGGGTCGCAGAGGGCCATCATCGTTCCTCAGCCTTGAATACCCGATAACACTGGAGCGGGTTGCGTTTGTCCAGCCGGCCGGTCAGGAAAAACGCCCCGCCGGGGCAGCCGCCTCGACAAAAGTTCCGGTAGGGACAGTCCCGGCAGGTCTCCAGGCTCTCCAGCGGGATGTTCCGGCGGCGGCGCAGGGCTTCCAGGAGGGGATGTTCCCGCCAGACCGTCTGGAGGTCGTCCACGCCGGCCGTGCCCAGGGGGAGGGTGCTGAGTTGATGGCAGGGCACGAGCGTTCCGTCGTGGTGCACGGCCAGGCGGGAGAAGCACCCGCCACAGGAAGAGAGCGTCCCGCCGCCCGGAAGGCCGGCCTTTCCCTCGGCCAGGGCTTCCTCCATCTCCCGAAAGTGGCGGGCCAGGGCCAGGGGGCCGGAGGTGGCGGTGATGCGGCCGTCGTAGCGCGCCGCCAGGCGGGAGAGCGTCTCCATGGCCTGTCGGCGTTGGGCCGGAGTGAGCAGGAGTTCCTGGCCCTGTCGGGCCACCAGGCCGCAGGGGTTCACCTCGTCGGTGCTGAAGGCGGGCAGGCCGATTTCCTCCAGGAGGAGGTGGGCGATGTTCTCCAGGTCATCCACGTTGTAGCGGTTGACCGTCACCCGCACGGTGGCCGGGAGGCCGGATTCCACCAGGAGGCGTAGTCCCCGCAGGGCGGCCTGGAAACTCCCCGGCCGGCTCTTCTCGTGCACTTCGGCCCGCGAGCCGTCGATCGAAATCTGGATGGAATCCAGCCGCAGGCGGCGCCTGCCCTCCTCGAAGCGGGCCAGCACCGGCTCGGTGATCAGGGTGCCGTTGGAGAGAATCTGGTAGCGCATCCGGTTGGCGATCAGGCCGTCGATCAACTCGAAGAGGTCCGGCCGGGTGAACGGCTCGCCGCCGGTCAGGCAGAGGCGTTGCACCCCCAGCCGGCCGAGTTCCTGGAAGAAAGAAAGCCACCGTTCCGTGGGCAGGTCGCTACGGCCGGCCATCTCGTCGGCGTAGAAGCAGTAGCGGCAGCGCAGGTTGCAGCGCCCGGTGATGGCGATGTCCAGGGAGAACGGGGCCGCAGGAACGGCCGGCCTGGGAAAGCCGTTCATGCTACGCTTCCTCCATAGACCCCGATAAAGCCCCTGGAGCGCAACTGGGCGATAAAGCCATCCACGTCCTGGCGTACTTCTTCCAGGGGAGGGGCGTGGTTACACCGTTCCATCAGGGTGGCGACCACCTCGTCGCGGGTGTGCGGTTGCTCCAATATCCGCCAGATCAGAAGCCCGGTCGAATTCACCACCAGCGCCCGGTCGGTGTCGGGGTCGTAAAGGAGCGCGCCTTCCGGGCCTTCTTCCCGGCAGGAGACATCGGGATTGACGATGTAGCGGACCACCTCTTCGTTCATTTCGGCTCCTTGGGTGGGAAAACCCGTTCCACGAGGCCCAGTTCGGCCATGGAACGAACGGCCTCCAGGACGTCGGCCAGGACCTCGGCCGGGGGTTGGCAATAGTCCTCCGCCATACGCTGAGCGATCTGCTGGAGGGAGGTTTCCCCATCCAGGCGGGAAAGGAGGTCTCCGGCCGTGGCGTTCAGTTCGACCAGGCGCAAGTCGGCGCAGTGTAACGCCAGGAAGCGCGTCCCAAAATCTTCGATGGCCACGGCCGGGTGTGGCCGGTAAACTTCCGTCGGCTCACACAAGGGCGTTCTCCTCAGGCCTTTCCCCGGATGGGCTGTAGGCCTCCAGCCTTCTGGCTCAGGGTGTGTTCAAAGCCGCCTGCAGGGCTTCTTCCCAGAAACGCGGCTGCCCATCCTGGAAAAAGGCCACCCGCCGGGCCTGGGCTTCCTGCACGCCCCCTTCGGTCGCTTCCTCCCCGGCCACCACAGCCACCACCGGCCGGCCCAGCCGTCGGAGCAATTCGGCCCGTCGGGCGGCCCGTTCCACGTCGTTCCGGTCCACCACCGAGGAAATCTCCACCGCCAGCCACACCTCCGGCCCTTCCTTCAGCACGCCACTGACCAGCAGGTCCAGTCGCCAGACCTCGTCCACCTCTTCAGGGGAAAGGTGGGCTTCCAAATTTTCCAGCCATCTGTCCAGGGGTTGTACCCGCACCCGGCGCAGCATCCGCCCGAAGAAGGAAGGGGCTTTCTCCCGGTAGTCCATCTCCAGGAGCCGGCCCTTGACGGAACCCATGTCGTCCTTGAGGGCATGGACGTCGGCCTTGATCACGGTCATCTCGTGAACCAGGGCCTGTACCTGTTCCTCGGTGCGTTTCTGGGCCTCGGCCAGTTCGTTCACCCGCTCTTCGGTGCGTTTCTGGGCCTCGGCCAGTTCGTTCACCCGTTCCTCGGTGCGCTTCTGGGCCTCGACCAGGGCCTGGACGGTGGCTTCCAGGCGTTCCAGCCGTTCCTCGGTGCGTTTCTGGGCCTCGGCCGGGTCGTTTACCCGTTCCCCGGTGCGCTTCTGGGCCTCGGCCCCGGCCTGG